>LNAP01006152.1_pt1 | contig 10337 bp, 13 predicted proteins | sample 602601 | NCBI WGS metagenome assembly LNAP01 (sample SAMN02440304, study PRJNA202911) | soil metagenome | biome: Subtropical and temperate rainforests or woodlands; isolation source: soil samples (1 kg each in a 20% v/v slurry with milli Q water) were... ...
GAGGGCATGGGCCGGGTGGCCTATGCCGACGCCCGTCAACACCGGGACATTCTGCAATCGCTGGTGCGTGCCCTGAACAGTGGTCAGCGACGGATCTGGCTGGCCACGCCGTACTTTTTGCCGACCTGGAAAGTCCGCCGCTCCCTGCGCCGGGCGGCTGCCCGGGGCGTCGATGTGCGCTTGCTGCTGACCGGGCCCCGTACCGATCACCCATCCGTGCGCTATGCCGGGCATCGCTACTACCCGCGACTGCTCAAGGCCGGGGTGAAGATCTACGAATACCAGCCGTGTTTCCTGCACCTGAAAATGGTCCTGGTTGACGACTGGGTGAGCATCGGTTCGTGCAACTTCGATCACTGGAATCTGCGCTTCAACCTGGAAGCCAACCTGGAAGCCCTGGACCCCGGACTGACCCGGTCGGTGGCGGCGAGTTTCGAACGGGACTTTGGGTTGAGTGAGCAAGTCAGCCTGGAGGAATGGAAGCGCCGGCCACTGTGGCGGCGGGTCAAGCAACGGGTGTGGGGATGGGTGGATCGGGTGGTGGTGAACCTGCTGAATCGAAGGGGTTGACCCCAGTTTTCTGAACACTGAAACCACTGTGGGAGCGAGCTTGCTCGCGATGAGGGCTTAACATTCAACATCTCTGTCGACTGTCAGTCCGCTATCGCGAGCAAGCTCGCTCCCACAGGGTTTTGCGGTGTTTGATTAATTACAGCAACTCAAAACTCTGCTGCGTCACGTCCTCTGAATCCAGGCCGATCTGCACGTTGAACTTGCCCGGTTCCGCCGCGTACTTGAGCTGGGTGTTGTAGAACTTCAGGTCGTCCTCAGTGATGGTGAAGTGCACGACTTTCTGTTCGCCGGCCTTGATCATCACTTTCTGGAAGTTCTTCAGTTCCTTGATCGGACGAATCATCGAGCCGGTCTCGTCCTGGATGTACAGCTGCACCACGGTTTCGCCGTCGCGCTTGCCGGTGTTTTTCACCGTGACACTGGCGTCGAGCTTGCCGGTCTTGTTCAGCGTGGTCGACGACAGCGCCATGTCGCTCAGGCTGAACTCGGTGTAGCTCAGGCCATAGCCGAACGGGTACAGGGGACCGGTGGTGTCATCGAAGTACTGCGAGGTGTAGTTGCCCGGTTTGCCCGGAGTGAACGGCCGGCCAATGGTCAGGTGGTTGTAGTAGGTCGGAATCTGGCCTACTGAACGCGGGATGCTGATCGGCAGTTTGCCCGACGGGTTGTAGTCGCCGAACAGCACGTCGGCGATGGCGTTGCCGCCCTCGGTGCCGCTGAACCAGGTTTCCAGGATCGCGTCGGCCTGTTCCTTTTCTTCGAGGATCGTCAGTGGACGGCCATTCATCAACACCAGTACCAGCGGTTTGCCGGTGGCTTTCAGGGCCCGGATCAGCTCGCGCTGGTTTTCCGGGATGTTCAGGTCGGTGCGGCTCGACGATTCGTGGGACATGCCACGGGATTCACCGACGGCGGCAACCACCACATCAGCATCCTTGGCCGCTTTCACCGCTTCGTCGATCAGCACGTTCGCCGGGCGCGGGTCGTCCACCACTTCCGGGGCATCGAAGTTGAGGAAGTTCAGGTAACCGAGGATTTTCGGGTCGCTGGTGATGTTGGCGCCACGGGCGTAGATCAGTGTCGATTTGTCTCCCAGGGCGTTGGTCATGCCATCGAACAGGGTCACCGATTGAGCAGGGCGACCGGCGGCTGCCCAGCTGCCCATCATGTCGATGGGCGCCTTGGCCAGCGGACCGACCAGGGCGATTTTCGCGGTCTTCTTCAGTGGCAGGGTGTCATTCCGGTTTTTCAGCAGTACCTGGCTGCGGCGTGCCACATCACGGGCCTCGGCGCGGTGCAGGCGGCTGTCGGCGTAGGTGTCGACCGGATCATCCTCGGCCTTGCCGATGCGCAGGTACGGGTCCTTGAACAGGCCCATGTCGTACTTGGCGCCCAGAACCGCACGCACGGCGTTGTCGATGTCGCTCTGCTGGATCTCGCCGGACTTCAGCAGCCCTGGCAGCTCTTTGCCGTACAGGGTGTCGTTCATGCTCATGTGGATGCCAGCCTTGATTGCCAGCTTCGCCGCTTCGCGACCGTCGGCGGCAACACCGTGCTTGATCAGCTCGAAAATCGCGCCGTGGTCGCTGACGGCCAGGCCCTTGAAGCCCCACTCCTTGCGCAGCAGGTCGTTCATCAGCCAGGTGTTGGCGGTGGCCGGCACGCCGTTGATCGAGTTCAGCGCGACCATGACCCCGCCAGCGCCGGCATCGATGGCGGCGCGGTACGGCGGCAGGTAGTCCTGGTACATCTTGACCGGGCTCATGTCGACCACGTTGTAGTCGCGGCCACCCTCGACCGCGCCGTACAAGGCAAAGTGCTTGACGCTGGCCATGATGCTGTCGGCTGCATTCGCGCCAGTACCCTGGAACGCCTTGACCATCACGCCGGCAATGCGCGACACCAGGTAAGTGTCTTCACCGAAGCCTTCGGAAGTACGGCCCCAGCGTGGGTCGCGGGAGATGTCGACCATCGGTGCGAAGGTGATGTCGAGGCTGTCAGCCGCGGCTTCCTTGGCGGCAATGCGCCCGGACAGGCCGATGGCGTCCATGTCCCAGCTCGAGGCCAGGGCCAGCGGGATCGGGAAAATGGTGCGGTGGTCGTAGGCGAAGAACATCGGGATCTTCAGGCGGCTGCGCATGGCTGCGTCCTGCATCGGCCGGTTTTCCGGGCGGGTGATCGAGTTGAACGTACCGCCGATGTTGCCTGCCGCGATTTCCTTGCGGATCATTTCGCGCGGCATTTCCGGGCCGATGCTGATCAGGCGCAGCTGGCCGATTTTTTCATCGAGGGTCATTTGCTTCATCAGGTTGCTGACGAAGGCTTCCTTGTTCTCAAGGGGTGCGGGCGTCGTGGCGGCCAATACGTTATGACTGGCCAGGCTGACGAACAGGCCCAGCAAACACAGCTTCTTCATGAATAGTTTTCTCAAGGGCCCAAACGGCGATGTAAACGCCGGCCAGCCAAAATTTAGGGAGCGTCTATTGTTGTTCGGGTACCGGCTCAAAAGACCAGAGCCAAAAAAACACAGCCAGATGGCGGATGCGTTTTCGCGCAGGGCCTCTTTTTAGCCCATCGGCCCGTTGCAATCCAGAGGCGCGGGCGATTATGCCCCAAGAGCCGGCCCAGAAGGTTTCGCGGTCGGTTTTTTCATGAAATGCACAAGGGAGCATCATCCTGATGAATGTAAGTCCAACCTATCGCTCGCGTTTGCAGGTCGTCACGTTGCTGATGCTGGCTACGTTGCTGACCGCCTGCGGCATCAACAACATCCCGACGCTCGATGAACAGGCCAAGGCCGCCTGGGGCCAGGTGCAGAACCAGTATCAGCGGCGCGCCGACCTCATTCCCAACCTGGTGGAAACCGTCAAGGGCTATGCGGCCCACGAGAAGGAAACCCTGACCGCCGTCATCGAAGCCCGGGCCAAGGCCACGTCGATCCAGGTGGATGCCTCGACCCTCGACAACCCGGAAAAGCTCAAGCAGTACCAACAGGCCCAGGACCAGCTCAGCGGCGCCTTGAGTCGCTTGATGGTGGTCTCCGAACGTTATCCGGATCTCAAGGCCAACCAGAACTTCCTCGCCCTGCAATCGCAGCTTGAAGGCACCGAGAACCGCATCAGCGTGGCCCGGCGCGATTTCATCCTCGCGGTGCAGAAATACAACACCGAGATCCGCACGTTCCCCGGTCGCCTGTGGCACATCGTGATGTACAGCGACCTGCCGGTGCGCGAGACCTTCGAAGCCACGCCGGGTTCGGAAAAGCCCCCCGAGGTCAAATTTTGAACAGCGCTAATTGGCGTCACCACGCAAGAGGTTGCCAATGGGCGTCCTGAAAACAGGCCTGTTGCTGTTGTTGTGGGTGGTGGCGATCGCTGCCCACGCCGAGCTGAGCTTTCCGGCGCTGACCGGGCGGGTGGTCGACACTGCGCAGATGATCGAGCCATCGGTGCGTCAGCAGCTCAGCCAACAACTTCAGGCCCATGAACAAGCCACCGGCGAGCAGCTTGTGGTAGTGACGTTGCCGGATTTGCAAGGTACCGACATCGCCGACTTCGGTTACCAACTCGGCCGCCACTGGGGCATCGGGCAGAAGGACAAGAACAATGGCGCCTTGCTGATCATTGCCCGGGACGAGCGCCGGCTGCGTATCGAAGTCGGATACGGCCTGGAGGATCGCCTGACCGATGCCCAGAGTTCGGTGATCATCAACCAGGTCATCACCCCGTCATTCAAGACCGGCAATTTCAGTAAAGGCATCAGTGACGGCGTAGCGGCGATGCTGGTGGTGCTGGGCGGTAACTCCCTGGACGAACCCTCCACGGCGTATGAATCCAGAGGCGATCCGGGGGATGATTTCATCGCGCGGCATCCCGGGTTGTTCGTGTTTTTTGTGATGTTATTCATCCTGACTGTTTTTGTGTGCCAGATGCTCGGTATTCTTCCCGCTGGCCGGGGCGGCTCCGGTGGATCCGGGGGCGGCTTTGGCGGTGGCGGCTTTGGCGGCGGCGGTGGAGGGGGAGGCTTCAGCGGCGGCGGGGGCAGTTTCGGCGGAGGCGGTTCGTCCGGCGGCTGGTGATAATAAAAACGAGCAGGCACTTCACGACATGGCATTACTGACTGAACACGAACAACGCAAGGTGGCCGAAGCCATTGCCCGGGTCGAGCGCGAGACAGACGCAGAACTGGTGACAGTACTAGCGGCCCGCGCCGACGACTATGCGTACATCCCCTTGCTGTGGGCCAGCCTGCTGGCGCTGCTGGTGCCAGGCATCGTGCATTACCTCACCGGCTGGCTGACCATGCACAGCCTGCTGATGGTGCAATGGGCCATCTTCATCGTGCTGTGCCTGGTGTTCCGCCTGCCGAAAGTAACCACCCATCTGGTCCCGCGCTCGGTGCGCCACTGGCGCGCCTCGAACCTGGCGCGCCGGCAGTTCCTGGAGCAGAACCTGCACCACACCGAGGGCAGCACCGGCATGCTGATTTTCGTTTCCGAGGCCGAGCGTTACGTGGAGATCCTGGTGGATGATCGCCTGGACAACAAGAACTGGGATGCGATCGTCGCGACGTTCACCCAGCAGGTGAAACAAGGGCAGACGCTGCAGGGCTTTGTCAGTTGCGTCGAGGCCTGTGGCGAGTTGCTCAAGGTACATGTGCCGGTGACCCATGTGCGCAACGAGCTGCCGAATCGTCTGGTGGTGCTGGGTTAAGCCAGGGCTTCATCTGCTTTTGTAATGCGCCGCGACACAGTTCCCGAACGTTGTCCGGCGGGGAGCTTGTCTTCAACATCTCTCTCATGGTGCACGCCCTGCGATGGGCGTTCTGTGTAGAGGGAGTTCTTATGAAAACGCAACAAACGCTGGAGAACTTGGTGGAGGATGCACCCGGTAGCGCAATGCTTACTCCGCTGGTGCAACTGACAACGAAAGAGACACAAGCCCTGGAGTGGTGCCTCAAAGGCAAGACGTCCTGGGAGATCGCCAGGATTCAGAGCTGCTCGGAATCCACCATCAACTTCCATTTTTCCAATATCCGCCGCAAGTTCGCCGTCAGATCTCGCAACGCTGCCGTGTTCAAGGCGCTGAAGTCGGGAGCCATCACTGTTGAACCATTGCAGTCGCGAGATACCCATGAGCCTGACTGATTCGACCTATAACAGTATCAGCGGGCTCATGGTGGGGTTGGGTATTGCGACGTTGCCGGCTATCGATGGAGAAGCCCTGTTCGGCGCGACGCTTGGCGCGTGGTTGGTCACGACCACACGCGGCAACTTCAAGGCCTGGCAACGCATCGGTTCCTGGCTGTTGTCGGCGGGTGTCGGTTACCTGTTTGTCCCGGTCGCCCAGCCACTGGCACCTTTTCTGACAGCCGGTGTGACGGCCTTTCTGTGCGCGTTGCTGGTCATTCCCATCAGCATCAAGCTCATGCAGTGGATCGATGGCGCCGGCCTCGGTGACATCCTTCGTCATCTCAGAGGGCGAGGGCAATGACCTTTGAGATGGCGGCTCTGGTGTGGGTGGCGGGCGTGGCTCACCTGGTCAGTGCATTCAGGCTGGCGTGTTACCAGCGCGACGAACAACGTTACCACTGGTGCGACAGGATATTGATCAGCTTGCTTGGCGCAGTGTTCTGCCTTGCCGGCATCGATGTATTGCTGAAATTCCTGCCGGTTAGCCCATGGCACGCAGTGGTGAGTGTTTTTTCATGCGTAATGATTGTTCGCAGTAGTGGCAACATTATTGTTTTGTGGCATGCCTTCAAGCATTGAAACGTCGGACTTCAAATCAGGTTTTGTTTGAGTGTCCAAGTGAGGCCAGGATAGTGGCCATTTCCGAAAGTTGTGTTTCCAGATCCCGCAGGCGTCGCTTTTCCTCCAATGCGTTTTGTATTGCGCAGCGGTCATCCTCATCAAGCAATCGCCACAGCGAAAGGATGGTGCTTTCCTGCGTTGTTGCAGTTTCCGCAACATTTGCAGGAGCGTTGACATGGGGCTGCCGCAGCATCGGCCCCTCGCCCAGCAGCAACCAGTCAAGGGAGATGCCGCGAGTCTGTGCAATGTCTACGCATAATGAGTATGGCGTGCTGTCGCGGCCTTTCCAGCTGCTGAGTGTCTGGGGGCTGATCTGTAGCGCAGAAGACAGGGATGCGTCAGTTTTTGTACCCGTGATTTGCTTCAGGCGGGCCAAAACAGCTTGTGATTTTTTGCTACGCAATTTGAGCCTCTTCCTTTTGACATATGCTTTTTGAGTGCTTAACGTATGCGTAATGAGTACTTTTTTTTCAACTATGAATCAGAAGAATACGATGTCGAAACTTCCTAATGGTATCAGGGTGATTTCCTACGAGCTTGGCTCGTATCTATTACGTGTCCACCCGTTGCACTTCCTTTTGTCTGGCGGACGTTATTTGCAGCACCTGTCTTTCACCAATTGTGTTTCAAACAGTATTGCGTTTGATCAATTCGATTACCACCGGATGGCCCAAGGGAAGCATGTATGAGTACTTACAAGATGGTGTGCCCGCACTGCTTGAGCCGGATGCGCATACGTACCAGCGAAGGGCGGCATATCTTCCTGCGGGTGGCATACCTGCAATGTACGTCGGAGGCCTGTGGCTGGTCGGTACGGGCCGAGTTCGAAATGACCCATGAGCTTTCCCCCAGCGGCATGCCCAATCCGGCCGTGCACCTGCCGTGCGCCGGACCTGACTTGCGTCGCGCCGCTCGGCCTGTTACCGAGAGTGCTCCGGCGGCGCAGGCGCAACAGGAGTCTTGAGCATGAAGGAGATTAATGAACAGGCCCATTTGAATGAGGAGCTATTGGCCATAGCGCAGGCGTTTCTGACCCGTCATGAAGGCGAGGGTGCGATTGATGATCAAGTGCTGTTCTGCCGTGCGGTGAGGCATTTGCAGAGTCTGGATATGCCAATGCATCAGGCGGAGCGACTGGTCAGCCACGCGTATGGATTACTCAAATCCAGCAACGATCGCCGACGTCTGGATCTGGCTGCAAGTTCCGAAACTGTCGCCGTGGTCACTGATCCGGTCAACGGTCTGACGTGGGCGGTGCCGGTAGGGTTGATCGTCAAGTTCGTCATCAACTCGCCGACCAATCGCAAACTTCGACTGGTGGAGCCATAAGGTAGCGACGGTTGGATTCAGGTCCCGATCGGCGGGAACGGGACCTGGCGCAAAATTACCCCGTGCCCAAAACCCTCGTCCCCCCTAAAATACCCGGCATCCCCAGATTCGTATTGCCGAGGCCGTTTTTCCATGTCTGTCACCGCCACTCCCGCCAGCCTCGCGCCGGATCATCACGCCCAGTTCATCGACCTGCTGCAGTCGAGCCTAGAGCACAATGCATTCATCAAACTGGTGCTGGCCAAGTACGTGGGTGATGAAACGGACCTGCAGCGGATCATCATCAAGCCGGTGACGGTCAAGGCGCAGCCTTGCCTGTCTTTTGTCTACCGCTACAAGACCCGCGATATCACCAAGAACCTGCCGCTGGTCGAAGGCGTGGCGAGCATTGCCGGGCTGCTACCGGCGTCGTTCAAAAATGCGCATTTGTTGTCGTTGACCGACGAAGCCCAGCTCGAATACAGCAAAAAAGGCAAGTCATCGCTGTTCAAGAGCCAACCTCAGCAATTGCGCGAAGTGCCATCGGCCGAGCACAACCGTGAGAAAAACCGTTTTCTTGACCTGAGTCGGCCGTTTCTCGCCGACCTCGGTGTGACCAACAGCAAGCACGAGCTGATCCCGGCGATGTCGCGCAAGTGGAAGCAGATCAACAAGTTCATCGAAGTGTTCAGCCATGCGCTGACATCGTCCCCCCTGGCGCTGGACAAGCCGGTGCGTGTGGCGGACTTCGGATCGGGCAAGGGCTATCTGACCTTCGCCATCCACGATTACCTGCGCAACACCTTGAAGGCCGAAGGCGAGGTGACCGGCGTCGAACTGCGTGAAGACATGGTCACCCTGTGCAATACCGCCGCCGCCAGGCTTGAACACCCCGGCCTGGTGTTCAAGTGCGGTGACGTGCGCAGCGTGGCGCCGAGCGAGCTGGACGTGATGATCGCCCTGCATGCCTGCGATATCGCCACCGACTATGCGATCCACACCGGCATCCGTTCGGGAGCATCGATCATCATGTGCTCGCCGTGCTGCCACAAACAGATCCGCCTGCAAATCCAGAGCCCGGCGCTGCTCAAGCCGATGCTGCAATACGGCTTGCACCTGGGCCAGCAGGCGGAGATGGTCACCGACAGTTTGCGCGCGTTGTTCCTTGAGGCCTGCGGCTACGAGACCAAGGTGTTCGAGTTCATCTCACTGGACCACACCAACAAGAACAAGATGATCCTGGCAGCCGGTGGACCCGGCCCAGTTGCTGGCGAAGATTCAGGAGCTGAAGGATTTCTATCACATCAGCGAGCATTGCCTGGAAACCCTGCTGCGCTCCGACGGTTACCTCTGATCCTGTGGGAGCGAGCTTGCTCGCGATGGCGGATTTACAGTCGATAGAGATGTTGAATGTGATGTCCCCATCGCGAGCAAGCTCGCCCCCACAGGATTGGGTTTGATCGCTGTCTTGCGCCCGAGCATCACCGTCACGATCACCCCGCCGGCAAACAGCCAGGTAATCGGCTCCACATGTTCACCGAAGAACAGCGCCGAGAAGGCGATGGTGAAGAAGATCTGCAGCAACTGGATCTGGCTGACCCGGGCAATGCCACCCATGGCCAGTCCGGCGTACCAGGCAAAGAAACCGATGAACTGCGAAAACAGCGAGACATATCCGAAGGCCCACCAGGTCTTGGCGGAAATCTCGCCCTGATGTTGCAGTGCCAGATACACCACCGGGCCGATCAGCAGCGGCGTCGACAGCACCAGCGCCCAGCAGATCACCTGCCAGCCGCCCATCTCCCTGGCCAGCCGGCCTCCCTCGGCGTAACCCAATCCGCCCACTGCAATGGCGCCGAGCATCAGCAAGTCACCGGCCTGAATGCTGCCGGCACCGCTGATCAGTGCATAACCGAGCACTAGCGCACTGCCCAATGCGGCGCAGGCCCAGAAGGCTTTCGAAGGCCGCTCATGGGACAACCACGCGGCGTACAGCGCCACGCACAGCGGCTGCAAACCGTTGACCAGCGCACCGTGGGACGCCGGCAAGGTTTGCATGGCCCAGGCCGACAATACCGGGAAACCGAGGATCACCCCGGCCATCACCAGCGTCAGGCCTTTGACCTGCTTCCAGGTCGGCCATTTTTCCCGGTGCCACAGCAACAGCAACGCCGCCGGAACCGCTGCAAACAGTGCCCGGCCCAGGCCATTGAGCAGCGGGTGGAGCTCCTGCACGACGATCCGCGTGAAGGGCAGGGTGAGGCTGAAGATCACAACGCCGAGCAAGCCCAGGGCCATGCCGGTGTTTTCGCGCGAGGACATGATTGCAACCAGAATATGGGGTGATGGGGTAAGGCTCCATATAGCCATAAATCTTGGGTTTTCCGCTGTTACAGCTAGGCACAGACTTATCCGTACAGTTTGCGGGCTGGCTCGCGAAGAACGATAACGCCGTAGTAGCCGGTTGTTACCCGACCCGCCGGATAAGGACTACCTTGAATACTCCTGCACGCCCACTTCCAGAGGAGTCCTCCCCATGGCTGCGAAAAAAATTCTGATGCTGGTCGGTGATTACGTCGAAGACTATGAAGTGATGGTGCCGTTCCAGGCGTTGCTGATGGTCGGCCACACGGTGCACGCCGTT
>LNAP01006240.1_pt1 | contig 10337 bp, 7 predicted proteins | sample 602601 | NCBI WGS metagenome assembly LNAP01 (sample SAMN02440304, study PRJNA202911) | soil metagenome | biome: Subtropical and temperate rainforests or woodlands; isolation source: soil samples (1 kg each in a 20% v/v slurry with milli Q water) were... ...
ACTGCCACCCGTGACAGAGGAGGCGCTCTCACGCGTCACCGGCAACGCGGGCGGGCGCAGGCTGCGCTTGTGGATCCCGACCAACAAGGAATAATCCATGATGTTCAGCTTGGCCAAAAACAGTGCATCTTTTTCCAGTTGTGCCATAAAGGCGGCTTTTTTCGCGCCGAGGTGGAGTTTGCAGTTGTCTGCAATCAAATCGTTGTCCTTCAACACGCCGCCAGATTCTCGCTCGCGTTGCGTGGCCGAGCGGCCAATCAAACTGCCTTTGAGATCGTAAATCGTGTTGATCTGCGCGGGCGTGTCAAAGACACTCGTCATCACGACAAAATGAACTTTGCGTCGCAAATGGTACATTTTGATGCGGTGCATGCCCAAAATGCGCACCAGCAACGAGTTCGGGTTTTCGGTGAGGTACTGGTAATAGTGTGGCAGGATGCGAATCATGAACTTGTTTTCCTCTTTTGTTTGTGTCTTAAGCATATACTGTCCGTCGTGCGAGTAGAAGAAGAACTGGCCAGATTTGGAATTCGAAATAAACTCGATGAAATTGTAATCACCTGTACAATGTGAACGAACATCGGAAGTAAGTTTAGTTTCATGTACACAAACAAAAACAAATAAAAAAGTCTTCACTAACCGCACACTGAGTCCATGTAGGCTGCGGCGGAGATGTCGTAAAACTCCCGGAGCCGGTGAAAGATCTTCGGAGCATACGACTTGAACTTGAACGTGTGCGCCAGATCGTGTGGAGGCGTGGGGATCGCCGAATCCGTACTGCCGTTCGGGGGAAAGGCGAGGTTTCCGACACTGGTGAAATCCGGCACCGAGACCGTGGTGGCCGTAAATGCAGCGTTACCGACCTGTAAAAGAAAAAAGTGAATTAGAGCATTAGGCAACTACGAGGACAAAGGAAAAGTATTTGTGCATGATCGTTCATTGGCTCGTACCGTGTAGCGAATGCCCAACATAATGCCAGCTGTAAGGGTATAGAGCTCGTGCACACCGTCGATCACCTTGCCCTTGAAGTTCTTCGAAAAGTGTTTCTTTTTCCGTTTCGTCTTCGTGGTCTTGTTCAGTTTCTTCATGAAGTTGAAGTTTTTCATCTTCGGTCTCTTCATACCTCTGATTTTGTGCAAGCCTTTTGTTACTTTGCTTACTTTGATCAATTTATTCGCTAAAGTGGATAAAGGGAAGAGGATAACAGTCGTGCGGTTTAAGCGAATTCGATGAATGTGGGTAAAACTTCAAAAGACAATATTGGTACCTGCTAATGCTTCAGCAGCAGGAGTTCCTTCAATCGGTCTCACAAATTCCACTGTTGGTTTATGTTCTGGTTCAACTCCATACTTAGCATCGTGTCCTGAACCGCCGCTACTGGATCTTCTGCGAGCGACTCGGTGAGGATGAGCATCAGAATGTGATGCCTCGTCATTTTCGATTTTAACATGGTGTTCCCCATTCTCTATAGCAACCGGGGCCGAATTTCCGGCAACAGGTTGCTCTGCTTCGCTCATATTTGGATATCGTGACACTTGGGCGCAATCAATGCTGGTGTTGCTCTAAGTTATTGAATAAAAGCACTTCCGGGTTCTCTTTTCTGTCGCACGTATGTGTATACTTTTCACTGCTTAGCAGCCAAGCAACAACCGCGAAGGAACGGAATCAAAGCGGACTGATCTGTCAACTCCTCTGCGAAATATCCAACGCAAACCATCGAAATGGTTTAGACCCATAAACCTACCTGGTCAGATAATAGGGTGAAATATGATAAAAACCAAAAGTGAACCAATCATAAAGTAATGATTGTTAATACTGTGGAATCCAACTGATGATGCGGGAACGAGCTAATAATTTCCCTTCCTGGCATTTTCTGCTCCGGCAGCACATCGGTACAGTAGATATTTTGTAATATGCCGCCAGTCACGAGACGACAAAGCGGAAGTTCTTCAGCAAACTTGTTCCGTGTTTTTCTTTTCACAATAGTTGGAGTACTTGTGGTTTTAATAACGGCTTCCCTTTTCATCACCTACGGAGGGGAGAAAGAAGGTGAAATTGTGCGAAAACCAGAACAATCTATTGGTAGGCCTGCAATATTTCCTGCAATAGTGCCATTTCCAGAAGATCTGTCTGTGGCGAAGGAATTAGTGGACAACCTGTCTGTTAAGAAGCCGAAGATTGCTTACGCTATTACAGTAACCAAAGACGGTTCCTTCCTCGATGGAGCTTTGGTATTAGGTTATGCTGCAAAAAAGTACCATGATGCAAACAAAGGTTTTCCATCAGCGTTCGATGTGGACCTCGTTGCATTCGTCGCACCACCGGTTGTAAGCTCGATCCCCACACTAGAAAAGTTTGGGTGGAAAGTGCTGCGGCGCGAGCTTCCAGTCAGAATAGACGAGATTCAGAATCAGGACTACGCACAAAAGATGAAGAACAGTGGATGCTGTGGTGCAGACGAGTTTCTCAAACTGTGGGCTTACACACTCACCGATTACCACCGCGTGATCCACCTCGACATGGACTCCATCATCTTCAAGAACATGGACCAGATCTTCAACATCGACAAGGAATTTCTGTTTACGGGCGACTACAACATGAAAGGAAACTGCAAATATCCTCCCGTGCAGGGCGGCTTTCTCGTGGTGCAGCCCTCCATGCAGACTTTCGAAGACTTCAAAGAAATCATCCGCCGGGGCAACCACGGTCCCAAAGGCTGGGAAGGCTCGCACATTGGAAACTTCTGGGGTGGCCAGACCATCCAGGGCATCATGCCGTACTATTACAACATTGTGCATCCCGAGCGCGCGCTGGAGTTGAATCGCTGTGAGTACAATTGCATGGTGGACAACCCCTACCGGGCGAACACACTCATCTGCCAGGACGGCCAGAAGACCTGCCAGGACTGCCGCTTACAAACGCCCGAAAAGGTCTATTCGGCGCACTTTACCATTTGTCAAAAGCCCTGGACCTGCACGTACCACAACAATCCTAGAAACATGGAATTGTGCAAGGTATTCCACGCGAAGTGGTTTCAGTTGCGCGATGAGTTTGAGAGAGAATTGGGGCTGGACACCAGCTACCGCGCGGTGAATACTCCTTTCAAAGAGTCGCTGGGGATGTGCAAGTCGTATGGAGACTCTAAATATATGCCGATTCCGGTGGTTGTTTAAAAAAAAATTGGGAATTGGCGTGTCATTTGTTTTTGTAATGCATAAATATTAGACTGAAAGATTATTAAACGGACTCTTCAATAGATTTATTGTTTGCATGTAGATGCAGGATTGGACGTCAAGCAGCGGCCAGCGCAGCGCAGCACTGCATTATTTGAGTGAGACCGCAATCATTTAATCGCTTTATCCTCAGACACGTGTGTGTCCAATCGTTCTTCTACAGTACACTTTCGAAGCCGTGGATCTTGCATACCAAGTTCAAAATGAGTATTGTATCCGGCCTAAACATCAACCTGGTTGTACCAGTGTTTTTGATATTCTTGATTGTAAGTCTTGAATCCATTTCAGATACTCGGTTTGTGCATTTCCATCTGACACTTTCCATGTTTTGTTTCTTCAGATGAGAACGAAGTCTGCCTTCAACATCGCCATGCGGTTTCTAAGTGGTTTGCGCTTCTTCACTCAGCAAAGATATGCGGCCATCAGCAAGGCACCGAAAGAGAATCCCACCCCGAATGACATTCTGGAAAAGAGTATTGCTCAACTCAATCTGACCATGATCGAATTGGATGAAACTTTGCCCAGCAGATACATCTTGTCCACACAGCTTTTCTTTGACATATTTGAAGTTATGGTTAATCTGAGTGTTGGTGCTTTCCTTTCTTATGTGTGGGCAATGGGCTACCACTGTGCAGTGCCTGCTGCCGTGCCCAGTTGCTGGGTGGTGTTGCTGTTGTGTGCCTTCGCTGCGTTCACATTCCAGAGCTTACTTCAAATTGTGACCATGACTGGTTGGCGTGCTCGCGAATCCAAGTTGGCTGGCATTGCGGGGTTGGTTACCTTTTTGGTTTCCGCAATCTTGTTCTTCTTCAATGTATCGTACGTGAACCAAGACACGGTGATCGCCATCGCACAGCATGTGAATGCTTTGTTTATGCAGCTGTCTCGCGACATTGTGCCCATGTCTCTGACTGCATTGGTGCCCGCCGTGCAGGTGGGTCTGTCTATCTTTGCGGGTCTTCTAGCGGCTGGGTTGGTAATTCCTGCTGTTCGCTATACTCAAGCGATCGAAGTCATGAACTTCGGTGCACGCGCTGCGTTGGTTTCCGCTTTCGAGAAAAAGTTGATGTGGTTTGACTTTCTGCTTCCCGCGTTTGTTGCTGTGCTGTTCTCTCCGCTGCCGTTGTTTCTCATGAAGAGATGGTTCCGGCGTGTGCTGACGTCTGATGCGGCCTTGGAAGTCTTCAGCAATCATCTCATGACAGTGCAGCTCACCGCGGGGGCCGTGATGCTCGTGGTGCGCGTGCTGTGCATGAAGAAACATCTGCAGTGCTTTCTGGACTCCGTCGTGCGCGTGGTCTCTGCGCATTTGATCGCCGCCGGAGCTGGCCAGGTCTTGGACCAGTCTCTCTTGTTGCCGAGAGTTAAGGTACGCCACTTTGAATACTTTTACCGATTGAAATTATTTTTTCTTACCAACGCTGGTATTTTATTCATTGTGTGTATAGGCCTGCACGGATTACCTTATGGCTGCGGCGACGCAGTACCTGGCGGTTCCTTTCTTTTCCGTCGCAGTGATGCTGCTCTTGCACAAGGCTTCCCCGACGGGCACTGGTCTGTGCTACGCGGCGCACAATGCGGCCCAGCGTGACCCCGCGCCGCTGCTGCAGTCCATTCTTCTCGCCACTCAAGCCAATACGACTGCCCTGGCGGTGGAGAGTGCCTCCAAGCCTTATCTCTCCCAGGTATTGGGTGCCATTGCCTCGGTCGAGATGGGCAACGGCGCTTCCAGCTACGCGGGCCTCAGTGCCTCCGAGGCCATCCACCAGTTTGCTACGAAGCTCTCGGGGATCTATGCTCTGCCCGCGGGCCCGGCGGTGTCGCTCTGCAAGTCGATTGTCTTTCTGCAGTCCATGCTGTGGTTTGTGTTGTGTGTGGGTTTTTTGCTGGCGTGGGTAATTAAGCCCACGGCATTGGTGGGCAGTGCTACGGCACGTGCTGCGGCTGCCAACCCCACTGCCGCGGCGGCAGCAGCCAAGGCTGAGAAACAAGACTAAAATTGCTGCGATTTCCTTGTCAATGTGTTGGAAGTGTTTTGTTTTGTGCAGCAACGACAACAACAAATAAAAAAGGTTGATTGCGTTATGCACTTCTCTTTTTAATACCAGTACACACCAAATAGTTGCATATACTTCACATAACACAGGGACAGTTTATGTCGTATAATTCACGGTTATCAACACAGCCCAAATACATAAAATAAATACAATGACAATAACCCCTTCTCTCACCAATATAGGCACGTGATTGTGCAATAAGTGCCGTGCATTGGGCGTATAATACAATCGACCCGCCAGGAAAGCCATTTTGGACGCATAGAAATACATAGTCACCCATATAGGTATATTGGCGTTGAAGCGATATTCTTCGTAGTGTGCTACATGCTGCAGCCACAGAAAAAATGGATAATAGAAGGCAAGTTCGACAAATTCCAGCATCAGCAAGCGACACGTCAGAATATACTCGCCCACCCACATGTGCGAGGTCGCCAGGGACATCAGGAGCCGACCGATAAAATTCCAGTTTTCCTCCCAGCTTGACGGTTGTGCATTGCTTCGTTGGTGCGAATAACACACGACAAAGAATCGCGAGATTACAGACCAGACGATAAACAATCCATGAAATACAAACGGATTGCGTCCGTGTCGGTAGCCAGCACTGCTGAGAAACAGACTGATGACACTGTAATATAAGATGCGATAGACCTTTTCACTGCCATAGTACAGCCACAAGAGGATATAATGCTGTGTGGAGCAGTGCCGCTCTTCGTTCGTGGTGAACAAACGTGCGCAGGTCCAGGACGACACGCACACCGACACCGCAATGGAAAAGTACAGTACATACGAGGGACCGAGCAAATCAAATGTTGTGTCAGAGTCGTACACACTGCGGTACATAATGGCATAGCTTTGTATCAACGCGGAAGGGAACCCGCCCGCCACTGTTTCGATCAGCTCCACCAAACAGAAGTCGATTGTTTCCAACTCGTTCTGCCAACTAAGAATTCCTTCGTATGTGAGGCGGCATCGAAACAATGTCAACAATCGTTTCTTCCAGTCTTGCCGCGGGAGAAGCAACATTATTATCGAGGGTAGCATGAGTGCAGTCAGGGCTTGAGCAAATGCAACCGGAAATGTCTTGTGTGGGTTGAAAAGAAACGCGGTACAAACTATATCGAGCAGAAAGTCGAGATATCCCGCACAAATCTTGGAAACAAAGCGTACTTTGTGCTTTGTTGTGCGGACGTGGTGAAGGTGGAGCGACGATGCTATGTCGTAAGGTTTCGCGCACAACTGTGGGTAAACAAAGGGGATTGAAAATCAGATAAGCACATTCTGACAGAGACAAACTGAAACTAACCGACTCGGATTCTCTGTATAATAGTTCTTCGTCTTCGCTTTGCTCCACTAATGACTCTCTCTCCTCTAAAAATATCATTGACATGAACAAAAAGTCAGTCGGGGGGAAATAACTTGCCAACAAACTCTGAGTCTCTTACCATCAGTGAGAAGTTTAGCTTCCATGTACTGTTGCTGTAGCATTTTGCACACTTTGTTTTCTAATAAACGACCGAACGAGGTCGGGCGGGGTGCCGTATCTTGCGGTTTTGGATACTCCCCGACACTTGGACGCCACTCGAGAGGTTCGGATAAACCGATTATTTGGTTACGTCATATTCATACGCACCCGGCGCGTCACTCTTCAAGCAAAGAATTGGTGACTGTAGAATCAAAACACTGTGGTTGAGCGCACAGAATATGTTAAAGATTTTTCTATTAATTTATTAAAAGCGTAAGTCTGTGCTGGAGGCGAAAAAGTGGTCAAGTGCTACTCAACCGCCGGTACCAAAATCGGTATTGAAAACCGGTATCTTCCAAAGTGCTCATCGGGAATAATTCTTACTGTAACACTTTACAGCCATCGATTCCAAATGGCATCTCTGTCTACGAATTTTCCACTGGAAGCCATTAATGCACCATCTTACGTGTCAATTTCCGATCCCAGAATTCAAAGCGGTTGGGTAGGGACCGACGTAGTAATCAACGAAAGTATTTTCGGTGCATTTCTGGATCTACACGCTGAAAGTGTTCCTCAACTGTTTGAGTATTGCGCTGAAACTATTGTATCATTTGTAGACAAAAATTCAAGCGTGGGTGGTATCGGGCCTTGCAGTAGTTACGAGCTTGATGAGGGCACCCTGTCTGGATTGTTTGCGGGGTTGCTGCAACATCTCTTTTCCACTCACCTATCCTCCGGGACAGAACCTGGTTACATTTTCGAAGTACTTGTCAGCACGCTGCAGAATGTGAGAAAAGATAATGGTGGAATCACGATGTATAAAGTGACTGATTCTGGGCTTCATCCACGCCTAGTTTGGAATTTCTCAATCAATCGGAAGGCAAAGGAAGGGGATCTTTTCACTTGCACAAACAATATGGATAGATTTCTGAATCATGATTATCAAATAATAACTATTGGAGTGATTGTGGTCATGGAACGTGATCGCCCACCACAGTTTCAGGTGCATGGATTCGTGAAGATGTTGTCCACCACTCAGACTCTGTCAATTAACTCCGCTATTTCGAAGCCTCTGCTGGGCATGTGTTTGTTGTATAAAGGCGATTGGGATGTTCACGGACTTTCTCGTTTGCTTTATTGCATCCAACGTTGGATGCAGTTGCCAATGTCCAGCTTTGCTCTTCCCGCTGCTGGTGCCCTGCGCGATCGCCCCAATGCCTCACGAACGGTGTTGAAACGATCGTTATGTGGAGCGGAGTGGATATACAAGGTATTCGATGCGCGACAGAAGCTATCTGCCCGCAGTCGCCACTATCAATCTTCTTTGCAGTTCTTGCACGGCTGTGAGCTGGTGCTGCATATAGGAGCCGTGGCGGTCATTCGCTACCCTTTCATAAATGGACCGCACCTCCCACAGTCTTCTACTGGAACAGTACGCGTGTTGCGTCACTTGGCGCACCTTCACCAAGAGGGCTACGTACACTGCGACATCCGTGCGAGCAATCTAATCTTTGGCGAGTGTGGCAGCGTGATTGACTTCGACTTTTGTGCCCCTGTTGGCCACGCGGTGTACCCGGACGGGTACAATATCGACATTGTGGACGGAGCTCGCGCACCCCGAGTGGTAAAATTAATGCAGCAGGGGCTGTCACGCAGACGACGCCAGGCGGAGATGGCAGATGACTGTTTTGCTATGGCAGCTGTCCTGCGTCTGGTGCAGCCGGTGGCGATCACCGCGCGGTACCAGTGGGACAAGTGGTGCTCCGCTGTTGCTGACGGCAACCTCGACGAAGTGGCAACAGGGATTTCGGCGGCTGAGAACATGACTTTACAGAAAGTGTCTCCTAAACAACTAGTTGTTTCTATTTTGGGAGAAATGAAAGAAAGCTTGTCGACTGAGGGATAAAAACGTACATTAAACCAAAGTGTTGGTCTTACGCGCGCGCGCGCGCGGTAGTGTGACCAGACTTCTTTTACAAAGTTTTGTGTTTCGTGCATGCAATAAGTAACCAAGAGGAATCAAAGACTTTCAATATTCACATCGTTTCAAACCACAAGTATCATTGCGATAGCTGCCTGTCCCAATTTTATCTTACAATAGCACTTAGACTCTTTCAACACAAAACATTACAATGATAGCTTCGAACCAGAGCTAGTCAGAACATCACTCTTCAAGATGGGACGGTTGGTCTCCCAATCTTTCACTATTTGCTCGGAAATATCCCACAGGCGCGCGGCTACTGTCTCTTTGCCATAGACCACAGGCAAACCATCTTCGCCTGACTGTGTCATATTGGCGGGGACGATCAACGATTGAGAACTCCAAACGAAGCGCTGGAGCGTCAGTCGGTCATCAGTTGGTTTTGCCGTATGAAACGGCAAGGCACGAGCCTCAGGGTAGGCGCGGTAGTGTTGATGAAGGTAGTGTTCTTGGTAATTGAACAAATCGTGCGGGAGTCCCATGCCATCTAGATACGAACTGGGCACAAAACTGTCCTCCAAAATGGCCCGGAGAATAATGTGCGCCGCTTGGTCGCTGCTCCGCAGAAACAGCGCATTGTAATTGGACTCCAAAAAGGGCGATATGTGGGTGTGCACTGTTCCCGGGTGCAGGGATGCGGTCACCAGGCGGCGGAACTTCTTGGCCACGCCGGTGCTGCCGCTGCTGGTGGTGATGTGTTCATCCACGCGGCGCTGCAACTCGAAGGCATGCATAATATTCGCCAATTTCGCACGCGCATACCCGTTGGTGTTGGGGCAGCTCAAGAGGGGGCAGCAATCCACCGGTCCTATCTTGCCGCAGTTGTCGGTGATCTCGTTGTTCAGATCCCCATACCCAGGTCCGGTCATGAAGGAAGGGTGAAAGTTGCCCGCCATAAAGGCGTCCGAGGCGATATTTACCACACGCGCCGCGTCAAGTAGGTTCCTACTGTTGGGCACAGGCTTTAGCATCAGCTTGAGCAAGTATCTTGTCAATGCAAAATGACCAATATGCATGGCTCCAAAGGATTGCTCGAGACCCTGCACGGTCATCAGGCCTGGTTCGGCAACCATTCCTGCGTTGTTCACCAAAATGTCCAGCCGACTGTACCGACCAAGGAAATCTTTCGAAAAACTCTTCACACTAGCCAGATCGTTTAAGTCGAGAAGCATTGGCACTATTAAGTGTTTCTTGGGAGGGAACAAAGCTTGTATCTCTGTCACCGCAGTCTGGCATTTGATTTCCGATCGACAGGTGATTACTACAGTGGACCCTAGTCGCACAAGCTGTTTTGCGATGGCCAACCCGGTACCACTGTTACCACCCGTGACTATAGCTACATGATCGTGCAAGTCACGAAACTTTGTGTTCAACTGTAGGTCATGGTCTAAGTTTTGTTTAAGCATTGCGACGACCTGATGTAAGGACAGAAGTAGAAACTCAGTACACAATATAAACAAGATAAATATGGGTACTACTTTCTCACCATAGTCAGAAGAGCGAATCTTCTTAGCATGTACACAACCGACTTCGACGGGGATGCGTACAGAGAAACCATTCCTGCCAAAGCCATTGTGAATAGAAACGCACTCGGGGTGCTCCAT
>LNAP01006242.1_pt1 | contig 10336 bp, 9 predicted proteins | sample 602601 | NCBI WGS metagenome assembly LNAP01 (sample SAMN02440304, study PRJNA202911) | soil metagenome | biome: Subtropical and temperate rainforests or woodlands; isolation source: soil samples (1 kg each in a 20% v/v slurry with milli Q water) were... ...
GTCCGATCAGGATCAGCGTGTTACGCATCAGGATACCCGACAGCGCGATCAGGCCGACCAGCGCATTGATGCCGAATGGCTGCTGAAAAAGAATCAGCGTTGGCACTACGCCGATCAGCAGCCATTCGGCATCAATGCGCTGGTCGGCCTGATCGCGCTGTCGGGTATCCTGATGCGTAACACGCTGATCCTGATCGGACAGATTCATCACAATGAACAGGCGGGACTCGATCCGTTTCATGCGGTGCTAGAGGCGACCGTGCAGCGTGCCCGGCCGGTGATCCTTACCGCACTGGCGGCGATGCTGGCCTTTATCCCGCTGACTCATTCGGTGTTCTGGGGAACGCTTGCCTACACGCTGATCGGAGGAACGTTGGCGGGAACAGTGCTGACTCTGGTGTTCCTGCCAGCCATGTATTCCATCTGGTTCAAGATCAAGCCCGACAGCATCCGCACCCTTGTAGCGCAACCCGCATAAACCTGTAGGTGCGGCGGGCCGATCCCGCCGCATTGGCTTTAACCTTATAGCGATGCTGCAGCTTGCGCATCCATATCTTGCCGCCATGCCGGAGCCCATGCTCCATTGCTAGCTGATGTGGAAGGGTTGCTGCAGCTGCTAAAACATACTTGACCATGGTTGCCGGCGCCTGGGAGAAACTGGCGGCGTAAACCTTAACTGGTGTCCAAGATTACTTGGCCAGTTCAATTGTTTGAATTTAAAGCAACCAGAACTCTCAAAAAACTGTTCCGGATTTAGCGCCGAGCGAGAAATGGGTGGGTTCAATCGCGAAAGCATCCGTGGAAAAGAAGGAGCTACAGCCGATTCAAGTTTAGGGAGGTAATCGCTCTCGTGCTGGGGGCTTCAACACACCGTGCAATGAACCGGCCACTCTTTTTTGAGTGATCGGTTCATTGAGCTCAGTTCTTTCTAGGCTTTCCCGCGTCATCAGGCTTGTCTCGGACTTGGCCGTCTTGATTCCGGGAGCGTGGTTGAACACTACCACCTGGTTTTGGAACAGTTACGCTCCCAGGCACTCAATAGGTCGACCGGATCAGCTCCATCGCGCTGCCAGAGTTCTAGTGTCCCGACTCGGCCTCAGGCGACCTGCAGTATTCGCAGTAATCCTGGGTGTCACAGTCATTGAATAGTGTGAGCCGCCATCCATCAATCTCCACGGGTATTAGGCCGTGATAGATCTCGCTCCAGGACTGGATGGAGCTACGCATCGTGATGCGTTTGCCGAGTGCGACCTCCGTCAGCACCAGGCAGACCTCGTGGGCGGTAAGAGGGGAAGTTGTGTTCAAATCATTTTGATTTCGGGTCATCGCTTGCCGATAGCTAAGCTGCGGTATCAATTGGCGCCAATGGAGGTCGCTCCTTCGGGCCAACGAGGCCCGGCTGACCTAACGAACTCGAACCTATTCACTCAGGCGTCATAAGCACCGCCAACGTCATATTGATGAACTCTTCATTCTTGGCGAACTTTGCTAGCGCACTGCGCACATTGCCTCAAACCTCACTCGAGCCGTGCTGCTCGACCCAAAGCGTCAGCTCCATGATCGCGGCTTCGAGGGCCAGCTGGTTCTGATTGATCTTGAACAGCAGGGAAGGGAGCAGGTCTTCGTTGGCCATCGCGATTCCTCCGTGGAAAAGAGAAGCGTAACAGGAGGAGATGTTAAAGACCGGGCAGCCTATGTCTGCACTATAGGTATTCACCGATCCCGAATAGTCATCCTTACTGGCGTAACGAAAGGAGTGGATTAAAGGCTCAGGGACGCACGACCTACACCATGCTGACGTGGATGCTGGGCATTCAGGAGCGAACAAACAGCCTCCGCCTCGACCCTGGCCTTGAACACGCCGTGCTTGCTAGCAGAGCCTCCCTCGACGAGATCCACAACCCGATATTGCTTGATGCCATCATCCATCCTGGTTGTTTCGATGACCCTGAATCTTGAATGCATGGTGCGTTCCCTGCTGAAACTGGTGCTTTAGGAGTACCGGTGTGACTCCGTGGTTTCAACAATTATGCAGGAGTCGGCTGAGACAATTTATGACAGGGCGCAATGATTCTCTGCGTGAGGACAGAGACTTCGCGGGAGTTGGGAGGGGGAGGTTGTGTTCAAATCATTGTGTGCGAGTCATCGCATGACCAGAGCTAAGCTGCGGGGTGACGTAAATGGGTCTGTCGCTGCTTCGGGCCAATGGCCCCGGCTCACCTAATCAGCCGAGCATCTCCTTAATGATGGATGCAACGTTCCTGGCATCGTCGATCCCTTGGTGGTAGATACCCTGCCATTCCAGTCCCAGACTCTACGGTTTGCTTAAGTGATTTAGGCCGATCGTCATACAAGCCTGCATGCCATTTCCTGGCATTGAAATGTGGCAAGCCTTCGAGCAGGGAAGGGCACCCAGCTAAGCCATCATCACGCTCTAGCTGTCTTGCATCATAGTCACCCCGTGATGCCCAGGCCGCATTTGGATAATGCGAAGCAAACGTTCGTTATTCAGGAATGCCTGCAACCGGGCGCAACCCTGTCCAGCGTCGCCATCAGCCACGGCATCAACGCGAACGTGATCTGCAAGTGGCTAGTCAAAACTGCCCGCTTCATCCGGGTCTGATGGTGTAAATACCGAGCAGAAAGAGAGGTGGCAAATAGGCAATTTCAGCCATTCACTCAATGTCTGAAGGCTTGCTATACGCCATGTACTCATTCTGCAACACGATATGATCCGCTAAATACTTCGCATCATGCCAAACCCCATAGATAAACGACGACGCACGATTCACTAGGTTCGGCAAACCTAAAAAGTAAATCCCGCTCTGCGCCGAGATCCCGCGTTTATGAAACGGTTCGCCTTTGTCATCAAAAGCATTCACCTTCAACCAACTGAAATCAAAAAGAAACCCGGTGGCCCATAGGATAGTGGTGACGCCAGCTTCGGCCAGATCCAGGGTCAGGGTCGGGTTTGTTAAACAAATCGGGTCTGGTAGGAGTTTCCAGGCTTCAGGTTCTCTAGGAAACGGCAGTCCGTTCTGTTCAATATAAGCATCCGCCTCACGCAACACATCAAAGTACGCGCGGTCACCTTCAGCCACGTTGGCGGCCAAGCCTGGTTCAAAGGTCATCACGCCTTCGTGCCAGTTCTTGGTAACGCCCACTAGGGCGATGCCCATTTGAGCTAGGCGGCGAAAGTCGACGGTCTTACCGCCCTCGTAGCCACTGACTGCAAAGGCTACATGCTTTTTCTTGGGCTGAATTTTGACTTCATCCCACAGGCCCAACGCGCCGAGCCACCAGCAGTAATCGCGGCCGCGATAGGCTCGGGGAGGGCGATAGTGCTCACCGACTGAGAGATATACGGTCTTGCCTGCCCGTCGCAGTTCTTCGGCAATTTGCGAGCCGGATGCGCCAGCACCTACGACCAGTACAGCGCCTTCGGCTAATTGAGCGGGATTCTTGTAGGCTGAGGAATGAAGTTGTTGAACCTTGGCGGTTGCAGGAACGATGTTCGGAATGGAAGGACGTTGGAAGGGGCCCGTCGCCGCTACCACATTAGCAGCATCGATGACGCCGGCGGAGGTGGTGACCTTAAACCCGGGGCGCCCTGCATGACGCTCCACTTGCTGCACTTCTACACCCGTGCGCACAGGTGCTTTTAACTTGTCGACATACGCTTCGAAGTAGTCAGCCATACGCTCCTTCGGTGGAAAGCTCTCGGGGGAAATGCCATCGAATTTCAACCCGGGAAATCGGTCATGCCAGGCCGGGCCGTTGGCGACCAGTGAATCCCAGCGCTCCGAACGCCAGCGCTCAGCAATGCGGTTTCGCTCCAGCACAATGTGCGGTACGCCCATAATTGAAAGATGCTCACTCATGGCGACGCCCGCTTGGCCTGCGCCGACTACCACGGTGTTGATTTTTTCCACTGACATAGGAGATTCCTGAAAAGTAATTACGCGTTTTGAACTAGCAATTCGGCCATAGCCGTCAGTGCTAGTTGATAGCCCAGCGCCCCCAACCCAGCGATGACACCGGTGGCGGCCTTGGATACATAGGATTTATGCCGAAAGCCTTCTCGCCTCCAGATGTTGCTTATATGCACTTCGACGATCGGGCCTTCGAAGGTCAGCAGCGCATCGAGGATCGGCACCGAGGTGTATGTCAGCCCAGCGGCGTTGATCACAATGGCGTCGGCGCTCAGTCGCGCCTCCTGAATCCAGTCCACAAGCACGCCTTCATGATTGCTCTGGCGAAAGTCGAGGGTCAGTCCGAGCTCAAGAGCGAGGCATTGGCATCTCGCTTCGATACTGGCGAAGCCTTGGCAGCCGTAGATACCGCTCTTGTCCAGCCCGTAGAGGTTGGCATTGGGCCCGTTCAGGAAAAACACGGTGTGGGACATGGGGCGCTCCAGATTATTCAGCGACGGTTAGCATGACTTTGCCGACGTTAGCGTTGGCTTCCAGGAGGTGATGGGCCTCGGCCGCCTGACTGAGTGGTAACCGCGCGTGGATCTGTGGAGTTACCAGGCCGGACGCCAACCAGGGCAATACGCGGGAGCGGATGCACGCCGCGAGGCGGGCTTTCTCGGCGTTACTCTTGGGGCGCAAGGTTGACGAGGTGAGGCTCAGGCTTTTGCGCATCAATACCTGCAAGTCCAGCTCAATCTTCGCCCCTTGCAGGAATGACAAGCTGACGTAACGCCCACCCATCGCCATGACGGCGAGGTTGCGCGCCACATACGGGCCGCCGACGTTATCAAGCACTACGTCGACACCACGTCCCTCGGTGCAGTGGTTCACTACCTCGACGAAGTCCTCAAGTTGGCGATCCACTGCGCGCCACACGCGTAGCGCTTGCAACATTAGGACTTTCTGTGGGCCGCCTGCGGTAGCGATCACCCGTGCACCGGCGGCATGTGCGCACTGCACGGCAAAACTGCCGACGCCACTGGCGGCGCCATGGATTAACACGCTGTCACCGCTGCGCAGACGTCCCAGTTCAAACAGGTGGTGCCACACCGCAAAAGCTGCTTCCGGGATCGCGGCTGCATTGTGCAGCGATAGCCCCTCCGGCACCGGCAGGCATTGCGCCGCGAGGGCCAAACAGTATTCAGCGTAGCCACCGCCATTGAGCAGCGCCATCACGCGATCGCCCGGTGCAAATTCATGCACGCCACTGCCTACCGCGACAACAATGCCAGCTGCTTCCAATCCAAGCACATCAGTGATGCCGGGGGGCGTCGGCAGGCCGCTGCGTTGCATCAAGTCCGGGCGATTCACCCCGGCGGCCGCGACACGTATCAGTACTTCTTCCGCCTGCGGTATCGGCACCGGACGCTGCACCATCTGCAGTACCTCCGGCCCGCCAGGCTCACGGGCAATCACTGCACTCATCATTGCGCAGCTGTCCAGTCATCAGGAACAACGGCGATTACATCGATCTCCATCAACCATTCCGGCTGACCCAGCCCGGATATCACCAGGCCGGTGGAGATCGGGAACACGCCCTTAAGCCATTTCCCGACCTCCTGGTACACCGGCTCGCGGTAACGCGGGTCGATCAGGTAGGTGGTGGTCTTGACGATATGTGACAGGTCGGAGCCCGCCTCCTCAAGCAGTTGCTTGACGTTTTTCATCGCCTGTTCAGCTTGGGCGCGCGGGTCGCCGAGGCCGACCAAGTTACCGTCGAAATCAGTGCCAATTTGGCCGCGTACATAAATGGTGTTGCCGGCGCGTACGGCTTGGCACAGGTCGTTGTCCAGAGCCTGGTTAGGGTAGGTCTGCCTGGTATTGAACATGCGAATACGGTGGTGAGTGGGCATGGCGAGCGACTCGTCAGAAGCGGGATGCAACCAGCTTCACATCGCCCTTTGCCTGACGAAACCAGCATTTTCTCAGGTAGTGCTTAGGAAAAACCGAAGCCTCCCACTGTATTGGCTGGGGGGTGTCCGCGCATTAACCCGGCACGAACCATGCAGTGCTGTGTTCGTATGTCATTGTAGAGGTGGAGGCATCATGCTCAGTCGTATTACTCAGCGCCAACTGGAATATTTTGTCGCGTCGGGGGAGGCCGGCAGCATCAGTGCAGCCGCTGAACGCATTCATGTGTCGTCACCCTCCATTTCGGCGGCGATTACCCACATGGAGGCGGAGTTGGGAATTCAGTTATTTATTCGGCATCACGCCCAGGGCATTTCCCTGACAGCCGTCGGGCGCCAGGTGATGCAAGAGGCCAAGCTGATTCTCGAGCAGATGACCAATCTCTACACCATTGCCTCGGAATCGCTGAACGCTGTACGCGGGCCACTGCGGGTCGGGTGCCTGGAGTCGCTGGCGGCGATGATCACCCCCGAACTGGTGTTTGGTTTTGGGAGGGCGTTTCCCGGGGTTCGGATCACCCAGACAGAAGGCAATCACGAGGAACTATTGGAAAAACTGCGCAGTGGCGAGCTGGATATCGCCCTGACCTATGACCTGGTGACCAGCCCAGATATCGACTTTCAACCCTTGGCGCACCTACCTCCGTATGTGATGGTGGGCGAGTATCACCCGTTGGCGGGCTTGCCCGCGGTCAGTATGCAAGATCTTGAAGCCTACCCAATGGTGCTGCTCGACACGCCTTGGAGCCGTGACTATTTCCTCAGTCTATTTATGTATGCGGCTACCACGCCCAACATCATCATGCGTTCCACCAACCTTGAGACGGTGCGTGCCATGGTGGGCAATGGCGTTGGCTATTCCTTCGCGAATGCCCGACCAAAATCCAACGTGTCCCAGGATGGGAAACGCGTGATCCGACTACGTCTGGCGGGTTCTCACCGGCCCATGAGGTTAGGTTACGCCACGGCGAGTAACACCCAGCTGTCCCGTGTGGTTTCGGTGTTTGCCGAGCGTTGCCGCATGTTCGTGTCCGACCAATACATTCCCGGCATGGCCCCACCAAGTTTTTTCGACCCTCATGCGGTGCGCGACGGAAGACCCGAGCCTGATGAGGCGATGGAACTTGCCCCCACTGCAGCGATAAGCGCTCCCAAAAAACTGGGGCGGCTTCGTAGCCTGACGTAGCCAGTTCCCTCGTCACAACAAACGTCCTCCAATACAAACCGGAGGCATGATGTTTTTGCACTGGAATGTAGCACGCAGCACTGAGAATTCAGTCGCGCCCCATTTCGAGGCGCGCACGTTTTCAACGTCCACAGTTCATCGAGGGACAGTTGAGGCTGCGTAGGTTCTCCCTACTCAATAGGCCGGCTTTTACGAATTGACCACAAGTGCCTCTCCACACGACTCTCAACCCATCGATGCAGATCAACGTTACACGTTTGATAGGCCATTCTTTTTTTTTGCAGGGCACAGCGACGATGACATTCGACTGGAACTACATGTTTGGGTTGCTCGGCGATGCCGAGTTTTGGCGTGCGACATGGACAGTGATCAAGCTGAGCACCTTGACTTGGGTCTTGAGCATTGCCTTGGGCTTTCTGCTAGCACTCGCCAAGCAATCCAAGCACGGGCTGCTCAGCAAGCCGGCCCGCGGTTACATATGGTTGTTCCGTAGTCTTCCGCTGCTGGTGTTGCTGATCTTTATCTACAACTTGCCCCAGGCGTTTCCCTCCACCTCGACGATTCTGGCGGATCCGTTCTGGTCAGGCCTGTTGGCTCTGGTTATCTGCGAAACCGCGTATGTCGCCGAGATTCATCGGGGTGGTTTGCTTTCGATCCCGAAAGGACAGGGCGAAGCGGCGAGGGCGCTGGGGTTAAAGTTTTTCGGTACCCAGTGGCGCGTGGTGATTCCCCAAGCGCTGCGGGTGGCGCTGCCGTCGCTGGCCAACGAATACATCTCCATCGTCAAGCTCACTTCACTGGTGTCGGTGATCTCACTCACCGAGATTCTGATGGTTGGTCAGCGGCTGTATTCGCAAAATTTCCTGGTCATCGAGACCATGGCGGCGGTGGCGTTCTACTACGTACTTATCGTCACCGTGTTCGACTTCCTGTTAAAACGCCTGGAGCGCTTTCTCGACGTCAATCAGCGCAATGTGTCTCGGATTCCCGATGCGCAGGTGCTAGCCCTTGCAACGCAACAGCGTACTGCGTTGCAACGCTCGTCGAACAGCGAGGCAGAGGCCCCGGCGCTGAACGCCACCCGGCTTCACAAGGCCTACAACGACATTGAAGTGCTGGGGGCGGTCAACCTGCAGATCCAGCCGGGTGAAGTGGTGTCGGTGATAGGGCCTTCCGGATCCGGTAAAACCACACTGATCCGCTTGCTCAACGGCCTTGAAGAGCTGGACAACGGTGAGATCAAGATTAACGACCAGCCGTTCATTCACTTGAATAAAGTTGGTGTGCAAAAACCTCAATACATTGAGCACTCAGAGCATCGTCTGAAAATCGGCATGGTGTTTCAGAGTTTCAATCTGTTTCCGCACCTGAGCGTGCTCGACAACCTGCTGATGGCTCCGCGTTACCACCGCCTCGGTCGTACTGATGAGCTCAAGCAACAGGCCTATGCGCTGCTACACAAGGTGGGAATGCTCGACCATGCCTGGAAATATCCGCATCAGCTTTCCGGCGGCCAACAGCAACGCGTGGCCATCGCACGTGCGCTGATGATGCGTCCGCAAATCATGCTGTTCGACGAGCCCACCTCGGCCCTTGATCCGGAAAAAGTCAACGAAGTGCTACAGGTCATTGAAGCTCTGGCCCAGGAAGGCATCACGATGGTGATCGTCACCCACGAAATGAATTTCGCGTTCAAGGTCTCCGATCGAATCGTATTTATGGAGAAGGGGCGTGTGGTCTGTGATGACACGCCTGATTTTTTGCGCAGCGGCCAGAACCCACGCGTCGAGGCATTCCTCAAGGATGTCTCACTGGCGTGACCCCTTAACGTTCGAGGTACAGGAAGGAAAACAGCATGATCGAGCAATCGCAATTTGAGCAGTTCCAGCGCGACGGGTTTTTGGTAGTGCAAGACGTGCTTTCCATGGACGAAGTGGCTGCACTTCAGCACGACTTCGACCAGTGGGTAGAAGAGAGCCGTGGTCATGACCAAGGCTGGGGCGCAACCGTGGATGGCCGCGCGCGTTTCGATCTGGAAGGCGACCACCGCCCTGATCATCCGTCATTGCGCCGGGTGAGTTCGCCCACCGAAATCTCCCCGGCGTATCAGCGCGTGGCGTTGCATTCGCGTATGGCGGCTATTTCCGCGCAGTTGATCGGCGGCCATGGCGCGCGCTTCCATCACAGCAAGATCAACTCGAAGCTGCCGCACACTGCGACTCAGGTGAAGTGGCACCAGGACTTTCTGTTCACGCCCCACAGCAACGACGACATCGTCACAGCCTTGCTGATGGTCAGCGAAGTGACCCCAGAAAACGGCCCGTTGAACGTGATCCCCGGAAGCCATAAAGGCCCGTTGTGGTCGCACTGGCAGAACCAGCGCTTCACCGGCTCGGTGGACGATGCGGTAGTCGAGGAACGCTGCCAGCAACCGGTGGCCTGTTACGGCCCGGCCGGTTCCGTTTGCTTCATGCACACCCGTCTTCTGCATGCTTCCAGCCCTAACGAGACCGAACTCCCGCGCACCCTCTTCATCAGCGTATACGCCGCTGAAGACGCGCTGCCATTCGGCGAAAACCCGTTGCCCAGTGCACACGCCGGCCTGTTGGTGGCAGGTGAAGAAAGTGGCTTGGTGCGTTCAACGGACAACCAGCTGCGTTTACCGCAGAAGCCCCATGGCGCGTCTTTCTTTGTGCAACAAGCCGGACAAGATTGCGCCACCGCCTAACCTCCTAAAATCCTTGCAGGTATCGACCATGACAGCGTTTGTTAAGAGTGTTCGCCCTATTGCCGTGAGCCTGTTGGGCGCCGCGGTTGCGATGACTTCGTTAGCGGCTTCGGCTTTCCAGCAGGAGGGCAGAATCATCGCCGGTTCCGATGCGACCTTCTTCCCCTATGAATACATGGAGAACAACAAGCCTGCTGGCTTTGATATCGAGTTCATGGACGGTCTGGGCAAGGTCATGGGCCGCAAGGTAGAGACCCTCGACACGCGTTTCCCCAACCTGATTACCGGTCTGCAGGCCGGTCGTTTCGATGTGACCAACTCATCTATGTACATCACTGCAGAGCGGGTCAAAGTCATTGACATGATTCCATACCTGAAAAGCGGCGAGTCGATCCTCACCCTCAAGGACAGCACCTTCCAACCCAAGACCCCCGAGGAGTTCTGCGGCCACAAGATCGGTTCCATGGGCGCTACGTCCTGGCTCGCGCAGATGAACAAACTGTCGGCCGAGTACTGCGTGGCCAAGGGCTTGAAGCCG
>LNAP01006243.1_pt1 | contig 10335 bp, 12 predicted proteins | sample 602601 | NCBI WGS metagenome assembly LNAP01 (sample SAMN02440304, study PRJNA202911) | soil metagenome | biome: Subtropical and temperate rainforests or woodlands; isolation source: soil samples (1 kg each in a 20% v/v slurry with milli Q water) were... ...
TATAGGTAAAGGCTACCGCCGCGCCATCGCCCGCCAGGCGCCGCACAATCGCCGCGCCGATGCCGCGCGCACCGCCGGTGACGAAGGCCGCTTTCCCGGAAAGGGGAAGGGAAACTGGGGTGTCTGCATTGTTAACCATGATGAAAAGCTCCTTGGTGTTGAGATCAGGTAGAGGACAACAGTCGTGTCCGGTAGCGCCAGTATCCCGAATCCCCACTACGTCCGGTAGTCATGAATCAGATGGATTAATTTCAACTATTAGTTGAAAATGGATGGCATGCAAGCACTCAGCCACCTGGAATGTTTCGTCAAATCCGCCGAAAGCGGCAGCTTTTCCGCGGCGGCGCGCCTGCTGGCGATCACACCGGCGGCGGTCAGTAAAAATGTCGCCAGGCTGGAGGCTGCGCTGGGGGTAAGGCTGTTCCAGCGCAGCACTCGAAAACTGAGCCTCACCGAGGGTGGCGAGCATTTCCTGCATCAGATCAGTGCCGCGCTGACAACGCTTGCAGACGCGGTCCATCATGTCTCCGAGCAAGACAGGCAGCCGGCCGGCACGCTGCGTGTCAGCATGGGCCAGGCTTTCGGCCGCGCCTATATGGTGCCGTTGCTCGACGCATTTCTGCGGCGTTATCCGGCTATCGTGCCCGATTGGCGTTTCGAGAACCGCCAGGTAGACCTGATCGGCGAAGGTTTCGATGCGGGCATTGGCGGGGGGCTGGATCTAAAGCCTGGCATGGTGGCGCGCGAGCTTGGTCGCATTCACATTGTGGCGGTGGCCTCGGCCTCGTATATGGCGGGCAAGCGCAAGCCTCGCAGTCCGTCCGATCTTTCCGCATTCGACGGCATCATGCGGCGCGCCAGCCATACCGGCCGCATCAATCAGTATTCGCTGCGCAACGCGGCCGGCGACGCTGCGACGGCAGACCTGCGCCCCCGTGTCATCTTCGATGACCCCGAGGCCATCTGCCAGGCAGCCATGATGGGGCTGGGCGTGGCACTGCTGCCCATGCCATTCGCCGTGCCCTGGCTGCAGAATGGCGCATTGGTCAGAGTATTGCCGGGCTGGTCTGCGGACGCCGGGCCGGTGAGCTTGTACTACCCTGCAAAGAAGCTGCTTCCGGCCCGAACAAGAGTGTTTGTCGATTTTGTCATTGAGCAGTTCCGGGAGCGCGATTTTGACCGCCTGATCCAGAGCGACAAGGTTGCCAGGGCGTGATCATGCCTGGGCCAATAAGGCATCGCGCCGTTTCATGATCCGGATGATGGCGTTCAGGGCGACACCGTACATCGGCACGAACAGCAGCAGGCTGACGGCCAGTTTGATGACGTAGTCCACGACGGCGATTTCCCCCCAATGTTCGGCCATGAAGGGGTTGCTGCTGTGCCAGAAGGCAATACCGAAGAAGGCGGCTGTGTCCAGCGCCTGCCCGAATATGGACGATGCCGCCGGCGCTACCCACCACTGCACGTAGTTGCGGCGCATGCGGTCGAACACTTGCACGTCCAGCAATTGGCCCAGGACGTAGGCGGCGAAGCTGGCGAAGGCGATGCGGAACACGAAGCCGTTGAACTCGCCCAGTGCGTCGATGCCATTGAAGCGGCCTTCATGGAACAGCACCGACACAATGTAGGAGGCGATCAGCGCCGGCATCATGGCTCGCGCTATCACGCCACGGGCTTCGGTCTTGCCGATCAGGCGCACGGTCAGGTCGGTGGCCAGGAAAATAAAGGGAAAGCTGAAGGCGCCCCAGGTGCTGTGAAAGCCGAACAGGTCGATGGGCAACTGCACAAGATAGTTGCTGGAAATGATGACCAGGATGTGAAACGCTACCAGCAGGGCGAGGTAGAACGATACCCGCGATTGCGGGACGGATGCCGATGTCATGATGGGCCTTTTTGATGTATGGGGTTAGGGAACCCATGGAGGAAATGCGAGCGCTTATTGTACTGTACGCACATCGAGTCAGCCATCGGGCGGCGCTGTGGCGACCGACTGCTTTTGCGTTTTCACAAGCCTCGACCCAAAGCAGACTTTTATCAGTTAGAGGCTGCGGCGGTGAAAACCGCCAATTGGGCGTCGAAAGCCCGCCTGAATTAACACGTTCGCAGTATCGGCGCGGCGAGCTACGGGATGACGGCAAAAACCAAGGCTGGCACTGGTATTCCACGTAACTGCAAGCGATTGCGCGCGATACATTCAAGTTGCGCGCCGTATTTGCGGGCTACCGCCTCGCTTGGCGTGTTGCCGCTAGCAATTACGATCTCCACACGTTGCATTCCCAGAGTGTGAAATGCATGATGCACCAATGCCTGTACTGTACGAAGCGCTACTCCCTTTCTTTGCGCCGACTCGCGTACCCAGTAGCCAAGATTGCAGAATAGATTTTGGTGATTGATCGAGTTAAGGCCTGCACCACCTAAGAGCGCACCTGATTCCTGCGAAAATACACCGAATTCGTATGCTCTCTCAGAAGCCAAATCCATTCGACATTGCTGAAACCAGCTCAGGGCATCCTGCGGAGAAAAGGAGGCGTTACACCAAGGCATCCATCGACCAACAGTATTGACAGATTCGCGAGCCGCTTGTGCGAACGCTTCAGCGTCGCCATCGTGGAACTCTCGTAACACAAGGCCTTGAAATAAGATTGGCTGCATAATCAATTTGTGAATTCCATGAGGACTTCGCGAGTATCGGAGTCATTATGAACGAACCTCCGAGGCTGGCCGCATCCTGCCTTTTTCACGTCCGCGCGCTGCATCTATAGCATCCATGTCGGTAGCTGCCTTTAGTCCCGGTCAGGCGCTCCCAAGGGGAAGTACGACCGGAACGGACGTGCCTCGTCCACCGCCCGCGCGACGGATGGGCGCGCGATCAGCACTTTCTGCGTGTAAGAGGAGAAGGGATGGCCGTAGATCACGAGCGGCATATTTCAAACCACTTGTATTTGCAAGTAAAGAGATGTCCCGGCCCGGCGCCCGTGCAGGAGCGCTCAGTCAGGGATCACGGGCTCTACCAGCTTTGCCAGTTGAAGAAGCGACTCCTGCCAGCCCAGGTAGCACATTTCCACAGGAATGACCTCGGGTATTCCCTCCTGCACGATGGTGAGCTCGACCCCGCAGGAGACCTGCCGCAATGAAATGGTGGTGTGCATCTGGCCGGGCAGGTTGGGATCGTCGAATTGGTCCGAGTAGCGGATCTTCTCGGACGGCACCAGTTCAAGGTACTCGCCGCCGAACGAGTGGCTGTTGCCGGTGCCGAAGTTACGGAACGACATCTTGTAAGTGCCGCCCACTCGGGCATCCTGATGGTGGACCTGGCAAGTGAACCCATACGGCGGAAGCCACTTCGCTATCGCATCGGGCTCAAGAAAAGCGCGATAGACACGCTCAGGGCTTGCGCGCAAAACGCGGTGAAAGTTAACGGTTCCGGTAGTCATGATGTGTCAGCCTTTTCAGTAGAGAAGTTGGACATTCTTCTACGACGCGCAGAACCATCTTTTTTACCACTTAATTCCGGTCGAGGAAACACCTGCTGGATGAGCGTCCGGCCGAGTTGATTCTGAGGGTTGCGCTTCTGAGTTCCAGAGGAGAAGTTATGTTGGCGTGCTGGTACATGGCTGGCTCGCTCGTCCTTGAAACCGGGGGTCTGTGCGCGGGAATGGCGTTCGTGCGATTGGCGGCATAGGTGATAGACTGCCTCCAGGCCCCTTACACGATCGGACTGCCTACACTATCCAGAGGAGCGCGAGTCATGCAAACGCAGGAAGCGGTGAGAGAGCTATTTGATCGCTACGAGCGGAATTTCAACGAGGCAATGAGCGCTGAGCCTGATCTTGAAGCCATTGCCGACCTGTACACCGACACGTTTATCGCTGCATCGCCATCTGGAATCATGTCGGGCAAGAACGACGATGAACTCAAGAAAGTGATGGCCGACGGCTTCGCGCGTTATCGCGAGATGGGCACGAGGAAGATGGAAGTGGGTCATCTGCGAGTGACGCCGATTGACGAGCTTCATGCTCTGGCGCACGTCGACTGGCGTGCCACATACGACGTCGATGGTGCGCAGAAGGTGATAGATTTCACCAACGTGTATTTGGTTCGGATCGAGGACGCAAAGGGCAAGGTGTTTGGCTGGATCACCGGCGACGAGAACACTGAACTGCAAAAGCACGGCATCACGTGAGCGATTCCGAAGGCCCATGTTCCTGTTCGGCCAACACATTCATGCCAGTGCCGAGCGAAAAGTCCGCCGTAACCGCAATCTTCGGCGGCAAGCCTGTGTATAGTCATAAATTCGGCAGGCAGCATACAAACCTATGACCAAGGCAGAATCCATCTTCGGGCTTACCAAGGGCGTTCGCCGCAGCAACTCGCTCGTCTGGATATTCGACAAATTTGAGCGTGAGCCAAGCTACATCCGGACGAAGATGTTCGGCTGCGAGGCGGCTTATGTCGACGGCATGCTGCGCCTGGTTGTCGCCGATCGCGGCGAGCCATGGAATGGCTTGCTGGTTTGTACATCGCAAGAGCACCACGCCGCCCTTATCGAAGAAATGCCCGCCTTGCGCCCGCATGCCGTGCTCGGGAAATGGCTCTATGTAGCGCAAGACGATCAGGCGTTCGAAGGCACCGCGGAAAGGATCACGACTCTGGTGCTGGCCCGCGACTCGCGAGTGGGAGTCGAACCGAAGCCGCGACGCCGACGCTAGGCGGGCGGTCCCGGCTATGCCCCATATTCCCGGAATGGGCAGGCGGGATGTCGGACACTCAATGAGTTTTCTGTGTCAGTATCGCAGCCAATAATCCTGGAAATCGGCTTTCAATGTCGGCACGCCGCAGGGTGTTCAGGTGAGTCGTGCCGTCGTTCTTTGTGAACACCAAGCCGGCTTCGCGCAGCACCTTGAAATGATGGGATACGGTGGACTTCGGGCGCCCGCCGTCGAGTTCGCCGCAGGTTGCGGCCTCGACGCGAGCAAGATGCCGAACAATGTCGAGGCGAATGGAATCGCTCAAGGCGTAGAGCACACGTTCGAGAGCAAGCTCGCTGGCGGCGGGATGTTTGAATGGACGCATGAGCAGCATCATACACTTTGGCCTATAATTATTCCAATGTTCGACTATTTACGAAATAGCGAATGATCTTTCCCATTCACCAAAGGCCATCATGTCCGCTCTGTTCCAACCCTTCAAGCTCAAAGACATTACCCTGCGCAATCGTATTGCGGTCCCGCCGATGTGCCAGTACATGGCGGTCGATGGATTCATCAACGACTGGCATTTGTCCCATTACGCCGGCATGGCGCGCGGGGGTGCGGGACTGGTTATCGTCGAAGCGACCGCTGTGTCCCCCGAAGGGCGCATTACCCCCAACTGCACGGGCATCTGGAGCGATGAGCTGGCGCAAGCGTTTGTTCCTGTCGTGCAAGCCATCAAGTCAGCGGGCGCTGTGCCCGGAATCCAAATCGCCCATGCGGGAAGAAAGGCCAGCGCCAATCGCCCTTGGGAGGGAGACGACCATATCGCTGAAAACGATGCGCGCGGCTGGCAGACGATCGCCCCATCGGCAATCGCATACGGCGAAGGACTGCCCAAACAGCCTCGGGAAATGACGCTGCATGACATCGCGCGCGTGCGTCAAAACTTTGTCGATGCGGCCAAACGGGCGCGTGATGCCGGTTTTGAATGGCTGGAACTGCATTTCGCGCATGGTTATCTGGCGCAGAGCTTCTTTTCCGCGCATTCGAATCATCGTGACGACATCTATGGCGGAAGCGTCGAGAATCGCGCGCGTTTTCTTCTGGAGACCTTGCGCGAAGTACGCGAAGTCTGGCCGGAAAACTTTCCCCTGACCGTGCGCTTTGGCGTCATCGAGTATGACGGACGCGATGAGCAAACACTGCTCGAGTCGATAGGCCTCGTGCGCGATTTCAAAGCGGCCGGCATGGACCTGATCAATGTCAGCATCGGCTTTACGATACCCGGAACCTCCATCCCTTGGGGGCCGGCTTTCTTGGGACCGATAGCCGAGCGCGTTCGCCGCGCGGCGGATGTGCCAGTATCTTCCGCATGGGGATTCGGCACGCCGGAAATTGCCGAGCGCGTCGTCAGGGAGAAGCAGCTCGATATTGTCATGGTGGGAAGAAGCCATCTGGCGAATCCCCATTGGGCCTATTTCGCGGCCAAGGAGCTCGGCGTGGAGCGCCCATCATGGATACTGCCGGCACCGTACGCCCATTGGCTGGAGCGTTATTAATTGAAAATGGCGAACTTCGGTTCGCCATTTTTTGTCCGTCTTTCTTGCGCAACCCTATCGGCCATGCGCTGCCCGGTGGAGGCCGTGTCAAGCGGGTCTCTGCGAGCTTCTCGGCCTCTACGCGATGGCATGCATTCCGGCATATCGCCCGACTCCTCCGGGCAGTTCTCGATCCGATGCGCGCGATCAATGGACGCCAAGCGGCCAGTCAATCAACACACGCTAGCTATGTAGAAGGGTCAGGCGTCTGGCTGCCACCACGCTGAGTAGACAGTCGGGTCGGAGTTAAAGATGTTTTGTGTTATTTTGAGTTCTTCAGCGTCCGAGCCTGCAGGCGCCCGCGCATACAAAAGCAAGTACAACCCGAAGAGGACTATGTTCTCTACTTTCGTCGCCTTCGGTAAAAGGCGAAGGCGAATTTGCATTTCGGTTAGCAATAGTGGAATTCGATCAGATCGTATCTTTGCCTTGGGCTTCGAGAAGTATTTATCGTAGACGACAGGCATCTCGCCAAATCGCTTGAAAATACGGTCAGATATCTCTTCGATAACCTTGATCCTCTCAGGTTCCACGGTCTCGCCATGGTGCATTTTCAAGGCGACTAGTTGATAGGCCTCGCGGAGAGCCAGTACGTCTCGTTCCAAGGCATGCACTGATTTTCTTAGCTCGATGTCGGCCTGAACGACCATTTTCCGCCTTTCCCGGTGCGCATATGTGACCAGTGTCAATACGGCTATGAGCGGGGACACCAGAGGAACCAGAATTTCCTTGCCAAAGATATACAAGTCCATTGCATCCTCCGCTTCAGAAAGCTGACGTGTGAGTTAAGACGAACCGCGTAGCGGTTTCGGTTTGAAATAATTGTCCTGCGGGGATGCTCGGCGAGGCATGCGAGATCCTCAGTCCTTTTCCACCAGCCATTCTAGACCAGCTTGTGTCAGCGGGGCAATAAAAGGTCGCAGCTGGGCGCCGGGTTTTCAACGCCGCTGAGGCCTTCATTGCGCCTGCTGGTGGATGGGGTGACGCATCCGCGCTGGACGTTGGGCACCTTCCTGCGGACGCTGTGCCGCAGCGGCATTCCACATTTTGAAAACAACTACGCGACGCGCGGCGCACCGATCGTGTCGCGCAACTTGCTGCGGGATTTTTCCGACCGTGCTCACCTGAACTGGTCGTACTTCGAGCGGATACGTGAAATGTGGCCGGACAAGCTTATCATTAAGGGCGTGTTGTCGGCGCCGGATGCGCGCACGGCGGTTGATCTGGGCGCGGATTGCGTGATCGTGTCCAATTATGGTGGTCGGCAGCTCGATGGCGCGGTAGCGCCGTTGCGCGTTCTTCCGGAGATAGTGCGCGCATGCTCTGAAGTGCCTGTCATGATCGATGGTGGTATCCGGCGCGGCGCTGATGTGGCCAAGGCGCTGGCGTTGGGCGCCCGATTCGTTTGTAGGGCGGCCATTCGGCTATGCCGCGGCAGTCGGCAGCGAGGCGGGCGTGCTGCGTGCCATGGAGCTGCTTGCCCAGGAGTTGCGCCGGAACGTGGCGATGCTGGGCCTGACACGAATCGTCGATGTGAATAAGGAATACCTGCGTGCCGTGGCGCCTGGCACCGGCTTGCAGCGGTATCTCGATGCTTAGCCCAGCGCCTGCGGGTTCATCTTTCAGGAAACGGCAATACCAGGTTTCTGCATGTATATCCTAGGCGTCCTGTATCGCCCGCCGGGGCCTATCTCTTGCACAATGAACTTCAGAACCCGTGCTTTTTTTCACAGTCTGAAAACGCCACTACGCCGTGTCAACCAGGTGAACGACAGCGTCGCCAACGAAATCATCTTATTGAACTTGCATAATGTCATGAGCGGTCAAGCCCCATTAGGCATTGACTCGACGCGATATTAGTTGCGCTGTCTATTTTATACGTATAATATACGTATAAATATAAGGAGGACATGATGGCGCTCAAACTTAAACAATACCGGGTCAAAGCTGGTCTGACTCAGGCGGTTTTGGCCAAGGCCGTCGGCGTTTCGCAACCCAACTATCAACGTTGGGAAAGCGGTGCAGCTCCAGTGCCAGAAGACAAACTCAAGAAATTAGCTAAGGCTCTGAAAACTGGCGTGGACGTCTTGCAAGGTACTCACCCGCCAATCAATGCGGGCTTCTATGATCGCTCAGTCGGCGAAGACCTGAACTATTATGGTGAAGTTGCCATTCACTTCCGTGGCGAAGGCAAACCCATATTACTGTCGATTTCCGACGGAGCGTTTTCGCGCCTGCATCGATGTCTTCAATCTGGCGCTGTATTCGTCACCGTCGAGAGCCTAGCAAACCAGACAGTCATAATTCGCACGCAAGCCATCGCTGATTTGTATTTCTCGAGTGAGGCATACGACGACTATGGTCCTGAGCATGACAACTACGAAGACCATGTGGATCTGCAAATGCCTGATCCACGCGACTGGGAAATTGTGGAAGCGATCGCTTGCGATGGTGTGGGCTTGGAAGATTTTTCTGAGGCAGACATCCAGCGTATAACCGAACGGATCATGATTACGGATGAGCAATATGAGAAGCTTGTGGCCGACGGATTGATCACATCGGAAAACCTGGAAGCAGAAAGGGCGAAGAACCAGGAGGAGACTGACCGGATATATGCTTTGGCAATGCAGGTTACTTACCAATTTTCAAACGGTTGTCGGCGCAGCGTGGGTCTTGTGGATGTCGACGAATTATTCGAGGCTTTCCAGCCCTTGCTAGAGGATGTCGATGACGAGATGGGCGAGGATCTTATCCGGCTTCCGGTCGAGCGATGGCATCGTATCGCTTTCATTAATAAGCATGCCCTAGACTATGTCATGCTCCCCACCCACCGCTTTGATCGGGGGCGCATTGAAATGGAAGCGAAATTCCTGGACGAGCCAGTGTGAAGAGCCACATCGTGGCTGGAGCCCGTTGTTGGGATGTGGCGATTCTCAAAATCGAATGAGATCGCCGAGGGGCGGGCATCTTCCATTGATATCCAATTAAAACAGGTGGGATGGAGCTGTCTTTAACCGAACCATTGGCGAATGCCTGCTCCGAGCTGTACTCGGTTCGGTTCTTTATGCTAATCGCAAGTAGCACCAAAACCCGATGCATCTTCCCCGGCCCAATCCCGTCCGCAAGCAGCCAATTTCACCCTGGCCCGATTCGGCGTCCCTGAATCCCCCATTTTGCCCGTCTACCAAAAAGCACAGCGTCTCATCCCCGCCCCTGCGCAAGCGCCACCCCAATTGCATCAACTTGTCGCGGAACAGCCGTGCCGTCCAATCCCCTACACCGTCTCCCCGAACAAATCATACTCATCCGAATCCGTGACGCGCACGCGGACCATGTCGCCGGGCTTCAGGGTTTCTTCGCTGCTGACGAATACATTGCCGTCGATCTCGGGGGCGTCGGCGCTGGAGCGGCCTATGGCGCCGTCTTCCTCGATTTCATCTATGAGCACGTCGATTTCACGGCCGACCTTCTGCGCCAGGCGGGCGGTGGAAATGGCCTGCTGGTGCGCCATGAAGCGGTCCCAGCGTTCCTGCTTGACTTCGTCGGGCACGTGGCCGGCCAGCTCGTTGGCTCGGGCACCTTGCACCGGCGAATACTGGAAACAGCCGACGCGGTCCAGCTGGGCGTCGGTCATCCAGTCCAGCAGGTACTGGAAATCTTCCTCGGTTTCGCCGGGAAAGCCCACGATGAAGGTGGAGCGCAGGGTCAGGTCGGGACAGGCCTCGCGCCAGCGCTTGATGCGCGCCATGGTGCGGTCTTCGAACGCGGGGCGTTTCATGGCCTTGAGTATCTTGGGGCTGGCGTGCTGGAAGGGGATGTCCAGATAGGGCAGGATCTTGCCGTCGGCCATCAGCGGTATGACTTCGTCCACGTGGGGGTAGGGGTAGACGTAGTGCAGCCGGGTCCACACGCCGAATTCGGACAGCGCCGCGCTGAGCTGGGTCATGTGGGTCTTGATCGGGCGGCCGTTCCAGAAGCCGCTGCGGAACTTGACGTCGACGCCGTAGGCGCTGGTGTCCTGCGAAATGACCAGCAGTTCC
>LNAP01006245.1_pt1 | contig 10335 bp, 8 predicted proteins | sample 602601 | NCBI WGS metagenome assembly LNAP01 (sample SAMN02440304, study PRJNA202911) | soil metagenome | biome: Subtropical and temperate rainforests or woodlands; isolation source: soil samples (1 kg each in a 20% v/v slurry with milli Q water) were... ...
GCAGCCAGCAGGCGGGGGCTCAGGCGCACCGCGGCGCGCGCGATCGGGGTGAGGGGGAGGCCGAGAGTCTCTCTGGCTGCCCCTCACCCCAACCCTCTCCCCGCAAGCGGGGAGAGGGAGCTTACGGCGCTGTTGGATACTTTGGAGGCCATCATGCTTGCGATTAACGATCTCCATGTCGCCTACGGCCAGAGCGAGGTGCTGCACGGGCTTAACATTGCCGTGCAGCCCAACGAGATCGTGGCGATCATGGGCCGCAATGGCATGGGCAAGACCACGTTGATGAAATCGCTGATGGGCATCGTGCCGACCAGAAGCGGTTCGGTGACCATGCAGGGCGCCGAGATCAACGGGCTGAAGAGCTATGAGCGGGTCGCGAAAGGCCTCGCTTACGTGCCGCAGGGCCGCATGATCTTCTCGCACATGACGGTGAAGGAAAACATCGAGACCGGTCTGGTGGTCTCCGGCGACAAGGAGGTGCCCGGCGATCTCTACGAGCTGTTTCCGGTGCTGCTGGAGATGAAGGGCCGCCGCGGCGGCAACCTGTCCGGCGGCCAGCAGCAGCAACTTGCCATCGCCCGCGCGCTCGCCACCAAGCCCAAGGTGCTGCTGCTCGACGAGCCCACGGAGGGCATCCAGCCGTCGATCATCAAGGAGATGGCGCGCACGCTGAAGCGCATTCGCGACACCAAGGGCCTGTCGATCATCGTCTCCGAACAGGTGCTCAGCTTTGCGCTCGATGTCGCCGACCGCGTGCTGGTGATCGAGAATGGCGAGATCGTCCGTGATGAGATGCGCGACGGCATCGATGCGGGACAGATCGCCAGATATCTGTCCGTCTAGAAGTTTGAACCGCCAAGCCGTGTAACCGAAGGGGAGCTATTGATGCCAGAGACCATCATCAAGGTCGATTTGACGCAGTCGGCCTATGACAACGACATGATCCACAACCGCTGGCACCCCGACGTGCCGATGGTGGCGTGGGTCAATCCTGGCGATGATTTCATTGTCGAGACCTATGACTGGACCGGCGGTTTCATCAAGAACAACGACTCTGCCGACGACGTCCGCGATATCGATCTGTCGATCGTGCATTTCCTGTCCGGCCCGATCGGCGTCAAGGGCGCCGAGCCCGGCGATCTCCTCGTCGTCGATCTGCTCGACGTTGGTCCGATGAAGGACTCACTGTGGGGTTTTAACGGCTTTTTCTCCAAGCAGAACGGAGGCGGCTTCCTGACCGATCACTTCCCGCTGGCGCAGAAGTCGATCTGGGACTTCAAGGGCATGTTCACGTCGTCCCGGCACATTCCCGGCGTGAACTTCGCCGGTCTGATCCATCCTGGCCTGATCGGCTGTTTGCCCGATCCGAAACTGCTGGCGACATGGAATACGCGCGAGCAGGCGCTGATCGACACCAATCCGACCCGCGTGCCCGGCCTCGCCAATCCGCCGTTCGGACCCACCGCCCATATGGGCCGGTTGAAGGGCGAGGCGAAGGACAAGGCCGCGGCCGAAGGCGCGCGCACCGTGCCGCCGCGCGAGCATGGCGGCAATTGCGACATCAAGGATCTGTCGCGCGGCTCGAAAGTGTACTTCCCGGTCTATGTCCCGGGTGGCGGGCTCTCCATGGGCGATCTACACTTCTCGCAGGGCGACGGCGAGATCACCTTCTGCGGCGCCATCGAGATGGCCGGCTGGCTGCACATCAAGGTCGACGTCATCAAGGACGGCGTGGCGAAATACGGCATCAAGAACCCGGTGTTCAAGCCGTCGCCGATGACGCCGAACTACAAGGACTTCCTGATCTTCGAAGGAATATCGGTCGACGAAGAAGGCAAGCAGCATTACCTCGACGTCCACATCGCCTATCGTCAGGCCTGTCTCAACGCCATCGAGTATCTCAAAAAGTTCGGTTACTCGGGCGCCCAGGCCTATTCGATCCTCGGCACAGCGCCGTGCCAGGGCCACATCTCCGGCGTTGTCGATGTGCCCAACGCCTGCGCCACGTTGTGGCTGCCGACGGAAATCTTCGACTTCGACATCAATCCGTCATCGGTGGGGCCGATCAAGCATATTGACGGTTCGATCCAGATGCCTCTGTCGCAGGACAAGTAAGCGACGGACGCTTCCAGATCTCATGCAAGTCTCTTGGGCTGCGGGACAATACTGTCGCCGTCCCGCAGCCTCTTTTTGTCTCTCGTGAACTGAAAGACGCCCATGCCGGTCTATGAATATCTTTGCAGCGATTGCGGTCCGTTCACCGAGATGCGGCCGATGGCCGAATGCGACGATTCTCATGACTGCCCGCAATGCAATGCCGTGGCGCCGCGCGTGATCCTGACAGCGCCGGCGTTCTTCTGCATGTCCTCCGACAAGCGCAAGGCGCATGCCACCAATGAACGCAGTTCCAACGCGCCGAAGACCTCGGCGGAATACAAGGCCTCCCACGGAGCCGGGTGTGGCTGCTGCTCCACAAAGAAGCCGTCGCGGCTGATCAAGCAGAGCAAATCTGGCGCGAAGAGCTTTCCGACCGCGCGCCCATGGATGATCAGCCACTGACATTCAATGCGCGAGGAGTGATACGGGACATCGCCGCTGAAATCGGCTAGAAGCTGATCCAGACGTCGCGTCCGGGGTGGGCGCTCTGGGCTTGCGACGGCGTTGCGGCAAACCTGAGGCATTCTTGAGACAGCAGAAATTCGGCGCCGGCGGCCCTGAGGTGCCGGTGATCGGGCAGGGGACCTGGTACATCGACCGCGGCGACCGTGGCGCGGCGGTGGCTGCGTTGCGGCGCGGGCTCGATCTTGGCATGACCCACATCGATACCGCCGAAATGTATGGCGACGCCGAGCCGGTGGTGGCGGAGGCGATCGCCGGCAGGCGTGACGAGGTGTTTCTGGTTTCGAAGGTCTTGCCGAGCAATGCCTCGCGCCGGGGCACCATCGCGGCCTGCGAGCGATCGCTGGCGCGGCTGAAGACCGATCGGCTCGATTGCTACCTGCTGCACTGGCGCGGGCAGGTGCCGCTTGGGGAAACCGTGGCGGCCTTCGAGGACCTCGCGCGGGCCGGCAAGATCCGCGGCTGGGGCGTCAGCAATTTCGATGTCGACGACCTCAATGCGCTGCGCAAGGTGGCCGGCGCCGGCAAGATCGCCTGCAATCAGGTGCTGTATCATTTGCAGGAACGCGCCATCGAACACGCGGTGATTCCGTGGTGCGAAACGCATGGCATCGCCGTGGTGGCCTATTCGCCGTTCGGCCACAACGATTTCCCGTCGCCACGTTCCGCCGCCGGCCAGATTCTGCAGCGCATCGGGGACGCCCATGGCGCCACGCCGCATCAGGTCGCGCTGGCCTTCCTGACGCGGCACCCGTCGCTGCTGGCGATTCCCAAGGCGGCGTCGGCTGCGCATGCGGCGGACAATGCGGGCGCCGGTGCGCTGGTGCTGACGGCGGCCGAGCTTGCTGTCATCGACGAGGCGTTCCCGCTGGGGCGCGAGCCGGCCAGCCTGCCGATGCTGTAGGGTGATTGGCTATGTTGCGCTGCACATGAGCGAGGCCGCCCGGCTTTCGCCCGCTGCGTGCATATCCGCGTCCTGTTATCGTCACTTGTCCCGTGCTCGCGATCATCGTTCTGTGCAGAGGCATTCGATTCGGCTCCCGTGGTGCGCGGTGAGCGTCATTGCCAGCCACGTGAACGGTTTCCCAAGTGACAAGCCATTTTCCGCCGCCGAAGGTCATTGCGGCTCCCGCATTGCTCCACCGTCATACTGATCGGCCGTTTCGCGGCATCGCGATGATCGTCGCATCGACGCTGTTTCTGGCGTCCTCCGATGCGATGGCCAAATATCTCGCGCGTAGCCTGCCGGCGCCGGAGATCGCCTGGATTCGCTTTCTGGTGTTCGTGCTGATCATGCTGCCGATCGTTCTGGCGCCATCCTCGGGCAATCCGATGCGATCGGCCCGGCCACTGGTGCAGGTGTGGCGCGGGCTGGCACTGCTGGGTTCGTCCATCTTCTTCATCATCGGGCTGAGCTACCTGCCGATCGCCGAAGCCGCAGCGACCGCCTTCATCGCGCCGGTCTTCGTCACCGCACTGTCCATCATGTTTCTCGGCGAGAAGGTCGGTGCGCGGCGCTGGATTGCCACCACCGTCGGTCTCATCGGGGTCCTCGTGGTGGTGCGGCCCGGCACGTCGGCCTTTCATCCGGCCGCGATGTTCCCGATCCTCTCGGCGTTGGGCTGGGCCGTGGCCCTGGTGCTGACGCGCAAGATCACTGGCGCCGATCGCGCAATCACCACCATGGCGTTTTCCGCGATCACCGGCTTTCTGGTGATGAGCGTCATCGTCCCGTTCTACTGGATCGCGCCGAGCTGGCCGCAGATCCTGCTGGGCGTCGGCATCGGCGTGGCCTCGACATTCGGCCACTGGATCGTCGTGCTCGCGTTCCGCTATGCCGATGCCTCGGTGCTGGCGCCGTTCTCCTATGTGCAACTGGTCTGGGTGACGCTGCTCGGCTTCTTCGTGTTCGGCGAGGTTCCCGACTCCTGGACGTTCGGCGGCGCCGCCATCATCATCGCCAGCGGCGTCTATACCGCCCATCGCGAACGCGTCCGCCGCGCGCAAATTACGGTACCGGCGGAGCCCTATCCGAGCGTATGATTGACATCAAGCCGGCTCACACCGGCAGCGCGATGGAATACTTCACCTGGCTGAGGGCAAAGCTGGATTCGATCGAGGCGATGCCGTCGAGCCGGGTCAGTTTTGTCTTCAGGAACGTCTCATACGACGACAGGTCGGCGGCCACCACGCGCAACAGGTAGTCGCGGTTGCCGGTCATCAAATAGCATTCCAGCACTTCCTCCCAGCCGGAGATCGCTCTGGCAAAGCGCTCGAGGTCTTCCTCCTTCTGGCGCACCAGCTTGATCGAGATGAACACGCTGACATGCAGGCCGAGCGACTTCTGGTCGACCAGCGCCATGTAGCGGGTGATCACGCCGCGCTCCTCCAGCAGCTTGACGCGGCGATGGCACGGCGACACCGACAGCCCGACCTTTTCAGCGAGGTCCTGCATGGTGGTGCGGCTGTCGGTCTGCAGCACGCCGAGGATCTTGCGGTCGATGGCGTCGAGGCGTGACATTGGGATGATTCCGCTTAATGAGGTGCCAGACAGCGAGTTTATCCCAATAAGGTGCCCTATGTCGCGATGATTTGAGAAGTTTCGCTCGGCAGGGCGGGTAAACTGGCGGCAATCATACCGGTCGAATCCGGTCCAGGGAGCGCACCATGCCGATCGAGCAAAACCGTCTGCAGATCCTCACCGCGCTGGCGCGCAAGGTGCTGTGGCTGTCGTCGTGGACCATCCACAACGCCAACCACATCCGGCCCAACAATGACGGCCTCAAGGTCGGCGGCCATCAGGCCTCGTCGGCGTCGCTGGTGACGATCATGTCGGCGCTGTATTTCTCGGTGCTGAAGCCGGAGGACCGCGTCGCGGTGAAGCCGCATGCCTCGCCGGTGTTTCACGCCATCCAGTATCTGTTCGGGCACCAGACCCGCGAGAAGCTGGAAAATTTCCGCGGCTTCAAGGGCGCGCAGAGCTATCCGTCGCGCACCAAGGATATCGACGACGTCGATTTCTCCACCGGCTCGGTCGGCCTCGGCGTGGCGCAGACGCTGTTCGCCTCGCTGGTGCAGGACTACGTCAGCGCGCACGGCTGGATGAAGGATCGGCCGGAAGGTCGCATGATCTCGCTGGTCGGCGACGCCGAGATGGACGAGGGCAATATCTTCGAGGCGCTGCTCGAAGGCTGGAAGCACGGGCTGCGCAACACCTGGTGGATCGTCGACTACAACCGCCAGAGCCTCGACGCCGTGGTGCGCGAAGGGTTGTGGGAGAAATTCGAATCCATGTTCCGCAACTTCGGCTGGGACGTGGTGATCGTGAAATACGGACGGCTGATGCAGGCGGCCTTCGCCGAGCCCGGCGGCGCGGCGCTGAAGCACTGGATCGATACCTGCCCGAACCAGATGTATGCCGCGCTGTGCTTCCAGGGCGGCGGCGCCTTCCGCAAGCGGCTCAATGACGAGATCGGCGATCAGGGCGCGGTGTCGCGCCTGATCGACGCGCGCGGCGACGACGAGTTGCTGGCGCTGATGTCCAATCTCGGCGGCCACGACATGGCCAGCATGATCGAGGCCTTCGAGTCGATCGATCACGATCGTCCGGTGTGCTTCATCGCCTACACCATCAAGGGCGTCGGCCTGCCGTTCCAGGGCCACAAGGACAACCATGCCGGGCTGATGACGCCGACGCAGATGGAGACATGGCGCGCGCGGCAGAACATCCGGCCGGGCTATGAATGGGACAAATATGAAGGGTTAACGCAGGACCCTGCGTCGCTCGATGCGTTCCTGAAGCAGGTGCCCTTCGTGCAGCAGGGCACGCGGCGCCTTTCGGCTGACGTGATCGAGGTGCCCGCGCATCTCTCCTTCAAGCCGGCGCCGTCCATGTCGACGCAGCAGGGCTTTGGCCTGGTGCTCAACGAACTGGCGCGCGGCGATAGCGAGCTGGCGTCACGCATCGTCACCGCCTCGCCGGATGTCACCGTCTCCACCAATCTCGGCGCCTGGGTCAACCGCCGCGGCCTGTTCGCGCGCGCCGAAAAGGCCGACCTGTTCCGCAGCGAAAAGATTCCCTCGACCTTCAACTGGGACTTTTCGCCGAAGGGTCAGCATATCGAGCTGGGCATTGCCGAGAGCAACCTGTTCATCCTGATGTCGGCGCTCGGCCTGTCCTCCTCGATCAACGGCGTACGGCTGCTGCCGATCGCCACCCTGTACGATCCGTTCATCAGCCGCGCGCTTGATCAGCTCAATTATGCCTGCTACCAGGACGCACGCTTCATGGTGGCGGCGACGCCGTCCGGCATCACGCTGGCGCCGGAAGGCGGCGCGCACCAGTCCATCGCCACGCCGCTGATCGGCATCGCGCAGGACGGGCTGGCATCGTTCGAGCCGGCCTTCGTCGATGAACTTGCGGTCATCATGGGCTGGGGCTTTGCCCATATGCAGCGCGAGTCGCGCGAGCAGGGCGACGAGGCGAGCGGCATGCGCTCCGGCGGTTCGGTCTATCTGCGGCTGTCGACGCGCACCATCGAGCAGCCCGCCCGGATGATGACGCCCGAACTGCAGCTGGGCATCACCGACGGCGCCTACTGGTTGCGCAGGCCGGGGCCGAACTGTTCAATCGTGATTGCCTATACCGGCGCGGTGGCGCCGGAGGCCATCGAGGCCACGGGCCTGCTCGGCGACAGTGTTCGCGATATCGGCCTGTTGGCCATCACCTCGGCGGACCGGCTGCATGCCGGCTGGACCGCGGCGCGAAAAATCCGCCGCGACCGACGCAATCCGCAGCACCTCAGCCATATCGAGAAACTGCTCAAGCCGCTGCCGCGCGACTGCGGCATCGTCACCGTGATCGACGGCCATCCGGCGACCCTGGGCTGGATCGGCAGCGTCTGCGGCCATCGCATGGAAGCTTTGGGGGTCGAGCATTTCGGCCAGACCGGCACGATCCAGGATCTCTACCGCCACCACGGCATCGACGCCAACGGCATCATCGACGCCGCCGAAAGCCTCAGCCTCGGCGCACCTGTATTGCACCGCAAGATGGCGGTGTAAGTCGTTGGTTTTCTTCCCTCTCCCCTTGTGGGAGAGGGTGGCCGCGCGACAGCGCGACCGGGTGAGGGGACAGCGCCGCGTCATGTTGCTCCCCCTCATCCGGCACGGGCTTTGCCCGCGCCACCTTCTCCCACGAGGGGAGAAGGAAGAAAGACAGAGCCCCCGATTTCACCCTGCGAAATCAGCACACCTCCAATCACCGAGTCAGCCTTGCTCCCGGCACAGTGCTGCTTTTATATGCCGCGTGCGCAGCCTGCTGCGTCCCGCGTATGGCGGGTTCTGTCACTGTGCGGTCCTGCAAGGATGCTTGCCGGACGCGCCGTTCTCCCGCCTGCCGCCACTTCCAAGAAAATCAAAGAGGAATCCGATGGTCAACCGCATGCAATTCTACATCGACGGCGCCTGGGTCGACCCTGTCGTCAAGAAGTCCACCCCCGTCGTCAACCCGGCGACCGAAGAAGCGATGTACGACGTTGCGCTGGGCTCCAAGGCCGACGTCGACAAGGCCGTCGCCGCCGCCCGCCGCGCCTTCGAGACCTTCTCGCAGACCTCGCGCGAGGAGCGCGTCGCGCTGCTGGAGAAGATCATCGCGGTCTACAAATCCCGCATGAAAGACATCGGCGCCGCCGTCTCCGACGAGATGGGCGCACCGCTGCCGATGGCCGAAAAGCTGCAGGCCGGCGCTGGCCTCGGCCACATCATGTCGACGCTGGAGGTTCTCAAGAACTATCACTTCGAGGAGCCGCTCGGCTCGGCCATGGTGGTGCGTGAGCCGGTCGGCGTGGTCGGCATGATCACCCCGTGGAACTGGCCGCTCAACCAGATCGCCTGCAAGGTGGCACCGGCCATCGCCGCCGGCTGCACCATGATCCTGAAGCCGTCGGAGTTCACCCCGACCTCGGCGCTGATCTTTGCGGAGATCCTGCATGAGGCCGGCGTGCCCAAGGGTGTGTTCAACCTGATCAACGGCATGGGGCCGGAAGTCGGCGCCGCCATGAGCGAGCATCCGGACATCGACATGATCTCGTTCACCGGTTCGACACGCGCCGGCATCGATGTCGCCAAGCGCGCCGCACCTACCGTCAAGCGCGTCAGCCAGGAACTCGGCGGCAAGTCGCCGAACATTATCCTCGAAGGTGCCGATCTGCAGAAGGCCGTCACCGGCGGCGTCGCGCACATGTTCAACAACTCCGGACAATCGTGCAACGCGCCGTCGCGGATGATCGTGCCGGCGGCGAAGATGAAGGAAGTCGCCGAAATCGCCAAGGCGCAGGCCGACAAGACCAAGGCCGGCGATCCCCGCGCCGAGGGCACCGTGATCGGTCCCGTGGTCAACCGCGGCCAGTGGGACAAGATCCAGGGCCTGATCCAGAAGGGCATCGAGGAAGGCGCCACGCTGGTCGCCGGCGGCCCCGGCCTGCCGGAAGGCGTCAACAAGGGCTTCTATGTCCGCCCGACGATCTTCGCCGACGTGACCGAGAACATGACCATCGCGCGCGAGGAAATCTTCGGGCCGGTGCTGGTGATCATCGGCGCCAAGGACGAGGCGGACGCCGTGCGGATCGGCAACGACACGCCCTACGGTCTGGCCGGCTACGTCTCCGGCCCGACGGTAGAAGCGGCACGAAAGGTCGGGCGGCAAATCCGCGCCGGCAACGTCAACCTGCAGGGCGTGCCCAACGACCGCACCGCGCCGTTCGGTGGCTACAAGCAGTCCGGCAACGGCCGCGAATGGGGCAAGTTCGGTCTCGAGGAATATCTTGAGGTCAAGGCCATCGCCGGCTTCAACGCGGCGTAATCCGCTCACGTGAGCTGCAGCGCCGGAACGGGAGCCATTCCGTTCCGGCGCTTTCATTTTGCGCGCAGGGCGCACAAAATGTCACCATCCCCGGCGACGGGTCGTCGCATGGAGCGACCTTCGTCGTCCGCAAGATCGTTGGCGAGCGGCGCCGCGACGTCCGCTTCAGGATGCGAGCGAGCCAATCGATGGACAATCCACTTGCTGGCCTGACTGCCGATGAGGCGCGCCGCAGACTCGCTGAATTCGGCCCGAATGCCACCCCCGACGTGGCCGTTCACCCGCTGCGGCTGGTGCTGGGAAAATTCATCACCCCGGTGTCGCTGCTGCTGGAGGCGGCCATCGTGCTTCAACTGGGGCTCGGCGAATATATCGAGGCGTCGGTCGTCGGCTTTCTCCTGATTTTCAATTCCGTGATCGGCTTCTTTCATGAGGGCCGCGCCCAGGCGACCATCGCGGCGCTGAAATCGCGGCTTGCGCTGAACGCTTCGGCGTTGCGCGATGGCAGGTGGCTGCTGGTTCCGGCCGCGGACCTTGTCCCCGGCGACCTCGTCAAGATCAGCCTCGGCACGGTGGTCGCCGCCGATGTCCGACTGCGCGAGGGCTCGGTGCTGCTCGATCAATCCATGCTCACCGGCGAGTCGCTGCCGGTGGAGGCGGGGCCAGGCACCGAAACCTGGGCCGGCGCCCTGGTCCGCCGCGGCGAAGCCACCGCCGAAGTGCGGGCCACCGGGGTGCATACGAAATTCGGGCGGACCGCGGAACTGGTACGTACCGCCTATGTGGTCAGCACCCAGCAGAAGGCGGTGTTCCGGGTCGTGCGCAATCTCGCCGGCTTCAACGGCGCTGTCACC
>LNAP01006246.1_pt1 | contig 10334 bp, 14 predicted proteins | sample 602601 | NCBI WGS metagenome assembly LNAP01 (sample SAMN02440304, study PRJNA202911) | soil metagenome | biome: Subtropical and temperate rainforests or woodlands; isolation source: soil samples (1 kg each in a 20% v/v slurry with milli Q water) were... ...
GGATGCCGCCACCCTCGACACTTACAGCCGCCGCCCCCAAGACTTTCAACTGGACGATTACATCGCCAGCGGCGCTTTGCAATTCAACTGCCCCGGTGCAGGACAAATCGCCCTCCACGCCTGGGTCAGTGAGAGCCTGGCTAGGCAACTGAGTGAAACACCGCTATCCACTGACATGCAGTTGGAGCCAGAGGACGAGGGGTATCGACTGACTGCCACAGTTCAGGACTCCTGGCAGCTCCGTTGGTGGCTGCTTTCACAGACAGGAGCTATTGCCGTGCGTAAGCCGCTGACGTTGCAAAAAGAACTGCTGCGTCAAATGGAGGCAGGCCTTGAGCTGTACCGGAACCTCATGGCGCCAATATCTCCCACCACGCCAGTCAATAAGCTGGATCAGGCCTCTTTCTGATCAATTCTTGAGCGTTCACCTGAAAGAGCTTCAAAAGCCCATCACCCTCAAGGCCCTCCCATGTCCCAGCTTCTCAAGATCGTCCTGATTGACTCGCTTTGCGCCGGTGCCAAGGCGGAACTGGTCATGTCGGGAAACACCAGCCTTAACGGCACTAATGGCATCGGCAAGTCGTCATTTCTCAAGCTGATCCCGGTGTTCTACGGGGCGGCGCCCGGCCGGGTGATCCGGGCTGGCGCCAACAAGCAGAGCTTCGCCAACTGGTACTTGCCCAACGCCTCGAGCTTCATCGTCTTTGAGTACACGAATTCGGAAGGACAGCCACGCTGCGCCGTCATGCACCGCAGCGGCGAAAGCTACTCCTACCGGCTGGTGTCCAGCACCTGGAAGCCCGAGCTGCTCTACATCGATCCGGCCGCCGGCCTGCTCGTGCCGGCAGCCGAACTTCAGGGGCACATCCTGCGTATGGGGGTGGACTGCTCGCCCGAGCTGCAGCCCATGCACTATCGCCGAATCATTCAGTACAACACCGGCAACGCCAACCTGGATGCGGTGGATGACCTCAGCCGTCGCAAGATGATCCAGACCTTGCGCCCCAGCTTCTCGCTGGCGCCTAAGCGCAAGGACTTCGGCGGGATCGACAACGTGACCATGGCGATGCTGGAATCCGGACACACGTTCGAAGGCATCAAGTCGACCATGACCGAGATCCTTCAGCAGGACAACGATGACCCCAGCCAGGCCCTGCAAAGCATCAGCGGTCACGCCTTCCGCTCGCTGATCGACAACCATGCCGGCCTCCAGATCTACGAGCGCTGGTGAACTTTCCACCGCGACAACCCGTTCAGAACACAACGCGAGCACAATTGATGCACTCATTGGCAACACTCCACTCCTAAAGCTTGAGAAACTATCGTCTATGCTTGGGGTTGACATATACGTAAAGGTTAATAACTTTCGCCCCATGAAATTCAACCATATTCTGTGTAAAATGCTTCCCCATATTTTTTCAGATGGAGTCCATGAACCCTTCGGGTACAGGCAAGGACCGTGCTGTACAGTACATGCTGAGAGAAGCAAAGAAGCATCCGAACTACGGACCGAATGTGAGCATCATCGAAGGGACGTCAGGCAGCACGGGCATAGCTTTGGCGTTTCAGTGCAACGCGTTGCTGGGCGCACAGAACACAGACAAGTCCGTCACTGCCAATACTACGAGCAAGACTGACGCATCCAGTAACATAGGTATACTATTTCAAGCGATAAATGTACTTGCTGGTGTACATGCATGCCTGTATTTCGTTTGTCCCTACTCATTGAGTATGCCGCATCACCTATAGCAATATTTTCTTTTTTACAGCTGATCATGCTGGCCTGCAGTTGTACATTGTGATGCCCGACGACCAAGCTGATGAGAAGAAAGCTCTGTTGGAGAAACTGGGTGCAAAGGTGGTCATTACTCCATGCTGTGCCATCTCCAACAAGGTACAATATGCAACCTTGTGCCATTCTTCATTTTTGTATAATTTTTTCATCAGCGTGTGTGTCGCGTCCCGAAACTTCAGTCACAAAGCCAAATCTATCCTATCCATATCAACAGCATTTTCTCCCTTTTTATCCACACAAAAATTGCTCTTTCGCCCAGGACCACTATGTCAACCGGGCCCGGCGGTTGGCCGAGGAGATGACCATTCACAAAACCTCTACCTCTACGGTCCACCTCGGTGGTGCCATTTTCATCGACCAGTTTGAGAACGTGGCCAATTTTAAGGCACATTACGACGGCACTGGGCCGGAGATCTGGCGACAAACGGGCGAGCTGCCGCTGGTATGAGTGGTATTTTCTGTGTAGTTTTCTGGATGGTTTTTGATTTATGTATTGGTTTGTATGTGATTTTCGCTTGTGTGTCATGCCATTAGGAGTCGAAACACATGGTTGGTTTACAATTTACAGTGTGCTCATTTCATTCCTTTCATTCATTTCTCTTTATTGTTTTTTGTTCTGTTTTACTCACCAAAAGAGTGCAAGTGGGCGACGAATGGATGCATTCGTTATGAGTGCCGGCACCGGCGGGACCATTGGTGGAGTCTCCAAGTAAGTTTTCGTAAAATTGCTGTAATTTTGAGTTTGACATGTACATGAATTGGTGTACTTTCTTTTATCACGTCTTTGTAAGCTTTTTGTGATATTTTTTGTCAGTATTTGTTACGATACCCTTACCTAATTTTCGTGAGCAGCTTTCGTGCTAACCTAATTTTTTTCTGTCATGTTTTAATTTTCTATTGTAGATTTTTGAAAGAGCAAGATGCAGGGATTAAAGTGGTGTTGGCAGATCCTCCTGGCTCCAGCCTATTGCACAAGGTATTTATGTGGTATGCATTTCCGTTCATGATGAAAATATTCGCCTCGTCTGAGACGATCTGCAAAGTTTTTGACAGGCTGTGTCATAATTGGTATTTATTTATTTCTTTCTTTTCTGTCTTTATCTTTTTACTCTTATTTTCTTATATTTTAACTCATATTCCAGGTGCAGTTTGGAGTATGCTACACCCCTCAGCAGTCCGAACGAACCGTCAAGAAGCACAGGTACTTTTTTGGTCTGTGTCTGTCTATTCTGTCAACCTAGTGGTCGACAAATCTTGTTGACATTCTCACCTGCATGCGTGGCACTGAAATCTGTTCTTGTGTCATTCTGTTCTATCGCACTCCATTTTCTTTTCATAATCGATTTGTCTCTCTTTCTGCCACCATAACTATGACAGATACGATTCTATCGTGGAGGGCGTCGGCCTCGACCGTGTCACCGCTAACTTCAACCTCGGCTTAAACACCATTGACACCGGTTACTTGATACCGGACCAAGAAGTAGTCAACATGGCACACTGGCTGTTGCGCAACGAAGGGTTGTTTGTCGGCAGCAGCAGCGCGTTAAATGTGTGCGCGGCGGTACGCACGGCACTGGAGCTGAAGAAGAAAAACGGTGATTGTAGTGCCAAAATTAACTCCCACACCACCCACACTACTAAAAGTACTACTTCAGGTGCATCGAGCGAAAGAGAGAGGCTGCGTGTAGTGACGGTGATTTGTGACAATGGCAACCGGCACCTGTCCCGTCTGTGGAACAAAGATTACATACACAATAACTATAAATTGTACTGGCCCGAGAGTGATGTCATACCCAATTGTATCCAAGCATTTTTCGAGTAATTTGGTAATTGAAATAATCCGCATCTATGACATCTACCGTACGATTTTGGAGATTGATTCATTCATTAAAATAGAAACCGAAAGGCTACAGGTGTGACGATCAAGTTACCGGTAATTCGTGCCGGTAGTGTAAAAGAAATTAAGAAAAGATGTGTGTCTTACAAATCAAGACACTTCGAGTTGAGTAGTAACAAAAAGCAAAATGTTTTTTTCGACACCTGAGAGATTCGAACTCTCGCATGCATTGCACACAGCCTTAGCAGGGCTGCGCCTTAACCACTCGGCCAAAGTGCCTTTTGGAAAATTTGACTTCGACTGCTGTATAAAGGAAGGATGTTTTGTGCATACAGCATTTTTATGGGCGTGCTTCTTTCACTTTTCAACTGAGTCCATTCCTTATTGCCATGATTGTATCTTTCGGGGAGAAGTTTGAGCTGAGTGAGAAAATTGGCAGTGGATCCTTTGGGGAGATATTTTTTACACGCAACATAAAGACTGGTGAGACTTTGGCAACCAAGTCGGAAAAGAAGAGCAAGAAGGCCAAGTCGCAGCTACGACGTGAGGCAAAGATTTATCTTATGCTGAGCGGCACAGGTATAGTCTATTGATGGTTATTCTAAGAGCCTGTCTATTGTTCGTTTGGCTTACCACTTGCACTGCAAATTGTACTCAGTCGGCATACCAAGTGTGAAATGGTTTGGGGAGACTCCGGACAAGTACTTGCTGGTGATGGAACTGCTTGGCCAGAGTCTCGAAGATCTTTTCAACTACTGTGGTAGGATATTCTCACTGAAGACCACACTGCTCTTGGCGTACGAGCTTGTCTCCCGCGTCGAGTCGGTTCACTCAGTAGGAAAGCTGTTGCACCGAGATATCAAGCCCGAGAACTTTCTCATTGGTCGCGGCCGTGAGCGGCACACTGTGTACATCATTGACTTTGGTTTAGCCAAGCACTACTGCAATCCTGACACTGGCAAGCACATTCCGCTGAAAGAGGGCAACTCCCTCACGGGCACGGCACGGTATGCCTCGATCAATGCACATCTCGGATTAGGTATGAATATGCATTCAAGTATTTTCGCCCACTTTTCTAAATACTTTGGCATATATTCTTTATAATCGTTGGTTTGTTTGTGTTTTGCTTGTGGTAAAGACTGGCATAATTGTAACGTTCTTGCTTCATGTTTTGTGCTTTTTGTTGTAGAGCAATCGCGACGGGACGATTTGTTTTCCATCGGCTATGTGCTTATGTACTTCTTACGCGGCGGCTCCTTGCCCTGGCAGGGCCTCAAGACCAAAGCACAGTTGGCGGAAGAGGCCCGTGAATCCCAGCCCGCTGGTAGTCTTCAGAAGCACGCACAAGTCACAGAAACCGAGACCGAACTGCTCATGCAGCAGCTGAATCTAGGCACGTCGGAACCCCTTTTGAGCAGTGCACAGGCGACCCCACGCATCGGCCAAGCCACTGGTGCGACCAATCTTGCCGATATTATCTTGAATAAGGACGATAAAGAAGCCAATATGGGTAAGGCTGGTATGGTAGACTCAATGGTGAATAAAAATGTGCGTCGGGAGAGCGAGGACCAAGAGAAATACCGTCTGATTCTGGAGAAAAAGAAAGCCACGTCGTTGGATGATCTGTGTGCGGGGCATCCAGGTAGGACAATTAATTGCGTTGTTTGTTTTTCATATTTTGTACTGTCGCCGGTTCTGCATTTGCGCCGTGTAGCTACTTGCAGAATAATTATTAGTATTCATTAAAAACTATTTACTTGTTGTTTTTTGTGTTGACAATTCTCCGTATCTTATCTATTCTTTCTCTTCATGTATTTACCCACACTTCAGAGGAGTTCCGAAAGTATTTCGACCACCTGCTCACGTTGTCCTTTGAAGACACCCCTGACTACGCGTATTTGAAGTCGTTGTTTCGAGATTTGTTCCGCAAACACAAATACGCCTATGATAGTGTGTTGTACGACTGGGAAGTGCTGTCCACCACTGGTACGCTTGCCTTTGCGTTGTATTTGACTGTTTTGTGTGTTTTGTTCGCATCCTTAAGTTTGCTTGGTTGTGGTTAAGATATTAATGCAATTATGATATGTCATTTGTCATTATGGTGTAAATTGTCCTACTCTGCATCACCTTTTTTGAATTGTGGGTATTTAATGTTGCTTTTCTTTGTTTTGTTTCCAATCATTAGGTGTGCACCCGGGCAAGCCCCAGCCTATTCCCTCTGCTGCTGTGACAAAAACGAGCAATAATGTTGGCGCGATTGGATCGGATCGCAATAACCGCCGCAAGAATTAATTTTTTGTACGCGCTGTAGTTTTTTATTTGTAACTAGAATCTGTGCATGCTCAGGGCTGCTCAATACATTCTGTTCTGCATTGGTTTATATTGGCGCGTTCCTAGAGTTCCCCAAGAAATAACCCTCTCTACAAATGTCATCGGGCGATTTGACGCTCAGTTTCATATTTGTTTTGTGAGCGTGTGTTCATAAAGCGATGTCCGGAAAACATACCTTGCGTCGCAGTCGGCTCGCGCACTGTTGCTTTCCGCTGGATCTGATGATTAGTGGGGTTGTCCGTCGTCGTGTGACCCACGATGATGGGAGCAAAGAAGTTGCGATTTCCGCCGTCGATTTGCTAGTTGACGACACTGACAACTTCATCCTGAATGATCCAAATGATAATAACTGTAGATACGAATGCAGATGTAGAAACGCAAACTTGAACAAGAACAGGCTTTGGGAGACAGTTTTGACCGAACTTGAAAGCACCTGTATTTCGAAATTTGAGCGGGTGAACAAGCACCACGAGCTTGGCGAGACCGTCTATACCGTGCCTGTGATTGGCCACAAGGTCTTCTTACCGCCTGCTACCGATGAAGATTTTGAGCTAGGTGCTTATCGCGAGATTCGAGAGCCTCGCCTGGGTAATTTGTTTCAAAATGAGAGACTGGTCAAATCCGCCCTGAAGAAAATCAAGCTGAATCCGGCTCAGGTACGAACAAATTCACAAACTTTTTGAGGCGCATTATATGCCTAACTATTGGATTTGTTCTTTGGCATAGTTTATGTACTGGGAGGGAAAGTATTATGACGCGACCAAGGTGTACAGCTACAGCTACAAATCCGGGACTCACAGACTCAAGGTACAGTTGCTTTATTACACAATAACCTGTGCCGAAGCTATCTGTGTGCACATCAATCTTATTATTTTGTTCTCTATCGTGTTGTTTTTTTTAAGCCACTTGGCAGCTGCACCGCCCCCAGGCCTTCCATACTTTCCGCTGCGTCGAACACAACCTTGGTGGAGTTCACCAAAAACATCACCTTCCACAACTCTTTACACAAGCGTGTAAATCAGTTTTGTCGTATCCAGCATCAAGGATCCGATGCTGTATCATCCTTTTACTGCTGCCGCGGCGGGGCTGGCGGGTGGGAACAGAAAGGACAGAATGATTTTCTAGAAATAAATCTAGGCTACCCGCGTTCTGTAACACACCTTGGCACAGTAGGTATGTTTGTACTATTTTATAGCCACTTTTGTATGTCAGTTGGTAATTTTTCACACAAAACTGTTTTGTGGTGATTTAAGGTGAGTATCCTGTGCTGACGGTGTTTCCCACAAAGAAAATCGTGGGTCGCAAGCGATTGCGTCGCTTTCGAGAAAGCGCTGACGATCAAGAAATACATTTATTAAAACAAGATGGTACGTAATAGTCACATATTACCAGTCTTATAATCTTTCCGTTCACGGCCAGCGCTCATACAGTATTGATGTATTTTACCAATTTTGTCATCTTTTGCTCCTGTACAGGCAATGGAGTGCGGATGACCAGATTTGCGGAGCACGTCAAAGTGTTGACTCAAGAAGAACAAGCGCTGTGCTGGGTCACTTCTTACGAGGTACAAACGTTATTTATTGCGAGTCCTTAACCTATTTGCACAGTCTTTATTAACTCTTTTCTAAACGTTTGTGTTTCAAAGGTCCAGTATCGTCACGCTGTAACCAACAAATGGACGCTGCTCGCGGTCACCAGCGCCAACACCGACGCCTTTACGGAGCACATCCTTGACCTGACACCTTATTTCAACGCCAAAGATGGGCTTTTCACCCAGTACCTGCGCATCAGACCGGTTGAATATCACCACCGACCGGTGATGCGCATCGCAGTGTATGGCGTGGATACCAAACGAAGCGATAGGCCAACACCGAGTATTATCGATACTTTTGGTGCTTTCGAAGGTACGCAGTGTTGATATAAAAGTTGAATATGTGTGCAAAAATACTGTTTTTTCTTTTTACTAAAATGTTCTCAGAAATGAACCGTCTTGATGCAGAAACTAACCAAAAATGATTTTGCGTTTTCTTCTGCAGATGACTACGAGGCACTCACAAGCAACGACGATGTGCCCACGATCTCTTACACCATCATCCACAGCTCTCCACGCGCGGGCCCCATTTACGTGCGCGATGGACTGCCGCGCTATTATAAGTCCGATTACTATCGCTACTACAATGATACTGCCCCGCGCGCAGCGAAACGGAAGGATTTTCAGGGGTTGATGGTGGACTACGGAAAGACGGGTTTTGCGGAAGCAAAAGCAGACTATATGCATGGCATAGATTACAAACTTTCATGAGAATGAAATTATTTCAGTTCATTGAATACAAAAGTGCAGTTTAAGTTACGTCGACGGTTTTTAAAAATATTTTCGTTGTCTGCAGGAATATTTTTCTCCGCTAGGTTTAAACGCTGCATGAGATAACTATTCAAAAACTTGCAATTAGTTTCAGCCTGTGTGTTGGCATTTCTGTTTCGATAACCAACTTTGATTTGACCACAACGGTTCCTAGGGTTCTCCGAGAAATAACCCTTTCTAGGTAGTTTGCTTTGTGGACAACACAATTTTCATTTTCGTTCGCAAGATCAGTGATAGGCAAACGAGATGTCCAGAAAGCACACCATGCGCCTCAGCGTGCATGCACACTACTTTTTCCCTCTTGATTTGACGATTAATGAAGTTGTTCGCCAGCGTGTGAGGCACAATGATGGGAGCAAGGAAGTTGCGATCTCCTCTGTCGACTTGCTGCTTGATGACACGGACCACTTCATACTGAACGACCCAATCGACTCCAGCAGCAGATATAGTATCAAGTGTAGAAATGGAAATCTAAATAAGAATAGATTGTGGGAAACAGTACTCGAAGAGCTTGAAAGCACCTGCATCTCCAAGTCAGAGAGAGTAAATAAATATCATGAGCTCGGTGAGACTGTCTATACCGTACCCGTTATTGGCCACAAGGTCTTCTTACCACCTGCTACTGATGAGGACTTTGAGCTTGGTGCTTATCGCGAGATTCGAGAGCCACGCCTGGGTGATCCGGTTACGCATGAGAGATTAAACAAATCATCGGTTAAGAAGATCAAGCTGAACCCTGCTCAGGTATGAACGTACATGTCATTAAAGTTTCTAGTATTGCCTAGTGTAGAATTTTATCATTCGATTTTTGTCGTTTTAGTTCATGTATTGGGAGGGAAGGTACTACGATGCCACAAAAGTGTACAGCTACAAAGCAGAGGTTAACAGCCTCAAGGTAAAGCTGCAACCTCACACTAGCAGAAAATCTTTCTAGTGTTAACTCACACTCTTTAACCTATTCCAGCCTGTTGGCAGCTGCAGCGCCCCCACGCCTTCTATGCTTTCCGCTGCGTCGAATATAGCTTTGGTAAAGTTCACCAAGAACATCACGTTCCACAACTCTTTGCACCAGCGCGTGCATCAATACTGTCGCATCCAGCACCAAGGCGCAGATTCTGTTTCTTCCATTTACAGTTATCGCAACTGTGTAGGTGGTTGGGAACAAAAAGGACAAAACGATTATTTGGAAATAAATCTAGGCTATCCACGCTCCGTTACGCACATCGGCACAGCAGGTAACGTCAATCAAAAATACAATGTAGTCTGCTGTGCATGTCATAATTTTAATAAGTATATTCACATTTTGTTGCGATGTAGGCGAATTGCCGATAATGACATCGTTTCCTGCACGGAGAAATGTGGGACGCAGACGCCTGCAGCGGCACCGCGCACACACGGAAAGCCAAGAGACGCATTTGCTCATGAGAGACGGTACGTACAGATTGGATTGAGTATACAATATCATACGTTAAACAAGTATGCACCTGTGCACAAACTCGAATCCTTTGTAGAAGCTTTATTTTCTTTTGATCTTCTTTCTTTTATGTAGGCAATGGGGTGCGCGTGAATAGATTCGCCCCACATGTGCGAATTTTAGCACAGGGAGAGCAAGCTCTGCGGTGGGTCACTTCATACGAGGTAAAAGTGATCATGCTTGTACTTGAACATATGAAAGCTTACGGGTACGCGTTAAATGTGCATGTGCAGGTCCAGTATCGTCACGCTGTAACCAACAAATGGACGCTGCTCGCGGTCACCAGCGCCAACACCGACGCTTTTACCGAGCACATCCTTGACCTGACACCTTATTTCAACGCCAAAGACGGGCTTTTCACCCAGTATCTGCGCATTAGACCGGTGGAATGTCACAACCGACCAGTGATGCGCGTCGCGGTGTATGGCGTGGATCCTGCAAGAAAAGAAAAACAAGAAAGTGTTGGTGTAGACGAAGGTGCGTGCTGATTTTATTGAGCTTGTAGTTACACGACGATTAATGATGTCTCACAATT
>LNAP01006247.1_pt1 | contig 10334 bp, 13 predicted proteins | sample 602601 | NCBI WGS metagenome assembly LNAP01 (sample SAMN02440304, study PRJNA202911) | soil metagenome | biome: Subtropical and temperate rainforests or woodlands; isolation source: soil samples (1 kg each in a 20% v/v slurry with milli Q water) were... ...
TGTTATTATTGTTATTGTTGCCCAAACCGTTGCTATCATTGCTGCCGGCGCGGCCTCGTTGGCTACCCTGAGAGTGCTGCTGCTGCATGGCGAAGCTCTCGATGCTCATGTTGCGGTTCGAGGTGTTCAGTCGGTCCATCCCCGAAAGGTTATTGTTGCTCTGTCCCTTGGCCGTCTTGCTTCGCTGCAGTGTATTCCCGGGACTTCCGTGCATATTCGGAGGAACATTATTGTTTGCATTGTTATTATTGCCCAGCGCGCGGAAGAGCAGGTCAAATTTGTTATTTATGTCCTCGCTCAGCTGCGTGAGGCGCGCGTCGACGTTCACGCTCTTGGCGTCGATGCGCTTGATTTCTTCTCGCAGGCCGCCAATTAGGTGAATCACGTCTTCTGTAGTTTTCTTGCGGGTGCGCAGGTTTGAGTACATGTGCATCTCCTTTGTTTCGTCCTGTGGATATAACACAAAACACAGATGTTATTTAGTGAATATTTTAGTCTGTGTGGCTCTAGCAGTATTTAGCGTTCGACGGTGCAGAAATACACAATAAACATACAAACAAACATAATGAATAACAAATTAGCGTACCTTGATGACGCCTCGATGCAGTCCCACCGGTGCCTGACTTAGCACAAACACTTTATCACAGGTAAACAGCTCCGTGTCCTTCGGCGGGTTCGTGAACACATACGGCATCTTGTTACTCTTGGGACCCGACTTTGTATTAGCGAACACACCTCTCAGAATACCCAACGGAATCTGCTTCCTCCGGGACAATAGACGGTAGAGACTGCCGTAGGTGCGGCTCTCAAGACCATCGGGGATGGAGATTTGGTACAAGGAGCTGGAGTCCATCAGAGAAAAATGCTGGCACTGCTGTTGGTTGTTATTATTATGCAGAGCTGCCTGTTGGGAGGCGTGGAAAGGAGAATGGGGATTGGTCTTGCTGGACCCTCCTGGAGTTCCGACAGCTGTAACAAATGGTAGAACACAGAAAGAATTAAGTGAAACAATAATAATAACGTATTCCAAAGTGACAAAGAAAATCAGGCGGTACTTTCAGACATACAAAAAAGAATAAAACAAACTAACGAACCTTTTCCTGCGGTCACTGATTTCGCTGTTTTGTCCAGATTTTCCTTGGATCCGATTTCCACTGCTCCGATCAGCTTGTTCACCACATCGATGATCTTCGTGTTGTAAAAGGCCTGTGGAAAGGGAAAATGAAAACATTACAACAGAATGAGACGCACAGAATGTATATGTTACACGCGTACACATTTTCTATTGAATAACAAGTACTCGTATAAACGTATTAGAAACGACAGCAACACAATATCTCACCTGGCACACCAACGTATCCAGCAGACTTGTTGCGAAGAGCGCTCCGGAGGCGAATTGTGGGGTAAATTTGTAGTCAATATCGCTGCTGTTTAGGCCCGACTCGGGGTCCAAATACCCCACATTTGTGTGCCGCACGATCTCCACCACCACGTGCGCGGATTCGTTCATTTTTCGCACGCACTGGTAGCAAAAGATGGCGTCTGTGTCCACCAGGGCATCCAGGCCTAAATATGTTGAGAAAAATTGAATTCATAATGTAAAATAACGAAACATGAGGTGAAATAGAATACTCAAGACGTTAATCACAATGAAGTAGTATGTCCACAGGCTTAGCAAAAAAATTGAATTAAATTGGGTTACCTGCGGCGGAGCCAGAGATGTGTTGCTTGGATTGATTTTCCACCGCAGAAGCATCGGCCAGCACTACCACCTGCAAAAGCCAACAAATAAAAATAAAATAAAAATACGATGTTTGCGTTCGTTGTAATAACTTTCTATTCACCACTAAATGACATTCACAAAGATCATTTTCATGTGATTCGCGGCTTTAAAAACAGAGGCCACAGTCATACCTGCTTGGCTTTGAAAATACCACTTCTGCGGATATCCGCCTCCTCCAGAGCACTTCCTCGAATGATCCAAATGCTCTCAAAGATGCTAATACGCTGCCACACCGCCACGGGGAAGTCACTAGGATAGATTATCACAATGTGCTTCAGCTCGCCGAGGTTACGCGCTCGCAGGGGCCGGATGAGATCATACAGATTGGAAAGAGATTTGCCTGAGAAAAGAAAAATGAAGAAAAAAAGAAGAAAAAATGAAGAAGCAAAAAAACAATAGGATTGTCAGACAATAAAAATTTTAAATTCTCATCAGTAAAACAGAAAGGTAAGTTCTCTATACTGATGAAGTGAAACTTGACAGTGGATATTTACATTGCGCACTCACCGATAATAATGATGTGGTTGTCCACAAAGGGCATTTCTTCTACCAAACTGCTTCTTATAATCGCATCTTGCAAGTCCATGTGCACGTCCCGCAGAAAGTAATTTTCTCGCAACAGCCTGTCTTCCAGCTTTTGTTGCTCTTCTTGACGGGACTCACTGGTCTTTTCTCTTTCGTGTTGGCGCAGCAGCATCTGCCAGGCTTGTTTTTCTTTGCCTACTTGGTTGTGTGCATTGCCAAGTTCTGCTGTAAATTCAAATTACGTAAATAGCAAAAAGTAAGAATGGATAAAAAATGTGTAAACATTGATCTCAACAAAAGAATAATTCTACAAAATATCCCATTGCACACAGAGTACACTGTAAAAACTTACCTTCGTGGTGGACCTTGGCATGTCCTGAGCCCACGGTGTGATGAATGCTCAATTTGCTGCCTATGCTGTTGGCCAACATCGTCAGGTGCGAAAAGTTGATGTTTCCGCCGATGACGCCCTCCCCGTTACTGTTGCTCTTCGTAAACGTTAAATCGCTCTGTACACACACAAGAAGAAGTGTCAAAAGATAAAGTGAAGTTGCAAAAAGCATTGACTCCCGTACCAACAACAATGTTTCTTCAATCATTCATATACACATATAAAACAAGTGCATACATACCTGTGCTTTGTTTTTTGCCATGACGAAAGCTTCAATGCGGAAATCCTCTTTGGGCGGAATCACAAAATCTAAAAGAACATGATTGGAAAAACGAAATGTTAATAAATTGACATCAGAAAACAACTTGTGTTGCAATGACAATTATCTTCAACCACTTCACAACACAAAAAGATAATATATCATATAACAAAAACACCACTCACCGGCGGGGTTCAGCAACAGGCGTGTGCTGGACTTGTCTTTCTTCAGGTCCTCGATCTCCAGTGCAAACAAAACGATGCCGAGCTTTTGGTACAGAATCTCACTCAGGGCGCAGAATGTACTGCCTTCGAAGGTACTGAGAAGAGAGGTGAAAAAAGAAGTGATGTAAAGTGAAGAGTGAACAAAAGCAAATCAAAAGTAAACACACCACCAAGTGAAAAGAAAAGCAAACAATCATATATACATGCATCCTCACTCCTCACTCAGTATGCGTATGTTTTACCTGGACAACTCGGTGGTATAAATTTCCCAATCGCAGCCTCGTTGGTATTCTCCTAACCAGTCGCTGTCCTCGTCGTCATCGAGCGTCTCGATGCCTATTTTTGGAAAAGAAGTAAGTTAGAAAAAGAAGGGGGAAAGGAGGAAAAGGAGAAATAGGAACAGTTATTCGACTGTGTAGTGCGCGCGGAATAAGAAACACAAGAAGAACAATGATGACTCGGAGTAAATAAAATGAATAAAAAGTATACTATGCAATACCTTCGAGGGTGCGCACAGGGGGAGCTTCCTTGTCATCAGCGAAAGAAGTTAACAGGTTCATTATTAATGTGTTCGCACCCTGTTGATACCAAAATAAAGAACAAGGGGATTGTTAATAAGCACATAAACATAGTGGCAATCATCAAGGACGCGAGTGTCAACTGAAAGATGGGTGAGTAATCTTTGAACGGAACTACACGCCCGGCACAACAGAATAAAGAGTATAACAGTACAAATAACAGCAAAAAACAGAAGAGACAACCCTATTTACATCAAACCTACCGGGAAAATAACCGCCTTAGCAATCACACCCATCTTGAACTCGTTCAAACAAATCACCAAATCTGTGCTCGCGTTGTCCGCGCTGGTCACCAAATGTCGCTTGTTTTCGGGTCGAATTAACTGCAAACAGAACAAAGAGTCGATTTTTCCACCCTCGCTGTGCAGCCGCAGGTACCGCTGGATCGAAAATTGCTGCAAAATGATTTTCGCGTCTTCCTCGTCAGGGTCGCTGCTGAACTTGTTCGTCATGATGAAAATGGCCTAAAATGTGTGAAAGAGTGGAAAAATGTTAATCTTGTTAGTGCAAATAAACTCATGATCAAGTGCATAAAAATACATGTTCTGTGAGGGAAGTGGAATCATTTTACAGTATTTGCACACTATCAAACAAACCACAACAATAACACTATTATTATTACCTTTGCTCTGCTGGCTTTGGCTCTCTTCAAATCCTTCTCATTCAGCACATTTCCTTCCAAATAGCACACACTCAGACTGTAGACCGGATCTCTCAATATCTGAAGCATCTCATATGTGGGCGCATCGGGCTGCAGCACGACGGCATACAGATTCACAATGTCGTGGTCTTCGTGGAATAGTTCCTGAAAGAACTCAGTCAAGGAAGAAGAGCGGGTGTCGCCACATACAAGCACATGCGTGGTCTTGCTGGTCTTGGGATAGAACGAAGCACGGGCATACACAGACTGTTTGTTGAATGAGACAAAAGAAAAGGTTAGTTTGCAACCAAACAATATAACTATCCCGTGGAGCAGAAAGGTATGCACTCCTCTTAGCCCCATGCACTCTTTTTTAGAACACAAACACCAAAACAGTTCATTCAAACAGTTCTATGTGCAAACACGTACGTACCTGTCTGGCGAGCTTTTCTAACAACGCGTTGGTCATCTGCGGCACCATGATAATGGCAATCACGATCATGAGCATGGCGCTGAATCGGCCCAATACACTGTCGGGTGTGATGTCTCCGTACCCCACCGTGGCAATCGTCACCAACATATAGTACATCCCTGTGTAGTAGTTGTGGCATTAGAGGTGTGAAGGGAGTAAAGATGAGAAGGGAAATGATATACAAATTGTGTCGCAAAGCAATATGGTCTGAGCTGTTGTTAACAATAAAATCAGGACGTACATGTGTGGAAAGGTAAGTCCTGGTCTTTTTCCAAATATTGCATCACCGCCGCATCTGTAAAAACACACACAGATAAATCAGCTATTAGTGGGGGAAAAAGAAATGCATTTGGCTCATATATCCCATCGCGATCAAAAGGCATGCAAATCTATCGTAGGGACAAATGTACGTACTGAAGAGAATCATGACCACGATCTTCAAACTAATCTCGGCCAGGTAGCGTTGTACTTCGTCGGGAATCGCCGAAAAGCTGGACCCGAAGCGCAATGACCGAAGGATACGCGTGGTGGTCATGCCGCAGAGCACGTAGTACATGCCGGCCCGCGCCGTGTGCACGGAATGAAAATCCGGACAGGTGACGTTGTAGGTGGCGAAAAGGGGAATTACAGTCATCAGGTCCACAAGGCAATGGAAGCTGTCAGTATTCGAATGTAAAAATTGAAAAATTGATTACATATTCGTGTAAACATGCAACAGAACATACTTGTATTTTGTATTATTTCGAAACAATCACGAGCAAAAAAGGGGAGAATAGCTTGCCTGCATAAGAAGTTGATTTTGGTCTCTGCTTTGAGAAGTGACAAGAACCAATCTAACAAGAACAAACTGCCGACGCAAACCTCCAGATAGTAGAAAGTATAGTACAGTGAGGCAGCGTTGTTGGTATCTACGGTTGTGTAGGTCAGATAGATATACTGGAAACACGATAGCACATTCAGAAGGACCAACAACTGTGTGTAAAGTTGTCCGAATAATGTCTGGTCCAAAAAGTGTGTCACCGCGGAGCGGACGATTTCGCTAATACCTCTGCTTTGATCATCAGCTTCCTGATCCATCTTTTCTGTAATCTGATCAGCAATTTTCTTAATTCTAGCATCAAATGAAGTTCCGTTGTTTCCGCCAAAATCGAATGATTTCAACAAGTTGGCAGGGGTCGTTTTCACACGTGCTAACATTCCAGGTTTCTTCTCTAATCCAGGCTCGGACATCCTTGTTTATAAAATTCCAAAGTAGACTGTGGGAACGACACACTGCGAACTAGAAATAAGGTTAGTTTCTGTCGTGGTGGTCCTCTGAGCAACGGACGCAACCGTTTCCCGAAGGTTCAAGTGCACGAAACTCGCCATTTTCCCATCCCTAATTCGAGCGTAAAATAATGACTTTTGAATTTTTTAGTGCCTTGACACCGTCCATCATAAAAAGAAGAAACACAATTTAAGGAGAAGAAAACCTTTTCTTCAAATGTAATAAAGCCGAAAGAACATTGTATATCGCAAAGTTATGAAGAGCAGAAACGAAGTGCACGTATCATATGATACAACACAAGAAAAGAGCTACCAACGTTGGAAAGAAAAACAAATACTAAATACTATCGCGTGGTTTCATCACCTTCACGGAACGTTTGACAATTAATACATGATGCAAAACTCTTAGAGTTCGAAAAGAATGGAGTCTGTGAGGATGTAAACACCCACAGCGACCAGAGACACTGGCACGATGTAATGACCATACTTGTGCAGACAGTCGATGACCATTTTATTACCCAGCAAAAAGTACGCTGATATGAGAAAACACGTCAACAAAGCATAATAGACGATGACGGTAATAAACAGCTCGCTGGGGGTGCATACAGCAAAAATAGGCAGATAGATGGCCACGTTGTCACCGCCGTTGGCGATCGTTATCGACACCATCTCGATCAGCTGTATCGACACAAAACGATTCAAAAAGGCAATCCACGGATTGTCCGACTCTGAAGCGTCACTGTTATCGCTGCCCGCGTCGTCCGTTTCGCCGCTTTCCATGGAAGACTGGGAGCGATCCGACGCCGAATCGGGGTCCGTATTCTTTGCTTCGATGTGTCGGATCTCCGTCATTTCGACCTCACCGCAGTTGTTTTGCTCTACGTAAATGCTCTTGGAGACTTTTCTGGCGCAAGTCAAACAATGCCAGAGACGACGCCAGTTCCAGTCACTTTGCATACTTTTCAGACCCATCAAGATGGGTATAAAGCCCAGTAAGGATACATATCTTAAATCAACTGAGGCACCAAGAAGCGCGCCGAGTAAACTGACGCCAATGATTAAACTGAAACCGATTGCTTGAGCGATCCATACATTCGCGTTAGTACAATCTGGGTCGACTTTTACTTTCGCGAAGAACACAATCAAAAGACAGAAGATGTCGATGTTTGTCACAGTAAAGGTAAATGCTGCAGTACCAATCACAAAACCGATGTTACTCATTCAAGCCAATGTATTATGTCAATACACCGCCTCATGGCGTTGGCGTTGGGACAGGAAATTCCTGTGCGGAAAGCAGACAAGTGTCAAGAAAAGCTGTTGACTCGTACTGTTGAGGTTGTACGATGAGGAAGTGTAACGGTCGAAGAGGGTTAAAGAGGGTTACCCTCCCTATGCTGGCGTTCATACAAGCAGATTCATAGTCTGTGTTTATTTGTAATATGGGTGACTTAGAGGAGACCATATTTCAAAGGAACGTCCCCGGGAAGTACTCCAAGTGGGACGACGTCGACAGAAATGAATTCCACGACGAACCGACCGAGAAGTACGATCAAGTTCCAGCAGAGAAGTAAGTTTCAACTGGTTTTTAAGCAGCAAATAAAGCACTGTAACATATTGAGTCTCTTACAGAGGAAAGGCGCAGGATTCGGATATGGAATTGCTTCAGTACGCACAACAACTGTCAAATGCGGAAGTTCCCGAGACTATTCGTCAAAGTATCCTCGCGGAGAGAGCGCGAATGACCGCTACGGGAGTGAAGGTCTGTCGGATAAACCTCTTTTGTATCAACACTACAGTAAATATCTCATTATATATATTTTTTAATCACTTCACAGGGCGTACTGGCGGATTATCGCGCTGCTCAAGCGATGGCGGAGGCGGAAGCACAGGCGATTGCGCTGCACCGGCAACAGGTCCTCACTCGCATGACACAGGGAGCCAAAGTGCAGTACGTTGCCGAAGAGGTAACTGTCTTCTTATTTTGTGTTGATTTGAGTCTGCAACGAACTAATGTTAATTTATTATTTCCGTTGTTGTATTTAACATTTGCGCCAACAGGAAGAAGATGAAACTGCTGGCCTTGACTTAAATGACATCGATAGCGATGATCTCGAAGACGATGAAGACGATGCATTTATGCGAGAGTTTCGAGCCAAGCGCCTGCAAGGTTAGATAGATAGTCTTTAGCTGTGCTGCATTTGGTTGGCTAACATCACTCAATTTTCATTCTTCGCTAATCGTGCACAACGCTTTTATTGGACATTTCCGATAGAATTGCGGGGTGCAAGCAGTACCGGTGCTGGCACAAATCAAGTGGAACAGTCCAGTGTGTTTGGTAGTGTTAAAGAAGTGCGTGCAGAAGATTTCGTGCAGGAGGTATTTGAAATTGTCATCAATTATTGTGCATGTGAAGATGTTCACGAGTGTATATTAATTTTTTTTTTACAGCACCAATCGTTCTTGCACCATTTGTTTTACAATCATTTTTTTTATTATTATTACGTAGGTAGAATGCGAAAAGCGCAGTGTTGTGGTTGTGGTGCATTTGTATGAGCCATCCGTGCAGGTATAGTCAGTGAAAGTTTTTATTTTATTTTACCCAGTGACATGATGATATCTTGATTTAATGCTTGTATTGCTGCACGCCACGCAAAGTTTTTCTTGCAATTTGTACTGACCGAATATCCACTAATCATACATGTAGACGTGTATTCGATTGAACGGTCTTCTGGATGAAATCGCTGCCGCTCAGCCGACTGTCAAGTTCTTACGCATGCAGGTACAGTAACTTTATGTATGGTCCCCATGTTTATGCTTATTCTTATACTTATACTTTGGTTCCCTATTTAAATAGGTATTTGCACTTTTGTGTTGCTTAAGCATTCTCATGCTGTTGTTAATCAGTTCAGTTTATCAGATTCTTTCTGTCTTTGCTGTTCATTCGTGATTTTACGAGAATATTACTTATCAATGTGCAGGCTTCATCAAATGAAATTGTCGTCGACCGAGTGGCTCTGCCGATACTTACCGTATACAGGTAAATCATAGCATCTGTAATCTTATTGGTTATAACAACTAGTAAAATAACTTTTTGTATGCTGTGACAGGGGTGGGGAGACAATCGAGACGCTCGCTGGTATCGCTGCAGACTTCGGGCAATATTTTACGAAAGAGGATATTGAATGGTTTGTTTTGAGATTATATTTACATTTACATCCATTGCAAGGCTTGCAATTAACATCTTCGTTGGATTTTCTTATGTTCAGGTTGTTAGCCGCATCTATACCACCACTTACTGCTGTATAACGGAACAGTTGGCTGTATAAGTCCCGGTGCATCGGAGGTGTAATTTCTAGTTTCTTTTATTATGCGCTATTTATCATTAAATCGTATGACTCCAAAGCTGATTTTTGAGATAAATTTGAAACGGTCTGCTTCAATCGCGCATAAAATTTGCCTTTAGCGGGAGATTATTCATTCTTATCGTGTAGACCAGGCGAAATCCTGTCAACTTTAAACAGTTTACTACTTGCTCCGTCTCTACATTTATAGCCATGAAACCAAAATTGAAATCCGCCCGAAGATTATTCACACTCCTGTGTGGTATCATCTTGGGCCTGTCATACTTGCATACCGCCCATGCTGTTGCCACAGAATGGGTGCAAATCGGCGTGCCCACAAGCTCAGCCTCATCCAGTTTCCTTTCAGTATCATACTCATCAGAATTTAATGTCGTTGCACTTGCTCAAGCTAGTCTTGAATCATTTGTTTTGAGGTCAGTCGATAACGGACTGACCTGGGTCACATCAACGTATTCCGGTGGATCGTTCGGATTTATCTACGACATTACTTCGAGAACTCTTGGTAGTACAGTCTACTACCTTGGTGCGGATGACGTAGGCGTTGTATACCGATCTGTGGATGGGGGCATTACCTGGACCAATGCTGCCACTGTTCCCTTCAGCGGTGTCGCTGTGACCATCGGAACAAACGGAAACGCATTCATTGCTGGATCATCCTATCGCATTTCATCCTCGTCGAACAGCACCAACTATGCTACGTGGACAGCAAGGAACCCTGGCACCATTACCCCCTCCTCAAACTGGTACGACATCAGCACCTACAATGGCGTCAAGGTGATCGCCGTCGCCCAGAGAGGAAACATCTACTATTCGACCAACGCGGGTTCTTCCTGG
>LNAP01006248.1_pt1 | contig 10332 bp, 8 predicted proteins | sample 602601 | NCBI WGS metagenome assembly LNAP01 (sample SAMN02440304, study PRJNA202911) | soil metagenome | biome: Subtropical and temperate rainforests or woodlands; isolation source: soil samples (1 kg each in a 20% v/v slurry with milli Q water) were... ...
GCAGAGCTGGAAGCCGGGCGAAACCGTCCTGCTCAACGGCAAGATGCTCACCGGTCGCGACGCCGCGCACAAGCGCATGGTCGAGATGCTGAACAAGGGCGAAACCCTGCCGGTGGACCTCAAGGGTCGCTTCATCTACTACGTCGGCCCGGTCGATCCGGTCGGTGACGAAGTGGTGGGCCCGGCTGGCCCGACCACCGCGACGCGGATGGACAAGTTCACCCGCCAGATCCTCGAGCAGACTGGCCTCTTGGGCATGATCGGCAAGTCCGAGCGCGGCCCGACCGCGATCGAAGCGATCAAGGACAGCAAGGCCGTGTACCTGATGGCCGTCGGCGGCGCTGCCTACCTGGTGGCCCAGGCGATCAAGAAGTCCAAGGTCCTGGCCTTTGCCGAACTAGGCATGGAAGCGATCTACGAGTTCGAAGTCAAAGACATGCCGGTCACTGTCGCGGTCGACAGCAAAGGCGAGTCGGTGCACATCACCGGTCCTGCCATCTGGCAGAAAAAGATCAGTGAAAGCCTGGCGGTAGAAGTGCAGTAAGCGTTTCGGCCGGTCACCCAAGGCGGCGTTGCTCGATGAGCAGCGCCGCCTTTTTCATGCCTGCCCGGGCCAGGGCTGTCCACGATCAACGAAGCCTCGGACAGGCATGTTATCTTTCCTGCCCCTTTCAGCCTGCCCTTGACTCATGGTCCAGATCTCCCGCCCGCTGCGCTTGACCTTCTATACCCTGGTGATTCTGGCCGGCGCCGTGGTCAGCGCGACCTTCGCCATGCGCCATGCCGAACGTCAGGCGCTGGAAGACGATGCCGCCCGCGCCAGCGAGCAACTGGCGTTGTACGCCAACTCCCTGCATACCCTGATCGAGCGTTACCGCGCCCTGCCCGCCGTGCTGGCGCTGGACCCGGAACTGCGCTCGGCGCTCAAGGGCCCGGTCGGCCCGGAACAGCAGGACGCCCTGAACCGCAAACTGGAACGGATCAACGGCGCCGCCCGCTCCTCCACCCTGGAACTGCTGGACCACACCGGCCTCGCGGTGGCCGCCAGCAACTGGCGCCTGCCCAGCAGCTACGTCGGGCACAACTACGGCTTTCGCCCCTACTTCAGCCAGACCCGCAGCCAGGGCAGCGGACGCTTCTATGCGGTGGGTGTCACCAGCGGCATTCCCGGCTATTTCCTCTCCAGCGCAGTCAAGGACGAGCAGGAGCAGTTCCTCGGCGCCATGGTGGTGAAACTGGAGTTTCCCGAACTGGAACGCGAATGGAGCCAGGGCAGCGACACCCTGCTGGTCAGCGATGCCCGTGGCATCGTGTTCATCGCCAACCAGCCGGGCTGGCGTTATCGCCAGTTGCGCCCGTTGTCGGACAGCGACCGCGCCGAACTCAAGGCCACCCGGCAGTACGACAAACAACTGCTGACCCCGCTCGAACACCGGCCACTGCGACGCTTTGACGACGACAGTACGCTGACCCGGGTCGAGGGCCCGGACGGCAGCGTCGACTACCTGTGGGAGTCCCTGCCCCTGGCCACCGAAGGCTGGACCCTGCACCTGCTGCGCCGCCCACAGATCGCCTTCGAAGACCGACGCAACGCCGGCCTGGCCGCCGCCGGCGCCTGGCTGACCCTGGTGTTCCTCCTGCTGTTCCTCAACCAGCGCTGGCGCCTGGCCAGGCTGCGCCAGCGCAGCCGCGAAGAGCTCGAACGCCTGGTCGAGGAACGCACCCGCGACCTGCGCACCGCCCAGGACGGTCTGGTGCAATCGGCCAAGCTGGCGGCCCTGGGGCAGATGTCCGCGGCCCTGGCCCACGAGATCAACCAGCCGCTGACCACCCAGCGCATGCAGCTGGCCACCCTGCGCCTGCTGCTCGATCACGGGCGGGTCGACGAGGCCTACCAGGCCCTGAAACCGCTGGACGACATGCTGACCCGCATGGCCAGCCTCACCGGCCACCTGAAAACCTTCGCCCGCAAGAGCCCCAGCGGCCTGCGCGAACGCCTGGACCTGGCGGCGGTGGTCGACCAGGCCCTGCAATTGCTGGACACCCGGCTGCGCGACGAACAGGTCGACACGCGCCTGCAACTGACGCGCCCGGCCTGGGTGCGCGGCGATGCCATACGCCTGGAGCAGGTGCTGATCAACCTGCTGCGCAATGCCCTGGACGCCATGCACGACAAGCCCCTCAAGCACCTGGAAATCCGCCTCGAAGCCGACCAGCAGCTGTGGAACCTGAGCGTCATCGACAGCGGTGGCGGCATCGCCGAAGAACACTTGCCGAACGTCTTCGATCCGTTCTTCACCACCAAGCCGGTGGGCGACGGCCTGGGCCTGGGGCTGGCGGTGTCCTACGCTATCGTCCACGAACTGGGCGGGCGCCTGAGCGCCGGCAATCAAGGCCAGGGCGCGATCTTCACCCTGAGCCTGCCCATCGACCTGGAGGCGCATATCCCATGTTGAATTCGGTGATGCTGGTCGACGACGAAGCCAGTATTCGTACCGCCGTCGAACAATGGCTGAGCCTGTCGGGCTTCGAGGTGCAGCTGTTCAGCCGCGCCGAGGACTGCCTGGCCCGGCTGCCCAGGGACTTCCCCGGAGTGATCCTCAGCGACGTGCGCATGCCTGGCATCAGCGGCCTGGAGCTGCTCAAACAGGTGCAGCAACGCGACCCCGACCTGCCGGTGATCCTGCTGACTGGCCACGGCGACGTGCCGATGGCGGTGGAAGCGATGCGCGACGGCGCCTATGACTTCCTGGAAAAACCCTTCAGCCCGGAAACCCTGCTGAGCAGCCTGCGCCGTGCCCTGGACAAACGCAGCCTGGTCCTGGAGAACCGGCGCCTGCACGAACAGGCCGATACCCGGGAGAAAATCGACTCCACCCTGCTCGGCGTATCCCGCGCCTTGCAGACCCTGCGGCGCCAGGTGGTCGACCTGGCCGCGCTGCCGGTCAACGTGCTGATCCGCGGCGAGACCGGCAGCGGCAAGGAACTGGTCGCCCGCTGCCTGCATGATTTCGGGCCGCGCGCCGACAAGCCCTTTGTCGCCCTGAACTGCGCGGCGATTCCCGAGCAGCTGTTCGAAGCCGAGTTGTTCGGCCATGAAAGCGGCGCCTTTACCGGCGCCCAGGGCAAGCGCATCGGCAAGCTGGAATACGCCGACGGCGGCACCCTGTTCCTCGACGAGATCGAAAGCATGCCGCTGGCCCAGCAGGTCAAGCTGCTGCGTGTGCTGCAGGAACAGAAGCTCGAGCGACTGGGGTCCAACCAGAGCATTGCCGTGGATCTGCGGATCATTGCCGCGACCAAGCCAGACCTGCTGGACGAAGCCCGCGCCGGGCGCTTTCGCGAAGACCTGGCCTACCGCCTGAACGTCGCGCAGCTGCGCCTGCCACCGCTGCGGGATCGACGCGAGGACATTCCGCTGCTGTACGAACACTTCGCCCATGCCGCCGCCGAACGCCTGGGCCGCGGCGTCGTGCCCCTGAGCGGAGCGCAGTTGAGCCGCCTGCTCAGCCACGACTGGCCGGGCAACGTGCGCGAACTGGCCAACGTCGCCGAACGCCAGGTGCTCGGCCTGGGCGAGCCCGAGCCGGAAGCCATCGATCCCGGCCAGTCCCTGGCGGCGCAGCAGGAAGCCTTCGAGGCGCAATGCCTGCGGGCCGCGCTGACCCGGCACAAGGGTGATATCAAGGCGGTGCTCAATGAGCTGCAACTGCCGCGCCGCACCTTCAATGAAAAGATGCAGCGCCATGGGCTGGCGCGGGAGATGTTTCTCGGGGAGGAGTGAGGCCCGAGGTCCTATCGCGAGCAAGCTCGCTCCTACAGGGATCACCTAGCTTCTGTAGGAGCGAGCTTGCTCGCGAAGACGCCCTCAGCAACACCACCCTCATCGGCAACTTTCCGCTCACGCACCTTCGCCAATGAGCGGATTTCCGCTCATCGAATTCTCAAGACCCTTCTAAACCGGGCCTCTCGGCTCCTGGCACAGCTCCTGCTATAGCCCCAGCAGGCTGCGTTTCGGCGCGCTCCACAAAAACAATTAAATGAAGGATCCGTCATGGATAACTCGCAAACCCTGCCTCTTGGGGCGGCAGCTGCGCCTGCCAAAGAAAAGACCACCGCCAGTCGTCTGAAATCGATCTTCAGCGGTTCGGTCGGCAACATGGTCGAGTGGTACGACTGGTACGTCTACGCCGCCTTCTCCCTGTACTTCGCCAAAGTCTTCTTCCCCAAGGGCGACACCACCGCACAACTGCTCAACACCGCTGCGATCTTCGCCGTGGGCTTCCTGATGCGTCCGATCGGCGGCTGGCTGATGGGGCTCTACGCTGACCGCAAGGGCCGCAAGGCCGCATTGATGGCCTCGGTACTGCTGATGTGCTTCGGCTCCCTGATCATCGCCCTGACTCCCGGCTATGAAACCATCGGCGTCGGCGCCCCGATCCTGCTGGTCCTGGCGCGCCTGATGCAGGGCCTGTCGGTCGGCGGCGAATACGGCACCTCGGCCACCTACCTCAGCGAGATGGCGACCAAGGAACGTCGTGGCTTCTTCTCCAGCTTCCAGTACGTGACCCTGATCTCCGGCCAGCTCATCGCCCTGGCGGTGCTGATCGTGCTGCAGAACGTGCTGACCACCGAAGAGCTGCAATCCTGGGGCTGGCGCATTCCGTTCGGCATCGGCGCCCTGTGCGCGATCGTCGCGCTGTACCTGCGTCGCGGCATGGAAGAAACCGAGTCCTTCACCAAGAAGAAGGAAAAGCCGAAAGAAAGCCTGATGCGCACCCTGATGCGTCATCCGAAAGAGCTGATGACCGTGGTCGGCCTGACCATGGGCGGCACCCTGGCCTTCTACACCTACACCACCTACATGCAGAAATACCTGGTGAACACCGTCGGCATGAGCATCTCCGACTCCACCACCATTTCCGCGGCGACCCTGTTCCTGTTCATGTGCCTGCAGCCGGTGATCGGCGCGCTGTCGGACAAGATCGGCCGACGTCCGATCCTGATCGCCTTCGGCATCCTCGGCACTCTTTTCACCGTGCCGATCCTCACCACCCTGCACACCATCCAGAGCTGGTGGGGTGCGTTCTTCCTGATCATGGCGGCGCTGATCATCGTCAGCGGCTACACCTCGATCAACGCGGTGGTCAAGGCCGAGCTGTTCCCGACCGAGATCCGCGCCCTGGGCGTGGGCCTGCCCTACGCGCTGACCGTGTCGATCTTCGGCGGCACCGCCGAATACATCGCGCTGTGGTTCAAGAGCGTCGGCATGGAAACCGGTTACTACTGGTATGTCACCGCCTGCATCGCCGTGTCGCTGCTGGTCTACATCACCATGAAAGACACCCGCAAACACTCGCGGATCGAAACTGACTGACCGGCAAAAAAAGCGCGAGGGTGCAAGGCCCTCGCGCTGTGCTGTCAGGTAAAAATCCATCGCGAGCAAGCGTGCTTCTGTAGGAGCGAGCGGGCGGCAATCCGACTTGCCCGCGATCACCGCAACACCGCCCGCTCAACGATCAAGACCTGCCCTCCAGCTCACGTAGCAAGCCCTCCGGCATTCATCGCCAACAACATTCCCGCCCCCGCCAATCAAACCGTTGATCACGATATTTCGACGGCCCGGACAGGTTAATGATCGGTTAATGCCCTGCCCGCATCCTGCCTCCATCGAAATCGGTGTCGGCGCGTCAAACACGTAGAAGCAGCAAAGCGGCTTTATGCAGTGGTTCCTGACGCCACAAGCATCGATTTAATCGATATTTTTAAGCACATATTTACGCTTTTTAATCAAATTAACTGGCGTAGTATCCATTTCACACCCACTGCACAAAACGTCAACGAACCTGGAGTGACCACCATGAAAAGCAAACTGATCCTCGCCCTGACCCTTTCCGTACTGGCTGCCAACACCTTCGCCGCCGATGGTTACGACCGCACTGGCTCGGCCACTTTCACCTCGGGCAGCTCGGCCAGCGCCAGCCTGGCTTCCGACGGTTTCGATCGTACCGGCACCGCCGCCGCTATCGCTGCCGATGGCTTCGACCACACTGGCACCGCAGGCGCAGTCGCCTCCGATGGCTTCGATCACACTGGCACCGCAGGCGCAGTCGCCTCCGATGGCTTCGACCACACTGGCACCGCAGGCGCAGTCGCCTCCGATGGCTTCGATCGCACCGGCACCGCTGGCGCAGTCGCCTCCGATGGCTTCGATCGCACCGGCACCGCTGACGCAATCGCTGCCGATGGTTTCGATCGCACCGGGACTGCCGCCGCTATCGGCTAACCCTCAGGGATGTCCCGCAGCCCGGCTTCGGCCGGGCTTAGTGTTTCTGGCCCAGGGAAAAACCGCGCGCCGCAAGCTGGCATTCACGTTCAATGGCTTGCACTATGGCGAGCTTCCCTCTTTGTCCGCGCAAGAGCCTGTCATGTCCGAAGACATTCATTACTACGAACCTGCCCAGGGCCACGGCCTGCCCCACGATCCGTTCAACGCCATCGTCGGCCCGCGGCCGATCGGCTGGATTTCCTCCCAGGACGCGCAAGGCCGGCTGAACCTGGCGCCCTACAGTTTTTTCAACGCCTTCAATTACATTCCACCGATCATCGGTTTCTCCAGCGTCGGTCGCAAAGACAGCCTGAACAACATCGAGCAGACCGGCGAGTTCGCCTGGAACCTCGCCACCCGCCCGCTGGCCGAGCAGATGAACCAGAGCTGCGCCGCCGTATCGGCCGAGGTCAATGAGTTCGAACTGGCGGGGCTGACGCCCGTGGCCTCGAAAGTGATTGCTGTGCCGCGGGTAGCCGAAAGCCCGGTGTCCTTCGAGTGCAAGGTCACCCAGATCATTCAACTGCAGCGCGTGGATCAGGAGTTGGTGCCCAGCTGGCTGATCCTCGGCGAAGTGGTCGCCGTGCATATCGCCAAGTGGCTGCTCAAGGATGGGATATACGACACCGCCGCGGCAGAACCGATCCTGCGCGGCGGCGGGCCGGCGGATTATTTCCAGCTGGGGCCAGAGGCCTTGTTCAAGATGTTCCGCCCGGGGGCGGTCAGGTAGTTTTTCAGATCAGATAGTTTTTCAGATCAGCAACCTGGATCAGGCCGTTGCCCAGGCCAGTTCGCCGTCTTCGTTCACGTCGATCAACTGCTCAAGCTTCTGCGCGGCAGCCTGGTCGGCGTCGTGGGCGGTCTTGAATTTCTGGTCGTCCAGGATCTTGTGAAAGCGCGGTGCCCCTGAACCACCCAGGGCCTTGACCGCGATGGCGGCGCTGTAGCCCCCTTCACCTGGAACCACGGCGGAAACCGCTTCGTATGCTGCAAACTCTTTACGTGCCATGTTGCTGGTCCTGGCCAATGGAAAGTCGGCCATTCTAAACCCTCAGCTGGCCAGCTGGTGTACCGGTGCCCCGTTCAGTTGTGCGTATTCGCCTTCGGCCTGGGCCGCCGAGACGTCGCGGAAGGTATGGAAATCCAGGCTGTTGACCACCAGGTCCTGGACCAGTTCGGCGAATATCGCCATGGCCGGCGAACAGAAGTAATCGGTCATTGCCTGCTGGCTGCTCCAGAATCCGGAGACCAGCCACAAATCAGCGTCGCACTGCGAATGCTGCAAGGCGAACTGCAGGCAACCTGTGGCCTGGCGGGATGGTTCGATCAGGCTGCTCAAGCGAGCACCCAGCTCGGTTGAGCGACCGGCGCGGGCGCGAACGAATGCCATGTGGCTGACGGGAATATGCGTGGACATGTGCGACCCTCCCAGGGTGGTGTCGAGGCAGCCATGGGACGGGCTGCGACAGGATCCAAGATTAAGCGTCCGGCGCAACGGCCGTTAGTCGATTCCTGCCAGCGCATTGCACAATCCTGCGAACCTGGCTGGACAACACCGAGGCCGGACCTGGCTGCGGAAAAAAACCACAACGTTGTTTCAAGCAAGTGACAGCCCGCGTGCAGGACCCGGCTCTGCTCACACGCGCACGCGCGGCAGGATCAGGCAAGATTTACGCAGGATTCGCCTACCCCTGGCGCTTGCACAAATTTAAGCTGTGGCCATTCGCAATCTTCCCGGAGGGGCCTTCATGTCATCGCTCGAAACCCAGCAGCCGCCACTGGATGCGGAGATGGAAAAACAGCGAGCGGAGCTGGCCGGGATCATTGCGCGCAACACCGGCGAAGACGGCAGCTACGCCACGGCGATCCAGTCGCTGTTCGTCTCGCGCTACAGCCACTCCCACGATTTCGCCTCGGTGCTGGCCCAGCCGGCCCTGTGCATCATGGCCCAGGGTCGTAAGGAAGTACGGCTGGCCGACGAGGAGTTCAACTACGACCCGCTCAACTACCTGGTGGTCTCGGTTTCCATGCCGTTGAGCGGGCGTCTGGCCGATGTCTCGCCGCTGGAACCGGTCCTGGCCCTGCGCCTGGACATCGACCCGGCCGAGATCAGCACGCTGATCGCCGATGCCGGGCCGCTGGGGGTGCCGAACCGTCCGGTCGGCCGCGGCCTGTATGTGGAGCGCCTGGATACGCCGATGCTCGACGCCGTGCTGCGCCTGACCCGCCTGCTGGATACGCCCAAAGACATCGCCATGCTCGCGCCGCTGATTCGTCGGGAGATTCTCTACCGGCTGCTGCGCAGCCCTCAGGGCCACCGGCTGTATGAGATTGCCATCGCCAACAGCCAGGGCCATCGGGTCAGCCAGGCCATCAAATGGCTGAACAGCAACTACGAGCAACCGCTGCGCATCGACGATCTGGCGCGCGGGGTGAACCTCAGCGTGTCGACCCTGCACCACCGCTTCAAGGCCATGACCGCCATGAGCCCCTTGCAGTATCAGAAGCAATTGCGCCTGCAGGAAGCCCGGCGCCTGATGCTGACCGAGGGGCTGGAGGCGTCCGCCGCCGGTTACCGGGTCGGCTACGAAAGCCCTTCGCAGTTCAGCCGCGAATACAGCCGCCAGTTCGGCGCCCCGCCGCTGCGGGACATGGCGCGCCTGCGCAGCAGCGTCCGATAAGCGCAATCACCGAAACTGAAGACCCCATGCCTCCTGGCCAGGTATGGGGCATTTTTTGCGCGGCTCAGCGCGCGCGAACCACGTGCTTGATCTCCTGGAACGCCTGCAATCCCCAAGGCCCCAGCTCGCGGCCGATACTGCTCTGCTTGTAGCCGCCCCAGGCGGTCTGCGGGAAGATCACCTGCGGTGCGTTGATCCACACCAGCCCGGCCTGCAAGGCATTGGCGACCCGCTCGGCGCTCTCAACATCGGCGCCGACCACACTGGCCACCAGGCCGAATTCGCTGTCGTTGGCGAGCGCGATGGCCTCGGCCTCGCTGGCGAAACTGCGCACGCAGAGCACCGGGCCAAAGATCTCCTCACGCCACAGCGCGCTGTCGAGGGGCACTTCGGTGAAAATAGTCGGCCGTATAAAAAAGCCGCGCGCGCGGTCCGTCGGACGCTCGCCACCGCATACCAGCCTGGCCCCGACACTCAGCCCGCGATCGATATGGCCCAGCACTCGCTGGTATTGCGCCTGGTTGACCAGCGCGCCCATCTCCACGTCCGGATCGAAAGGGTCCGCCACCCGAATCGCCTCGGCCCGCGCCTTGAGGCGCAGCAGGAACTCGTCCGCCAGTTCGTCGGCCACCAGCACCCGGCTGGTGGCGGAGCACATCTGCCCGGCGTTGAAAAAACCGCCGCCGCAGGCCAGCTCCACCGCCAGTTCGAGATCGGCATCCGCCAGCACCAGCAGCGAAGATTTGCCGCCCAGTTCCAGGCTCACGCCCTTGACCGTCTCCGCCGCGCGCTGCATGACCTGGACCCCGACCGCATTGCTGCCGGTGAAGGAAATCTTCGCCACCCGCGGATCGGCCGCCAGCGGCGCACCCACCGCCAGCCCGGTGCCGCAGACCAGGTTGAACACACCCTTGGGCAAGCCGCTCCGGGCAATGATCGCCGCCAGTTCCAGCTCCGGCAGCGGCGTGACTTCCGAGGGCTTGAGCACCACGCTGCAACCGGCGGCCAGGGCCGGCGCGAGCTTCCAGGCGGTGGTGACCATCGGGAAATTCCACGGCACGATCAAGCCGACCACGCCACAGGGGTCACGCCGTACACGGGCGCTGAAATCATCGCTGGGCAACGGCACGTCGCGATCCTGGGCGGCGTCCAGGCCCTCGGCCAGCCCCGCGTAGTACTCGAAGGTGGCAATCACATCATCGACGTCGATGGCCGCTTCGAATTGCGGCTTGCCGTTATTGCTCGACTGCAGATGCATCAGGCGCTCACGGCGCTCGGCGACACCGGCGGCGATCCGCCGCAACACCGCGCCACGCTCGGCAC
>LNAP01006251.1_pt1 | contig 10329 bp, 7 predicted proteins | sample 602601 | NCBI WGS metagenome assembly LNAP01 (sample SAMN02440304, study PRJNA202911) | soil metagenome | biome: Subtropical and temperate rainforests or woodlands; isolation source: soil samples (1 kg each in a 20% v/v slurry with milli Q water) were... ...
TACCCGCGCCGCCGCCACCGCCGCCGCCTTTGGCCTGGACCGCCGCCATCGGTTCGCTGGTCCTGCCCGATACGGCCTGGATCTGCACGGCGGTGCTGGTCAGATCGGATCTCATTCTGACGGCGGCGCATTGCCTCTATCCGACCGATCGCACCATCACACCCGGTCAGCTGGTTTTTCAGGCCAATGCCGGCCGGGCGCCGGTTTTCAATCCCTCGCCGGTCCTCGCGGTTCAGGCAGCAGGCGGCCAGGTGCAGGAAGGCCATATCGTGCCCGCCGATGTGGTGGAAGATTGGCTGGTGCTGCGCATTGCGCCGGTGCCAAAGAGTCTGCAGCCGGTCCCGATCACGCCGCTCAGCCTGCAGCAGGTCCAGGCGCGCTTGGCCGCCGGGGAGCGCTTTTATTCGGCCGGTTTCGGCGGGGGTGCCAAAACCACGTTGCGGCAGCATGACAAATGCGGCCCGGTCGACCCGCTGGAGGTCTTCATATCTGTGCCGGCGGGGGTCACGGTGACCGATTGCGTCATTCGCCTCGGCGATAGCGGCGGGCCCATGGCGCTGATCGATGCCGCGGGTCATCCGCATCTCTTCGCCATCATCTCGGGTTTCGGCCAACGCGCCGGCCTGCCGCCGATCGCCATCGGGGCAGATGCCAGCAACTTTGCCGGCGCTATCGGCGGCCTGACGATCAGCGGCATCCTGCCGAGCAATACCGTCGGTCGCGGCGGATGATGCAACGTCGCCGTTGACAAGGTTTCTCAAGCTGTATACAGCTTGATGGTCTCTCGAAAAAGAAACGGGATTGTAAGGGTTTGCTGGAAAACGCGTGACCGGTGCGGTAGTGCTCGACGAATTTTCGAGACGGGTCAGAGGAAGAGAATGGCGCGCAATCCGAGATATGACATCCTGTTCGAGCCGGTCCGCATCGGGCCGGTCACGGCGCGCAATCGCTTCTATCAGGTGCCCCATTGCACCGGCATGGGCTATGACCTGCCGCATTCGGTGTCGCGCATGCGCGAGATCAAGGCCGAAGGCGGATGGGCGGTGGTCAACACCGAATACAATTCGCTGCATTGGTCGAGCGAGGACGCGCCCTTTCGTCTCTGTACCATGTGGGATGAAAACGACATCCGCATCCAGTCGCTGACGGCGGAAAAGATTCATGGCTTCGGCTCCCTGGCCGGCACCGAATTGTGGCATGGCGGCAATCATTCGCCGAACCGCTTCAGCCGCGAGACGCCGATCTCGCCCTCGGGCTCGACGCAGCATGTGGTTTTTCCCCTGCAGACCCGTGCCATGGACCGTGAAGACATCCGCAACCTCCGGCGCTGGCAGGTCCAGGCGGCGAAACGGGCCATGCAAGCCGGTTTCGACATCGTCTATTGCTATGCCGGCCATGGCTATCTGCCATTCCAGTTCATCACCAAGCGCTGGAACCAGCGCAGCGACGAATATGGCGGGCCGATCGAGAACCGGGCGCGGCTGCTCAAGGAGATGATCGAGGAAACCAAGGAGGCGATCGGCCATCGATGCGCCGTCGCGGTGCGTCTTGCCGTCGATGAGTTGATGGGGCCGTCCGGTGTCACCGCCGAGAATGAAGGCCGCGAGGTGATCGAGTATCTGGCCGAATTGCCGGATCTCTGGGACGTCAATATCTCCTATGTGGACAACGATTCCATGTCCGCCCGCTTCGGCGACGAAGGTCATCAGGAAAAGTATGTCGGCTTCGTGAAGAAACTGACGACCAAGCCGGTGGTCTCGGTCGGGCGCTTCACCTCGCCCGACACCATGGTCTCGATGGTCAAGCGGGGCATCTGCGATTTCATCGGCGCCGCCAGGCCCTCGATTGCCGATCCCTGGCTTCCCCGCAAGATCGATGAGGGCCGCGAAGACGATATCCGCGAATGCATCGGCTGCAATATCTGCCGCGCCCATAACAATCAGAGCGTGCCGATCCGCTGCACCCAGAATCCCACGATGGGCGAGGAATATCGCCGCGACTGGCATCCCGAGATCATGACGCCGAAAGGCAGCCATGCCGATGACACCGTGCTGGTGATCGGCGGCGGCCCGGCCGGGCTGGAATGCGCCATGACCCTGGGCAGGCGGGGCTATCAGGTGGCGCTGGCGGAAGCGGGCAAGGAACTTGGCGGGCGCCTCAATGGCGAGTGCCGGCTGCCGGGCCTCGGCACCTGGGGCCGGGTCCGCGACTATCGGCTGGGGCAGCTGGCGAAGCTGCCGAATGTCGAGATCTTCCTGGACAGCCGGATGGACAAGGACACGATCCTCGACGCCGGCTACCGCCATGTCATTCTGGCGACCGGCGCCGCCTGGCGCCGTGACGGCATCGGCCACAATGTCCATTTCCCCCTTCCGGGGCTCGAGGCCGGCAATGTGCTGACGCCCGACGACATCATGGCCGGCAGACAGCCATCGGGTGCCATCGTCATCTATGACGACGATCAGTATTACATGGCGGGTGCACTGGCGGAAAAGTACCGCGCGGCCGGTCATGCCGTGACATTGGTGACGCCGGGTCTGGATGTTTCCAGCTGGACGGTTTTCACCGACGAACAGTTCAAGGTACAGACCAGGTTGATGAAGATGGGCGTAGAACTGGTCCTGGCCCACCGCCTGGAAGCCTGGCACGGCGAGGCGGCGGAAGCTGCCTGCATTTATACCGGCGCCACCAGGCGGATTGCCGGCGACACCTTGATCAGCGTCACCTCACGGCAATCGGATGACGCGCTTTATCGCAGCCTGAAAGAGGACGAGGCGGCGCGTGATGCCGCCGGCATCGTCACCTTGCGGGCGATCGGCGATTGCGACGTGCCGGGCGCCATTGTGCATGCGACCTATGCCGGTCACCGCGCCGCCCGCGAATTCGGCGAGGAGATCGATCCGGATCGCTTTCCGTTCAAGCGCGAACTGGTCTTCGTCAAATAACCATCGCGACGTCAAGGCGCGAGATCACGGCAAACAGGGAGGATGTCATGTCAGGAGAATCAGCGCGCGTCGTCGAAGGTCCTCGCAGCGCCGACCATCGCAACGTTGGCCGTCGCGGCGAACGCCGCGGCGCCGGCGGACGGTCACCTGGAAGCGGCACGGGCCCCCGCCAGCTGCCTTTTGCGCAAGTGCCCAATACCTACCGCCCGATCGAGGTGATGAGCACCGATCAGATCGAAGCCATCCATCAGGCATCCTTGCGCGTGCTGGCCGAAATCGGCATCGAAGTGATGCATGAAGAAAGCCGCGGACGGCTGAAGGCGGCGGGTGCCGAGGTGGATGAAGCGACGCAACGTGTGCGCTTCGATCCGGCCTTGGTCGAAGAGAAGATCAAGACCATACCGGCCGGGTTCAAGATGCGGGCCCGCAACCCTGTTTATGATGTCGAGGTCGGCGGCAGCCAGATGATCTTTGCCGCGACCGGCGGTCCGGCTTTCGCCCATGATATCGATCGCGGCCGGCGACCCGGCAATTATGCCGATATGTGCGACTATATCCGCCTGGTGCACAGCCTGAACGTGATCCATCAGGAAGGCGGTTGTCCGGTCGAACCGACCGATCTGCCGGCGGAAACGCGTCATCTGGATTTCTATCAGGCGGCGCTGACCTTGACCGACAAGACCTGGCAATGCTGGGCGCTCGGCCGCTACCGGGTGGAAGACGCGCTCAATATGATCGAGATCGCCTATGGCCTGACGCGGGACGAGATGGCGCAGCGCCCGGTGACGCTGACGGTGATCAACTCCAATTCGCCGCTGCGCCTGGATATCCCGATGGGCGAGGCCTTGACGGCCATGTCGGCCGCCGGTCAGCCGATCGCGTTGACGCCCTTCACCTTGTCAGGCGCCATGAGCCCGATCACCCTGGCCGGCGCACTGACCCAGCAGAATGCCGAGGCGCTCGCCATGATGACGCTGACCCAGATCGTCCGGCCAGGTGCGCCGGTCCTCTATGGCGGCTTCACTTCGAATGTCGATATGCGCACCGGCTCGCCTGCCTTTGGCACCCCGGAATACAGCAAGGCCGCCATCGCCAGCGGCCAGCTGGCGCGGCGTTACCGCGTGCCGTTCCGCTCCAGCAATGTCACGGCGTCGAATTGTGTGGATGTCCAGGCCGCCTATGAATCCGGCATGTCGCTCTGGTCGACGATCATGGGCGGGGTCAATCTCATCGAACATGCCGCCGGCTGGCTGGAAGGCGGTCTGACCGCCTCTTTCGAAAAGCTGGTGGTGGATGCCGAGATGCTGCAGATGATGCGGGAATTCCTGCGGCCGATCGCCGTCGATGCCGACGAACTGGCGGTGGAGGCCATCGGCGAAGTGGGGCCGGGCGGTCATTTCTTCGGTGTCGGTCATACCTTGGCGCGTTTCGAACACGCTTTCTATGAGCCGATGCTGTCGGATTGGCGCAATTTCGAGAACTGGAGCGACAGTGGCGCCAAGACCGGGACGGAACGCGCCAATGCGATCTGGAAAGACCTGCTGCGCAATTACCAGCAGCCGGCGATGGATCCGGCTATTCAGGAGGCGTTGGCCGATTACGTCGCCCGCCGAAAGCAGGAAATCGTCCGGGGCCTCTGAAATCTGGGGGCCTCTGAGGTCGCCGGTTGAATGCGCCGGCCGCGCTATCCTTATCGTCGCGTCCTTTAACTTCGCGCCGCAACGACGATGCAATCCTGCTTCGCGGCCTTGAATTGGGCGCAGCGTGACCTGGCCTGGGTGCGGTTGTCGAAGGGACCGGCCTGCACGCGATGATAAGTGCCCTTGCTGCCAAGGTCGACCGCCTGCAGATGGATCGTCAGGCCGGCCAAGGCGGCGACAAATTTCTGCTGCAGCCGCTGGCTTTCAACCTGCGCGGCGCTTTCGCTCGGCAGGGAAGCCAGCTGGATGAGAAAACCTGAACTGCCGCTCTCCGGGCCGGTCTGGGCCGGTTTTGTTGACCCGGTGGTTGGCTTAGTCGCCGGCTCGAGGACCGGCATCCGCAAATCGTCCACCGCGTGCTCGGCCTTGGTGCCGGTGGCGAGGGTCGGCGCCAGCCGGGACAGGAGAACGGCACGATTGGTCGTGACCATGATACGTTCGCTGTCGCTGAGATCCGGCGAGATGCTGGCGCGGCTCAACCATTGATAGGCCGCGAGATCGTTCTGCGTCACATGCCGGCCTTTGGCATAAGCCAGGCCAAGATAGGCCTGCGCCCGGCCGTTGCCCTGGGCGGCCGCCTGGATCAGCAGCGACATGGCCTGATCCGGCGTCAATCCGACGTCGTGCCCATCGAGAGCCAGCTTCGCCAGCTGATATTCCGCCTGCGCATCCCCGGCCTCGACCATCGGCTGCAGCGCCGCTGCCGCCGCCCGATATTTTCCTGCTGCAATGGCCGCCTGGGCCTCTGCCATATCCGCCGCGGCTGCCTGACCTGCCAAATCGACGACGGCCAAAAAACAAGCGACAATGCCCGATCTCAGCAAGACCGCAGCGGCCGTCCGATGATGAGGCGCAACCATGTTACCACCCCGCGATCCATGGTCCGGGAAATGGTAGGGAGCGTTGCCGAGTCGCGGCGAGCGAATTCTTTTCAGGCCGTCTTGGCGGCAGCGACTTCTGTCTCCAGCCCGGCGGCCAGATCACGTGCCGTGGCATCGCCATCGCCGCGAAGGTCGTTGTCCAGCACTTGCCGGAGCGCCTGCAAATGGCGGGCGATCAAAGCCAGATGCTCCTCGCCATAGCCATGCCTCTCCCGGGTGAATTGGCAGAGCGATTGACCGATCCGCGTCATCAGCGGAAAGCCGAAAGCACTGCCCTGGCCCTTGATGTTATGGGCGATGCCGTAGAGTTCCTGAAGATGCAGGTCGCGCTGGTCCGGTGCGATGCGGGCCTGGTCGAGGTGATGCTGGCAGGCGGCGATATCGGCTTGCGCCCATTTGACGTAGTCGCGAGCCAAGGCGGCGACGGCTGCTTGCGCCCGCTCCAATGCCTTGCTCATGTCATCAGAGCCGGGATCATCGTCGCCCATTTTGTCAGATTACCATGAAACGTCGTGGGATCGATAGCGGCGGCATGATGCTAGAGGCGTTTGGGCAGATAACTGGCCACGACGCCGGTGGCGATGGTCAACAGCCCGCTGGCGATGAAGACGGCGCGGAAATCGAAATGGATCAACAGCAGCGTATAGATCATCTGCGGCAGCAGGTCGCTGAGATCGATATAGGTTTGAAAGACCGGCGACATCTGGCTTCGTTCCGCCGGCCGGACAAAGCGCATGAAGGGAATGTTGCCCAACGCATCCAGCACGACAATGCAGGCGGCACCCAGGAACAGCAGCAGGCAGACGATCAGCGGATTGTCATAGAAGAGTGCGATGGACAAGGTCAGCACGCCGCCGCCAAGCAACCCGTAGACAAGGGGCGCCCGGATGCCGACCCGCTGCGCCACCAGGCTGATCACCGGGGCGGTCACCAGCATGAAATTGCCGGCGCCCACCAGACGGCCGGCCCATTCCGGATCGACATGGTGATCCGTCATATAGAGGGCGGGGTAGATGAAGAACATCGACCACCAGCAGGAGCGGCCGAAAGCAATCGTCCAGCTCAGCATGAGGCGCTTCTGGCGGACGAAATACAGGACGTTCCGCAACGGGTTGCTGAATTGCCGCACGGCATTTCCGGCTGATACCAGCGCCGGATCGTCATGCATCCGCAGATACAGGAAATAGCCGATCAGGCCGATATAGCTGAGGGTGGAAATCAAAGCCGGACCGATCATGCCGTGACTTTCATAGAGCCGGACCCCGATCCAGGGGCCGAGACCCCAGGCAAGACAGCTCGTGAAAAGGCGCAGCGGCTCCGACTTCACCAATTGGTGGCGGGGGATATAGTCCATCATATAAAGCAGCAGCGCGATGCGGCAGGCGGCGGCGGACAGAGCGCGGCAGATCATGCCGGCGACCTGGCCGGGCAGGGTGCCCGTCGCCAGGAGCAGCACGCCCAGAATGGCGACGACCATGCCGGCAACGTAGAACCAGCGCCGCTTGAGATGCTGGATGAAAACCGGCGAGATCAGGTTGAAGACCAGGCTGGCCAGGCTGGTGATCATAAAGGTCGCGCTGACCCAGGGGCGCGACTGATCGACGCCGAATTCGCCCTGATAGAGCGTATAGGCCTGCAGCGACAAGGCGGTCGACACCATGGCGCGGCCGATGGAGTCCAAGGTGAACAGCATGGCAAAAACGCCGGCGCCGGGCTTGGCCAGGGAACGAATGAAAACTGGCTGATTGACGTCCATCGATGCTGCAGGTCGAATGCAAAAGCCCAGGGCGGACGATTCCGTCGTGGCATGACTGTGTAACATGAGGTTTTTCAGATGGCGATTGATTCGACGCTTTATCGCTTGTCGGCTGTAGAGGCGGTGGCCGCTTTGCGCCGCGGCGAGGTGACGCCGCTTGATTTGATCGACGCGGCCTATGCCCGCATCGAGGCAACCGACAAGACGGTCAATGCGATGGTGACCTTATGCCCGGACCGGGCGCGCGATGCCGCGAAGGTGCTGATGCTGCAGCCGGTCGACCAGCGCGGGATCCTCTGCGGCCTGCCGGTGGCGATCAAGGATCTCAACGATGTCGCCGGGGTGCGCACGACTTATGGCTCGCCGATCTTCAAGGATCATGTGCCGGCGCAGTCCGATCCCGCGGTGCAGCGGTTGGAAGCCAATGGCGGCATTGTCATCGGCAAATCGAACACGCCGGAATTCGGCGCCGGCGCCAATACCTTCAACGAGGTCTTCGGCGAAACACGCAATCCCTGGAATACCCGCTTGAATGCCGGCGGTTCATCCGGCGGTTCCGCCGCCGCCCTGGCCGCCGGTCAGACCTGGCTTGCCAGCGGCTCGGATCTCGGCGGCAGCCTGCGCACGCCGGCCAGCTTCTGTTCGGTGGTCGGGCTGCGCCCCAGTCCCGGCCGGGTGGCGCGCAATCCGGGGGAGGTCCGTTTCGATACCATGTCGGTCGAAGGGCCCATGGCCCGCAATGTCGCGGATGCGGCGCTGATGCTGGATGCGATGGTGGGCTACCACGAGATGGATCCGATCTCGTTGCCGGCGCCCGCTGAAAGCTTCCTGGCGGCGGCGCAAAGCGGGAAGCTGCCGCGCCGCGTGGCGGTGACGGCGGATTTCGGCGTGACGCCGGTCGATCCTGCTACGCGGGCTGTTCTTGAGGCGGCGGTATCGAAGCTGCAGGCGGCCGGGGTCGAGGTGGTCCATGCCTGTCCGGATTTCGCCGGTGTGCCCACCGCCTTCCAGACCCTCCGCGCCATGGATTATGCCGCCTCGATGCGGCCGCTGATGGATCGCCATCGCAATCTGCTGAAGCCGGATGTGATCTGGAATATCGAAAAAGGCCTCGCCCTCAGCGTCGAACAGATCGGCCAGGCAACACGCCGTCGCAGCCGGCTTTACGGCGACATGGTCGCTTTCCTCAAGGAATATGACCTGCTGATCGCGCCCGCCGCCTGTGTGCCGCCCCGCGATATCGCGGAACGTTGGATCCGCGAGATGGACGGCGTGCAGATGGAGAATTATGTCGACTGGCTGAAGATCGCTTCGGTCGTCACCGTCAGTTCCTGTCCGTCTTTGGCACTGCCGGCCGGATTTACCCCCGACGGCAGGCCGGTGGGGCTGCAACTGGTGGGGCGGCCGCGGGGCGAGGCGGCCCTGCTGGGTGCGGGACGGGCCATCGAATCCTTGTTCGGGCTTGCCGGCCAAGTCCCCATCGATCCGCGAACTCCTTGAAAGGACGGAGGTTTTTGCGACCTTCTGCCGGCTTGTGAGGGGGGTAGCCAAAAGCTATAGTGCCGGCCGCTTTGTGCGGGAGCGAAATGGCGGGTTTTCCAGCTGGCGGTGGGATATGGATGAATTGCGCGGCAAATATGTCGATGAAATCAGCGAGGGCATGACGGCGGTCTTTTCCAAGACCGTCACCGACGCTGATATTGTGCTTTTTGCCGGTATTTCCGGGGACACCAACCCGGTGCATCTGGACGAGGAATTCGCCAAATCGACGATGTTCAAGGGTCGCATTGCCCATGGCATGCTGACGGCCGCCTTCATTTCCACCGTCTTCGGCACCAAATTACCGGGGCCGGGTTGCATCTACCTCTCGCAATCGCTGAAATTCAAGGCGCCGGTCCGCATCGGCGATACGGTCAAGGCGCGGGTGACGGCGACCGCCGTGGATCGCGAAAGGGGCCGCGTCACCTTCGCCACCACGGCCCATGTCGGCGAGACGCTGGTGACGGACGGGGAAGCACAGATCCTCGTCCCCAAGCGGCCGGCCTGATCTGCCGGCTTGATCGAGGGACATGACCGGCGGATGATCGGATGGCGTGATGGAAGGGCGTAATGGATGGTGCCGATAGGGCTTCGGGAGATGCTTCGGCCGAGCCGATGCACCGACCCGGTATGGGGCAGCATGGCATGCGACTGATCCGCCATCATCAGGGCGTGCCGGCGGAGGCCCGCCAGGCGGTCGTGGCGCTAGGCAATTTCGACGGCGTGCATCTCGGCCATCAGGCCGTGATCACCGAAGCGGCGCGTTTGGCGCGCCAGTTGCGGGCGCCGCTCAGCGTGATGACCTTCGAACCGCATCCCCGCGCCTTCTTCAAGCCGGATCTGCCGCCCTTCCGCCTGACCCCCTTCCGCATCAAGATGCGCCACCTCCAGGCGCTCGGCGTCGACTATGTCTTCACCTTGCCGTTCGATCAGGAATTGGCGGCCAAGAGCGCCGATGCCTTCGCGGTCGAGATCCTGATCGAGGGCCTCAACGTCGCCCATGTCGTGGTGGGGTATGATTTCTGCTTCGGGCGAAACCGCAGCGGCAATGCCGAGGTGCTGGCGGAATTCGGCCGGGTGCATGGTTTCGGCGTGACCTCGGTCGGCGCAGCCCAGGATAGTGCCGGTGTCACCTATTCCTCGACCCTGGTCCGCGACCGCTTGCTGGCCGGGGATCCCTTGGCCGCCGCGCAGACATTGGGCCGGCCATGGGAGATCGAGGGCCGCGTGGAACATGGCGACCAGCGCGGCCGGCAATTGGGCTTCCCCACCGCCAATGTCGCGCTGGGCGACTACATGGAGCCGCGGCTCGGCGTTTATGCGGTGCGGGCGGCGGTGGATGATGGCGGCGTGCCGGTCTGGATCGACGGCGTCGCCAATCTCGGCCGGCGGCCGACCGTCGGCGGCACGCGGGTGCAGCTCGAAGTGCATCTTTTCGATACGCAGCTCGATCTCTACGGCAAACATCTGCGCGTGGCGTTGCTGGGTTTCATCCGGCCGGAAATGAA
>LNAP01006252.1_pt1 | contig 10327 bp, 10 predicted proteins | sample 602601 | NCBI WGS metagenome assembly LNAP01 (sample SAMN02440304, study PRJNA202911) | soil metagenome | biome: Subtropical and temperate rainforests or woodlands; isolation source: soil samples (1 kg each in a 20% v/v slurry with milli Q water) were... ...
CGGCGCTCGCACCCTCCGCGGCCAGGCCCGCCGCGTCGGCCACCAGGCGGCGGGTGACGGGATGACGTGGATGCAGGAAGACTTCGGCGACCTCACCGCTTTCCACCACCTGGCCGGCGTCGAGTACGGCCACGCGATGGCAGACCCGGCGGATCACCTCCATCTCGTGGGTGATCAGGACGATGGTCAGGCCGAGCTCCCGGTTGAGCTGGGCCAGGAGTTCCAGGATCTGCTCGGTCGTCTGTGGGTCCAGGGCGCTGGTGGCCTCGTCGCAGAGCAGGACTCTGGGCCCGCTGGCCAGGGCGCGGGCGATGCCGACCCGCTGCTTCTGGCCGCCGGAGAGCTGGGCCGGATACTTGCCCGCATGGTCGGCAAGGCCGACCCGCGCCAGCAGTTCCGAGACGCGGCCGTCGATCTCGCGCGGCGGCACGCCAGCGATCTTGAGCGGAAAGGCGACATTGGCCGCCACCGTCTTGGAGGCCAGCAGGTTGAAGTGCTGGAAGATCATGCCGACACGGCGGCGCAGGCTCCTCAGGCCAGCCGCATCGAGCGCGGCGATGTCCTCGCCGTCGGTCACGACACGCCCCGCCGTGGGACGTTCCAGGCCGTTGATCAGGCGGATGAGCGTCGACTTTCCGGCGCCGGACTGGCCGATGACGCCGAAGACCTCGCTGGCGGCGATATCGAGACTGACGTCGCGCAGGGCGGGCGCCGAGGCGCGCGCGAAGGTCTTGCCGACGGATTGGAAACTGATCACGCCGCAATCCCTAGCGGCGGAATCGAGCTGCTCAAGACAGAATTTCTCTCGTGGGCGTCAGGGACCAGGACAATCGTGCCGGCTGTCAGCTGTCGCTCAGCATGAAGTGGCCGCGCAGGGCGGCGACCGGCTTCAGGCGCGCCTCCTGCCAGGCTTCGACATGGACGTTGGCGATCTGGCGGCCGATCTTGCGCACGTCCGCCCGGGCGTAGGTGGTCAGCGCCCGGCCCGGCCGCAGGTACTCGATGGTGATGTCGATGGTCTTGTGGACCTTGGCGCTCGGCTGGGTGACCGAGAGCTGGGCCAGGGCGGTCATTTCCATGAAGGCCCCGATGACTCCGCCGTGCAGGGCCGGCAGGGCGACATTGCCGACCAGGTGCGGGGCGAAGGGCAGGGCCGCGGTCATTTCGTCGCCGGCCAGTTCGGCGCGCATGCCGAGGAAGCGCACATAGGGCACGCGACCGAGGAAGGTCTCCAGGCGCTGGGCGGGGGTCATCGGGCCTCTGGACGCTTGAGCACGAAGGCCGCCTGGGCGGTGGCGATCGGGTCCTGAGGATCGCCGTCGTAGGCGTGGGCCCGCACGAAGGCGATGTTGCGGGTCAGCTTGTAGCAGTGGGCCTCCGCCGTGATGTCGGCGCGGGGCGCGGCCGGACGCATATAGTCGATGCGCAGGTCCAGGGTGGCGGTGGACAGGGGCGTGGTCCGGTCCTTGGCGGTCGAGATGATCGCCAGGCCGCAGACGTGGTCGAGGACGGCGGTGACCACCCCGCCGGCGATGACGCCGGTGTCGGGATCGCCGACCAGGTCTTCGCGCCAGGGGGTGAAGATGGAGCCCTTGCCGGGCTCGACGGAAAGCAGCTTGAAGCCGAGGGCGGAGGCCTGGGGCACGGTTTCCACCATGTGCCTAGCCGTCTCGCGAAGGGCCTCGGGGGACATGTTCATCCCCTTCCTTTGAGGCGCCTCCGCCTATCGGTCAACGTAACGGGTCAAGTTGGAAGCCCCCTCGGATCAAGCGACGCCGGCGAGCTTGGTCAGGACGGTGACGGCGACGGCCACGAGCGGGGTGGCAGCGAGAACGAGGTTGGCGAAGCCGTTCAGGTTGAAGGTGGTGTTCATGTCTAAGTCCCTCTGGTCTGGTTTGGTGCGGGATGTCCGCGTCCGATGAGAGGGTTATACGCAACGGCTTTCTCGAATACTCGTTAAGTCTAGGTCATGACGCCGATTTCACATTATGAATACTGTGTAATGTGCGGGCCTGGATTCTCTCCTGGCGGTGAGGCCCCTCTCCCCCACCCTTCGGGCGGTCCCCCTCGCTCGCGTTGCAGGGGAGGAAAAGGCGGCTCGGCTTCCCATATCGGTTTGCATGATCCGTCCTGAGAGCCTGCTCTGTCCAAAGCCCGAAGGGCTTTATTGCGCGCCGGGAGATTTCTTCGTCGATCCGGTGCGGCCGGTGGCGCGAGCGGTGATCACCCATGGGCATTCGGATCATGCGCGGGCCGGGCACGGGACGGTGGTCGCCACCCCCGAGACCCTGGCGATCATGGAGGAGCGCTATGGCGCCGACTTCGCCGGATCAGTGCAGCCGCTCGGCTACGGCGAGAGCGTCTCGCGCGACGGGGTCGAGGTGACCCTGGTTCCAGCCGGCCATGTGCTGGGCTCGGCCCAGGCGGTGGTGCGCTGGCAGGGACTGACGATGGTGGTCTCCGGCGACTACAAGCGCCGACGCGATCCGACCTGCCCGCCGTTCGAGCCGGTCCCCTGCGACGTGTTCATTTCCGAGGCGACCTTCGGCCTGCCGGTGTTCCGGCATCCGGACGATGCGCACGAGATCGCCAAGCTGCTGCGCTCGGTCGAGCAGTTCCCCGAGCGCGCGCACATGGTCGGGGCCTATGCGCTGGGAAAGGCGCAGCGGATCATCTGCCTGCTGCGCGAGGCCGGATGGGAGAAGACCATCCATGTGCATGGGGCGCTCGACCGCCTGAACCGGCTCTATGAGGACCATGGGGTGGCGCTGGGGCCGCTGGCGCCGGCGACGACGGGGGCGAAGGAGGACTTCGCCGGTCAGATCATCATCGCACCGCCCTCGACCCTGGCCGATCGCTGGTCGCGGCGGTTCCCGGACCCGGTGGGGGCCTTCGCCTCCGGCTGGATGCAGGTGCGGGCGCGGGCCCGCCAGCGCGGAGTGGAGCTGCCGCTGGTGATCTCGGACCACGCCGACTGGGACGAGCTGACCGCAACCGTCGACGAGCTGGCGCCGGGCGAGCTCTGGATCACGCACGGCCGGGAGGAAGCGCTGCTGCGCTGGGCCGAGCTGCACGGCGTGCGGGCCCGCGCCCTGGCGCTGGTCGGCTATGAGGACGAGGCGGAGGACTGATGCGCGCCTTCGCCGAGCTGCTCGACCGCCTGTCGCTGACCGCTTCGCGCAACACCAAGCTGACCCTGCTGCGCGACCACTTCGCCAATGCCCCGGACCCCGACCGTGGCTGGGCGCTGGCTTCGCTGACCGGCGAACTCGCATTTCATGCGGCCAAGCCCGCCTTCATCCGCAAGGCGGTCGAGGCGCGTATGGACCCGGTGCTGTTCGGCTGGTCCTACGACTATGTGGGCGACCTGGCCGAGACCGTGGCCCTGGTCTGGCCGGCGCGGCCGGGGGCCAACCGCGAGCCCGAGCTGTCCGAGGTGGTGGACGCCCTGCGCAGCGCCTCGCGCTCCGACGTCCAGCGGCTGATCGAGGATTGGCTGGACGCCCTCGATTCGACCGGCCGCTGGGCGCTGCTGAAGCTGATGACCGGGGGGCTGCGGGTAGGGGTCTCGGCGCGGCTGGCCAAGCAGGCGGTGGCTGATCTGGCCCCTGTGCCGGTGTCGGAGGTCGGGGAGATATGGCACGCCCTGCGCCCGCCCTATGAGGATCTGTTCGCCTGGCTGGAGGGCCGGTCCGAGCGGCCGACGGCCGACGCGCCGGGACGCTTTCGGCCGGTCATGCTGGCGCAGGCGGTGGACGAGGAGGCCGACTTCGGCAAGCTTGACCCGGAGGACTACGCGGCCGAGTGGAAGTGGGACGGCATCCGGATCCAGGCCGTCAACGAGGGCGGCGTGCGGCGGCTCTACACTCGAACCGGCGACGACATCTCCCGCACCTTCCCGGACGTGCTGGACGCGCTCGACTTCGAAGGCGCCATCGACGGAGAGCTGCTGGTGCTGCGGGGCAGCGCCATCGCGCCCTTTTCCGACCTGCAGCAGCGCCTGAACCGCAAGACCGTGAACGACCGGCTGCTGGCCGAGTTTCCGGCAGGCATCCGGGCCTACGACCTGCTGGCCGACGGGGAGGAAGACACCCGGATGCTGCCCTTCGTGCGGCGCCGGGCGCGGCTGGAGGACTTCGTGGCCCGGCTGAAGACCAGCCGCATCGACCTCTCCCCCCTGCAGCCGTTCGGGACCTGGACGGAGCTGGCGGACCTGCGGCGCAGCCCGCCGCCGGGCGATCCGACGATCGCCGAGGGGGTGATGCTCAAGCGCTGGGATTCGATCTATGAGGCCGGCCGGCCCAAGGGGCCGTGGTTCAAGTGGAAGCGCGATCCGTTCCTGGTTGACGCCGTGCTGATGTACGCCCAGCGAGGGCACGGCAAGCGGTCGAGCTTCTATTCGGACTACACCTTCGGGGTCTGGGCCGAGGGGGTGGACGGGGCGCGGATGCTGACGCCGGTGGGCAAGGCCTATTTCGGCTTCACGGACGAGGAGCTGAAGCTGCTCGACAAGTACGTCCGCGACAACACGGTGGACCGCTACGGGCCGGTGCGGGCGGTGCGCGCGGATGTGCGGCACGGCCTGGTGTTCGAGGTCGCCTTCGAAGGGTTGCAGCGCTCGACACGGCACAAGTCGGGGGTGGCCATGCGCTTCCCGCGCATCAACCGCATCCGCTGGGACAAGCCCTCGGGCGAGGCCGACGAGCTCGCGGCGCTCGAGCGGATGCTGGAGCTGATGGACGCGCGCTAAAGTCCGTAGCCGCGCGCCATCATCGCCGCGAAGGTCGGGATCAGCGCGAAGACCGCGACCTCGGCGATGAGGAACGGGCGGACCGCCTTCACGTCTGTTTCAGTGATCACGAAGCCGGTCTCGGCGCGGGCGCGCCGACGCCATTGCAGGATGCGCAGGGTGGGCAGGCTCGACAGCAGGCCGACCAGGACGAAGGCGCCGATCTTGGCCCAGAAGGCCCAGTTGCCGAGATAGGCCTCCGGTCCCTTCGCGCCCATATAGACCCGCGCGAAGCCGACGATGAGGATCAGGGCGGCGATCAGCCCATAGTGCAGGTCGACGATCCCCAGGCGCCGCAGGGCCGCGCCACCGAGGCCAGGGCGGATCATGGCCAGCTCCGCGGCGAGGATTGCGGCGAGGCCGAAGACGAGCAGATGGTGGGCGATGGCGAGCAGAAGGTCGGTCACGAGGCGCTCCTGAAGGCTGGTCGCGCCGACCTTGCCGTCATCGCCTTACGTTGTAAATGATTAAGATCCACCGGTGCGATAGTCGGCGAACTTGCCGTCCCGCTCGGTGAGGGCGGCGGTGACGCCCTGGCGCATCTTCTCCATGTATTCGCGCGAGGCCCTGGTATGCCAGCCGAGGGCGTGGAGGTCGGTGCCGGCGCGCAGGCCCTGGCGCATGCCCATCACCTCCATCTGACGGTGAACCAGGCGCTTGTTGAGCTGGGCCAGCTCCGGATCGACCTTGGCGATGCGCTCGGCCATGGCCAGGACCGCCGGTTCCAGCTCGGCCAGCGGATAGGCGCGATTGGCGAAGCCCAGCCGCACCGCCTCGTTCCCGTCGATGGAATCGCCGGTCAGCATCTGCTCCATGGCCGCCCGCATGCCCATCAGCCAGACATGATAGTGGTTGTCCGGCGGGCTCATGGTGCGCACGGCCGGGTAGCCGATCTGGGCGTCCTCGGCGACGTAGACCAGGTCACAGGCGACGGCGAGCTCAGAGCCGCCGGCCAGGCACCAGCCATGGACCTGGGCGATCACCGGCTTGGCCAGGTCCCAGATCCGGAAGCAGCCGTCGACCACGTGGCGGGCCCACTGGCCCTGGGCGCCGGCCGTGTGCCAGGGCAGCTCGCCGACGCCGGCCAGGTCGTAGCCGGAGGAAAAGCAGCTCCCGGCCCCGCGCAGGACGATGACCCGGACCTGCGGATCGCGGTCGGCCTCTTCCAGGGCGCGGAAGATCTCGCCGCGCAGGGCATTGGAGAGGGCGTTGCGCTTGTTCGGACGGTTGAGCGTGATCCGGCGCACATGCGGCGCGGGATCGTCGGTCAACAGGATGGGCTCTTCGGCCATGGCGGGTTTCCTCCGGGATTTTCCCGGCAGGGTCGCCGTTTGACGCCACGAGAGTAAAGCGGGGGAGGCCCCTCGGTCGGCTTCGCCGACAGCTCCCCCAGCGGGGGAGCACTCGGCTGACGATGTCAGTCCGTGAACACCACGGTCTTGGCCCCGTTCAGGAGGACGCGGTCCTCGAGCCGCCAGCGGACGGCGCGGGCCAGAACCCGGCGCTCGATGTCGCGGCCCTTGCGGATCAGGGCGGCGGGGGTGTCGCGGTGGCTGATGCGCTCCACGTCCTGCTCGATGATCGGGCCTTCGTCGAGGTCGGCCGTGACGTAGTGGGCGGTCGCGCCGATGACCTTCACCCCGCGCTCGTGCGCCTGGTGGTAGGGGCGCGCGCCCTTGAAGCCGGGCAGGAACGAGTGGTGGATGTTGATGCAGCGCTCTTCCAGCTTGGCGGCCAGGCCGTCGGACAGCACCTGCATGTAGCGGGCGAGGACGACGAGCTCGGTGTCGGTGTCCTGGATCAGCTTCCAGATCGCCGCTTCCTGCTCCAGCTTGGTGGCGCGGCGGACCGGCAGGTGATGGAAGGGCACGTCGGAGAGGTCGAGGTTGGCGTAGGTCTCGATCGGGTGGTTGGAGACCACCGCGGAAATCTCCATCGGCAGCTCGCCGCGACGCCAGCGATAGAGCAGGTCGGCCAGGCAGTGGTCCTGCTGGCTGGCGAGGATCATGACCCGCCGCTTCACCTTGGGGTCGCGCAGGCTCCAGCGCATGGAAAAGGCCGCCGCGACCTCGCCGAAGGCCTCGCGCAGGGCGTCGATGTCGGCGCCGGCGGGATCGAAGACGACCCGCATGAAGAACCTGCCGGTCTCCTGGTCGTCGTACTGCTGGGCGTCGAGGATGTTGGCCCCGCGCTCGAAGAGGAAAGCCGAAACGCGGGCGACGATGCCCGGCTGGTCCGGGCAGGCGAGGGTAAGGATCATCGGCGCTCTAGGCCGCCAAGCCAGGCCTTACGTCAAGGCGCCTTGCGTGGGTGCGGGCTCGGCCACGAACCCCTTCCAATTGCCCATGTACTGGATGAAGGCCGGGCCCAGACCCTCCGCGTGGAGGTATTCGCGGGTGACGGGCAGGTCTATCGGCAGGAATTGCGGGTTTGCCTGCACTTTCCGTGGATAGTCGTGATGCAGGATCGCGGCGCGGCCGATGATGACGTAGTCGGCCCCCTCCCCCAGGCACCAGCGGGCGGTCTCGGCGGCCATGATTTTGCCGGCGACGCCCAGCCGGACATTTCCGCGGTCGAGCTCGGTGAAATAGGACATCAGGGTTCGGCCCTGGAACTCCTCCTCGACCGGCTCCTTGGCGACGTCCCAGAGGGACATGTCGAGATAGTCGATCTTGCCCTCGCGCATCAGCGCCTGGGCGAAATCGCGGATCTCGGCGAGCTTCAGGCCGAAGCGCTCGGGCGAGAGGCGCAGGCCGAGGGTGAAGCCTGGCCGGCAGGCGGCGCGGATTGCGTCGATGATCTCGCGGGTCAGTCGGGCGCGGTTCTCCAGCGAGCCGCCATAGCGGTCCTGCCGGCGGTTGATGATCGGGGAGAGGAACTGACAGAGGATGTAGCCGTGGGCGCCGTGCAGCTCGACCCCGTCGAAGCCGGCCTTCTCGGCGCGGACGGCGGCGGCGACGAAGTCGTCGCGGAGCTGCTCGACCTCGGTCAGAGTCAATGCCCGGGCGCCGGTCTCGGCGTCGTCGGAGGGGCAAAGCGGCGCCTGGCCAATCAACTCCTTGGGCGAGCGCATGCCGGCGTGGTGGAGCTGAACCATCGCCAGGCTGCCCTCGGCCTTGATGGCGGCGGCCAGACGGGTGAGGCCGGGCAGGTGCCGGTCGCCGAACACGCCGAGTTGCCCGGGAAAGCCCTGACCGGCCGCCTGGACGTGAGCCGCGCAGCTCATGGTCAGGCCGAACCCGCCCTTGGCCCGCATGGTGAGCCAGTTGAACTCGTCGTCCGAGAGCACGCCGTCGGGGTAGCTCTGGGTGTTGGTGAGGGGCGCGAGCATGAAGCGGTTCTTCATGGCCGCGCCGCTGGCGAAGGTCATGGGAGAGAAGAGATCGGTCACGCTTCCACCTCGAAGGTTGCGCCGCAGTCGTGGCGCAGGACCTTGCCGGAAGGCTGCGAGCTTGCAAGCGGCTGTTTCAATTTTCCTGAGGTGTCGAACGGCGTTCGAGAGGCTTTAGCTGCGCGGGCTTGCATCGCGCCTGCAGCAGGCGATCAATGAAACGAGACGCCGGTCGAAAGAGGCCGGCGCGCGAGGGAGTAGCGCCAGTGAGCCAAGGCCGGCCGCAGGAAAGACCGCTGTCCAGCGGCATGGTCCTGTCCTTTTCTTCCCTCGCCCTGCCGCTCGGGGCCCTGGCGGTGGCGGTGGCCGTCTACATCCCGCCCTTCTTCGCCAGCCACCTGGGAGTCAACCTGGCGGCCATCGGCGCGGCCTTCGCCATCGTGCGGATGCTCGACATCGGGGTGGACCCGATCCTGGGTCTGGTGATGGACCGGACCCGCACCCGGCTGGGCCGTTACCGGGTCTGGGTGCTGGCTGGCGGGCCGATCCTGATGGCCGCGGTCTACGCCATGTTCGAGGCGCCTCACGGGGTGGGCACGGTCTATCTGATCTTCTGGCTGCTGGTCTTCTACCTGGGCAATTCGATCCTGGGCCTGGGGCACTCGGCCTGGGCCGCGACCCTGGCGACGGAGTACCATCAGCGTTCGCGGGTGTTCGGGGTGCTGGCGGCCGCCGGCGTGATCGGGGCGGTCATCGTGCTGATCATTCCGATCGTCGCCGCGCATCTCGGCCTGAGCGAGGCCGAGGGCGTGAAGTCGATGGGCTGGTTCATCCTCATCCTGGTCCCGATCGTCGTGGCCCTGACCTGCCTGCGCACGCCCGAGCACATCATGAAGACCGCGCCGGAGAAGTTCGCGCTCAAGGACTACTTGTCGCTGATCACCAAGCCGGACCTGCTGCGGCTGTTCCTGGCCCAGATGGCCCTGACCCTCGGCCCCGGCTGGATGAGCGCGCTCTACCTCTTCTTCTTCAAGGACTCCCGCGGGTTCTCGGCCGAGCAGGCCTCGCTGCTGCTGCTGGTCTATGTGATCGCCGGCATCGTCGGCGCGCCGCTGACCGCGCGTCTGGCCATGCGCTTCAGCAAGCACCGCACCCTGATGGTGACCACCACGGCCTATTCGCTGGGGCTCTGCATGGTGATCGTGCTGCCGAAGGCGAACGTGCCGCTGGCCGTGCCGGTGATGTTCTGGTGCGGCTTCATGGCCGCCGGCTTCGACCTGATGATCCGCGCCATGCTGGCCGACGTGGCCGACGAGGTGCGGCTGGAGCAGGGCCAGGAGCGGCTGAGCCTGATCTATGCGCTGAACGCCCTGGCCAACAAGATCGCCTCGGCCTTCGCCATCGGCCTGACGTTCCCGCTACTGGCGAGGATCGGCTACGACGCGACCGCCGGGGCCGGCAACACGCCCCAGGCGATCTTCGGGCTGGAGATGGCCTACATCGTCGGCCCGATCATCTTCGTCATGCTGGGCGGCGCCTGCGTGCTGGGCTGGAGGCTGGACGCCGACAAGCACGCCGACATCCGCCGCCAGCTCGACGAGCGAGACGCGGTCTATGCCGAGGCGCCGATCATCGAGAGCGTGGGGGCCGAGCCGGCCATCGCGGTGCTGTCGGACAAGGGCGGCTGACGCAAGGTCACTGTGGGCGCAGGCCGTAAAGCGTGCCAGCCTGTGGGCGGAAGCCAAGGGAGAGCGCCATGGAAGAACGCATCAAGGTCGAGATCAAGGACGGCGTGGCCGATGTCCGCCTGGTGCGTACGGACAAGATGAACGCCCTGGACGACGCCATGTTCAGCGCCCTGGTCGAGACCGGCGAGCGGCTGAAGACCGAAAAGGGCGTGCGGGCGATCGTGCTGTCGGGCGAGGGGCGCGCCTTTTGCGCCGGGCTCGACCTGTCGAGCCTGAGCAATGAGCGCGATCCGGGCGCAAGCAGCGCGGGCGGCACGCTCGCCGACCGCACCAAGGGCATCGCCAACAACGCCCAATATGCCGCGTGGGGGTGGCGCGAAATTCCGGTGCCGGTGATCGCGGCGGTGCACGGCGTCGCGTTCGGCGCGGGCAGCCAGATCATGGCGGCGGCGGACATCCGCATCGTCCATCCCGACACGCGGATCGCCTCTTTCCATCGCAGCCAATGTGGGCACAGAG
>LNAP01006253.1_pt1 | contig 10327 bp, 15 predicted proteins | sample 602601 | NCBI WGS metagenome assembly LNAP01 (sample SAMN02440304, study PRJNA202911) | soil metagenome | biome: Subtropical and temperate rainforests or woodlands; isolation source: soil samples (1 kg each in a 20% v/v slurry with milli Q water) were... ...
TTCACGACGACAGCGCCACTCACCAGCAACCGGTGGTGGTGATGATCGCCGCCCCCGACGTGAATCCGCTCAACACCTGCATCCCACCATCAGCGTTGCATGATAATGTAATAAACAAATAAATACCAAGGAAACTTTAAGAGACTGCACCCCTAATGATAACTCTTGCAGATACAAGACGAATATTGCACCAAAAAGATATTATCCTGCCATATTATGCAATTAAAAACATATTATTGCAACTCACCGTCTGCCCGGGTGTTCAAACTGGTGCCTTCGGTACTGTTTTTCATGTGTAACAGCGCATTGTCGTCGACCCCGTCGGCCTGCAGCACCGAAGCGTATTCTTCAGGCAATGTATGGTTCATGTGCACATTCACGGAGCCGTACAGTGTCGCAATAATGTCTGAAATTAGGGTGGGTAACGAATATTAAATGTTGATTTATAAAAATTACGCTTGTGGCATTACGTCGTAGAAGCTTGCGAGTGAATACCAACCCATTCTACCCTACAAGCAAATTCATATTAAACACTACAACCAAAAACAGAAAAACACTGAAATCTCCCTCAAAAAGCAAATAACTACAACTATGCATTACCTGCATCGCAGGAGAAGACCGGTGCGACGGTCAGCGCCTCCCATCCCTGCTGCAGGACAAGTCGCAACTCCTCCGGGAGCAGCGCGGTGAACACCCGTTGGTACTGCCCGCTCTCTGTGTAGGCCTGTTGTTGCTGCTGTTGCTGGGCTGAAAAATCGAAAGATGAGCCTGTGCAGAAATTAGATAAATAAGGCTGACACGATTTAGCAACACTAAGACATACAATATGGCACAGAGTTTATCAAAAGTGAACCAAGAAAGAGCCAAAGTACACTCTAAATGAGATTTAATCATACTTTAACCAGCAAAAGAAGTAAGAAAGAAACAAAAACATACCTGCATGCATCGGGCTGAGTCCCGCTGCCACCGCGGCCTGTGAATAACCCAGTACCGGCTGCAACGCAATCTTATATAACCGGGCCACTTCCAACCGGTCTAGATTCCGCACGGCTTTATATTCTCCCTCTAAACTCGGCAGCGCACTCACATTCTTCCCAACCTTTTTGTTTCTGACCACCTCTTGCGTGGCGTTCACAGTGGGGGTATAAATGGGTGAAATATACGAAGAAAGCATCTGAAAGTCTGCTGTGTTGTTGCTGATGGCCTGAAACAGCACTTTTCGCGCACTCTCTGGGCCATTGGTACCCATCAGAAGGTTTGTGTTACTTTGGGTGTTCTTCGCGTCGCGGCTTCGGGATTTTTTGTTTTTTCCCTCGCTCATCTCGTGGGGGTGGGTATTAAACCCACCATTGGCGCTATTGCTGACGTCACACAGGATATTGACGACTTCGCTGTCCGCGAGGGTCACTTGTTCGAGTACGCTCAGCAAGGCGGCGGAGGAATCAAATTCTTCGTGAATGCCGTCCAATTGGTCCCGGAGCGCCACCTGAGCAGAAAATGGAAATAATAAAAAGTAAAGTGGGATAGAGAGAGAAATGGGAGAAAATGTTAGAGTCAAGCCAGACACACATGCCCCCACACGAAAAATAACAGAAAACAAATATAGACCAGAAAAAATTGTAACAAAATATCGACAAAAAGAACAACACAAAGAACAACTAACAAGGTCAAAACTACGTCGTGGTGCATGTCTTTCCTTACCTTTGCCTGTGCTTCTAGGTCCTCGAGGTTACGGGTCAAGGTGGCGGCATTCGCTAATAGCAATTGTTGGTTGCGCTGTACCTGGTGGGCAATCACCCCACGCCCCTCGGATACTAAGCCTTGCAGCTCCCTGGGAAGGAAGACAATAATTGTATAGAGAAAAACAGACCAGGCATTGAGTAGTAAGTTGAAAAAACACACAATTATTTGGAAGGTATCCTGGATATGATTGGGAGAAGTTGCTTCCCGTGGACACAGAAATCGCTTCGCACAGCAAAAATTAATACAAAGCAAAGGGCGCTGTACTCACTTCAAAGCGGCCGACATTTCCTTTTCGAGCACGTTGCTATAGGATTCTCTCGACTGGTATTGCGCTTCGATGTTCTGCAGGCTCTGCTGATAGGCTTGCTCTACTTCGACCAAGGAGCTGTTGAAGGACCGCAGCTGTGAAAAAATGTGTTAAAGGGAGCATGAATAAAAGCGAATATATAGCATTTAGAATCAGAATCAGTAATACGGGCCTCTTGTAACAGAATCTACATCTGTTGTGCATCACAGCAACAACATAGGGAAACACAGTCTTGGAAACGTACCTGCGCATAGTAAATGTCTTCTGCAGAGAGCTGCGTCTCCTTGGTCACAGCAATGCCATCCAGCGTCGTCACCTGCGGCAAATGCAGCACGATAAACTCCTGGTAGCCCGCCTCGTCTGCAATGGGACACCGCCCGAAATGTATGTCGGAGCACGACACGGCCCGTAACGCCGTGCACACCGAAAGGCGCTTGAGCTCTTTAAAATCCACAATCAAGTTACCCGCTAAGCCCAGATGCTGCAACTGGGTGAGCGTTTCGAACCCTTGTAGTTTGGTGATTTGGTTGCTTTGGAGCCAGCAATCTTCCAATTCTGGCACAGCGTGCAGGCCCGAAACAACCTCAATTTTGTTCTGAAAGAGCCACAGTTTGCGCAAACGTGGGCAGCCCGCGAGGTTGCCTATCTTGGTGATTTCGTTGCGATGCAAGAATAGTTCTCGAAGGTTTGGCAGTGTCAAGTTGTCCATAGCGGTTAGGCCCTGTTGTAACGAAATAAAGGTTTTTTAGTTTTGCGTGGCGAATACGCATTGGTGGAACGGCGCACCTGGTCGCACAAACAGAGCGAAGTGAGCGACATGGCTAGAGGATGCAAATTAGATATCCTTTTTAACCCATTGTCGATACCTAAGAAGGTTGCGACAGGTCGAGATTGGTTCAGCGATAAGAATGAACAAATGAGAATGAAACTGAAAGTTCTCTTACAGGACAGTCGTTTTAGGTTTGTACAGCCTTCTAGGGATGCAAACTCGTCAAATGAGTTGAACAGAATCTCCAGCTCAACTAGCTGTTCGAAGTGTTGCACACCTGTGCATTCGATCTACAAAGATGGAAAATACAATCCAGTCAGGAACCTCACAAGCGATGACGCAAAAAGACACAAACTAGCTTACAATTTGCTCTCGGGTGAGAAACAGAGTCATTCTGAGCGACAGGTAATGAAGGAAACAGTTGTAGTGGTAGAGAGATACCGCCACAGCTTGAGATAACTTATTTGCTAATATGAAGGCCAATTTTTTTTGAATGCAACGGAAATGCGTGGGTAAAAGGATCCTTTTTTGTTGTGTGAAATTACGCGTGCTGGTGTGTAAATCATGGTGATTTACACACAAGCCATGAATCTGAGTTCAACATCACCAGAAAGCAGGTCCGGTAGTGGCATTAGTATACTATAATGAGCAATAAACGGTCGCGTGATAGCCTCTCTAGTAGTGCGCTTGCTAAGGATATAAGAAGTACGCTTGAAGACGTCTCGTCACAGCATGAAATCGAGAGCAGAACGAAATACATAAAGTAAGTAAAATTGAACGTGCGTAACAAACCCTACACGCTCTAACGAATGCGAATTAACTTTTCAATTCACAGGCAGCAGCTGGACAGCATGAGTGAAGATCAGCTGACAAGGTTTGAGTTCTTTGTGAGGTCTCATTTGCCCAGGGCAAGGGTGAAAGATATTATCACAAATGCTCTCGGGGCGAAGTACAACATCACCGACGAGATGGCTATTGTAGTATGTGGACTTGCGAAGCTGTTTGTTGGTGAGATAACTGAAATAGGTGAGACTGGCTCTTTTTCTACGACTAGGCATATATTCTGCTAATCGATGTTTACCGTCATTACACACACACATACATGGCTATCGATTAGCAACCGACGTGATGAAGGAGATGGGTGGTGAAGAAGGGATCAAAGTTGAATACATTGAGTAAGTTTATGCATATGTTACTTGCGGTTATTTACTCCATTCGGTTCACTAACCCAACTTGAATCTATTGGATCATGCGTTTTGTGAATGTAGGGAAGCATACCGGCGGTTGCAACAAGATGGTAAGATTGGCAGTCTCCCGGACCGAGCTTACTTGTTTAGCAAAGGGTCAATGGTAGTAAGCGACTACAGTGATGCGGACCTGTTTGAGAATCCCGAAGGGTTGGAAGCTCTTTTGTCCGAGACTACTACGATACTTTCGAAACGAAATAGGACAGAAGATGCTACCGGTAATGAAGCAAGTGAAAACGAAGAAAGTGCAAATATTCATGATTATAGTGTGGTTGGTGGCGAAGTTGATGAATCCGAAGATGCTTGAAGTTTCTATTTTCTCAGTTTGATGAAAATAACTGGTAGGTTCGGGTTGTGCATACTTGAAACAATTTTTATTTTGAATTTTTGCACAATGTTGTATCTATTGCAAATAATGACTTTTTATATGCCCCCTCCCTTTGGATTTTACAATCAATACAAAGTCAAACCACACACGCGATTGTGGTCTCCGCTCACCCTTATCATACTTAACCCAGTTTGAAAAACACAAAACACATTATCAAAATAATAATGACCTCGATGATAATGCATATATACATGTAGCACACTTGTCCCTTCAGACGCACCTCTTCGGCGTGCTTGGTTTCTTCCTGCAAGCCTGCCGAGGCAATGTCGACGTGTGTTTCTAAGTTGTCTAGTATTGCGTTGTGCACCTTAATCTCCTCGCCAATCTCCATTGCCTATTGAGTAAAGAGCGATACAAAGTTGAATCAGAACATTCTATATAGGTCAATGCGACGAGCGAGTTGTAATATACATAACTAACCTGGTTCTTTAAACGACCCACGCCAGCTTCGATGTCATTTAAAGCAAGGTCCTGTTGCTTCATCACCATCTCCTGCCGCCGGATCAGCTCCCGCTCACTTTGTAGAGGATTGTTGATAGTCGTTTCATGGAGTTGGGCAATGGGAGTTCTGTTCGGTGGAGACACTGCTCCGCTCATGGTGGAGCTGGCGGACGAGCGAGGAGTGAGATCATTCGGCGACAGAGCAGACTAAGAGATGTGGTTTACAGGAATGATAAACTAGAAGGAAATCATTATAGAGATAATTGAAAAGATATACCAATTGGCGTTTGAGGTTGTCGCAAATGACCGCCCTGCGAGCCAATTCACTCGATGACCTGGAATGATAATTTCGAACATGCGCGTTAAATTCAGAACAAAGAAGGGTGAAAGAAAACACTTACACTTCATATTCCATTGGTGAAGACTTTATAACTTGCAAACTCTCGTCTAGTTTAGATAATCGATCCTCCATTCGTTTTAAGTCTGTCTCAGTACATTTTTTGCCAGATTTTCTTGTGTCTTGAACATCTTTTTTCAGTTTCAAGTACAAACTTTCCCATTGTGCTTCCATTTTGACAACCCGTAAGGTACTCCAACCACTATGATGAGGCAGAAGGGCAACTTGCTTCACGAATTAGCTGGCGGAGAGAAAATTGGTGCCACATTTAAGGAAAGGGTTAAAGTGGCAACTGAAAGATCCTGATGGTCTGACCCGCAGCAGTTTCGTGTGTCGCACTATTTCTTGTTGTATCTGTCCATTTGTCTTCCCCACAACGATGTCGGCCCTCAAGAAGTCTGGAACTATTACCATCGACGATATTGTTAACAGCAATTCGGTTGATAGACTGCAGGTGTTTATCATGTCTTGGAACATGGGCAATGCTCCCCCAACTGGACTGGAGTATGTGTTTAGAGAGAAAAATGCCACCAATGATTTTGATATTTTGGTGATGGGGCTTCAGGAAGCTACTTGGAACGCCACTGATTGCATTAAAGAGCTTGCCACCAAGGTGCAAGAGATCGTCGGAGAAAAATACTTTATGGTGAACAGTTCCGTTTAATTTTTATTTTCGCCCGCCGCTGACATTGCTTTTCGCAATTTTATCCAATGTAGGTCAAGCACGCATATCGTGCGCAGATGCAACTGTTTGTCTTCGCTAAGAAGACCATCCAGTCCCGCGTCTCGGGTGTGGAGTTCAGTGTTGAAAACACTGGCTTTTTGCATTTGTTCCCCAACAAGGTACCTTGCTGTAATCACATGCCTCACTCTTTTTATTATACCTTCGTTAACGTTGCATAAAATTGAACAATGCTGTAGGGAGGGATCTTGGTGACTCTGCACGTGGACGGCACCAGACTTGCCTTCATCTCTTGCCACCTCACGGCTCACGAGGTACTGCCTACTCACTTTTTGTCGCCGTTTATCACATCTTGCAACTCCATTTCTTAAAAATTGCCGCACAGAATACCATTTTTAACGAAACTTATTATGTTTTTCCAATGGTAACAGGGCGTGAAGCACTGCGAGGAGCGAAACGCCTCGATTGCAGAGATCTTTGGCGGAGTGCGTGCGGGCGACGAACGCTTCGATGTGTCCGAGCAGTTCCACCATGTCTTCTGGATGGGTAAGGCACAGATCAGTCTCGCAACTTCTGTTTTCTTTCTCCCAGTTTACAGTCTTATATGTATATTAATCCCTTCTTTCCTGCAGGTGACATGAACTACCGCACTACCTACGACACCAAGAATCTGCCCAGCAGCACCAAAAAGAACGTCAAAGAACTCAACGCCGCCGCGAAGCTGAAAGAGGAGTCCCAGACCAAGGCTGGGGCATCCGGGAGTAAGAAGGAAACCGCCAAGCCGGTGGTGAACGAGGATGCGGAGAGTGGCTCCGAGTCTGACGAGGAACCGGCGGGCAAGGGAGGGGACAAGGAAAAGAAGAAAAAGGAGTGGTAAGTCTTCGTCGCATATATGTGTTTTTTTATTTGTGCAGGGTGTGGTGTGCTGAGTAATACATACCAGCGCGTGTGACAATATCTTTGCGTTGCTCACTGTGTTCTTTGTGAAAAACATCTTATTGTACACACAGGAAGGAGCAGCATCGTCGTACGATGGAGATGGTGGTGGGGGAGAAGTGGAGCGACATTCTCGCCCTGGATGAGCTCAACCGTGAGATCGCTGCCGAGCGCGTGCTCAACGGCTTCACCGCGCTGCAGCCCGCGTTCCCGCCTACCTTCAAGCGCACTCGCCAGGCCGTCATTCTACCCACGCACAGTGCGGATGCCAAGGGCAAGAAATGGGACACCAAGATCGATGGCAACGATCCCCTCCACTCTGTGGCGACTTTCTACCACCCCAAGCGGATCCCTTCTTTCACGGACCGCATTTTGTTCAAGTCCCAGCCGACGTTCCGTGGCAACCTGCGCAACTACTTCTTTGAATCTTGCGAGCAGGCTGTGTCTTCTGACCACAAGCCTGTGCGTGCTGGTTTCGAGGTGAAGCTAACCCGCGCTGAGCACGACATCGTCGTGGACAAGCAGCTGCTCAACTGGAAAGGCAAGATCAGCAAGAAGACCTCTGGCAAGCGTGCTGACGTGCCTCTGCTCCACATGACGCTGAGTGAGATGCGTGGAAAGAATCTCGAAGAGATGGATTCCACAATGTTTGGCGGAGGCTCTGACCCGTATGTGGTGGTGAGCACCGACCCTGCCAGCGCGCTGCTCTACAAGGGTACCTTGCTGCACGGTCACGAGGGCATCAAGAGCTCCGTCATCTCGCACAACCTCGACCCCGTGTGGCCTGACGTGCTTGACCTCAAGTTCCCTTCGATGGACCTGAAGGGACTGTCCCGCAATGTGAGTATTATCATCTCTGTGTGGGACTGGGACCGCGCCAACGCCGACGATCTGATTGGCGTCGTCATGGTGCCCCTGAAGGACATTTTGCTGCAGCACTCGCAGAACAAGCCGTACATCCTCAACGAGGCCCCGCTCTACAGCAACACCGAGATCATGGGTCGCTTCAGTGCGAAGATCCAGGTGCAGGGCACGTTCAAAGACCTCATGGCGACCTACGAGAAGTTTGAGGCCGACCGCGCCAAGGACCCCGCCCATTTCTACACCCTTGCCGAGGCTCAGCAGGGCGCCCGCACCACAGCTGCCAAGAACGGCTGCATTATGTCCTAAAATTATGCACTATTTTTGCGATAGTGTATTCATATCGGTGTCGTATTATAATGTTCACATGCAGGAAATTGGGAAGTGATTGATATTTTGGGAGTGTGGAGGATGAAGAATAAAGGATGTGAAAAGTTTGGGTTTATAGGAGAATATAGCATGACAACCAGCCTATTCAATGTGTGTATTGTTTGGGGGTTTTCTTGTGTTATTCCAGAGCAGAACAGATTTTTTCGTAGGTGTAAGGTCTATCATTTAGTTTTTTTTCTCTCCTGCTTGCGTGATGTTTAGCTGGTGCTTACATCTTATCAAGTCAGTCTTTTGTTGTGCTTTTTTACCTTTAGTTTAGCAGTTAAATCAAGTTTTTGTGAAAATTCAGCATCGTTTTTATTACTTTTACAATATTCATACCAAGTTTCACCTCCGAAATAGAGACAAATATAACAATTTAATGATGCCAGATTTTGATAGTGCGGTCTTTGCTCCCGGAGGCGAGTTGCGATCCGTTGGGACTCCAGTCGAGCGTGTACACCTCATCTTCATGCCCGGCCAGGGTATGCAAGGCCTTCTTAAGATCCTTCATTGCCCACACTTTCACGGTACTGTCTTTGCTCGCACTGGCAATATAACAACTGTCCGGGGCCCAGGCGACTTGGTACACCGAACCCACGTGACCCGTCAGGGTAGCCAAAAAGCGACCCGTTTTGCCACACCAAATCTTCACCTTTTTGTCAAACGACGCGGAGGCCACGTACCGCGCGTCAGGGGAGAAGGCAATGTGGTTTACGAGCTGTTGGTGTCCGGTCATCCGCACCACCGGTGACTTCTCTTCCTGGGGTTTCCACAGAAACAACGTAAAATCGTCGGAACACGAGATCAAACGCTCTCCTTCGGCGCCAATTAAGGTGTTATAACGCTCCAACGCGAGCTGCTGGGCTTCCTGGGGGCTCTTGCTGGCCGCGCGGCCGATTTCGAAATCGCCTGTGCGGAAAAGATAGTCACAATTCAGCGCCAACGAGTTGATGCGGTGCGCATGGCCCGACAACGTGCGCACCAGCTTGTGCATGCTGCGGCCCGAGCCGTCAATCGCCCACACTTTGATGGTGCGGTCCCTAGAGCAGGTGTACAACAAGCCAGCGCCGCCCCACTTCACGCACTCCACGGAGTCCATGTGTCCCGAAATGGTGGTTTCGCACTGGCCAGTGGCCAAGTTCCACACTTTCACAGTGTTGTCCTTCGACGAACTCGCCATGCGGGTGCAGCTGGGGTCTACGTGGAGAGGCTCAAAGGCCAGCGACGTGATCCACTTCTTGTGTCCTTTCATGGGCTGGCCGTGGGGTTGACCGTTGGCTGGGTTCCACAACCGGATTTCTCCGGAACGATCCGCCGACACGAAAAGAGCGCCGTTGGGGGTCCAGCCGGTGCACAACACATGGTGCTTGTGCCCATTGCAGGTGTGAGAAGGAGTAGAAGAGATAACATTCCAGAATCTGACGGCCATGTCACCGCCACCACTGGCCAATCGCTTGCCATCAGGACTGTAGGACACGTGCAGCACAGCATCGGTATGACCAGGCATTGTCTCCACACAGCGCGTAACGGGGCGAACACGATATACCGAGAGTGGTTGGTAGACTACGTTGATGGTTTGTTCAAAATTTTGTGTGCTATCGAGCTCTTTCACTTGCGCGAGGGTGTCCGATAGTGTTCCAACAACCTCGATGTCGTTGATATAGAATGCATAGGGTAAGGAGTCCTTATTTTCCAACAAAGAGTTAACAAGCATTTCGATTTGCTTGGAAGTTGACTGCACAGGTATATCTACGGGAGGTCCAGCTCTTTGGTTATCGCTGTTCAAAAAGTTGACGATGATGGAAGAGGGGATAGAACTGTCCCCAGACTCCTCAACCTTTGCCTTCTTGGCGCCTTTCTCTTCGGACCTGTCGAGCTTTGTCTTTTCCATTGCAATTTAAATGGTCGGAGTAAGCGAACTGAGGCTAGGAATGCTCAAAATAACTGCTTGAAATCAAAGTCAAAGTGGCGTCCGCTGCGACTTTGAATGGAAGGGAGAAAACGTACGTACAAACTTGGAATTACAAGGAAAGTACTGTTTTCTGGCACAGTACTCGTACGTAAAGACGATGGATATGGAATGACAGGTGAACATTGAAGATGAAACAGTTGACCTGTGCATTGATTTGCCAGCTACGATAGTGCCAACGCATTTTACCGCAGGATGATGCTCATTTTGTTTAC
>LNAP01006254.1_pt1 | contig 10325 bp, 6 predicted proteins | sample 602601 | NCBI WGS metagenome assembly LNAP01 (sample SAMN02440304, study PRJNA202911) | soil metagenome | biome: Subtropical and temperate rainforests or woodlands; isolation source: soil samples (1 kg each in a 20% v/v slurry with milli Q water) were... ...
CTGCCAGTACACAATGGGTCGAGGATCTTTCACCAGCGCGGCGACGTGCGTGTTCAGGAAGTCCCTGCCGAAGGGAATGAACGACGCGTCCATGTACACCATATAGGCGCACGGTGTGCGGGGAAACATATCGACTGGCGCCACCCCAGAACCACCTTTGTACATTGTGAAATATTTGGAGGTGAAGAGCTCAGATAGTGCGATACGCATCAGGTCATTATCTAACTGTTCTTGATTGATGTCCACGTCCGTCACCACCTCAATCATGGCCATAGGGAACAGCGTCCACACCGCCACGGCCCAGGGGTACACGCGCCGGCATTCGTCGTACGAGCCACAAAAAGTCCTGAAGCATGCAAATAGTTCAAAACAAACGGAGAAAAATGTTTAAAAGAAAAGAAAATTACTTTACCTGAAAATGACATCTCGTGAAAAGTAGTGAACATCCACCTGTGTCCGAGCTAGTTGATTGGAGCTGCGAGACAGCTTTTTAAAGTGCTTGAAATCATCGATGTGTTCTTTGTAGTTTGTCATCAGGTGGTGCACCTGCCGCACAAGTTGTGTCCAATTGTGAGGATTGATGTGGTACTTGGACGGCACGGGGAAGTCAAACACATTGCGCGTGGCACGCAAATTGCAAGAAAGCGTCAAGGTGTCGTAAAGTGATGCTTCGTAGTTTATAAACTCCACACCTGGGTTACGGCAATCGATGGTCATCTTGACTTGCTTGTACAGATCCGGCATATCCGATTTCTTGCGGCCGATATTTTGAATTACTTGGAGATCGTTCAGTCCACCCAACTTCATCACATCCACTCTGAGTTCTTCACCGTTTATTTCTTCCTGGTCGTTGTCCAGCAGGATGATATTTTTCTTCAATTTCATTCGATTTAATGGTGTCACTTCCTTGGAGCGTACTTGATGAAACTCGTACTGCGGACAAGATATCACTCCAGAGTTGGTGCACATTCTGCCACGGCCTAAGAAGAAATTGCCACCAATACAGTGAGCAGTGGGGTCACTGGCTTGGTACATGGCGTGGTGGTGGGAATAGTGAAGCCCGATGATCCACTTGAAAGTGCGGCCATAGGGGGATGTGTTTATCGGCACTGTGTTGGAGAATTTGTGTGGGACTTCAATCTGCAGCATGATGTAGGTAGGCGTAGTAGCAAAAGGATTGTCTCCTATGCCACGGGCATATAAATCGTAGTTTGTGGAGATCTCAGTAGCTGCAGTTGCGACCGACGGCGGAAACAGACCGTTCATCGATTGTGACCAGTGTCTCACAGCAGCATTGTAGCCAAGGTCGAAAAGTTTTTCAAACATTGCCATAATTACATATGAGCCAGATGATGGTGCATTGATTTTGTCGATTTGATGTGGTTCAACAATGATAGTTGATGACCTGATACCCGACCGCAAATCTGGCTCACTTTCATACAAATATTTAATCTGTTTTGCGCTCTTGCACATTAGCATTTCAAAAGTGCTACTGTGTTGAGTAGATCCATCACAGAGTGTTCGAATCAATGGGAAACCGAAGTTATGGAATGTGCTGTTGGGAAGAAACCAGGGTATCCGACCGAGATCATCCGTTGTTCGACAACGCTTTTTATGTGAATTACGAAGAGTCGATGCATCAGTATGAACGCTCAAAAGGGTTAGTAGAAGTAGAAGTAAGACGATTCGCACGGTGCACACCATGATAGCTCCACACGTGAGCAAGCACAATCGTTTCAAAGTAAGCTTAGCCTGCTGTGCTTGCATCCAAAGCGGGTGATGAAACTTGAATTTTTGTACTCTTTGGTTACTGAATCCGTGCGCAAAAGTAGCACATATTTCACAATGCGAGAAATACGTGAATGATCGAACAAAAACAAATGACAATGCTTAGAAAAATACATCTATGATCTGGGATAATAACTCTTATTACGAGGGTACCCAAAAATAAAACAACTTGGAAAAACTAATCACCACCTTGAATTTGTTTATTTTTGCCATCGGATTTATCCCTCCAACCGTCTCTTTTCCTTCATCAGCTTGTAAGCTTCCTGCACTTTTGCCCTTAGCTTCTCCATCTCATCTTGATCTTTTATTCCCGTCTTGGCTGCGCCGTGTTTCTTCGTTTTCACCGCCGCATCAACAAGAATGCCATATTTATCTTTCTTTCCTGCAGCGCCGGCCGCAGCGCCAGGTGCCCCACTCGTAGCGTTAATATTTTGCCGCTTTAGCTGAATCGGCAAGTCAACCGGCAAATGCACGCTGTCCAGACCGTCATCCCCGTCCATGGAGACACGGCTCAGCGCCAGGGCCTTTCGCTTCTTGTTGCGCATGTTTTTCGTCATTGTCTCGGGCTCGTCTATTTCCTCCTCCTCAACATGTTTGGATGCATCTTCGTCGGAATCAACGGACTGTGCGTTCTCACCAGCAAAGCTCATGGCGGCGTGCGACGCAGTAGTTTTTGCTGTGTTGGTCACGCGAAACTTGGCTGTGTAGACGTGAAGGTCCGGAGGTCGCTCGGGTGCCGCTCCGAACACAGCTTGTTCTGTGGGACGGAACGACGTGCGACTTTCCCCAAGATCAGACGGACGCAAGTGGCCGTTCTCAGCGGAATAAAAGTCCTGGATGTTGTTCTGTGAAACAAAGTGGGTGGTGTAAAATGCTGAGGTGATGCGCAAAGCAGTAAGAGTCAACTTACAGCATCGTCCTCCTCTTCCGCGTTCTGGCTCTTTCCACCTTTTTTACTTTTGCGTTTTTGACTTCGCTCTTTCAAACGTAACTTGCGCTTCACCGCCGTGGCCGTCATCTTCGTGATTTCCTCGGCCAGCGTCTATTAACAAGTAGAAGGAATTCCAATAAGTATAAGCGTTCCAACTATTGCAAGTTGCTCGCTACAGCGTGATGCCATAGTGAAATCACTTTAATATATTTCAACAAATTGTTGCGGTCTATATGCATATGTAACTGCAGTCTTAGGACATTCAAAGTCAACTAAAATACCTTTCTAGTTTCTTTTCGGATACGTGCCTTGAACTCTTGCATCGATTCGTCAGCCCGCTTCCCCTCAATGGTCTTCTCCTTCAATGCGTTCTGTAATTAATGAGAATTTTGCATCATCATGACAAGAACAGGAAAACTTTCTGGTAAACTTTGCATTTGGGTTAACCTTTGCAGTGGTTTGACGTAAATCGCGCAAAGCCTCTCTTTGCAACATACGCTCTCTCTTTTCTTCATCCTCCCATTTGGCATCACTGTCGTCCTTGATCTTTTTTGTTTTCTTCTCGAAAATTTCTGGAGGTTCGTCATATTTGGTGTCTTTGTTCTGTTTGCCGTACTGCTTCGAGTTCGGGTCGCAAGCTAAAAGGAGACTTATTGTAAGCGAAACTCTTCAAGCCCAAGACACAAGAAACAATACATACCTTTGTATTTCTTATATCTTCTGACTCGCCCCATGCTCAATTGTAAGTCTTGATCGTGAAGAAATGTTGCCACCGACCACTCAAAACGACAACACCCAAAATGTCATGTCCGCGCCATATTGATCGGTTCTACAAATTCGGAACAAACTCAGAATTATTTGACATAAATCATGTTGATGGTACACAATCGAAAAGCATCACGCCAAGCATAATTCACTTCAAGCTTCAACTTTACAAAATTGTAGGTTTTGTTGGTGCACATCTATTGAAAGTGGCCAGAATTGTATTTGTGATGATTGATTACAGTTTTAGAAATGAGAGGCTACTGAAGGTTTGTTTAGCTTTAATTTCTTTCGTATTTGATGTGCTCTCACTCAAGGCACCAGAAAGGCCATATGCGTTATGTACTACAATTATCAACGTAAATGGACCACGAAAAATAATTATGGAAACAACAATAGTGCAATGACTTAAACCACCGAGAAGGTGTGGACAGTTTGGTGAAAATATGGCTCGTCGGTAGGACGCAACACCGTTGAAGGAAAGTTGGCATTGTTCGGGGAATCCGGAAAGTGGTTGGTCTCCAGACACATGCCATTGTGTTGCACAAAGGGATATGCAGAAGAATCCTTTGACAAAAAGTTGGCGGTGTAGACCTGCACCCCGGGCTGGGTACCGCGCACCGTCATGCACCGCCCGGAGATCGGATCCGTCACGGTGGCAATATGGCGCAAAAATGCCTTCTTGTCGGCTCGCTGCCCCCCGGGGTGGTAGCGATAGTTCCCCGATTCGTCGAATGCTTTCGTAACGACAAAACAATGGTCGATCCCCTGTTGCCCTCCCCCTTCGATGAGTAAAATGCCCTCCGACAGTTTCTTTGTCGAGGTGAAGTCAAACGGAGTGTCGCGAACTGGGGCGATTTCTCCCGTGGGGATGGCGGCAGGAGAGGTGACAGGAATATAGTGGTCACAAGACAGCTGCAGGGTGTGGTCCAAGATCTTGGTACGGAGATCGCCACTGAGGTTCCCTGCAAAGATTATAATAAGACACAAAAGTACACCAAATTAATCCCAAATGGCGGACGAAAAGTAACAGATGGACATGGAAAAACTCACAGTAAGTGTGGTTCGTGAGGTTTACGACAGTGGGACGGTCCAACGCTTTGGCCCCAAATGAGAAGGTGAATTCGTTTGCAGTGTTGCTAAACATCACACTAAAAGTTACCTGTATAAAACAACATGTGTAGGTGGCACTTTTCAAAACAAAAATCTTGCATATACAGTATTAAACAGGTGACGCGCAATAAATTACCTCCAGTGTTCCAGGATAAAGTTCATCTCCATCAGGTGATAAGTATGCAAACTCAACGCCTTTTTCATTGTCCGTTTCTACAATTCGACTGGACCAAACCTTTGTATCGAAGCCGTAGCGGCCGCCGTGCAGATGGTTGATGCCGTTGTTGTTCAGATTGAGTTGAAATGATTCGCCGTCGATTTCAAACTTCCCAGACTTAATTCTATTGGCATAGCGACCAGCAAGGCAGCCAAAATGGGGTCCATACTTGGCAATTAGTTCATCGAGGGTTTTGTAGTTAAGCGTGATTTCCTCACTGACTCCATCTTTGTTGGGTGCGGTCACACCAATGACGGTTGCCCCGTACTCAACAATCGAGAGTGAAAGACCAGTTGCATTTTCAATTATGTACTTACTCACAGGCTGCCCTTCGTGGACACCAAAAGATTCATCCTTCGAAATGGTGATGTTGGACATGGACGCTCTCGGTTGGTTTGCTGGTTTCTTGCAAAAATGCATTACTGTATGCTCAGATCGCACGTCAAGAAGCGTTAATCATGGCTATTCCTTACATTTAGCACTTCGGATGCGTTCGGGACGGGAATAAACACCACAAGGTGAGGTTGATGATATGTTCATAGTAGGTTGTCAATGTATCCCATTTACAAAAAATAACTCACAAAAGTATACCATATGATAGGATCTGCGAGTATTTTTGTTACCATCGGCTAAACGGCCGTATCGCAGTGTGCTGGAACAAATCGTTGAACCACACCCCTTCGCTTACTTCTCCCGAGGGCAAGGTGATAAAACCCACTCCGTGACGCTTGCCGCGCGCATATTCTCCCTCGTAAATAGAATCAGAATCAATGCACTTGCCGTAGCCATGTGGTAAGCCGTCCTCGAAGCTTCCTTCGTACACAGAGTCCTTCATCATAAGCTTACCCTGGCCGTGGTATTGAAAGTCCTTAAACTCACCTTTGTAGACAAGGACGAGCTTATTGACTCCGCCACTCTTTCCGTTGATCGGATTCGCCCTGGCGCCATAGCTTGACACGCTATAAAAGCCCTTCACCAGCTGGCCATGCGCGAATTCACCTTCCCACACTTCCCCACGGCTGTTGGAGATTTTGCCGGTGCCGTGAGGTACGCCGGCACTCAGTTCGCCGGTGTAAACAAGCCCCTTTTCGAGCCGCACCGTGTCACGTGTCAAAGGCACATCCGTAATTTCTGAAGAGAGTCAAAAGAGAATGTGATTTATAAAATTATTACGTAACCATGCAAAAAAAGAAGTAAACGGAACAGTTATCAATTATGGTTACCGGTTGTCGAAGTCTCCACCGCGCCAGAAACTTTCTTGTTTTCCACATCCTTTGCAATTGTGAATTTGCCTGTGTAAAATATAATCAGAGCACGTGTTAAAATAATGAGTAAGATACAAAAAATAATCGCGTATGAAAAAGAGGATTAACCAAGACGTACCGTTTACATATTCTCCTTCCAAAAGACGCCCGTTGAACTGAACGATCTTGGCGTAACCTTGGCGCACGCCGTCTGTCCAGGTGCCCTGAAACAAAGTCCCTCGGTCCATCAACACGCCTTTGCAGTTGTACGGCAAGTTGTTTTGAAACACGCCCTGCAACCGATACTTGCCAAAAGGAGCCGTTTTTGCATCCGAAGGTCCACTATAAAGCATACCAGTACCATTCATTTTGCCATCTGTCACGACGCCCGCGTAAACGCGCTGGTCTGAAAAGAGTATCCGGCTTGACCCGTACTCGGACGTTACCTGACTGCTCAGAAAGCCGCGTATCGGGGCAAAATTATTGTCGTTATTCAGCACCGGCAGGGTGTTCCACAGACTATCCGCAACTTGATCGGCGGAGTCATTGTCGGTCACTTGGTACTGAAGAACGTTGTTTTCGAAATAGCCCTGCGCGCTACGTGGGGGTGCAGCAGGCGCAGTAGTCACCACAATAGATGCTTCGCCATCGGTATTAGTCAAGGTGGGTGCAGTAGCCGGTGTAGAAGTAGGACTAGAAATGGTAGCAACGCCTTGCAGTTTCCCGTCGACCCATGTCCCACTGATGCTCACACCTTCGCGGAAGGTAAACACCCCTTTTCCGCTCCGCACACCGCGTGTAAATTCCCCACTATGCGAATCGCCCCATGCAGTCGTAATGACACCATGCGTCATGTACCCTTTGGAAAAGGTACCCTTGTAAGTGTATCCCTGGTTGTAGATGAGTTCTCCTTCACCGTGCTGCAAATCGTTGTAGTGCATACCTTTGTAAGTATGTTGTTTGTTCACATTCACGCCATAGCCGTGTCGCTTGTTGTCTACCCAGTTACCCGCGTAGAAAAACACATCCTTCTTCGTAAACACACCATAGCCGTGCCGTACGCCCATTTTAAAGTCGCCATCGTAGGAATAGTCAAGATATTCGTATTTTCCCTTGCCGTTGAAATTGAATCCTACTGTTTCACCAACGTATTTGTGAGTCCCTTCGTGATTTGTAAAGGTACCAAACGTTTGCGTACCATTCTCAAACGTGCTCTGCCACACACCATCCATGGTCGTCGTCACACCAGTGCCGTGTGGTTTGTTGTTAAGAAAAGGGCCTTTGTAGGTTACGATTTTGCCTTTGCGTTTGTGCGTGTACACGCCGTGTCCGACCAGGTTATTATCCACAAAATGACCAGTGATGGTGGCCGAAGATGTTACTTGCAATGTGTAATATCCCTGCAGCATGTTCTGGGAGTTTATTGCTTGTACCACAGGAGGTGATGGGTTTTGGCTTGCTGATATATCTCCCATAGCTTCATGTACACCTGGAGCATCCATCGCTGGCGGCGCTGTTTCAACCGCATCGTTCGAAGAAATCGCAGGTGCAACGTTCTGACGTATCCCTTCTACCCAGCGGCCCCACTGCAATACACTGCCCACATACATCTTACCACTACCGTTGTACAATAGATCATCGCGAAATTCGCCACTGGCACTTCCTTCGCTGCATGTTAATACGCCCCGCCCGTGCATCTTATTGTCAACAAACAAACCCGTATACGTTTGGGTTTTTGCCTCTTCCACAGGATTATCGTTAGGAACATTAAACGTATACACCCCTGGGCCCTGTTTCTTGCCGTTAGCGAGCTCACCTTTATATAAGCTGTTATTTGTACGTACTGTGCCGCGTCCCGTGACCGCATAAGGAGGAAACGTCGATATCGAACCAACAAACTTCTCGCCAGTGGGATAAATCAACTCGCCCTGGACCTTGCTGTAGTCGTCGGACGAGGAGGCGAGCACGCGGGTGCCGGTGTCCAGCTCGGTGACACCGGCGATTTTTCCGCGCAGGAAGATCGCGTCTTCGCCGAGATCGAGGACGACCTCGCCATTGGCGGGGGCCAGGGGAATCTCGGCGCCCATCAGGTTGAAGGCGAGGAGGGGGCCGGCGGTGCGCACGCGGATCTTCGAGGGGCGGGTGGCCCAGGCGACGCGGACCTCGTCGGCCCCGCGTTGGAACAGGTAGACATGGGCGCGGGTGTAGGGACGCTCGGCCTCGCGGCGGACGAATTTGGCGCCGTCGAGCTGTTGGATGAGGTTGGCGTAGGAGACGTAGGACGGGGCGACGGCGTAGCGGCCCATGCCGGACTCCTCTTTCTGGTGGTGGCGGAGGAGCCCCATGCTGATGAAGCTCTGGTGGTCGCTGGCGAGATACCAATAGATCTTTTCGACGTCTTCCTTGAGCAGCAGGGTATACATGCGGGTGAGGTAGCGAGCGCCCTCGGCGCGGCCCTTCTCATACATTTTTCGACCGGTCTCCCACTCATACTCTTCCTTGGTATGGCGGCCGGTTTCGGTCACCCAGATGGGTTTGGTCTGGCCCTTGTTGTATTTTCTGACGAGGGCGTTGAGGTCGGCGACCTCTTTGTCCACACCCTCGGGTTTTGTGCGGTAGGGATGGATGACCAGGCCGTCCATGTAGTCGAGTCCGCCCAGCTTGAAGATGCCCTCGAAATAGGGGAGCGGGATGAGCACGGCGGCACCGCCGAGGACCTGCACGTCGGGGCGGGTGGACTTGATCTGGGTGTAGGAGGCCTTGAGCATGCCGGTGTAAGTCGTGTAGCGGCTCACCAAGTCCTTCTTGGCGGAAGGGGGCGCCCACGTGCCGTTGTATTCGTTCCAGATTTCGAGCCAGGGGATTTGTTTGCCGTAGTGGTCGAGGATGGCCTGGCCGTAGTCGGCGTAGCCCTTGAAGCCGGCGGGGGTGCTTGGACCGTCCTTATGGTCATAGAGGGGATTGCCAAAGGTCATCGCGACGAGCGGCTGGATGCCGGCGGCCTCGCAGGCCTTCATGTAGGCGTCGGATTTGGGGGAGAACTCGTAGGTGCCCTTGGTCTTCTCAACCTGGGCCCAGTAGTGTTCGTCGCGGATCGACCCGATGCCGATCTGCTTGAAGGCGGGGAGCATCTCGGGGTTCATGCCCTGCGCGAAGTGGGTCATGACGCCGAACGGGTTGTTGCGCGCATCCGCGGAGACGTGGGGGCGGACGATCGCGAAGCTGGTGTAGCTGTCGCGGCCCGGCTGGCCGCCTTGCACCGGCACGGCCTTGAGCAGGTAGTAGCCGACCGCGGAAAGACGCGGCTTGATGACGGCGGTGCCGTTGGTCACGGGGGCGGTGCCGGTTTCGACTTCCTTGTGCCAGAAGTCCGTGATCGTCCAGTTGATCGATTCGCCCCCGGTGGAGTGGCGGAGCTCGACCGGTTGCTGTCCGGTGACGAAGATGTTTCCGAGGCGGGCGCTCTGCCAAGACTCGGTGCCGGACTGGGCTTTCGCCAGCAACGGGACGAGGCCGAGGGCGGCGCATAGGAGGACGACGATGGAGAGGCGACGGGAGGGGCGGGTCGAGGTCATGCTCCACAAAAGGTATAATAAACGAACAGTGTCGAGGAATCTTTTGCGCGCCCGGGGTAATCGAGGTGGTGTCGAAGGCGTCCCGGAGGAAGATTCGCCGACGGTTGCCGGCGGAACTAATGGATATTATAACTTATTCTAAATTATAACCATAAGTTCAAATCCAACGGGTGGTCGCGGGTGGGTTGGATTTGATTGCGACGCTGCGTCAATGCGAATTCACCAAAAACTCAACTGGTTGATTCCCAATGTTGGGACGGCGCGAGAAAGGAGCCGATCCCCAGACTTTTTTGCCGCAAAAAAACGCAAGAAATCGAGGGCGAAGGGAGCCGTGCGTGCGCCTGTAGGAGCGGTGTCGAACGACGTGGACGGGGTGTTTTTGGGCCTTGTTGCGGCCCTTCTTCCGGGCTTGGTCTGCCTTCGTGACCACGCGCCGGATGATGCGCGCTTGCCTGAAAAAAGACTTGTGAGGGGATGGTTTTGCTGTATTGTTATACCCAATCTCGTGATGACACGAGGCCTCATCCGCCTCCAGCCATCGCTTCCTTGCCCACCTCTCGTTTCCCGCCACCCCACGTTCGCTTTTTTATGAAACGTCACACCCTGATTGTCTCCGCGAGGCAGGCTCTGCCCACCTTCGCCACCGCGACCCGTGCCCTCGGGTTTATCGCCTGCACGTCCGCTCTCACCGCCGC
>LNAP01021666.1_pt1 | contig 10325 bp, 8 predicted proteins | sample 602601 | NCBI WGS metagenome assembly LNAP01 (sample SAMN02440304, study PRJNA202911) | soil metagenome | biome: Subtropical and temperate rainforests or woodlands; isolation source: soil samples (1 kg each in a 20% v/v slurry with milli Q water) were... ...
CAAGCGCGGCCTGGCCGAGGATCTGGTGATCGCGCCCTATGCCTCGGTGATGGCGCTGATGGTGGCGCCCGAGGCGGCCTGCCTGAATCTGCAGCGCCTCGCCGCCGAAGGGACGCTGGGCCGCTTTGGCTTCTTCGAGGCCATCGACTACACGCCGGCCCGCCAGCGGCGCGGGCAGTCAAGCACACTCGTGCGCTCGTTCATGGCCCATCACCAGGGCATGAGCCTGCTGGCACTGGCCTACCTGCTGCTCGAGCGGCCGATGCAGCGGCGCTTCGTGTCGGAACCGATGTTCCGGGCGGTGTTGCTGCTGCTCCAGGAGCGGGTTCCGCAGGCCACGGCGCTGTTTCCGCACACGGCGCAGCTGTCCGAGGTGCGCTCCACCGCAGTCACTGCGCAGGTGCCGATACGCGTGTTTGGCACCGCCGACACGCCGCTGCCACAGGTGCAGCTGCTCTCGAACGGCCGCTACCACGTCATGGTCAGCAACGCTGGCGGTGGCTACAGCCGCTGGCAGGACCTGGCCGTCACCCGCTGGCGCGAGGATGGCACCTGCGACAACTGGGGCAGCTTCTGTTACCTGCGCGATCTCGCCAGTGGGGCGTTCTGGTCGACCACCCATCAGCCGACCGGCAAGCGCGCGCAGCGCTTCGAGGCGATTTTCTCCGAGGGCCGCGCCGAGTTTCGCCGTCGCGACGCCGTCGGCAGCGGCGCGGAGCGCGGGCAGATCGAGACCCATACCGACATCGTGGTCTCGCCCGAGGACGATATCGAGCTGCGCCGGGTGCGCATCACCAACCGCTCGCGCCAGAGTCGGCAGATCGAGCTGACCAGCTACGCCGAGGTGGTGATCGCGCCGGCGGCTGCCGACGCCCTGCACCCGGCGTTCAGCAACCTGTTCGTACAGACCGAGCTGCTGCCCGAGCGGCGCGCCATCCTGTGCACGCGCCGGCCCCGCGCCCACGACGAACGGCCGCCCTGGATGTTTCACCTGATGGTGGTGCGCGGCGAGCAGGCGAGCGCCCCGTCCTTCGAGACCGACCGCCTGCGCTTCATCGGCCGCACGCGCAGCCCGGCCGCGCCGCTGGCGATGAGCGAGTCCGGCGCGCTGTCCGGCAGCGCCGGTTCGGTGCTGGACCCGATCGTCGCCATCCGCCGCGTGGTGAGCCTGGAGCCGGAACAGTCGGTGACCGTGGACATCGTGTCCGGTGTTGCCGAAAGCCGCGACTGGGCGCTCGGCCTGGTGGACAAATACCAGGACCGGTATCTGGCCGACCGCGTGTTCGAGCTCAGCTGGACCCACAGCCAGGTGGTGCTGCGCCAGCTCAATGCCAGCGAGGCCGATGCGCAGCTGTATGCACGCCTGGCGAGCGCCGTCATCTACGCCGACGACGTCCTGCGCGCCGACCCCGCGGTGCTGATCCGCAATCGCCGCGGCCAGTCCGGGCTGTGGGGCTATGCCATATCCGGCGATCTGCCGATCGTGCTGCTGCAGATCGGCGATGCGGCCAATATGGAATTGGTGCGGCAACTGGTGCAGGCCCATGCCTACTGGCGCCAGAAGGGGCTGGCGGTAGACCTGGTGATCTGGAACGAGGATCACGCCGGTTACCGGCAGCAACTGCACGACCAGATCATGGGCTTGATCGCCTCGGGCACCGAGGCCAGCGTGATCGACCGGCCGGGCGGCATCTTCGTGCGCTCGGCGGAACAGATCTCCGCCGAGGATCGCATCCTGTTCCAGGCGGTGGCGCGCGCGGTGATCGCCGACGACCGCGGCAGCCTGGCCGAACAGCTCGGCCGGCGCGGGCCGGTGGAACCGCGACCGCTGCGACTTGTGCCTACCCGTGCGCCTAGGCCGGAAACCGGCGCCCCCATCGACCCCGCGCTCACCCGGCGCGATCTGATCCTGGCCAATGGCCTCGGCGGCTTCACGCCCGACGGGCGCGAATATGTGATTGCGCTGAGGTGACGCCGGCACCCTGGGTCAACGTGCTTGCCAATCCCCACTTCGGCACCGTGGTCTCGGAGAGCGGTGGCGCCTACAGCTGGAGCGAGAACGCCCACGAATTCCGCCTCACGCCCTGGCACAACGACCCGGTGAGCGATGGCAGCGGCGAGGCGCTGTACCTGCGCGACGAGGAAACCGGCCAGTTCTGGTCGCCGACGCCCCTGCCGGTGCGCGCGCCGGCGCCCTACGTAACCCGGCACGGCTTCGGCTACAGCGTGTTCGAGCACGTCAGCCACGGCATCCGCTCGGAGCTGTGGGTGTACGTGGCCACCGATGCGGCGGTCAAGTTCTCGGTGCTGAAGCTGCGCAATCTGTCGGGACGGGCGCGCAAACTCTCGGCGACCGGCTACGTGGAGTGGGTGCTGGGCGATCTGCCGGCCAAATCGGCCATGCACGTGACCACCGAGCTCAACCCGCAAAGCGGTGCGCTGTGCGCCCACAACCCCTACAACCCCGAGTTCGCCGAGCCGGTGGCGTTCTTCGACGTCGACGACCCGATGCGGCGGGTAACTGGCGATCGCACGGAATTCCTGGGCCGCAACGGCAGCCTGCGCGATCCGGCGGCGCTGCGGCATGCGCGCCTGTCCGGCAAGGTCGGCGCGGGCCTGGACCCCTGCGGCGCCATCCAGGTGAGTTTCGAGCTGGCCGACGGGCAGGAGCAGGAGATCGTGTTCCGGCTCGGCGTCGGGCGCAATGCCGACGATGCCGCGGCGCTGGTGCAGCGCTTTCGCGGCGGCGCAGCGGCGCGCACGGCACTGGAAGCGGTCTGGCAATACTGGAACCACACCCTGGGCGCGGTGCAGGTGGAAACCCCGGACCCGTCGGTCAATGTGCTGGCCAACGGCTGGCTGCCGTACCAGACCCTCGCCTGCCGCGTCTGGGCGCGCAGCGGCTATTACCAGTCCGGCGGTGCTTTCGGTTTCCGTGACCAGTTGCAGGACACCATGGCGCTGGTCCATGCCGAGCCGGCGCTGGTGCGCGCACACCTGCTGCTGTGCGCCAGCCGGCAGTTCGACGTCCAGCACTGGTGGCATCCGCCGGCCGGCCGCGGCGTGCGCACCCACTGTTCGGACGACTACCTGTGGCTGCCGCTGGCGGTGTGCCGCTACGTGGCGAGCATCGGCGACACCGGCGTGCTGGACGAGCCCGTGCCCTTCCTGGAGGGCCGGCCGGTCAACCCGGAGGACGATTCCTACTACGACCTGCCGGGCCGCTCGCCCGATTCAGCCAGCCTGTACGAACACTGCGTGCGCGCCATCCGCCACGGCCTGCGTTTCGGCGCGCACGGCCTGCCGCTGATGGGCGGCGGCGACTGGAACGACGGCATGAACCTGGTCGGCATGCAGGGCCGCGGCGAGAGCGTCTGGCTGGGGTTCTTTCTGTGCGCCGTGCTGCGGCAGTTTGCCGAGCTGGCGCGCGGGCATGGCGACACCGCCTTCGCGGACTTTTGCCTGGCGCAGGCGCAGCAGCTGCGCCACAACCTCGACGCGCATGCCTGGGATGGCGCCTGGTACCGCCGCGCCTGGTTCGACGATGGCACGCCGCTGGGCTCGGCGAGCAGCGCCGAATGCCAGATCGATTCCATCTCGCAGAGCTGGTCGGTGCTCTCCCAGGTCGGGCCATCCGGGGCGACCGGTTTGGTCAGCTCGCCCCGCTCGTTGCTGGCCATGGACTCGGTCGACCAGCGCCTGGTGCGCCGCGACAGCCAACTGGTCCAGCTGCTCGATCCGCCCTTCGACAAATCGGCCGTGGATCCGGGTTACATCCGCGGCTACGTGCCCGGCGTGCGCGAAAACGGCGGGCAATACACCCACGGCGCCATCTGGGCGGCGATGGCGTTTGCCGCGCTCGGCGATCGGCAACGGGCCTGGGAGCTGCTGACCATGATCAACCCGGCGAACCATGCGCGTTCGCCGGCAGCCATCGCGACTTACAAGGTGGAACCCTACGTCGTCGCCGCCGACGTCTATGCGGTCGCGCCGCACATCGGCCGTGGCGGCTGGAGCTGGTACACCGGGTCGGCCGGCTGGATGTACCGCCTCATCATGGAATCGTTGCTCGGTTTGCGGCTCGAAGCCGACCAGCTGCATCTGGCGCCCTGCCTGCCCGCGGACTGGCAGGCTTTCAAGCTTCACTACCGCTATCGGGAGACGGTCTACCATGTCGCGGTGACGCAGGAAGTCGTCTGCGACGCTGCGCGGGCCGAAGCGATGCACATGACGGTGGATGGTGTCGAATGCCCGGACCAAGTCATTCACTTGATCGACGATCGCCGGGACCATGCCGTCGAAATAAGGATGATGTCACCCGCGCAATCGAAGAACCGCTGAATACTTCAGCGTCTCATTGAGTCTGACCCAAGGAGTTGAACATGAACGTGACGCTCAGTCTCGGCCCACTCGTTTCGCTGATTGCCGGCATTCTCATTCTGATAGTGCCGCGTCTGCTGAACTACATCGTCGCCATTTATCTGATCATCATCGGTCTGATCGGGCTGTTTGGCGGAAGCAATCTGCGAATCATGTAGGTATGAGCCGTCCGGAATTCCGGTGCGCTGCCGGATGTCCGTCCTGCGGCTCCAAAAACTTCGGCGCCGCCTTGCAAGGCGCCGTTCAGCGCGCCGCCTTGCAAGGCGCCGTTCAGCGCGCCGCCGCGGTGGCGCCGACCGGCACCTTCAGCACCTGACCGATGCGCAGCTGCGCGGTCGGCTTCAGGCCATTGCGGGCGGCGAGCTGGCGGGTGCTGAGGCCGTTGCGGGCGGCGATGCCGCTCAGCGTTTCGCCGCGACGCACCAGGTGCCGAACTTCCAGGACCGGTGCCGCCTGGCCAGCGCGGCGCCCGATGTCGGCGATGCGCCGGTCGGCGTTGGTGGTGGTCGCCGGCAGGCGCAAGTCGTAGCCTTTCGGCAGTAACCCGGTCTCGTCCCACACCGTGCGGCGCAGGGCGGGATTGAGCAGGCGCAGCGTGGTGCGATCCACGCCCAGTCCCTGCTCGACGGCGCGCAGCGGCAGGTAGGACGGCAAGGTGACCTCGCGGATCTGCGCCGCCGGCGCCTTCACGATGGGTCCGAAGTGCTGCTCCGGCGCCGACGACAGCTCCAGGGCCGCCAGGAAGGTCGGGTAGAAATTGCGCGAGGCGAAGCCGAAGGCCGGGCCGTCGTAGCGCTCGATCAGCGTCGCGATGTCGTCGGTGCCCATGCTGTCGACGGCCCGGCGCATGCCGGCGCGGCCGTGGTTGTAGGCGGTCAGCGCCAGCGGCCAGGTGCCCAGCGCGTCACGCAGCAGCTTGGCCGCCGCCACGGTCGCCGCGTGCGGGTCGTAGCGTTCGTCCACGTAGTTGTCGATGCGCAGGAACAGCCGCCCGGTGCTGGCCATGAACTGCCACAGGCCGGCCGCCCCGACGTGCGAGCCGGCCAGCGGATCGAAGCCCGATTCCACGTACGGCAGGGCGCCGATTTCCTGCGGCACACCGTACTGGCCCAGCGTGCGGCGGATGTGGTCTTCCCAGGTGCCGGAACGGTGCAGCGCCGCGGCGAAGCGGTCGGCCTGGCCGAGCTGAAAGCGCACCCGGCCCGCCGCCTCGCGCAGCTGCGTGGGCGAGGCGCCCTGCCACAGCGCGCGCACCCGCCGCACCTGGGGATCGGAGGTGTCGGCGTCGCCATCGGCCAGACGCAGCAGGATGTTCTGGATCGCCAGTCGCTGCGGCTCGACCATCGCCTGGCGGGCGCCGCGATCCAGGTCGCCGGACCAGCGCAGCGTCTCGTAGACGACGTTCAGGTGCCGATCGTCGTGCAGAAAGCCGCTGCGCGTGTCGACCTCGCTGAACACCCGGCTCCAGAAGCGCACCGCCGGCTCCAGCGCCGCCGGCCGCGGCAGTACCTCCGGCTGCGCGCGCACGCCGGCGACGCAGCACAGCAGCAGACCAGCGAGCAGGCGGATTGGCATCGGGATCAGGCTCGGCTGTGGCTGCGGCGGGCGTCCGGATCGGCGCCGTGGGCGTGAGGTTGCGGGAGGCGAAGCGCTGGCGGGATGTCCCGCAGACGCCCAAGTCCCACACAGTGTGCCGGTGTGCGGGCAGTGGGTTCAAGGCGCGGCGTGCGCCTGTGGCAGCGGCGCTCGGAAAGCGGTCGACAGGGGGCGTGCTGTCGCCATTCAAACCGCTACGCAGGCCGGGCTGCGGGTGCCCGAGCAGGCTGGTAAGCGATTACGCGAGTCAATCGTTCTGGTGACGAAGCGGCCGGCGAAGAGAGTTCGGCGCCGCCGTCCGCACCACCAGCAGGGTGCTACGAACGGCGGGCCGATGCGTCAATCCATCAGAACTGATACTGCAGACCTGCGGTGGCCAGGTCGAGGTCGGCCTCGGCACGGTCACCATCCAGCTGGTAGCGGGTGTACTCCAGACGCAGACTGAGGTGCGGCACCAGGCCGACGTTCAGGCCCGCGCCGTACACCCAGTCATTACCGTCGACGTCGGCGTCGAAGCCGACTGGACCATCCGCCTTCGCATCCCACCACACCCGGCCGCCCTTGGCGTAGACCTCGAAGCGGTCTCCCAGCGGCGCCGCCAGCAAGGCCGTGGCGGTGTAGCCGTGGCCGTCGATCTCGAAGCCGTTGTCCTCGTACTTGGGCAGGTCCAGGTAGCCGGCTTCCACGCCCAGCCAGGGCGTGACCATCACGCCGGCGAAGGCTTGCCAGGTGACGTGGTCGTCATCGAAGTCGCTCAGGTCGCCGGTGTTGACGTCGTTGTCGCGCACCTTGGCATCGTCGATCTTGGCGAAGCTGCCGCCGGCACCGACGTAGGCCTTGGGCCCCGTCCAGCCCTCGCCTTCGCTTGCAGCCAGGGCGGGTGCTGTCGCCAGGGTAGCCACGCCCAGGGTGCCGGTGGCGAGGATGGTTGACAAGAATGTTGCGCGTTTCATGGTGTGCTTGGACTCCTGATCTTTCGTGAGGGAAGGTAGGTCGTCGCCATGACGACAGCTTCTTCGATCGAAACGCCGGGGGGATAGTTCCATCGTCAGCGCCGGCGCGCGCAATGGCTGTGCGTCCGACTGCTTCGTGTCACAGTTGCGGCAGGTGCCCGGGTGGCGCCTTTGTCAGCAGAAAACGCACAGGAGAAACCCATGTCCGACAACGCCGATTACGTCAACGAAGTCCGCTACCAGATGGGCCAGGCCAAGATCGCCGAGTTTTCCAAGGGCCCGAGCGTGACCGATTCGGTCATGAACACCCTGAACAAGGTGGCGCCGCACATGGCGCGCCAGGCCATGGAGTTCGTGCTCGGTGACGTGCTGTCCCGCCCGGGGCTGGACCCCAGGACGCGCGAGCTGCTGAACGTGGCGGTGCTGACCGCCATCGGCGCCGAGCTGGAGCTGAAGCTGCACGCCAACGTGGCGCTGAACATCGGCTGCACGCGCGAGCAGATCGTCGAAGCCGTTTCGCAACAGGCGGTTTATGTCGGCTTTCCGACCGCCATCAACGGCATCAAGGTGCTGGAGCAGGTATTCGACGCCCGCGATGCGCAGGGCGTGAGCAACTGACGCGCCGCCGCGGGGCAGGGACGCCCCGCCGGCTTCACAGCGCTGACACCCCGAACCACGCCTGGTGGTAGACCAGCGTCAGCCCGAACAGGCCAAGGCCCACCGCCACGGCGATCCAGTTGATCTCGCCGGGCACCAGCCGGTTTCGCCCCTGCAGGATGGCGACGAACGGCAGGTAGGAGGTCTGCCGGGCGAAGCTTTCCCAGGCCGCGCCGAAGCGCTGGCGGTACTTGCGGTCCAGGTTCAGCGGCGCGATCAGGCCCTCGAACGCGAAGCTGCCGAACAGCAGGTGCGAGGCCCAGTCGCCGTTGACCAGAAAGTGCGCCAGGCCCCACAGGCCAAGCCCGAACAGGCCGGCGTGGCGGGTGATGCGCACGATGCCGCGCGCCTGCACCTGATCCGGCGGCACGGCGCCCAGCGTGGTGGGGTTTTTAGCCGTCACGCTGGCCGCGAGCAGGACGAAGGCCAGCGCCATCAACACCCAGCTCAGCGGCTTGAAGGCGGACGCCGTGCCCCAGGTTTCCAGATACGGCGCGTGCGCGTAGGCCCAGCCCATCCAGGCGATGCTGATGGCGATGATCAGCGCGAAGCCGGCCTTGAACGGCCCCTCGCCGGTGCGCGCGACGATGACGCCCCGCAGCGGGCTGCCCGAGACGATCCAGTGCATGCCCAGGAACAGCGCCGTGGCGGCGATGAGTGATTCCATGACCTCTCCTCCCTGAGGGCCGGTCGCCCCGGACCGGCGTCCGGGCCATTGTGCCGCAGCGATACGGTGGTCGATGACGGCATCGGCGCCTGGGCTTGTCCGGCGTCAGGTGATCGGCTCGCTTCAGTGTGCGTCGCCGGCCCTGGGCTTGACCTGCGTGTCGTGACGATGCGGCGGCTGCATGCGCACGATGGGCGCGCCCGTGCGGTCGGCGATGCACGGCTCGAGCGTGGCGTGCTCCACGTTGAAACGCTCGCGCAGCATCTCGCGCACCCGCTGCTTGAGACGCTCGAAGGCGGCCAGGTCGTCCGCCTCCGGCACCAGGTGCGCCTCCAGCGCGCGGCGGTGCTCGTCCAGATTCCATACGTGCAGGTGGTGGATGTCGCGCACGCCCGGCGTGGCGCGCAGCGCCGCCACGATGGCGTCGTACTCCAGGTCGTCCGGCATCGCGCCCATCAGCAGGCGAACGGTGCGCGGCAGCAGCCCCGCGGCCTGATAAATGACGTAGCCGGAAATCGCCACCGTGATCAGCAGATCCGCCACCACGAGGTCGTACAGCAGGATCAGCGTGCCGGCCACGATCACGCCCAGCGACGCCAGCGCATCGCTCACGTTGTGCAGGAATGCCGCGCGCACGTTGAGGCTGTCCCGGGCGCCGCCGGCGATGATCCAGGCCGTCGCCGTGTCCACCGCCAGCGCCACGCCGGCCACGATCACCACCGGCCAGCCCTGCACCGGCGTCGGCGACACAAAGCGGCCGATTGCCTCGACCAGCAGATAACCGCCCACCAGCAACAGCGCGGTCACGTTGATCAGCGTCGCCACCAGCTCGGCGCGCTGGTAGCCGAAGGTCATCAGCCGGTCGGCCGGTCTTCTGTGCCAGCAGCGCAATGCCCATGGACGCGGCGTCCGACAGGTTGTGCAGCGCGTCCGCAATCAAGCCCAGCGAGCCGGACACCACGCCGGCCGCCACCTGCACCACCGTCAGCAAGACGTTGATGGCGATGGCCGACGCCAGGCGCCGGTCGCTCAGCGGGCCGTGGTGGTGATGGTGGTCTGATTCCATGTGGGTGTCCGCAGGCGCCGGGAGATTGAAACAAAGTGGGCCGGGATAGGGCCCGGCGGCGCCGGGCGATCATCGCGCGTTTCGGCGCTTGCCTTGCCGCAAGCGTCGACGTATTCAACGCTTGGCGCAGGGCCGGGGCGCATTGCCACGATCAGCGACTGTAAGCTGCTGATCGTGTGAGCCATCGGAAAACCGTGGGAGCCCGGCTGCGCCGGGCGATCATCGCGCAGCGAAGCTGCGCTCCCACAAGCTTTGTCGGTAGCGGGCGCTCGGCGATCCGGGATGGATTTATCCAGCGTTCCTCGAGGATTCTAGAATTGACTTCTTCCCACCCAGCAAGGAACGCCGCCGTGACCATTTCCCGCAAGCTCGGCCAGCGTGGCCTGGACAAGGTCTCGCGCATCCCGGTCAAGGTGGAGCCGGCCGCCGAGCCGCTGCGCAAGCCGGACTGGCTGCGCGTGCGCATGCCGGCCAGCGCCGATGCGCGCGTCGCGTTCATGGCCGACATCGAGAACCTGCCGCTCGAGCTCGCCGCGCCCGCCGCCAAGGTCGTGATCAACGCGCGCACCGGCTCGGTCGTCGTGAACCAGAACGTCACGCTGAACGCCTGCGCGGTCGCGCACGGCAGCCTGTCGGTCACGATCAACAGCACGCCGATGGTGAGCCAGCCGGGGCCGTTGTCGAGCGGGCAGACGGTGTCGCGCGACAAGGCCGACATCACCATCCGCCAGGAGCCGGGCTCGCTGATCCAGCTGCCGGCCGGCACCAAGCTCGCCGACGTGGTCAAGGCGCTGAACTCGCTCGGCGCGACGCCGCAGGACCTGCTCGCGATCCTGCAGGCGATGAAGACCGCCGGTGCACTCAACGCCGAGATCGAAGTGATCTGACCATGGCCATCGCTCCAACGACCGGCGACGCCGGCGCGCTCGACCCGACCGGCAGCCTGCTGCGCGCACGCGCCGCGAGCGACCCGAAGGCGGCCATCCGCATGGCCGCGAAGCAGTTC
>LNAP01006257.1_pt1 | contig 10322 bp, 8 predicted proteins | sample 602601 | NCBI WGS metagenome assembly LNAP01 (sample SAMN02440304, study PRJNA202911) | soil metagenome | biome: Subtropical and temperate rainforests or woodlands; isolation source: soil samples (1 kg each in a 20% v/v slurry with milli Q water) were... ...
TGATGCTCCCGGTTGAAATCCTCAACCTTGGGCAACCCCATCTGCTCACCCGCCTGCACCATGGCTTCGCTGACCGGATAGCGGAACTTGCCGACGCTGACGTGCAGCGGGCCGCCGGCGCCGCGCAGTTCATCGGCGCCCAGCTCATGGTCCTCGATAGCCCGGAACGCCTGCTTCATGGCCTCCCAGCCCCACTCGGAACCGGCCTCGCGCTCCCAGATGTGATAATCCTCGGGCTGGCCACGGACATAGATCATCCCGTTGATCGAGCTGGAACCGCCGATCACCTTGCCACGCACCCACATTTCCGCCGACTCGGTATCCGGCAGGCGCGGCTGCTGCACCGGGAAGTGCCAGGCATGCTTGGGGTCGCTGACCAGCTTGGCGATGCCCTTGGGCATGTGCACCAGCGGGCTCTTGTCCCAGCCGCCGGCCTCCAGCAGCAGCACCCGCTTGCTGCGGTCGGCGGATAGCCGGTTGGCCAGCACGCAGCCCGACGACCCGGCGCCGACGATGATGTAATCGTAGGCGTCCAGGTTGGCGCGCTGCGGGGATATCTGTGGATCGAGCTGAGTCATGGGCGTGTCCAGATGTTGTTTTTGCTATGGGACGAAATCGGTGTGCCGGGTCAGTGGGCGGTCCAGCCGCCATCCACGGTGACCAGGCTGCCGTGCATGAAGGAAGCCTCCTCCGAGGCCAGCCACAGCACCGCCTTGACCACCTCCTCCACCTCGCCCAGCCGGCCGACCGGATGCAGGGCTACCAGCTTGGGCTCCAGTTCGGCCAGATTCGGATGATTGTTGAGCATCGCAGTGCGGATCACGCCGGGGCAGATGGCATTGATGCGGATGTTGCGGCTGGCGTATTCCACCGCGGCGGTCTTGGTCAGGCCGGCCACGGCGTGCTTGGTCGCGTTGTAGGTCGCCGAGCCCGGCAACACGGTCAGCGCCAGCGCCGAGGCGGTATTGACGATCACCCCGCCGCCCTGCTGGAGCATCTGTTCGATTGAATACTTCATGCACAGCCAAACCGCCTTGAGGTTGACCGCGACCACGCGGTCGAACTCGGCCTCCCCGATATCGGCGGTGAAATCGTTGCTGCCGCTGATGCCGGCGTTGTTGTGGACGATGTCCAGACGGCCGAAGCGGCTGACCGTGGCGCTCACCAGCTCGCGCATCTGCGCCGCCGAGGTGACGTCGACCTGGAAGAACGCTGCCTGCCCACCTTCGGCCTCGATCGCCGCGAGGCATTGCTGTCCCTGTTCGGCATTGATGTCGGCCAACATAACCCGCGCACCGGCCCGGGCAAACGCCTGGGCGACTCCGGCACCGATGCCGGAACCGGCGCCGGTGACCAGCACTACCTTGTCCTGAAATCGCATACAGACTCCCATCGATTGAGGTGCGGACAGGGACTCAGCGTCCCTGCCGCCTGATCACCTAGCGGGTATTGCGGGCGCTTTCCCGCATGCACATGCCGTCCAGCCAGCGCGCCAGGTTCGGGCAGCGCTGGGCGTCGAGCCCCTGACCGACCTGGGCGCCGAACTCAAGGAAGCTGAGCAGCAGCAGGTCGACCACGGTGAGCCGCTCGCCGCAGATGAACGGCCGCTCGCCGAGCTGGCGGTCGAGCCAGGCCAGGCCCTCCTGGGCCGCCGCCTTGAACTCGTCGGCCACCGCCGGATAACAGCGCACCCGGTCCTTGAACAGGCCGAGACCTTCGGCGGCGCGGAAGCCCGCGGTCATCGGCTGAACCACCTGCAGGTCGACCCGTCGCCACCACATGCGGGTCAGTGCCCGCTGCTCGGCACTGGCGCCGAGCAGCGCTGGCTGCGGGAAGCGCTCCTCGAGGTACTCGCAGATGGCCGTGGTTTCGGCGACGCACTGCCCTCCGTCCAGTTCGAGCACCGGCGTGGTCCCGCCCGGATTGAGCGCCAGGAAGGTCGGCTGACGGTTGGCTCCGGTGATGATATCCACCTCCTCGACCGGCAGCGCCACGCCCTTCTCGGCGAGAAACAGCCGCACCAAGCGCGGATTCGGACCGATCGAACTGTAGAGTTTCATGCTCGCCTCCAGCCGGTCAGAACTGCACGCGCTTGGTGTAGCCGCCGTCGATCACCAGGTTGGCGCCGGTGATGTACGACGCCATCGGGCTGGAGAGGAAGAGCATCGAGCGCGCCACGTCCTCCACCTTGCCGAAACGCCCCAGGGGCATTTCCGAAAGGGTCTTTTCGTACAGCTCGGGCATGGCGTCCTTGATCATCGACCAGTTGCCGCCCGGGTATTCGACCGGACCGGGGGAGATCATGTTGACGCGGATGTTCTTCGCCGCCCACAGCTGCGAGAGCTGCTTGCCATAGGTGATGATCGCCGCCTTGATGGCATTGAACGCCTGCGGGTAGATGAAGGTTTCCACCGCCGCGGTGCTCGACATCAGGATCACCGAACCGCCGTCGCCGCCGCTCAGCGCCTCTTCCAGGGTCTGGCAGCCGATGACCGCGCCCATCATGTCGAGGCGGAAGCTCATCTCCCAGTCCATGGTGCCCTGGGCGCCGGAGGAGCTGGCGTTGTGGATGAAGACGTCGCAGCCGCCCAGGCGCTCGGCGGCGCTGTTCAGCCAGGCCTCGTAGGCGGCGCTGTCGTTCATGTCGAAGGCATCGCCGAAGGCGCGCACGCCCTTGGCTTCCAGCACCTTGACGGTTTCCGCGACGCGCTTGGCATCACGGGAGAAGAAGGCGATGTCGCAACCCTCGTCGGCGTACATCTCCAGCGCCGCACGACCGATACCGCGGCTGCCGCCGTTGATGATGACTTTCTTGCCACGCAGTCCAAGTTCCATGTTCGCTTCCTCTTGTTGTTCTCGATCGCTGCAGATGCTTGTGCTTTCAGGCTGGTTGTTCGATTTTTTCCGGCTGCACCGCCCAGTTCAGGCCCCGGCGCAGCAGTTCGTAGTACACCGGCGACTCCCAGGCACACCGGTCGACCTGCGGCCAGAAGTCCATCAGCGGACGCAAGTCGTAGTGGCCGCGGCAGTGGCCGAGGGTCAGGTACAGCACGCAGCCCTTGCCCAGGCGGCGCTGGTAGAGCACCGGATGGCGCGCGTACTGCCACTGGTCGCGCACGAAGCCCGGGGTCTCGCCCTCGAACCCGGTGTCCAGCAGCACGTCCACCTCGGCCTTCATGTCCATCAGGTAGCACTCGTCGGTCACCTCGAAGGGCTCGATGCCGGCCACCAGCGGGTGCTCGGGCTGCGCCACATCCACCCGGAACGACCCGATGGGCGGATGTGAGGCGAACTGCGAGCCGAGCATTTCCATGAACTGCGGCGCCGAATCCGGGGTGTCGACCAGCCCGTTGTCGAGAAAGCGCAGCACCGAGTTGGTGCCGTGCAGGGCATACCAGCGGCCGCCCTGCTCCAGCCACTCGCGCAAGGCAGCCTGCTGCTCGACGCTGGGGATCACTTCGCAGGTATACGTAACCAGGAAGGACGCCTCGCGAATCGCCTCGAGATTCGCGTAGTCCTCGAACACCCGCACACGCACGCGCGGGTTTTCTGCCAGCAGCTTGAGCAGTTCCAGCCGGGCAAAGTCGATGTCGTGGTACTTGCCGGCCGCCACCAAAACACAATCAATCCTTCCGGTTTGTTTGTTATCCGTTATTGACTGATTCATGGTTCTCTCCTCAGGCGCCGGCCTTGGCCGCCAGCGCCCTCTGCACCGCCGCACCCACCTCGGCGCCGGTAGGATTGCCGCGCAGCAACAGGCCGCCGTTGACCTGCAGGTTCTCGCCGGTCATGAAGCACTCGTCGCTGGCCAGCCACACCGCCGCTGCGGCGATGTCGGCCTTGGTGCCGAGGCGGCCCAACGGGTAACGGCCGGTGAAGCATTCGTTCACCCCTGGGGTGGCCATGGCCTCGGCGGTCATCGGCGTTTCGGTCAGGCCGGGGGAAATGCAGTTGGCGCGGATGCCGCGGCTGCCGAACTCGTTGGCCACGCAGCGCACCACATGGTCGATGCCGCCCTTGGTGCCGATGTAGGCGGCATAGTTCTCGATCACCGCGCGGGTGGTCGCCGAGCTGATCTGGATGATCGAGCCGCCCTGCTCCATGCCTTCGATCATGGTCTGCAGGAACTGGAAGGGGCCCTTGAACTGCAGGGCGATCATCCGCTCCAGCTCCTCCTCGCTGGTTTCCAGGAAGCCCTGGGTCAGCCCCCAGCCCACGGCGTTGACCGCGACGTCCAGGCGCCCGCCCCACTCCTTGGCGTGGGCCACCAGCGCCCGCAGGTCGCCCTTGCGGGTGATGTCGCAGGGCAGGCAGGTGCCGCCCAGCTCATCGGCCAAGCGCGCCATCTCCTCCTGGTTGCGACCGGAAATCACCAGGCGCGCGCCCTCCTGAGCGAAGCGGCGGGCGATTTCCTGGCCCATGTTGTCCCGGCTGTCGGCGCCAATGATCAGCGCAACCTTGTCTTGAAGTCGTTTCATCAGATGGTGCCCCCAGCGATGGCGCTGTTGTTATTGTGCGAATAGTCCGCCGCGGCTTTCTGCGCCTTGCGGGACTCGCCCTGCAGCAGGAAGTGGGACAGTGCCGGGATCAGGACCAGCGCACCGAGCATGTTCCAGACGAACATGAAGGTCAGCAGGATGCCCATGTCGGCCTGGAACTTGATCGGCGACCAGACCCAGGTGATCACGCCCGCCGCCAGGGTCACCCCGACCAGGGCCACGACCTTGCCGGTGGTCGACAGCGCCTTGCGGTAGGCCTCGGCCACTGACATGCCGGTGCGCTGGAAGGCCAGCTGGGTGCTGAGCAGATAGATGCCGTAGTCCACGCCGATGCCCACGCCCAGAGCCACTACCGGCAGGGTCGCCACCTTCATGCCCATGCCCAGATGCACCATCAGCGCCTCGGCGAGGATCGAGGTGAGGATCAGCGGTACCACGGCGACGATCACTGCGCGCCAGCTGCGGAAGGTGATCAGGCACAGCAGGGCCACCGCCGCATACACATACAGCAGCATCTTGCGGTTGGCTTCCTTGACCACGATGTTGGTCGCCGCATCGACCCCGGCGTTGCCGGCGGCCAGCAGGAACTTGCGATCCTCGGTGCTGTTTTCCTCGGCGAACTGCTTGGCGACATTCATCAAGCGATCCAGGGTGGCCGCTTTGTGGTCGGCCAGGTAAGCGAGTACCGGGGTGAGGCTGCAGTTGGTATTCAGGAACTCGGAGTTCCAGGACACTGCGTTGCCGATCTGCGCGTCGATGATCCCCTGGTTGTCGCTGATGGTGGCCCACTTCGGGTTGCCCTCGAACATCCCGGCGGTGTAGGTGCGCACCGTATCGGCCAGCGACACGGTGCGCTGCACGCCAGGCACCTGGGCCAGCGTCCAGCCCAGACGGTCGACTTCGGTCAGGGTTTCATAGCTGCTGCAGCCATCGGTGCCCGTCTTCACCATCACCGCGAAGATGTCACTGGAGATGGCGTAGTTGGAGGTGATGAAGGCGTTGTCCTGGTTGTAACGCGAGTCCGGGCGCAGCTCCGGCGCTCCGGCGTCCAGATCGCCCACCTGCAGCTTCAGCGACTCCATGAAGCCCCAGGCGCCCAGTGCCACCGAGCCCAGGATGACCACCACCGCCAGGCGCCGCTCGGTAAAGCGGGCCAGACCGCTCCAGATCGGATTGCCGCCGTTAGTGGTGAGTTCAGCCTGCTCGGCCTTGAGGCTGCGCGCAGCCGCCTTGGGCGAGACACCGATGTAGGAAAGCATCACCGGGATCAGGATCAGGTTGGTGAAGATCAGCACGCTGACCCCGATGCTGGCGGTCAGCGCCAGCTCGCGGATCACCGGAATGTCGATGATCATCAGCACCGCGAAGCCCACCACGTCGGCCAGCAGCGCGGTCATTCCGGCCAGGAACAGGCGGCGGAAGGTATAGCGGGCCGCCACCAGGCGATGGGTGCCACGCCCGATGTCCTGCATGATGCCGTTCATCTTCTGCGCGCCATGGCTGACGCCGATGGCGAAGACCAGGAACGGTACCAGCATGGAGAACGGATCGAGGTTGTAGCCGAGCAGCACCACCAGGCCGAGCTGCCAGATCACCGCGATCACCGAGCAGCCCAGCACCAGCAGGGTGCTGCGGATGCAGCGGGTGTAGGCGTAGATGATGCCTACCGCGATGATCACGGCGACCAGGAAGAACACCATGACCTTTTCCAGGCCGGCGATCAGGTCACCGATCAGCTTGGCGAAACCGATCACGTAGAGGTTGACCTTGGCGTCGGGGCCTTGGCCGTAGCGCTGGCGGATCTCCTCGATCGAGCGGGACAGTCCCTCGTAGTCGACCGGCTTGCCCTGGGCGTCGCTGCTCATCAGCGGCACGATGATCATGCTCGAGCGGTAGTCGTGGGCGACCAGGCTACCGACCACGTCGGCGCGCGCGATGTTGATGCGCAGATCCTTGATCGAGCGCGGCGAACCGTCGTAGTCGTTCGGCAACACCGGGCCACCGGTGAAGCCCTCCTCGGTCACCTCGGTCCAGCGCACCACCGGGGTGAAGATCGACTTCATCCACGGCCGGTCGACGCCGGGCAGGATGAAGATCTCGTCGTTGATCTTCGCCAGCTCGGCCAGGTACTCCGGATTGAAGATGTCGCCGTCCTTCGCCTCCACCGAAATGCGGATGGAGTCGCCCATGCCGCGCAGTTCGGCGCGGTTGTCCAGGAAGTTACGGATGTACTCCTGGCTCTGCGGCAGCATCTTCTCGTAGCTGGCGGCGATGCGCAGGTCGCGCAACTGATAGCCGAAGAACAGCGTGAGCAGCACGCAGCCCAGCACGATCAGCACCCGGTTATTGAAGATCATGCGCTCGAGCAGGCTGCCCGACTGGGAGTTGAAGTCCTTGAGGTCACGGATGACCTCCATTTTCGGTTGGTTAATTGGCGTAGCCATGGCCGGTCTCCCACTGTTTGCCAATACTCACACTCGAGTTCACGAGCGCGTTGGCGGCGTCTTTCTGGTTTTCAAGCTTGACGGCTTCGCTCTGGATACCCGCTGCACCCACCAGGGTGACCTTGCCGGTCGGCGTGACGGTCAGCCCGAAGAAAGGCATGCTCTTGGCCAGCTTGACCGGTTCGAACGTTTCGCCCTTGTCGACGCTGCGCGCCACGTCGCCGGAGAGACTGCCGAGCAGCAGCGTGCCATCGGCAAGGAAAGCGCCACTGGTGATCCCCGCCTGGGTGTAGGCCTTGGCCCGCGTCCAGCTGTCGCCGCCATCCTGCGAGCGGAACACGCTGCCGCGCATGCCGAACGCCACCAGGGTCTGGCCATTGCTGACCGTGCCGAACAGGGTGCCGTCGTAGCCGGTCGGCTTCTCGACGAAGCGCTCCTCGCCTTGGCGCATGCGCCAGATGCTGCCCTGCTCACCACTGAGGTAGATCGCCTGGGGATCGGCGGTCATCGAATAGATATGCAGTTCGTTGGGATTGTCGATGCGGTGCTGCCAGGGCTGCCAGGTCTTGCCGCCATCGCGGGTCTGCAAAAGGCGGTTGAACAGTCCGGCGACGTAGCCGACCTGCTCGTCGACGAAATGCACCGCCATCAGCGGCTGGGTACCGCCGTGGCCGATCAGGACCTGCTCCCGCTCGAGATACATGGCTGCGTCCGGCAACTCTGCGCCGGGGCCGGTCTTGCCGTAGTAGTCGAGGATCAGACGAGTCGCATCCTTGCCGTCCAGCTGTTTTTCCCAAGTTTCGCCGCCATCGCGGCTGTGCAGCACGACGCCACCATGGCCTACCGCCCAGCCCTGCTGCTCGCTGGGAAAGGACACCGCCACCAGATCACTGCTCACCGGCACCGAGGACTGGCGCCAGGTATTGCCACCATCCTCGGAAACCGCGATATGCCCGCGGGGTCCGACGACAATGGTGCGGCTACCGACATGCGTGACGGCACTCATCGGACTCATGAACATCCGCTCGCTTTTTGAAGCCGCTACTGCTGTCGGATCCTGGAAGGCCAGCACCGGTCCAGCCGTTACCAGCAAAGCGCCGAGCGCCAACGCCCTGTATCCGCAAAGATCAAAGACACGCATAGGAATTACCTCAAACCGTCGGCCGCAGGGGCCGCGACCTTGTGTCCAGATGCCGAAAACTCAACTTCCTTGACTCGTAGACAGGAGGCGGTCGCCGCAGCAACCGCCTCCCCCCTGGATCAGAACGTGGTTTTCAGGGTCAGGGACAGCCAACCACGATCGCTCAGGGTTTCGCTGCCACTGAACGCCACCAACTGGCTGTCGCCGATGCCCGGAGCGCCGGCAAAGCTGTTGGGACCAGTGACGCCCTCACCGAAGTAGTCGCTGTAGGTCAGGTTGATCTTGTATTGCGAGTAGACGTCGAGGCCCAGGCCAACACTCCATGCTCCGGCATCCTCGGCCACGCCCAGGGCTGCCGGGGAATTGCCCTTGAGGCCGATGCCGTAGTTGATCGGCATGGTCAGATCGATGCCCGGGAACACCTGGAACCAGGTGGGGGTGAACGCCACGTTCATACCCCAGGCGTCATCGCTGACGCAGCCACCCTGGGTACCCAGGGTGCAGCCACGGTCCTCATGCATAGCATCGAACTGGGCCCTGGTCTCGCCACTGACGTCGTCCAGGTTCACGTAGGTCAGTTCGGCGGTCAGCGGCGCCGAATCGAACAGCGGGGTCTTGCCGATATAGGCGATCGCGTTGACCAGCGCGTGCCAGGTATCGCCACGGGCATTGCCGGCCAGGGCGGTATCCTCGCGGCGTGATACTTCCGCGCTGACCGAGACCGAGCCAACCAGGCGGCTGAAGCTCAGGCCGTAGAGCTTCACGTCCTCGGCATAGTCGTTGTAGAGCACACCGCTGGCTGGATCGAACACCACGTTGGGCATGCGGTCATCGAACTTGCGGTAGTAGAGGCCGACGTTGCCACCCAGGGTATCGGACTGGACCTGCGCGTTGACACCGAAGCTGCCCTTGTCGTCCGGGGTCTTGTTGCGCCCGCCATCCACATCACCGACATAGGGCAGGCCCAGATTCTGGCCACCCAGCAGGGTGACGTCACTGCCGCCCAGGTAGGTGCCGCCATCGGGGAAGCGGTGCGGGTCCCACTCCAGGTAGTAGTTGGCGGCCATGCTGATCTTGTCGGTCAACTGCGCAGCGGCAGACAGCTGGTTCTGCGGCAGGAACAGTTCCTTAACCTCGATGCCCGGCGTCGCGGTGCCCTTGCGCAGGTCCAGGGGGCCTTGGCCATAGGCGATGCTGTCGGAGAAAGTGAACAGCGACTCACCCCAGTAGACGTTGTGGCGACCGATACGGAAGTTCACCGGGACCGGGCCGAGGTTGAGCTTGGTGAAGACGAAGGCGTCGAGAATTTCGCCGGAGCGCTTGTTGTAACGCTCCACCTCGTTGGTGAACTTGTTGTTCGGGTAGGGGGAGTTCAGCCCCAGCCGCGCCAGGTCGGGATTGACCCGCACATCGTCTTCATAGTCGAAGTCGTTCCAGCCGGCAGCCGATACGCGGAAGCCATGGTCTTCCTTGTAGATGAAGTCGAACTCACTGAGGATGTCGACGCGGTTGGTCACCACATCGCCCTTGTCGCGCGAGTAGGTGGACGTGCTGAAGCCCGCAGTATCCCCCAGGGTGTTGTCGCGCTCTTCCATGCGCCAGCCGATGTTGTACTTGAGGGTATTGTCCCAACGCACGGCCAGATCCGGATTTCCGGTATCGATACTGATTGCAGCAGCAGGCAGCGCCGCCAGCGCCATGACCGCACCACCGACCACACCCACGGCGTGTGCAGTTTTGAGCTTGCGAGCGATAGTTTTCTTATTCTTGTTCACATATACCTCCGAGCCTCAAGGGGCCAGCACAGCAGAGTGCGCCAGCTGAATAAAACCATCATGATCGTTTTGTTTTGTGATCGCCGTTCTCACTTTCCAACCTGGAAATCGCCACGGAGAGTGAATTCAAACGCCCAAGTGAATCGATCCGCAGACAGCAACGAGGGAGTCCCCGCAGGACTACCCCGTCATGACATGGACCGAGCGGCCCATGCTCGCGAGAAAAAGGAAGTGCCGTGATGGAGTGCTCGGGAACAGCTCTAGTGAGTCCCGGGCAGAAAGACTGGCGGCGCTAGGGGCGACCGTGATCGGATGCTGCCCGCCAGGTTGGCTGGACAGTGATGAGCTGACAGAAGTCGTCATGGATGCATCCTCGCTTTTCTTATTTTTGTCATCAGCTTGATGGAAACCTTGCACGCCCTGCGGTCACGTTAAAAACCGACAGGAAGGTTTTTATTTAAGC
>LNAP01006259.1_pt1 | contig 10318 bp, 10 predicted proteins | sample 602601 | NCBI WGS metagenome assembly LNAP01 (sample SAMN02440304, study PRJNA202911) | soil metagenome | biome: Subtropical and temperate rainforests or woodlands; isolation source: soil samples (1 kg each in a 20% v/v slurry with milli Q water) were... ...
AGGCGCCGTCCAGGAACATGGGCCAGTAGGCCAGCACACTGTCAAAATCAAATTCGTAATTCATTCGATTCCTGCGGGGTGAAGCGCGAGTCTTGCGGCCCGCGCGGCACGGCTGGGATGATGGATGTCTCTTTTCATTTCATTTATGAAATCGGTTTTTTTAACTACACGGCTATCCTAAGCCACTAACTAACGACGATCAACCAATACATTCCGGTTCTTCACTAGGGATTTCCCTTGCGCCTTGGCGCATCTCCTGTAAATGCGCATAGAATTCCAATGAGATTGCCCTGCTATTGATTTTGCATATAAAACTATATTTCTTATATGAAACTTATTCGGAACACCTATGAGCACCACGCCCGACGAAATCCTGGACCCGATACAAGCGCCGGAGAAAACAGGCATACGCTATGCGGCCCCCGCGCTGGAAAAAGGGCTGGATATCCTGGAAGCGCTCAGCGAAAGCGGTGAAGGCTATACCCTCAACGAGCTATGCCAGGCGCTGGGGCGCAATGTGAATGAAATATTCCGCATGACGGTTACCCTGCAGCGCCGCGGCTATATCCAGACGGACCAGAACGACCGCTACACCCTGACGCTGAAGATGTTCCGGCTGGCGCATCGCCAGCAGCCCATCAAGTCCCTGGTCGGCGCGGCCCTGCCCTTGCTGCATGAACTGGCGGAACGCTCGCGGCAATCCTGCCACCTGTCCATTTTCCAGAACGGCCGCGTGGTCGTCATCGCGCAGGTGGACGGCCCCGAGCGCTGGTCCTTCGGGCTGAAAATGGGCGTGGTGATGGGGCTGACCGATACCTCGTCGGGCCATGTGCTGCTGGCCTATCAGGACGAGGTCGAACGCACCCGCATGCTGAGCAGCCATATTCGCGTCGAGGGCGAACTCTATATGGACCCCGGCCAGCTGTTCGCCCTGCTCAAGGAAGTGCGCGCAAAGGGCTACGCATCCATGCCCAGCATCCAGATCCAGGGCGTGACCAATATCGCTTTCCCGATCCGCGGCATAGGCGGCCGCGTCGTGGCGGCGATCAATATTCCGCATATCGCCCGCATCGACGGCACGCCCCGCCCCGACATCGAACAGATCAAGGAAATCATGGCCAATATCTGCACCCGATTATCGACGCGCGTAGGCTTCGATCCCCAGTGGAGCGAAGACGCGGACTGAGGGCCGGCGAGCGCCCCCAGGCCGCTCAACGTTTGCGATTCGTCAATGACACCGTGACATCGGATGTCGCAATCAGCTCCATCAGTATGCTTTTTGCGAAATTCTCGGCATAGTCGTTGCGCGCCACCGCCGCTTCCATGGCGGCCTGCGGGCCGCCGCTGATGATTGCGCCGAGCTGATTGATGTGCAGTTCGCATGGCACGCTCAAGCTCTCGTAGCGTTCATGGTGGAAATACATGAAACGCCTGGCCAAGGTCTGCAGCATGGCGTAAAACTCCGCCGCATAGCTATTGCGCGAAGCCGTCCCCAATAGTTTGGTCAGATTGAAGTGCACGCCCATATAGACGCGTATGTCTTTTTCGATTTTCAGTTTTTCCAGTTCGAGTATGATCCCGGCCATTTCATTGCGCTCCGCCTCTGTGGCGCACAGCGCCGCCTGCGTCACGATCAATCGCTCGATTTCGCGGCGGCTCTGGATGATTTTCAACTGCCCCTGATAATCGATCTCGGAGATGAAAATACCCTGCCTGGGAACGATGCGCACGAGCCGTTGAAACGCCAATTCCTGAAGCGCATCGCGCGTCGGCGAACGGCCGAAGCCTATTCGTTCGCTCAGCATGTTTTCGGACCATTGGCTGGCTGGAGGCAGCTCGCCGGTGACGATCAACTCTTCCAGCGCGACATAGGCCTTTTCGGTCTGGCTGACCGCTGAACGTCTAAATAAGCTTTCTCTTTTTGTCATCCAACTTTACCAAGGCATTTTTGGAGTTCACGCTTGAGTACCTTGCCGGTTCCGTTCTTCGGCAATTCGTGAACGAAAATATAACGTTTTGGACGCTTGAAGCGGGCGATGGTCTGGATGCACAGGGAATCGAGATCAGATGCGGCGACGGCTGCGCCTGGACGGCAAACCACAAATGCAACGACGGACTCGCCCCATTCGGGATCCGGCGCGCCCACGACCGACACTTCCTCGACGCCATCGTGCGTCAACAGCGCCTCTTCGACTTCGCGCGGGTAAATATTCGTGCCGCCGCTAATAATAACGTCTTTCGAGCGGTCTTTGAGGTGCAGAAGGCCGCGCTCATCCAGCAGCCCGATGTCGCCAGTGCGCAAGACGCCATCGCGCACCGTCTGGCGGCTTGCTTCAGGGTTATTCCAGTAGCCCGCCATTACCGCGGAGCCGCTGACCACCACCTCGCCCAGCGCGCCCGGCGCTAGCGGCCGGCCCTGGTCATCCAGGATATCCACCTGCATCGCCGTCTGCGCAAAACCCACCGAGGCCAGCATGGCCGCGTCATTATTGGCTACGGCATCGGCCAACTGCCTGGCGGGCAAGGCCGAGATTGTCATCGGGCTTTCGCCCTGGCCATAGATATGGGCAACGCGCGGGCCAAAACATTCCACGGCTTTCTTTATGTCTTCGACATAGAATGGCGCGCCGCCGACGAATATGCCGCGCAAGCCAGGCGAACCGACGGCATGCCGCTGCGCATACTGTGCCATGCGCTGCACAATGGTAGGCGCGGCAAACAAGCTGACTTTGTCGTAGCGGGCGAACAGGTCGAACAATTCGGCTTCATCGAACCCGCCCGACTCCGGCACCACCTGCAGCGCGCCCTTGATGAAGTAGGGAGCGCTGTAGAGTCCGCTGCCATGCGACATTGGCGCGACATGCACCAGGATATCGTCGCTGTCCACCGACTGGACATCCGAATAGAAATGCATAGCCATGCTGACCATATTCGCGTGCGACAGCATGACGCCCTTGGGGCGCCCGGTGGTGCCGCTGGTGTAGAACAGCCAGGCCAAATCGCGGTCATTGCCGCGAACGATATCGAGCGCCGGGCTTTCAAGCGCGCGGGAATAGTCATCGGAGGCAATGTCGACAAGCCCTATGCCGGGGATATCCCGCAGCGCCTCCTGCATAGGCCGCAATAGCGCCGCTTGCGTCACGCAGGCGCGGGAGCCCGAATCGCGCACCATGTAAGCGATTTCGTTCGGATGCAGCTTGATGTTGACCGGCACGGCGCACAGGCCCGCGTGCCAGGAGGCCAGCAGCAACTCCATGTACTCCGGGCAGTTCTTCATTGCCAGCGTGATGCGGTCACCCGGCTTCAGCGCCAATGTGTTGTGCAGCCAATAGGCCAGCGCCCGCACTCGCTTGTTTAGCTGAGCGTAGTTTAGGCAAGGGCGTTTTCCATGCGCAAGGGCCGGGCGATCCGGGTACAGTTGCACGCTGCGTTGAAATAGATGGCTCAGGTTCATGTATGGATCTGGTGGTGGGTCAAGTGGTGGTTCATCTGGAAATTGCGGTCGAATGCGGCGCGTCGTCCCGGGGCTATTGTTTGCCCAGGATGATGATGGACGTGGAGGCTTCCTCGACGCCCCTGAAGCCGCCGCCATTCTCGGCTATGGCAAAACGCGCGCGCTCGACCTGCCTGGAGCCCGCCTCGCCGCGCAATTGAGTCACCATTTCATAAACCTGCGCAAGTCCCGTCGCGCCAATAGGATGGCCGCGCGACAGCAGACCGCCCGACACATTGATGGGGATTTTCCCGCCCAGCGTGGTCGCCCCGGATTCCGCCATCGGCCCCCCTTCGCCAAAGGCGCAGAATCCCAGCGCCTCGGTCTGCTGGATTTCCGCAAAGGCGGTGGCGTCATGCACTTCCGCCAGCGACATATCATCCGGGCCGAGGCCGGCTGTTTCATAGGCCTGCAAGGCGGCCAAATGACATAAATGCCGCTCGTACTGATCGGCACGGCGATCGGTGGCGCTGCGCAGAACGCTGGCGCAGACGCGGATCGCCCGGCTTTTGCGCAGTTTGCGCAACCCCGCCTCATTGCAAATGATGGCCGCGGCGGCGCCGTCGCTGATAGGCGCGCACATGGGCAATGTGAGCGGCCATGACACCGCCCGCGCATTGAGCACTTCGTCTATGGTCAGCGGGTATTGGAACTGGGCCAGCGGATTGCGCGTGGAGTGCATATGATTCTTGGCGGCGACAGCCGCCATCTGGCGCTGGGTCGTGCCAAAAGTCTTCATATGCAGACGGGCCAGGCTGGCATAGATATCCATGAATATGCTGCGCTTGCCGGGCTCGACATAGCCCGGCGGAGGCTGCACATCGTCAGCCAGGCCCATCAGGCGCTGCATTTGATCCTGGGCGGTATGGACATCCCACGCGCCGTCGAACACGGCGAAGCTTTTTTCCTTGTCGCTCGAAAACAGCTTGTCGACACCGACCGCCAGACAGATATCGCCGCTGCCCGACGCCACGAACATATGCGCCGAATTCAAGGCGCTGCTTGAACTGGCGCAGGCGTTCTCGATGTTGACTACCGGAATGCCGGTAATGCCCATCGCCCCCAGGGCAACCTGGCCAGCCACCATATACTGCCCCTCTATAGGCCCTTGCCCGGCGGTGGCAAAATAGGCCCCCTGCAGCATTTCCGCCGCGCAGCCGGCATCCTCCAGCGCGGCAGCGACCGCAATGCGCACCAGATCCTTGACGCTTTTATCGAGCTGTTTGGAAAAATGCGTGATCCCGACGCCTACGACGTAAGTGCGATCATGGCTCATGTGATACTCCCGTTGTAATAATGGATTCGACGAAATCCCGTTGCGCTTCCAGTTCGGCCGACGTCCCCGACCAGGCGACCGCGCCATGATCCAGCACGTATTGGCGGTGCGCCAGTCGCATCGGCACCTTCAGGTTCTGCTCCACCAGCACGATGCCCGTGCCCTGCCTGTGCACTTGGCTGAAAATCTCGATGAGATGGTTGACGATCAAGGGAGCCAGCCCCTCAGTGGGCTCATCCAGCAGCAGCATCTTCGGATTGCCCAGCAAGGCCCGCGCGATCGCCAGCATCTGCTGCTCGCCGCCGGATAGCTGGTCGCCGCCGAACGCGATGCGCTCCTGCAGCCTGGGGAAAATCTCCAGCACCCGTTCTATGGTCCAGTATCCTGGCTTGTGCGCCAGCTGGCCCATGCGCAAATTTTCCATGACCGAGAGATTCGGAAAAATGCGGCGGGTATCGGGTACCAGCGCTATGCCCAGACGGCTGATTTTTTCGACCGCCAATTGCGTGATGTCCTGCGTGGACAAGAGACGGCGCCCTTGCTGCAGCCGCAGCAGGCCGATCATGGTTTTCAGGGCGGTCGACTTGCCGGCGCCATTGCGTCCTATGATGGCAACGATCTCGTGCTGCGCCGCTTCAATGCTTACATCGCTCAGTACGCGGGCCTGGCCGTATTGAACATAGGCGTTTTCCAGTGCAATCACAGTCAGTCCTCTCCCAAATACACCGAGCGGACCGTCGTATCGGCCTTTACCTGCTGCGGCGTTCCCCGGGCAATGATGCGGCCATTGCTCATCACCACAATCTGCTCGGACAGGCTCATGATCACATCCATGTTGTGTTCGATCAGCAGCACGGTGCGCCCGGCGGACGCCGCCTGGATCAGCCGTATTGCGCTCTCGATTTCGTGGTGGCCGATGCCGGCCAAGGGCTCGTCCAGAAGCAGAATGCGCGGCCCGGGCAATACCGTCAGCCCGAGCTCCAGCGCCCGCTGCAGGCCGTAGGACATCGCGCCGGCAAGCTCATTGCGGTGGCCGGCCAGACCTGTCAACTCCAGCATGGCGTCGATGTCCGCGGACAATTTGCGGTCATAGCGCGGCGCGGTCCAGAAAGGCAGAAAGCGGCCATGCTTGATTTGGGCGGCAATGCGCAGATTCTCCAGCACCGTCATGTCCGGGTATATCTTGGTGATCTGAAAGCTGCGCCCGATGCCGCGACGGGCGCGCTCGTGCGGGCTCTGCGCAGAAATATCCCGGCCTTCGCAACGGATTCTGCCCTGGTGCTGCAACAGGCGCCCCGCCAGCACATTCAACAGCGTCGTTTTGCCGGCGCCATTGGGCCCTATCAATCCATAAACCCGCCCTGCTTCGAAATCGTAGTTGACGTCGTCGATGGCCTTGAGCGCTCCGAAGCTCACGCTGATGTGCTCGCATTGCAGTGCAAAATGACTCATGGCCTGCCTCCTCGGCGGCGCGCGCGTCCTGCATAGGCCTGCGCTTCGCCCAGCACGCCTTTGGGGAAATACATGGTCGCCACGATGAACACGACGCCGAGGATCCCGTACCAGTATGGCGTCCAGCCGCTGAGCCACTCCTTGAGGCCCTCGAATATGACCACGCCCACGACAGGCCCCCATAATGTGCCCGCGCCGCCCAGCAGCGTCATGATGATGACGTCGCCCGAGGTGCTCCAATGCAGCATCTGCGGGTTGACATACATCAGCAGGGACGCCAGCAAGGCTCCCGCCAGCCCGCTGATGCCGCCAGAGATCAGAAAAGCGATCTGCTTGATGCGATGGACGTTGTAGCCCAGCGTCTCGCTGCGGATTTCATTTTGCTGGATGCTCATGACGGCGCGGCCGAAAGGCGACGCGCGAACCATGGCGATGGCGGCCATCACCAGCGCGAAAGCCAGCGCCACGTACCAATAGAAATTGACCGAGTCGAAGAAGTCGATACCTAGCATTTCAGGGCGCGCCACGCCCGGTATGCCGTCGGCGCCGCCCGTCCAGACGCGCAGCTTGCTGTCGGCCAGTATGTAAAGCAGCTGCGACAAGGCGAGCGTCACCAGCGCAAAGAAAATACCCGAGACGCGCAGCGCGAAGAAACTGAAAATCCAGGCGAGAAATGCCGCCAGCGCGATGGCGGCAAGCACGCCCGCCTCGAAAGCCAAGCCGTAGCGCTGCGTGGCGATGGCCAGCACATAGCCGCCGACGCCAAGGAAACTTGCGTGGCCAAATGACACCATGCCCAGAGAACCGAAGACAAAATCGAAGCCGATGGCGAAGATCGACCAGATCATGATCAGCGTGACGACATTCAGATAGAAATCGTTGCGGGTCGCAAAGGGAAGCGCGGCGATCGCCAGCGCCGCCAGCAGACCGAACACCATATCGAAGCTCAATGGTTTCATGCCGATCTCACCGGACGGGAAAACAAGCCCTGCGGACGGGTCAGCAGGGTTGCGATCAGCAGCGCGAACGTCAGCACATCCACCCAGCTGGGCATAAAGGTATAGCCCACGGCGCGCACCATTCCGATCAGGAGCGCGGCGGCCACGACGCCCCTGATGTTGCCCAGCCCGCCCAGGATGACGACAATAAAGCAGTCGATTATGGTGTTGGTGGACATGCCTAATTCGATAGGAAACAACGGCGCGGCGATAGCGCCGGCCAGGCCGGCCAGCCCGGCCCCCAGCCCAAATACCGCGGTGCGGATGGTCGAGGCGGGCAGCCCCAGGGTTTGAACCATCTCGCCGTCGCTGCTGGCGGCGCGCACCAGCATGCCGAAGGTGCTGCGCTCGAGCGCCGCGAACAGGCCTATGGACACCACGGCGCCAAAGCCGATCACGAATAAGCGATACACCGGAATGGTGCTGCCGAAAAGTTCGATGGCGCCCGAGAACAGCTCGGGCATGGGAGCCTCTTTATATCCCAGCCCCCAGAAGAACTTGACGGCCTCGCCCAGCACCAGGATGAAGCCGAAAGTAAGAATCAACTGATAGAAATGCGGACGATTGTAAAGAGGCCGCAACGTCAACCTTTCCATGGCGACGCCAACCAGTCCGACGACCACCGTCGCCACGACGACGCCAGCCGCGAATGATCCGCTGCGGTGGGCGATATCGTAAGAGAGGTAGGCGCCAAGCATGTACAGCGCACCGTGGGCGAAATTGATCACCCCCAGCATGCCGAAGATTAGCGTCAAGCCGGATGCCAGAAGAAACAGCAGCATGCCCAGGCTGAGCCCGATGATGATCGTGGACATAACGTCAGCCCTTGCACTCTTCGAAGAGGTCTTTCGGCGGATAAACCTTGGTGATATTCATGATGTAGGCGGGCAGCGGCGGCTGGCCTGCGACGACCTCGCCCCACAGCCCGTCCTGCCTTGCCTGGTGGTCGCATGCGTTCATAGCCTTGCGGCCTTCAACGGAATTGTCCCGAACGCTTTTCTCGAACGCATCGACCCATTTTTCCTTGTCCCAGGAACCGGTCTGTTCGACCACGTCCAGCCACCAGGACATCCCGTCGTAGGCTTCGCCCGCGGCGCTGGATGGAAATTCGTGGTATTTCTTGCGAAACGCCTCGACAAATGCCTTGTTCGCGGCATTGTCCACCGAGTAGTGATAGCGCACGCCGGAATTGACGCCGATGGAAGTCGGCCCGACGCCGGCAGCCATGGTCTCGTCGGCGATAACCGGCCCGAAAATCTTGCGGGTCTTGCCCAGGTTTACCTGTCCGGCCTGTTTCACCATGGTGACGGCGTCCGAACCCGTCATGAACAGGGCAACGCCATCCGCGTCGGAGCGCGCAATTTTGTCGACGATCGAAGAGTAGTCACGGTTTCCGAGCGGAGGGAAATCCGCGCCGACGATCTGAATGCCCGCTTTTTCAGCTTCCTGGCGGTACCAGTCCCAGCTATCGCGTGTCGCCTGGTAATCCGCGGTCACCCCGTAGATGCGCTTGAGTTTCAGCGTTTTGGTGTATCCCAGCGCCATGCGCTGCTCCATGCCCAAAGTATTGGAAGTCCGGAAGGTGTAGCGTGAACCGCCGGGCACGGTGATCTTGTCGTCGGCCGACATCGTCACCAAGTGCGGTATCTTGCGCTGTTTGACTATGCTCATGACGGCAATCGTCGACGAGGAACTCACCGCGCCAAAAATCATTTGCGCGCCTTCGGAAATCAGGCGCGTGGTTTTCTGCACCGCCGGCTGGGGTTTGGTTTCGTCGTCTTCCCAAACGACTTCAATGGGCTTGCCCAAAACCTTGCCGCCGCGGGCCTCGATGGCGGCCTCCACCCCTTTGCGCATGTCTTCGCCAAAAATGCCGTAAGTGCCTGAAAGGGAAACAACGCCGCCTATCTTGAAAACAGAGGGTTCCGCGCTATATGCCGCAGCGGAAAAGGCCAGAGCGGCCAGCAGGCCGGCGCCGAGCGCCAGCCTGCGGTCAAGCAAGGAAATTCCAGATTTCATTTCGTCTCCTGAATATTATTGGCGCCAGCGCCTGTTGATGTTTTACAAATACATTCTGATATGTCACATATAGACTCGTAGAATAGTATCAATATCTCATTACTATGCAAACGGTTTTTTCCTGGCATGGCCAGGCATTATTGCGTTGCAATAATCGTCCGTATTCAAGAAGACGAAAGCGCATTCACGTCGCGGAAAAAGGATTTTTCCAGGATAAATGGTGCGATGCATTATGACGTTTTCCCTGATAGGCGCCCCCTCCGATTGCCGGTTTAATGCATACGCAAATGAATACGTAGACGTATCCATCCTTTTCCACGATATCCCTGGTGCCTCATGAAGCTACAACCACATCTGCGCGACTCCATGTCGATGGCGGGGCAAGCCAGCCAGGAATTGCGGCGCCGCATCCTGGACAACGCCTGGCCGCCTGGCTATCAGGCCCTGGAGCAGGAAGTCGCGCTGGCATTGGGCATGAGCCGCACGCCGGTGCGCGAGGCATTGATCTGCCTGCAAAACGAAGGGCTGATAGAACTGCTGCCGCGCCGTGGCATGCGTGTGCTGCCGGTATCGCCCGACGATATGCGCGAAATTTACGAAGTGCTTACCGCGCTGGAATGCGCCGCCGTGGAACTCGTGGCCCTGCGCCGGCCAACCAGGGAAGCATTGCAGCCGCTGACGGACGCGACCCGCGACATGTCGCGGGCGCTGGAAGACGGCGGCCCCGGCCTGGAAGCCTGGGCCGCGGCCGATGAACGATTCCACGAACAATTGCTTCTGCTCTGCGGCAACAGGCATCTTTACGATACGGTCTTGAACTACTGGGACCGCGCCCACCGCGCCCGCATGTTCACCCTCAGGCTCAGGCCCAAGCCGGTGAACTCCACCCAGGAACACCTGGAATTGGTGGAACGACTGCTGGCCGGGGACGCGCAGGGCGCGGTAGAACTCAACCGGGCCCATCGCAAACGCGCCAGCGGCGAATTGCTCGCCATTTTTGAACGCTTCAACCTTCAACAGATGTGACTATGACAGAAAAATATTCTATTGCTGTATTGCCCGGCGACGGGATCGGCTCCG
>LNAP01006260.1_pt1 | contig 10317 bp, 10 predicted proteins | sample 602601 | NCBI WGS metagenome assembly LNAP01 (sample SAMN02440304, study PRJNA202911) | soil metagenome | biome: Subtropical and temperate rainforests or woodlands; isolation source: soil samples (1 kg each in a 20% v/v slurry with milli Q water) were... ...
CGAGCTTAAGGTTCGAGCCCGAGCGACTGTCTCATCCGGATGATCGCCATGTCTGCTTCGCCGTTGGGCAGCGTCTCCGCTCGATAGGGGACGTCCACGCGTGAGCCCGGATGTACCACATTCAAAGTGACCTCGATCCCAACCGTCCTAAGTGCATCCACAATGACCTCTACGATCGGGTCAAGGTTGGCAAGGCCACTCCAAGAGGTTCTTGTTTCCCAGGCATTTCGAAGTGCACCCAACAGGACGTCGAGGTGCTGGGTCAGGTCGCTGGCGATTTGGCAGCGTTCTTCTAGGTCGACAGGTTCGTCAATGCCATCCAGATGCCCCATGAGGTAGGCCGCCATTTTCAGTGGCATTGCGGTTTCGCGCCCCGTCTCCACCAACAGCCTGGCAACGTCGCCATGCATCCGGAATTCTTTGATCGTGGTGCGCGCCCTGTCTATAGCTCCTTCGAGAGATGTTTCGAGACCTTGAACGTAGCTATCAGTCACGAGCGTTCCCCGACTGATCAAAGCGCTAAGCCGGCAGGCTGCATATTCTTCCCAGATCGTGTGAGCTGTGTCCCGCAGAGTGCTCGTAGCCCAGTCCCCCTGATGAGGTTCCAGCATCACTCCCGGGGAATGATCCTCAAACCAGCCAGCAGTCTGGACATGGCCTAGTTCGTGCGCGAGGATGTTGGCTGCAGCCCAAAACTCATCACTCTCCAGGTCTTGAAGAGCCACATCGAGAAGGATGCTCCCTTTCAGCACAACGTGAATTTTGATGGCGCCATCCCGGCGAACCCTCAAGGATTTACCGACTCCCACGAGACCACCTTCGTTGGTGTATTGCTTGGCTATCGTTGACTCATAGCCCAAGTCCACGGAGTCCAGCGCTGCGTCGTAATCAAAGCCGATCGTGACACCGTCCAGATTCGACAGATCCATAACTCGGCCACATATAACGACTACGTCAGTGACAGCAGAGATAAATTTGTCTTTCCACTCAGTACCGTCAGGAATGTCTCGGAAACTAATCCTGCACGACGCAGGAATGGAGCAGGGGGGTAAAGGCTGCTCTGGAGCTTGGGTGTCTTCAGTCACGTTCATGCCTCCATGTTCACTCCGGCGATTCCGCCGGCGCAGATAACTTTTGTAGTGAAAACGCCCGCGACTGCCGGGCGCTTACCACGACGAGAGACGATGTTTCAGAGAGCCAGTTTGCGAGTCCATCCGTAAGTGGCGTAATCGAGGGTAACGATGGCTGCCGCCTCTGACGCTACTTTGTGAAAAGTATTGTCCTTGGTCGTATCGCCGTAATCGCTGATTCCGCGAACAACCAACACCGGCACGTTCTGCTTTTCGCAGGCATCGAAGACCCCATAAGCCTCCATCTCTGCTACCACTGCTTTTTCGTGAATGCCTTGGAAACAGTCGAAAACCACTGGGTCTCGAATGAGCAATTCTCCGGAGGCGATGGTCGCCGGCGACACCATGAGCTTCGCTGCAACTTCCCCTGCCTGGGACTCCACCGGGATGGCAAAGCCGAGTTTCTCGGCGCGTTCTTGCAGGCGCTCAGGCAATGACGCGGTTGCAAAATAAGCATTAAGATCTTGCTGAGTGGAAAGTCCTGGGCGTTGCATTTCTGGCCGAAGCGCAATGGTGCCACCAACGTGTGCAGCTCCCCCCTCGTAGTACACGACACGTTCAGACAGAATGACCTCGCCGAGGCTGAGCTTTTTACGGCGCCCGCCTGCGATCCCCATCATCAGCACTTTCTTTGGGGTCAGCTCTGACAACAGAAGAGTGGTGATGGCGCTCGCATTGACGTTGCCAGCGTTGCCGAGGGAGGCAACAACACATGAGAGAGGGCCGTCCGCCCGCTGAATGGTTACGGGCCAAAAATGAATGCCATTCTTGGAGTAGCGTGCAGGTACATCTTCGCCAATACCGAACACTTTTTTCGCTGCGGCGAGCTCAATGGCGATAGCTGTGATGACTAGGAGATCTGGAGAGCGTGCTGCCTCCTTAGCCTTGATTTCTGTCTCGAAAAGTCCAACGGAAAGGTCTGCCAGTTTATCCAGGCTGTAAAGAGGCTCTTGCAATGACATGCTCTCCAGGCGGCCTTTCACTTGCTCGCCAGTGAAGGGGAACATGGTGAGGGGTTCTTTGAAGAAATTCGCCCGTAGTCCAAGCGCACCTTCGCCATCTTCGCTGAAGCCGCCGAGCTGAAGGTCAAATGGCAGCACTGGTAGCTTACGTCTGCGCAGCTTACGTGCTCGGTCGGAGACGCCTTTGCCACCGCCCACGGCAATCATCGCTGTGGCGACTTCGACCTGCTCATCACCGATATATCCGCCGGTGACCATGTCGTCCTCGATGTAGAGGATCTGGGCGTAGTTCTCAGCGGAAAGGCGGCGGATCAACGTCCGCTGCTCGAGCGTCATTTTCTCCTGCATAGCCAGCTGCGAGGTGACGATCTTCAACTGGTGGGCGGGAGCGTAATCAGCCAACAGCTTCTCAGCCTCGTAGGCCACCGTCCAATCGAAGGTCAGCGCATCGCCATTCTCATTGACTGGCAGTCCTGCCAGGTAGACGACTAGGCCTCCTTTTGCGGCCAATACGCTTTTTGTCACCGCGCGAGTGAAGTCGTGCGCGAGATCGATCGCGGCCTTTTCTGTCTTCTTCGAGATACTGCCCGCAATCAGAATGAATTCATTTTCAAGGTTTGCCATTGTGACAATTCCGGTAGCTGAGGTGTTAAGTGTTGGCTAAATTTTTATGGGTTAATACTGAAGTAGTGCCCTGATCTCGTCCCTGTTTTTGAGGGCGAGCTGGATGACTTCGGGCTTCTGGCCGGCCTGATCGTCATTCAGGTTAAGCTGGAACAGCAGGTACAAAAGCAGAGCGCGACGACATGCGATATGCATCTCGCCCTGTTCCATCAGGAAGTCGGCCTCAATCAGTTGGCGCTGCGCCGAGCTAAGGCCAGGGTGCGGGACGAGAACGACATCCACGATGGTGTTCCACGCGTAGTCCTCATCAGCTCGCTCCCGATCTTGCCCACCGTATTTGCAATACTTGATACGGGTCAAAGAGAAGTCCCGGAAGGCCTGACGTTTGTGGCAGTAAGCCCGGACGTGCCAGCGGTTCCCGTCATGCACCAAAGCATGAGGCGAAAGTCGCCGCTCTCCACCTTCAGGGTCTGTCAGTGACTGATAGAAGACCTCTACGGAACCCTTTTCGCGAATCGCGCGCAGGATCTCCCCAACAACGTCCGCGTTGAGTCGACGGCCCAGTTTGGGGACTGCAGCTACAGGGGACTGCCAACCCAAGAAGTTTCCATATGGGATCTCTGGCTGCACGGCCACGCGAAGCAAATCATCCAGGTAGCGCTCGACCGAGGTAGATCGGAACACCGCTTTGAATGTGTCGGTGGCCCTATAAACCCTCGCCCGGGTGTCGTACTCCAGGTTGTTCTCGGCAAGCTTGCCGTACTCAGTGATATCCAATGACGCCTGTGGCACTGATATCCCGAAGAAGTCAGTGAGGCTGCTTCGGTTGATCTGGCCATCCCACCGCAGTCGGTAGTCGATAAATTCCAACCGCCGTTCCTGTCCCCAACGTGCTCCTTGCCGTCCCTTGCTGGTGGGTTGGTCGTCGGTGGGTATGGATTCGTTTGTCATGATCGAACCTTGATAGCGTATAAAAACTAGACTGCATATAAAAACTATGCGTATAGTAATCATACGCTAGCGAGCTGGAGTTCGCAATTTTCCTGGCCGGATCTTTTGAGGGGGCAGGACGTTCAAGCCACAGGGAGCTGTAAAGACAATTTAGGCATAGCGCTCAGTTGGTGCGCCATCTCGTCCGTCGGCAGGTGTTGGAGCCGCTGGTAGGGAGGCTTTGCGATTAACACATATCCATAAAGGGGGGCGGCAGATGCCACTTACCAACACTCAGATCAAGTATTACGACAGTAACGTGCTGCGCCTGCCCAAGGACAAGCGGGAAACCTACAACGCTCAGGTCGACCGCCTGATCGCAGCGCTGAAGGACAGCCTGAAGAAGCAGGACAAAATCACCATCAAGAAAGTGGTGAAGGCCGGCTCCTTTGCCAAGCACACCATCCTGCGCCCTAACTCCCAGTTTCCAGCCGACGTTGACGTGGTCTTCTACATCAGCGGGCAGAAGGTCGATGAGGAAACCTTCGCGACACTGAGCCAGAAAATCTACGATGCGCTGATCAAGCTGTACCCGAACAAATCTGTTGAAGACTTCGAAATCCAGCGTAAGGCAGCGAAGGTCACCTTCGTAGGTACGGGGCTTGAGGTCGACATCGTTCCGGTCATCGAAAACCCTAACAAGGAGGGCTACGGCTGGCAGTTCGACCGGATCGATGGCACTAAAACCGAGACCTGCGCGCCTTGCCAAGTGAAGTTTGTAAAGGATCGAAAGGATCAGGATCCGGACTTCCGCACCCTTGTGCGTATGGCCAAGCAGTGGCGCAGCTGGAAGGGCGTTCCTCTGAAGTCTTTCCACATCGAGCTGATTATGGCTCACGTGCTTGAAGTGAACGGAAAGGCCGGCTTGCTTGAGAAACGCTTCCGCGACTTCCTTCTGTACATCGCAGAGTCCGGGCTGAAGGAGGTCATCAAGTTCCCCGAGAACGGATGGGTCTCTCAATTTTCCGAACCGGTCGTGATCATCGACCCGGTGTGCGATACGAATAACGTCGCGAGCCGTATCACAGAGGAAGAGCGCAAGGAGATCGTTCAGATCGCTCAGGAGTCCTGGGAAACCGCGCACTTTGCATCGATTGAAGATGATCTTGAGGTGTGGAAAGAGCTGTTCGGCAAGGCCCTCAAGTTGGAGAGCGCAGCATGAGTTCTACCTCCACCCAAACCAGCACCTTCACCACGACTGATATTGAAGCGGTCATGCGGCGTATCACGGCCGACCTCGTGATGATCGCTTCCAGCAGCGGCGCGATCACTGAAGCCGAGGCTCTTGAGTGGGGGCATGATATTGAGGTTCTGGCCAAGTACGGCTACCTCGAGTATGTCGATGTCACCCTGTTGAGCTACGGGGTCGAGTACAAGGCTGCGCGATTCTACGTCAATGAGTCTGGCTCGCTTGCGAACCAGCGGCCAGGAAATGCCCTCTGGCCAAAACTATCGAGCCCAAAACTGCGGATCGTTCTCGGCACCACTGACGCCTATGATTCGAAAGCTCAAGAAAATATGGCCAGCAAAATGAAAGGCAGTTGGTCGACTAATTACGCGGATATTTCTCACTCCCAACTGACCCAGAGTGGTGGGCGTGAATACTCCAGCAATGGCTACGGCATGGAACGTAAGGACTACACCCGATGAGCACAACCTCCGTTTTTGACTCGGCCATTGAGCTGCCGGACATCCAGCTGACTGATCGCGAGAAAGTGTTGCTCGGGTTTACTGGCCGCTATGAACGTGTGCAGAACCAGCTCCAGCTGCTGCTGAACCAGGGCCAGTTGTCCGAGTGGAGCAAGCAGCATCATAAAAGTGTGCTGCCGATCTGCAACCTCGTAGCCGATCAGTATCCCCTGGTGATCTTCCATGGCGACGTTGGTACCGGGAAAACCGCGACAGCGGAGTGCATTGCTAACCGTATTGTCCTGGACTCGCGCGCTGAGGACTCGGTTCTGTTCAAGCTGAGCAACCGCGTTCGTGGTTCCGGTAAGGTCGGCGAGATGGGCACTCTCTTGACCCAGGCTTTCGCGGAAGTCGCCGAGGCAGCAGGTAAGAAGCGCCGGGCTATTTTGATTATTGACGAAGGTGACTCGATCGCGGCCTCCCGATCGCAAAGCCATAGCCACCACGAAGACAAGGTGGCAGTGAATACCTTGATCCAAGGTGTAGATGAATTGCGCAAGTACGGCGGCCGAATCGTGGTGATCTTGTGCACCAACCGGCTCTCCGTTCTTGACGCAGCGCTTCGTCGTCGTGCAGCTATCGTTGAAGAGTTTACTCGTCCCGATATCGCTGAGCGGAAGGAACTGTTCAGCATGGACTTGGCAGGCATGGGCCTTTCTGACAAGCAACTGTCTGAGCTGGCTGCTGTCACTGGTGAGCGCAACGGTCAGCCCGTATGGACTTACTCAGATATCCGGACTCGTTTGTATCCTACTGCGATGGCAAAAGCTTTCCCGAACAGGCCGCTGAGCTTCCAAGATCTGACTGACTCGATTCTGTCTATGCGGCCGTCTCCGGTGATGGAAGATAAGTAATCGACCAAGACTATGATCGGTGAAATGGTTCGATGGGGCAGGGGCGACCTGTCTTCTCTCCCATCGAATTTGCCTTCCGATCATTTCCAGCATTGTGGTGTCTGGTAATGGACGCTGAGGTTGCCAGCCTGGCAACTGCTCAAGGGGTAGTTATGAACACCGACAAAGAAATTTTCGTTTCCGTAGATATTGAGGCTTCGGGCCCAATCCCTGGGAAGTACAGCATGCTGTCAATCGGGGCGTGCTTGACCTCAAGCCCGAAGGAGCAATTCTCTTGCTACCTGAAACCGATCTCTGAAGAATTCGTTCCTGCAGCTCTGGAGGTGACGGGGTTGTCCTTGGATAAGCTGCGTAAAGAGGGCTTGGAGCCCGCTGAGGCGATGTCACAGTTCAAGGCTTGGGTTGAGTCTCTTGCCGGCGCAGACCAGTCGGTAGTGTTCGTGGGCTTCAATGCATCCTTCGATTGGAGCTTCATGAATTACTACTTCCACCAGTACCTCGGTGAGAACCCATTTGGCATTGCAGCGTTGGACATCAAGTCGATGTTCTTCGGTACCGCCCAGTGCACCTGGAAATCGACTCGGTCGAGCGAGATCGAAAAGGTCGTTAGCCCTGAAACGTCTGGCAATCATGATGCGTTGGACGATGCCGTGTATCAGGCGGAGCTATTCAATTTGATTCGAGAGAAGTTGGTAGCTAGAAAACATCCATAGGCTCCGCCTCAATTGAATAGCCGGACGTCTTATGTGAACAGCGTCGAGGAAGGCCCAGCGCCTTAATGGTATCGACGGAGTTCCTAACTGAGACTTGTTCTGTCCACTCCCCATGGCTAGGCCACCCTGTCTTTCTTCTCGAGAAGCTTAGCTGATGTCGTGGAACCTATCACATCTCTAGATTTGGCTCTTTTGAGCAGGACAGGGTTTTGGTTAGTCCTTGAGATTAGAATTTGACACCAGGTTATGGTCTGTCTGGAAAATGGCAATCTGCTGTGTCCAAGAAGACACTATCTATGTTGATGTGCGTCCTATATCGGTTGATAGCGCAGAGATCACTAGAGAATCTACAACCTGAGAAAAGCGCCGACCTATCACTGCGCCGGTTGCCGACATCTCTCTTCAAGCAAGCTAAATGCGCAGGCGAAGGGAGGGAAGCCAGATGGCGGGAAATGGATAGTATCCTGTGCTGCTAGCTGCATAAGACACCGAGGCTATCCTTTTCTGCTGGTTATAACATCGAGATCACAGGCCTCAATTACAAAAACTTAACACTATTTGGCACTGAATGAAGTAGAGCGTCGCTCTCGCGTTGCAGATATTGCAGTGAGAAAGCGTAGGGCTTGGAAAAAAATTGGACTTCTAATCCGTTTTACATGGCACTGTTTTCGCCTCATCTTCGATTTTTCTAATTAAGCTAATGAAATCCGTGGTTTTATAATCAGCTGCTTTCAGGATTTCCGTTTTCCTTCCCTTGTGTATAGACAATACCACTCGCGCCATTGCGATATAGTGCGTAAATGTCGTTTTAAGGCGACTATGCCCCATTTGGCTCTTCAAGATCTGCGCGATAGCATAATTAAATAAGCCTTCGTTAGATTTCAGTAGTTCGTCGCCAAAACATCGAATTAGATACTGAGTCGGCCACCAGTCTCTGCTGTCATAAAAACAAAGGCTCTGCCGTAGATTTGGATTGTTTTTCAATGCTTTTTTCTTCGCCGCCGTCGTGCGTGAGGCGATTTTGTCTGGCGTTACGGGATGCCCATCCTTGGTTAAGAAAAGTATTGAAAGTGGAGGTTTTTCTCCATATATATTTAAGTATTTTTTTGCACGCTCTGCATAATATGGAGTTATATAGTTATCCTCCAGATCCTTTAGGGCGTCTCGATGGAGAATGATTGTCCTGGTTTTCTTTCCCTTGCTATTGTAGATAGTGTACTGGGTGGTTGGAAGGTCTAGGGTCATAGAAGAGAAGGGCATGATGTGATAGTTTTCCCCGTTTCCGAAGTAGGGGAACTTGCATAAATCCATCGGTCTCATCGCCGTGCCTAATGCGAAATAAAAAAGAGCCGTGTAAACAGAATCGCAATAGTGCTCCAATAGCTCGCTAATTTCATCAGGTGATATAAGGTCGCTGTATGAAGATTGGCGGTTGATCTTGTCTAATACGCTGATGCTTGTTGCATCAATGACATTTTTTGCGCTAAGTGATACATATTGCTGGTATCTAGCGCTTTTGTACGGCGGTATCCAAGTCCTGAGTTGAATGTTTACACCAGTTGCAAAGCCAGCATCACCCAGCCACCTGAAAAAATTCAGAAGCAGTTTTGCGTCTTCAAATATGGTTTCTGTCGAAGGGCTTACAGCGTTGCGAGCAACCCTCCTGCGCTCCCTGGAGGTTTGCCAGCGGTTGATATTCTTATTTGTTGCGAATAAATGATATGCACTAGGCGCCTTGTCAAAGAATTCCTGCTGAGTAGATAGGTATCGATAGAACATGGAGATTGCGCTGGCGTATTTAGAAGAGGTTTTAAGTGAGGCGCGCGTGCATCGATAAAGAAAAAGATTCACGTGGCTGAGCAAAGTATTCTGTTTGGCGCCATCATGAATGAGTATAAAGTGCTGCACTGCAATATTTAGATCAAGGCTTATATAGTTCAGCTTTTTTTTTGTAATGTTTATCATGTTACTTTCCGTTTTTCGCACTTAAGTATACGACGCTGTCTATCCCTTTCGTGAGATATATATGGTCGGCTTTTTCCGAAAGTTTTATCTCCTCAATTGGTAAGTTTGCCGAACGAAAAGTTCTTTGAGCATTTGCTTCTGCGGTTGAAGTGAAGTCTGGAATGAAAACCGAAATTCGAAGTGGAGCGGTTATATTGCTAATCAAATTTCTCAATTCTATAGCGGTAAATATTGGTGCTCTTAGCACAATTTCAGGTGACCTTGAAGGAGGAAGCATTTCCAAAAAATTGGATAGACCACATAAGTGTTTGTCGATAAAAATAATGAGATTAATTTTTTTGTCAGTAAAGCTATTGATTTTGGTTAGAAGTTTTGCAATTTCTTTATCTTTGGAGTCGAGGTAAGCATCGTAGTTATTGTCTTTTATGTATGAAGCCATGGCTGATTCTAACTTGGGGTCGAGGACTACTCTCGATCCTATTGTGGAGGACATGCTCTCGTTCGTAGAGATAATTTTCGATTTTGTAATTTGCGCTTTTAGGCTGGCTATTTGTTCTGAGTAATTTTGTATCAGTGTAGTTTGTTTTTCGAGAGTAACTCTGATATCGTCAGTCTCGAACAATGAGATGTCGTTGTTCATCAATGATGTAATGTGTTTGTCGAGGACTTTTTTCAGTTCTGTATTGTGGCTCTCTTTTATGGCGAAGAGTTCATTCTCAAGTGCAATAACATGACTTTTACTTTTGATCAGTAGGTCGCTTACAGATTCTTGATTGCTGTCAGGTAGAAGTTCGCCAACAGCCTTGTCACCTTTTATGTAACCAAGCAGGTCACCATAATATCGATGGAAAGCTTGTCTCGTAATTCCTGCTTCATCTGCTATCTTTCCTACTTGAAGTTTTTTTCCATCCGAGGAAAAGTGATGATTGATTATTATGTTGATAAGTCGTTGCCGAGTGTCGTTGCTCATGTTAAACCTCTACAAGCTTGATGTCGATCGCCGAACCAGTTGATTGATCAGATTGCAAATCATCAAACTCAGAATTGTATGTGTGTAGATTACTTCCTTGTAGGTTGCGTAGGTGGAATTTGTATGATTCTACCTTTCTGAAGATGTCTCGGCGAGTACGATCGGGAAGTGTTACCATCGTATTGTCTAAAATTCTTTCATAAAACTTGATGTTTTCCATCAATGCCGCCCTAGCCTTATCCACCACTACAATTTTTCGACATTCATAATGACAGTTGCTCGGATCCGGGCGTGGTTGTTCATCGCCAAAGTTTCTGCCTTTGTAAGCGCTCCATGAACCCCACATTCAAAGCGCTTAGCTGATGCCGGATGCTGTGCTCCCGATTCTCTCAGGAGGCCAGCTCGTCATGATGCGACCCG
>LNAP01006261.1_pt1 | contig 10316 bp, 10 predicted proteins | sample 602601 | NCBI WGS metagenome assembly LNAP01 (sample SAMN02440304, study PRJNA202911) | soil metagenome | biome: Subtropical and temperate rainforests or woodlands; isolation source: soil samples (1 kg each in a 20% v/v slurry with milli Q water) were... ...
CGGGGCACCATAGCCCTGACCCGGGCCTTGGCCGTAGGCCTGCCCGTAAGGCGGCTGGCCGTAGCCCGGCTGTGGCTGCGGCATGGCCTGGCCGGTGTTCCAGACCGGCCGCGAGTCGCGCGGCGGCACGTTCGGAACCGAGCCGCGTGCGGGGCCGCCACCGAACAGCGTGTCGCGCATGGTATCGAGGAAGCCGCCCGACTGGGCCTGCTCCGGCGCATGAGCCGTTTCCAGCTCCTGGATGCGGTTATGGGCGCGCTTCAGCGCTTCGTCCTGCAACAGTGTCGTCTGCACCAGCGCGTAGATCGCGCCGGGGGCCTTGCGCAGGCCGTCGGAGATCGCAGCGATCGCGTCTGGATCGCGCGGTGCGTTTTCCAGTTTCGAAAGCCGGTCGAAAAGGTCGTCGACGAGCTGGCGTTCCTGCGGCGTCATGATCAATCTCCCTCGCACAAAACAAGCGCGAGCCAGATGTAGGGTTCCATTGTGGCCCCAACAGTGCCGGCCGGATTAAATTTCGGTATGCGACAAGCTGCCTCAAAGCCTGCTTTCGGCGGGTTACCCCAGCGTGACGCCGCTGTCCGTCAGCAGGCGAGCGAAGGCATCGCCGGCGAGATAAGCGTGCTCGCGTTCGCGGACGTCGGTCATCGGATCGAGGGCGGCGAGGACGTCGTCGACGAAGCCGGGGTGGCACATCACGAGGCCGTCGTCGGGAAGGCCTTCCAGGAATTGCCGCATCAGGGCGCCGAAATCGGCGGCCCGCCTGAAGTCATAGGCACCTGCAAAGCCGGGATTGAAGCTGAGGCCGGCGCTACCGGCACGGCGGCGGAATTGCGCGCTGAGGATGTCGAGCACCATGGCCTTTGGCGAGGCCAGCCGCTGCGCCAATGGCAGGTCGCGGCCGCCCTGGCGCACCCAGGCGTTCGGGGCGCCATCGGTGACGGCATCGACAAAGCCGTCGCGCACCTGCGGATAGAGCTGCACGTGCTGGTGGCCGTCGACGAAGTCGGGCGCGCACCCGAATGCTTCCATGAAGGCCACGAGTTGCGCTTTCACCTCGTTGCGAAAGAACTCGCGGTCGAGTTTTCGCGTGAGGCCTGCGCGCAGCAGCTTCGGAAATGCCAGGAACATGTCGCCGTCGAGGGGACGGAAATGCATGGTGAGCGGCCGGAACGGCGCCGACAGCGTCACGTGCAATCCGATCGCGCAGCGCGGGCTTTGTTTTGCCGAGGCCTGAAGCGCCTCGATCTCGCTGCGCCCGATCGCCGGGCCGACCATCATCACCGACGTCGCGTTGAGGCGGCCGCGCTCGATCAGGTCGCGGATGGCACGGTTGACGCCCGGGCTGATGCCGTAATCGTCGGCGCACAACCAGATCCGCCGCGGCGCCGCCGCGCTCATTCGGCGGCCGTCCGCTTCGCGGCGTCCTGGCTTGAAGCATCCTGGCTTGAAGCGTCCTGGGCCTTGTCGGTCTCGAAATGCTTCTCGCTGTGCTCGGCGACGAAGTAGATCGGGCGCGCCTTCAGCTCGGAGAGGATCTTGCCGATATATTCGCCGACGATGCCGATCATGATGAGCTGCACGCCGCCGATCGTCATCAGGCCGATCACCAGCGAGGGATAGCCGGGCACCTGCTTGCCGGTGGTCCAGACCTCCCAGAGGATCGACAGGCCGAACAGGAAGGCGCCGCCGGCCAGGATCACGCCGAGCAGGCTGGCAAAGCGCAGCGGCGCCACCGAGAACGAGGTCACCCCTTCGATCGAAAGACCGAGCAGGCGCGCGGCGCTGAACGTCGTCACGCCATGGATGCGCGGCGCCGGCTCGTAGTCGACGCGGATCTGGCGGAAGCCGATCCAGCTTGCGAGACCCTTGAAGAAGCGATTGCGCTCCGGCAACTGCCTGAGCGCTGCGACCGCGCGCGGCGACAGCAGGCGGAAGTCGCCGGCGTCCTCCGGGATTTTCTGGCGGGCGCCCCAATTGATCAGCGCGTAGAAACCGTGCACGGCGATGCGGCGCAGGAAGGGCTCGTTGTCGCGATGCGCCTTGGCGGTATAGACGACGTCATAGCCGTCCTCGATCCAGTGCCGCACCAGCTGCTCGACCAGATCAGGCGGATGCTGGCCGTCGCCGTCCATGAACATGACAGCGCCAAGCCGGGCATGGTCGAGGCCGGCCATCAGCGCCGCCTCCTTGCCGAAATTGCGCGACAGCGACACCACCTGGACGTCGACCGCGTCGGCCGGCAGGCTGTGTGCGATCGACAGCGTCGCATCGGTGCTGCCGTCGTCGACATAGACGATCTCGCAGGCCAGCCGATAGCGCTGCCGCAGGGTTTTCGCGAGATCGCAGACGCGCTGGTGCAGGGACGCCAGTCCCGCCGCCTCGTTGTAGACGGGGACGACAATCGACAGTCCCTTCGCCGCGGCGCCGGCCGCGGTGGTGGTCAGGCCGGAAACGTCAGAGCCCAGCGTCATCGATCAAGGTTCCAGAGGTAATCAAGGCTTCTTGCAAGTCGTCTTGCAAGTCGTCTCAACAGCATATGGTAGCTGCCGTTTGCTGTCGCTACGCTGAACGAACCTGAGGCTCACTGCCGCAGGAACGCCTCCAGCCTGGCGAACAGCGGGTTCTCCCGGTCGAACACGTAGTCGAGCGAGACCACCGAGACGGTCTCGGCGCCGTGCTCGCGCAGGAAGCTCGCCAGCGCATAGAGTTGGCCCGGCGGGCAGTGCAGCGTCAGCATGCCCGACGAGGTCGGCCCGCCGAACGGGGCTTCGACGCCGAACCGGCTGTGGGCCTCGCCGAGCAGGGCCTCGTCGCACTGCCGGAAGCGGGTGCGGACCTCGCGGTATTTGTTGGCCCGCGCCCTCGCTGCGATGTGATCGAGGATGATCCGCGCGGTCTCCCGCGCCTGCGGCGACCAGTTCGCGTCTTTCGAGGCGACCAGATTGGCCTGGCTGCGCAGGATCACACCGTCGTCGAGCACCCTCAGGCCGTTGGCGGCCAGGGTCGCGCCCGTGGTGGTGATGTCGACGATCAGCTCGGCGGCGCCGGCCGCCGGCGCGCCTTCGGTCGCGCCGGTGCTTTCGACGATGCGGTAATCGGTGATGCCGTGGCTCTGGAAGAAGGCGCGGGTGAGGTTGATGAACTTGGTCGCGACCCGCATCCGCATGTGATGCTGCTCGCGGAAGCCGGTGGTGACGTCGTCGAGGTCGGCCATGGTGCGGACGTCGATCCAGGCCTGCGGCACCGCGACGACGACGTCGGCGTAGCCGAAGCCGAGCCCGTCGATCAGCGACACGCGCCTGTCGGCGTCCGCGATGTTCTCGCGGACCAGATCCTCGCCGGTGACGCCGAGATGCGCGAAGCCGCGGGACAGTTGCGAGGCGATCTCGCTGGCCGAGAGATAGGCGACCTCGACATTGTCGAGCCCTGCGATGGTGCCGCGATAGTCGCGGGCGCCGCCGGCCTTCGACAGCTTGAGCCCGGCACGGGCAAAGAAGGCCTCGGTGTTTTCCTGGAGGCGGCCCTTGGAGGGAACGGCCAGAACGAATGGCGCGCTCATGACTTAAGCTCCCACCTTGCGGCCGATCCTGGTCAGCGCGTCCACCCAGACCGAGAAGCCGACGGCGGGAATCGGCTCTGCCGATCCAAGCTGGGTCATCAGCCCGTCATAGCGGCCGCCGGCAACCAGCGGCTCGGCGCCGTTGCCGCGATAGTGCAGCTCGAATTCGAAGCCGGTGTAATAGTCGAGGCCGCGGCCGAACGCGGTGGAGAAACGCGTTTGTTTCACGTCGATGCCGCGCGCCGCCATGAAGCCGACCCGGCTTTCGAACTGGTCGATGGCAACAGCGAGATCGAGCTTCGCATCATTTGTCAGCGCGCGCAGTTCGGCGATGGCGTCGTCGGGATTGCCCGATATCGACAGGAAGCGCTTGAGCACGGTGATCGCCTCGCGCGGCAGCGCGCCGCCCTTCAGCGTGGATTGCTCGAGGAAGCGGTCCGCGATCTCGGCCGTGGTGCGGCCGCCGACATTGGTGGTGCCGGCGATCAACATCAGATCGGTGACGAAGGCGAGCGCCGCCTTGCGGTCGGAGCCGGCGAGCGCGGCCAGCACGCCCTCATATTCGCTGCGGGTCGCGGTGGTTGCGGCCGCCAGCCGCTCCAGATCCTGCTCCAGGCTGATCTTGCGGTTGAAGTCCTTGACCAGGCGGCGGCGCCAGACCGGATAGAGGTCGAGCGCGTCGAGCAGGGCATTGAACAGCGCCACGTCTCCGGTGCGGATCTCGACGTCGCGGACGCCGAAGGCAGCGGTCGCCTCCAACGCCAGCGCCAGCATCTCGGCATCGGCTGCGGGGCGGTCTTGGCGGCCGAACGATTCGATGCCGGCCTGCATGAACTCGCTGGCCTGCCCGTTGCGGTAACGGAACACCGGACCGAGATAGCTGAATCCGGCCGGCTGGCCGGCGCGCCCCGAGGCGAGGTAGTCGCGGGCCACGGGAATCGTCAGATCCGGCCGCAGGCAGAGCTCCTCGCCGGACAGGTCCGTGGTCAAATAGAGGCTCTTGCGGATGTCCTCGCCGGAGAGGTCCAGGAACGGCTCGGCCGGCTGCAGGATCGCGGGCTCTGCCCTGCCATAGCCGGCCTGCGCGAACGACAACAGCAGCGTATCCGCCCAGGCGGCGGAGCCGGCAGCATTTGAGGTGGCAGTCGCGGTCATGACAGGGGTCCATCCTCCCGGCGGAACCGGGCAGGGCAAGGCAAGGGGAGACAGGCGAATTGGCGCAGCCCTTAGCATGGCCCGGAAGCGGTTTCGACCTCCAAAGGATCAATCGCTTAACAGCGTCGGAGGGTCGCCGAACCCGTTGACCGGGTGGGTAGCTCGGATTTGCGTGCGAGTCGAATTAGGTATTATAATGCCATTTCCCTCAGCATTCCGTTGCGACGGGTCTTTGCTGAGCCGCAAGTGATGCTTCGCCTTCATTCATTTGGGTCCGGGACGTCTCGGGGCGCCAAGTCCTGCTGCTTCGTATGAAGCGTCATCCGCGAGCTGCTCCGCCAGCCTGAGAACCCTCTGCCGTTTACCCGGGTCAGTGATGCCGAGAAATGCTTTGATCAGTTGCAGTTCCTCGCGTCGCGGCCTTTCGAATATGGCATCGTCATCCATCGCCATGTCTTCCCGTGCGATTGCCTGTGCGATCGAGACGGCGCGAAACCGTCCGCCTGACGGGCCCCCCGATGCAGCAAGGCCCGACGCTACAATGAGAAATTGAGGACAGCTGACAAGTCACCGCATACTCATTTTGGGTATGGCGGGTGATCCGTTCGCCGCGGCGTTCGTTTACAACGTGAATGCTGGTTTCCGATTCATGCGCAATGCTTCAGATATCATCCGGACGGTCTCGCGACATACGCTGGCCTATATGCTGTTTTCGATTAGCGAGCTGTTCCGGCACTATGACGAATTCGATCCGCTGGACCTCTTGATCATTCACGCGATTCTCAACGCGAACGTCATTCATGTGATGAACGATCCGTCGCTGGACGAGAGATTCTCCAGCATTGATGCGGTCGAGCCGGATGTGATCAAGCAAGGAGTATCACGAGCGGCACTCTCTCGTTTCCTCAGCCTGCCGTTGGAGACGGTGCGCCGTCGCGTGACGGGACTGAAGCGGCGCAAAATTCTTGCCGAGACCAAGGCCGGGCTCATCGTGACCGAACAGAACCTGTTCAAGTTTGGAAACAATCACGAACTGCAGAAGACCAACATGCTGTTGCTGACGAAGCTGCTTCGGGATCTCAAGCGCGCCGGCATCAACGGACCGGATGACCTGCGTGTCGCCAAGAGCGCCGCGTCGACAAGGAAGGCGAAGTAATCGGCGGCATATGGATCAAAGCCATCTCAACGCAGTGCGCGACGGGGCGCACAGAGTAGCGACGGACCGCTTGTTGTCGTTTCAGGGGCTCAGGCCATCCTCGGCGCTCGAGCTCCAATCGTATGACGTCGATCATTTCGACGAAAGCGAGAGATACGCCGGCGCATCCAGCATGCCGTTGTCCGCCGGGACGACTGCGATCATGCGTGCCCGGCTCAGCTTGCCGACCCTCACGCTGTCTCTGGTGAAAACCTTCCCGCGGATCATTCGCGGCTATCAATTGACGAATGCCGCCGCCGTGGTGGTGCCGATGGATCATGTGACCTCCTCCCGTATCAACGGGCAGCCCATCGCGAGCTCCATCGTGGTTCTAACGGGGGCTTCCGACTGCCTGGTCTATGAGCCGGTGGGGCGCCTGATAGGTGTTGTGTACTTCACACCGCCCGCGCGCGAACCCTGGGCGCAATTGGGCGATGGCTATCGTCTGCTGAACCCCGCGCCCGACGTGCTCGTCTCCTTGCGCCGCTTGATCTCCGTCACGCTCGAAACTGCGGCGAATGATCCGGACTTCCTGAATGCGCCGACGTCGCAAACTGTCGTGGAGCAATCCCTGCTCAGCACGATGGAAGCCGCAATTCAAACCAATGTGAGCAGTGGACCGGCGCCGTCCGTAACGGATGGCTATCGGCGGATCGTCGCGGACGTGGAAAGATTGATCCGTCGCGATCTGACGATCTGGCACAAGACGACTGAACTCGCGGAGCAGGTGGGCGTGTCCGTCCGGACTCTGCAGAGTGCGACGCTGGCCATCTGCGGCATGAGTCCGCATCGCTACAGCCGGGTGTTGCGCCTCTGGTCGGTGCGTAGGCAGCTCCGGCTTGGCCCCGGGCGGCGGAGTGTGAAGTCCTGCGCAATTGCGCATGGCTTCTGGCATCTGAGCGAGTTCGCGGCGAGCTACCGGGCGGCCTTCGGCGAGCTGCCGTCCGAGACTCTGCAACGCTCGATGCGAGAGACGATCTAACCGCCGCCCCAATCGCCCAGCACCGCCTGGACCAGCGCCAGCGCCGCCACCGCGGCGGTATCGGCCCGCATGATCCGGGGGCCAAGCGCCAGCCGCAGGATCTTCGGCTGTCGCAGCAACAGCGCCCGCTCTTCCTCGGCGAAGCCGCCTTCGGGGCCGATCAACACGTCGATACCAAGTCCGGTTTGGTCATGGCCGGCCTCGCGGGCCTTTTGCAGGCACTGAATGGGGTCATGGACCTCTGCTGCCTCATCACAGAAGATGAGCAGCCGGCCGGCGGGGCGCTGACTGAGATACCGGTCCAGCGCCAGTGGCTCGGCCACGGTGGCGATGCTCAGGATGCCGCATTGCTCGGCGGCCTCGACCACATTGGCGCGCATCCGCTCGGTGTTGACCCGGGAGGCCTGGGTGAACCGGGTGAGGACCGGCTGAAGCGTGGCGGCGCCCATCTCGATGGCCTTTTGCACCATGTAGTCCAGCCGGGCATGCTTGAGCGGGGCGAAGACGTAAGTGAGGTCGGCCAAGGCGTCCTGGGGCCGGGCCTGCTGCAGGATGACGAGGCCGTCCGGCCGCTTGCGGCCTTCGATTGCGGCCTGCCATTCGCCGTCGCGGCCGTTGAACGCCAGGACCTCGGCCCCGGCGGCGAGCCGCAGCACATTACCGAGATAATTGCCCTGGTCGCGGTCGAGCGGGACCCTGGCATCCTGGGCCAGGGGGGCGTCGACGAACAGGCGGGGGGCGCGAAAATTGTAGGAGGGCATCGTTCAACGGGTCCAATTTTGTGCCGTTATTAACCGAAAGCCGCCATTTCGGGGGTAAATTTTGCCAAACTGGTGCGTCGGCGCGCCGCGCTCTTGCCCTATTCGACGGGTTGTTAAGAGCCGGCGGGAATCGTAAAAACGCGAGCACGCTGTTGCGCTTCAATTGGGAAGACGCCGAACCCCGTAGGCTCCTGCCGGAGAGACTGCCTTGATGATCCGTCATTTGATGGTTCCGATCACTGTAGCCATGGTCACCATCGGTGCCTCGGGTACCTATGCGCAAAGCGCCTTCCCCGCGCCGCTGCCGAACCAGGCCCCATCCAGTTCCGCATTCCCGCCGGTCAACGGCTCGGCGCCGGTCGCTTCGGTCGGCGGCGCTCCGCAATCGTCCTTTCCCGTGAACGGTGCGGCACCTGTGGGTGGCGCGGGCGCTTTCAGCGCGGCGCCGCCGACGCAAGGCGGTCCCGGCGAGGACTGCATGAAGGCATTTATTCCCCTGCGCGAGGACGCCGAGAAGCGCGGCAAGCTGATCAAGGCCGCGAGCGACCGTCACGCTCCGCCGGACGAGGCCTGCAAGCTGATCCGTAATTTCACCCAGGCCGAGACCAAGATGATCAAGTACATCGAGACCAACGCCGCAAAATGCGGAATTCCACCGCAGGTCGGTGCGCAGATGAAGGACGGCCACAAGAACACCGAGGCGATGGCGACGAAGGTCTGCAACGTCGCGCAGCAGATGCAGCAGCAGCCGCGCGGTCCGGCCGGCCCGTCGCTGAGCGAAGTGCTGGGTTCGGGCTCGGCGCCTGAGGCCAATGCCGGCAAGAAGGGCGGCAGCACCTTCGACACGCTCAACGGCAACGTTCTCACCCGATGACCGACACATCCGCCCGCGTTGCCGATTCCACCGGCAACTGGGTCGATACGCTCGCGCCGCAATGGGCGCGGCCTTATCTGCGATTATCGCGCTTCGATCGTCCGATCGGCTCTTGGCTTCTCCTGATGCCGTGCTGGTGGTCGGCGGCGCTCGCCGCCGGCATGGCGCATGACGCCAGCCGACTGCCGCTCACCATCGTCCTGTTCTTCATCGGTGCCTTCGTGATGCGCGGGGCGGGCTGTACCTGGAACGACATCACCGACCGCGACCTCGACGACAAGGTCGAGCGCACCCGCTCGCGGCCGCTGCCGTCGGGCCAGGTGACCACGAAGCAGGCGCTGGCCTTCATGGTCGCGCAGGCGCTGATCGGTCTCGTGGTGCTGCTGCAGTTCAACCGCTTCGCGGTCCTGACCGGCATCGCCTCGCTCCTGATCGTCGCGATCTATCCCTTCATGAAGCGCATCACCTGGTGGCCGCAGATCGTGCTCGGGCTCGCCTTCTCCTGGGGCGCCCTGATGGGATTTGCCGTCACCTTCGGACGCATCGACGTCACCGCGCTGGTGCTCTACGCCGGCGCGATTTCCTGGGTGATCGGCTATGACACGATCTATGCGCACCAGGATGCCGAGGACGATGCGCTGATCGGCATCAAGTCCACCGCGCGCCTGTTCGGCGCCCATACGCACCAGGCACTCATCCTGTTCTACGGGCTGGCTGTGATGCTGATCGGCGTGGCGCTGGCATCTAGCGATGCGCGCTGGCCAGCCTGGCTCGGGCTCGCGGCGTTCGCCGTGCATCTGGCTTCGCAGATCGTGCGCTTGAGGATCGACGATCCCGTGCTCTGTCTGCACCTGTTCAAGTCGAACCGCGATGCAGGACTGTTGCTGTTTGCGGGATTGCTCGCCGACGCGGTGACGCGGGCGGCGTGACTTCGCTTAGTTCCGTGCGATGATCTCGCGTTCTTCGCGATGAACCGGCAGCTCGCGCGCAACACCGGCGCGGCGGCGCATCAGGAATTTCGGACGGCGGGCGCGGATCGCGTTGCAGCGGCGACGGCGGGCTGCGGGCTTGCGGGCACCTTCGTCCAGCTGCGGAAGAGCGAACAGCTCGCTCCAGATCGCCCAGGCCTCGGCCAGTTCGTCGCCATCGGCGCTGACCAGCAGCGGAACGGAGAGCGAGGGATCGCGATGCACGAGGACGAGGGTCTGCGCCTCGTCGTTGCCGCGGAGCGCGACGCCGGTGAAGTCGCTGACGCGGACATTGATCGCCATCCGCATGCCGCGGACGGCACGGCGCAGCACGACGCGTTCGCGATGAAGCTCGATTTGCCTTGTGTATCCGTCGGCGCGCGGATCATGCGCATCGAAGCGGACCGGAAGGGAAAGGGGGTCGAGCCGCAGGCTGCGGCCCGACCCGGCGGGAGCGATCCCGCTTGTTGCTGTTTGACGCCTCACGGCTTTAGTTCTCCCCGCCAGGATTATGTTCCCGGTCGATGTGAGGACCTTAGCGCGCGCCCTTCGGAAACCGCTTAAAAAGGCTGGTTAATCCAGCGTCACCGCCGCTCATGATTGACAAGACCTTGGCGCACATGATTGACGAGACGTTGCGCTGAAGTCGCGAATCTGAGCCTCTTTCGGGCTGAAAATGCTTGAAGTCCGCACCATCAGGGCACATCTGGTGTTCAGGGCCGCTCTCGCCCCGAAACCTCCCGCCGCAACAGGATTTCGTTTGTGAACCCTTCACCAAGCTCGACGCTTTCGTCCAAAGCCAATCGCGACCTGTTCGATCAG
>LNAP01006262.1_pt2 | contig 10316 bp, 12 predicted proteins | sample 602601 | NCBI WGS metagenome assembly LNAP01 (sample SAMN02440304, study PRJNA202911) | soil metagenome | biome: Subtropical and temperate rainforests or woodlands; isolation source: soil samples (1 kg each in a 20% v/v slurry with milli Q water) were... ...
GTAGACACCTTTCACGCGCTTATGTACAGAATTGTTTATCTAGTTGTAGTTACTTAGTTGACCTTTTTTCAGTAGAAGATTGACAATTTTTTGAAATAATAATAGACCTGTTGTGTGGATGGTTGTGTTTTACAAATACACCAAACTTTACTTATGTAGCAATGTTGGGAAATCCAAAATCCCATACATACCATCAATGTAACAACGATAAAGTAACGGGCAAGTCTCTGATTCCTCTTTTGACAAGAATAACACCTGTCCAACCAGAACACACACCGGATCAGAGCAGACAAGCATTCATCATTCCTCTGGCTCTTATAATACCATATTAGTTTGATTTCAGCATGGAACAATCCAAAAGCAACGGTAATTCGTGTCAACGCACGTAACTGATCAAGCGAAAAGCGTCACGCAGTATCTTTATCCACTGTTTTCATCTTAGGACTTAAATCGGCGGCATTGGAGGAGAGAAGTCTGGCAGCATTGAGACGCGACTTTCGTTTGCAAGCCCTTCGTGCTGCCAGTTTAGTTGTTGCCAAACAAAGCAATCGCAATGAAGCCCTTCTAGGTTGCTCTCATCCGGACGATCTATTCCTTATTCACTTTGTGAACGCGAAAGAATTTGAAACTAGTGATTAAAACGTTGATTTAATTAAACAATGTCGTGTTGAATGCTACTTTAGTTGACGTCAGTTGTACAACAATCTTTTTTTGCTGTAAGCACCATACGGCAACACCAACACACCAATAAATCCTAGTTACAGAAAAGTGTTGTTGCGACTTCTTCGTCTTTCTTTCTTCTTTTTTTATTGTCAAGGAATGTGTCACTCTTTGCGAAGATCTCTTTTCAAAATTTAACAACGCTTTTTAAAATACAAGCAACAGATTGACAAAAGCTGACAAGAGAGAGAATATCTTCTTGTAGTTAAAGTCCAAGTTATACCACCATTGGCTCGTCACTTGATGTCACCTCGTTCAAAAACTCAAAGTTTCCGACCTGTTTGGACAAAAGTGTTGTGCACAAGTCAGTAAAAAAGGCGTAAATAGTGTCAATCAACATGCATAATTTCATTTACCTTCAACTGCCGCTCGATATTGTCAATTTCCTCTCTTGTAACGGCATTCTCAATCGCCCGCTTGACCAGGACCTTCTGTTCCTCACTCAACACTACGCTATTATTGGCACCATTTGCCCCGGCCCCATTACTACTATTGCCTACGTTCCCACCACTCTCCACTATCTTTACTTCTTGTGCCACGGCCGCCAGGAATGCCTTGCCCGCGGCGGATTTGAAAAACTTTGCGCTTTCTTCCCGCTCTGTCTGGGTCACTTTTCTAAAATCTAACCACTTCAACGTGGGAATTCTATGTATAACAAAGGTGCGGTAGTGGGCCTTCAAGGTCACCGGATTGTCCAACAGCGACAAACTTTCTAGCTTTGCGGCGCTCGCGAGGTGTACAATCTCAGAGATATTGGAAATCCGGTTGTTGGTGAGCATAATCGAAGTCAACTTGGGCAAGTTCACGCCCAATGTAGGGCTAACCCGGGAGACAGAGTTGTTGTGCAACAACAGAGCGTTCAGGCGGTTCATCACGGGAAAGTTGTCGAGCTTTTTGATGTCATTGTCGGAGAAATCAATCACATCGAATTGATCCTGCAGATAAACAAGGAAGCAAGCGGCGAGGTAAGAGACGAAGTATGGATTCGGGCTTACAAATCCAACAACGCTAGCAACGATCGAATAATTGTGAATAAAACAAACCTGTAGGGTAGCCAGGTTCTCAATCGCTGGTATTTTGAACCCTGTACACCAAAACAAAACACGAGTTTCAAAGAAGTTAGTCCCATTAGTATTTGACAAGAACAAAGCAAGAATAGAATCTTACCTCGTAAATTTAATTCTCTATCCAAGTATGCGTTAATGTAGTGCTCGGCACACTGCAGGAACGAAGGGGCAAAACTTTTGAGGTCAATTGAAACGAGAAAATAGAATTGGCATCAATGTGTCGTACCAGTAGAATATCTGCAGTCAGTCTCATTTTAAAGGAATAAATGCGTTACTTTCAAGCTTATATTGTCAGTTCCAACAGATTGATTTTGGCTGCAAGAGTTTCTGGACGGGTTGGACAGGTTGGATGCAGGGAAAACGAACAGAACGAATGCACAACAACAATTCCAATTGATTTCTACGCAACAAAACTTTCCAGAAATGCAGAAAGCCCGTGAATGTGACAGAAGCAAAGCAAGCTGACGAGGAACTGGCTCCAAAGGGGGCAAATGTTTGCTCACGGTTGCGAATGCTTGCACACCAAGGCTCAGTCCATTTCCCTCTTTCCCCAATTGTTGATCCGACGGTTACATAATTGCCGGTTATTACCAACAAATGAACAGGACGTTTACCAATTAGAGCAAAGCACCTCCACAGATATGATGCACGACATACACGCGAGTACTTGCGTTGTTTGCAAATGCTCGGACGTACCTTCAAAAATAGTTGGTTCAGTGACAGCAAAACAGAACGATAGGCCAAGATGGAACCCGAAAGAACTGCGCTGTTTACTTCCACCTACCCCCCAAGTTGAACAAGACTACTATTTAAATTGGTCAATAGCATACTTGTCGATAGCAAAACTAAAACTATGAACCATAGATCTACAAAATGAGCTGGAAATTGAAAAAGCATGGAATTATTGGTTGTTACCGATTGCAACGAAAAGAACTTTGAACTGGGATGATCGAAGTCCGGAGATCCCACGAAATCGACGTACACGCACATCAGCATAAAAATAACGTAACAGTGCAGCATATAACATTGTTATTGTAACAAAATTACATCGAACGCGTACACACTATCTGGCTTTACATGATATAAAACGGTTACTTCCCTGTAACCGAACAAAAGCAAAAGTGAAAAACAGACGTCACGTGGGCTTCGCACGTGGTCACCCACCGTACTACTGGCCACGCCTGGATTCTCTATACTTCCTAGATCGGACGGGTTAGGGTGCAGTGGAATCAGTTTGAACGTCTATGAAAGTGTGGAAAATAATTGCAGTATAAAGGTAAAAATGTAAGGAACGTAACGTTGTGCAAGCTGTTACTCATACTGAAATTTCTGGACATTAGTGCTTCAAGCCTTTCTCAACAATTCAGAAGCTTGTGCGCTGTATACTATCATCTTAACGTGATCACCAAATGAAACTTTTGTGACGCATACTCATTGGCTCAACTTCTAATTATCGCAATCTTCATGTTTAGAAGTTGGTAGCTCCCAACAAAAAAATAATATATAAAGTTTAGAGTCACTTAAGTAGAAGAAAAAACAAATGGTAAGGATGTGAAAATGAATCATTGTAACTCTAAAACAAAAGAACCAAGTACCTAGGCAAAACGGATAAACAAAAACTAACATACCATTCAACAAAATTTACAGTACATGGCGGAGGCTAACGCGCACAATCTCTATTACTGCACACCTGCGGTTTGAAAACTTCTTTCGTTCGAAGCACTTCGTTGTACTTGATCTGGCTCAAAGAAGCCACTATTCCTGCGCTCATGCAAAAGCCTGAGTACCCACACACCAAGATGTCTGCATTCTTCATGATCCACCAGTCCTGCATGGCTTGCTGGAAAGTCACTACAGCGGTAGTGGTAGAGTTCTTAGCGTCAGCGCTGTTGATGTGCCGGCTACCCGTGAGCTCCTGCGAGAAAATATGCGCGTAGGCAGCTTGTATATCCCGGTGCTGCAGGACCTTGTGGGCGCTCGCAGGACTGTTCGAAATGAAGAACAAGTTTAGTCTGATGCTGTTGGTGGAGTGGTTGTTGCTGAGCAGCACGAGCCATTGAATGGTCTCCTCGTCAATGGTGGCAGTAGCATTGTCTGCCGCTGCGTAAGTATCGTCAATGCGATAGTGAAACGCGAGAGAGAGCGCACCGTTGGAGGTCATCTGTGCCATCACATCTTGCAGTGGCATGGCATCGTAGCCAATGGCTTTGTAGGAGGAGTTGAGAAAAGACGCAGTGGGTTGAAAGATGTCGTTAAACAGGCACCGATACGCCACGTAGTGACCCTCCCTTGTCGGCTCCACGATGCTGATGCTGCTGTTAATTAATCCTGCAATCGTCTTTGCCGTCATGTTGTGTATGCTCATGCCAGGACTTCGATTGGAATGGAAATAGATGTGTGTGAATCGCTCCAAGATCTTTTGCTTCTTCGGATCGCTAATGGCTCTTGTGTTGAGGTCGTTGAACATTGCGATGTTGTGAACTCCAGGAAACGGAAACTGCATCTCGCCTTGCCCTTGACGAGCCCGAGTCTTCGAGTGGTCTAATTCTTGGCCATTTTCATCCAAATGGGGGATGCCCAGAGATTCTGCGTCGTAAGTCCAGTTAACATGTCCTGGCCTGAAAAAGTGCTCAAGTCCATGCCATTGAATGCGGAACGAGCGTTCGGATGCAATCGCGAAAAACGCAGCACCCATCACCCCAGCCATTCTATCTCCTACGCCACCACAGTCGTCGCTGTAACGGCATCTATATATAAATGTTTTGTTTGCATCGTTAAGTTGAGCCGCTGCGCTCAGAAATGGCGAGCACGAAGCATTATGGAGTCCCTGCTCATCCAAACTGTTGCATCCACAAAGCAAGTTCGCGAATGTTAGAACTATTAATAGAAATAATCGATTCATGTGACTGGCTCAAGCATGGAATCAATAATAACCTCACCAATTTACAGATTTGGCGCATGTGTACTTGCAACATTGGGATAACCCTTTCCCGTATTTTAAATGACTTTGCACTAAAAAACGAAGAAAAAAAACAGGTTTCATGCTTCTTTCCGCCGGGTTAAGCGCACATTTGCCTGCACAGGAGGCAACCGCGTGACCACACTCGACGCCGGTGCTTCTTTACTGCCCTTGTCGGTCGTTTTGAGAATAGTACCACGTTTCTTCGTGCCGGCCTCGGGTGTGCTGGTTGGTGACGTTTTCTCACCCGAAACAGGCGTGCCTTGGCGCTTATTCACAATGGTACTTCGTTTGCGGGACTTGGCAACGGTTGGTGATTGCTGTCTTGGCGAGGCAAGTGCCAAGCTTACGGTAGTGTCGTCCAAGGAAAGCTCTGCAGCCACGCCAGCGGTGCTTTTCTTACGATTCTTCACTTTCTTGGCCGGCTTCGCCAAGTCTGAATCTACGGACGTTTCACTGGCTTCGGCAAGCGAAGGGGCTAACATATTTAAACGTATACTTTTATTGGGACCTTTGGAGGAGCTCGGCGCGGTGGACAACTTGCGAAGCTTTCCAGGACTGATAGTCGCAACATTCAAAGCGGTTCCATCCGATCCAGGCGGTAAACCCGCTGAAGAAGGACGATGCAAAGCATGTGTGCGGTCTTTGGCACTGGTGCTCTCCATCACAGCCGGTAATGCCGCCCCACGGCTGGCCGTGTTACGCTTGGCGGTGCTCATCAATGGATGGTTGTTTTTACTCAAAATACTACCTCTGGTGGTGTTGGTCTTTTGTACGGGTATGGTCGCTTTGGCACCAGCATGTTCGGTTATTTGTTCGTCGGTATCCACCGTACCCACACTTCCTTCCTCGGCAATCGTATTGTGCACAGCGCTGAGGACGATGTTTCCCTGACTGGGGGACCGAAACGAGGGCTTAAACTTCCCGCTCTGCAAGGGCTGCAAATTGCTGTCTTTTCTACCCGATGGAAGCGTGCCCAAAAGGCTGCCGTTACTCGTCCCCGCAGAGGAAGACTTTCGCAAGGAGGCGTTCTCGCGTGTAAAAGGGATCAGTTTCCCCTGGCTAAGGGTGGAAACAGTGCTGCTTTTGCGCAGCGTGGACTCGCGCCGCGCTGTGCTGTCTCTCCCACCGCTGCCAGGGAGGTTGATATGGTTGTTGGCGGAAGAGGCTTTGCGCAGGATGGAAGCACGTCCAGGCGTAAATGGGCTGCCTGGTGAAATATCTGTAAATGAGAACGTATCAAAATTACAATTTCAGTTGGGTTAAATACAAATAGCACACACAAATAGTGTGAGGAGGCACAAAGGCACAAGATAGTGCAGAAATAAAAAACAAAACAAACCTTGGGTGAGTCTCGAAGGGCTGCCCCCAGTAGCAGCCGCAATACCATTCATAAGAGCTGAACTGGGTCGACTCGAGGACCGGCGGTTGTGGCTATTGCTGCCGCCGATCTGGATACTCGGCGATCGAGAGGCTCTAACAAAAAGAGGAGAAGACAAGTAAAGAGAAGAAGACAAGTAAGTATGTATCTTAGAGGGCTCAGCAATGTATCATAGGCACCGTGAACACACATAGTATCAACTGTGCAGAAATTGTACAATTCAAAAAACTATCAAATTACCTATGCAAATGATGCTGCGCTGCGCTGGTCCGCCGGCGGTTGCCGCCCATCATACTATTTTTCCGTTGCAGCGCTGCCAACTGCGCCGCTTTCTGCTTCACCTTTTCCTCCTCTGTCTTGAGAATATTGTTGAATTTCATGACTTCTTGCAGATGAGGGCGTTGGGTGGGTCCCTCCTCGCTGTTCCCGTCTTCGTCAAACTCTTGCGAAAAGTCTAAATCGGTACCATTGGAATATTTGCTGTTGGACTCGAGCGAGTAACCATAGGGGGCAAAAGACGAGGCAGTGGAAGCTTTGCGCTGGTGGTGAGTGAACAACGCCCCCTCCTGCAAACATCGCAAAAAACGAGTAGAAAAAAAAGGAAATTACACAGGCATTGGGGAAAAAGTTACAACATGGTGGTCCACACTAAAGAATAGCCACGTGAAAAAATAAAACACAAAAGCACACGAATCAATAAAAATAATAAAACACTGACCCCATTGCTTTCCCTGCGCGCCGCTGCATTCAGCACATCCGGTGGCCTCTTCTTTCGAATTTCGACGGGTGGAATATCAAGCTTTTTGTTCACTTTGGAGGTGTTGTTTCCCACGAGATTTTTGTCCTGTCCACGCACGCTTTGGATGTTGGAAATAAACCTACGCAATAGAACGAAGAAGATTGAGTAGATTTCAATAAATCAGCAAAACACAAGACCCTTATGGCCCCATCATGACTTCTAAAATGTTACTCAAAAGGACAAATGCTTACTTTTTCTCCCACAGATAGGACTTCTTGAGCGTGTTCTCACAGGTGGTGTATATCACCAACATGCACGTATACAATTCTTCCATCGCCGGGTCTTCTCGAATATCAGGCACTGTAGGCCAGTTGAAAGCCGCGCTGTACAGTAGTAAAATGTAAATCGCACTCACAAAAGTAAAGATAAGGTCGAAGAGTGAATTAAGTTACAAAGGCATGACAGAGGAATATACTTCCAATTCACTCAGAAAGGCAAAGCCACACACAATAAAAACACAATAAAAATGAGTCTGGGAAGCGTGCATACCATTGTTCTGTGTACTGTTGAAAGCTTCTTCGCCACTTGTTCAGATACTGCTGGTGCTGCCATTCTTGCTTAGTGGCGGTGTTCATGCAGCCCAATCGAAGGTGCGGCACGGACAAGCGCTGGTCAGACACCTGACATGTACAGCAGATGAAAAAAAACAGACATTAAAAGAGTGAGCAAAGTAAAGCGAGGTTAAACAACTGTCGGGTACAGTAGAAGACAGGGCTTTGCTAACTACGCATGCATAATAATCACCTTCTGTGTCATGTCAAAGGTCTTGTTCTCATAAGGCACATGCATGGGGAACGGCAGCATCAATGGGTTGGCCACAAAGTAAAAAGACGGTCCATACCACTCACTCAACTCACGGCATTTGCGCAGAAAATCCAGACTATAAGATTGTTTTTTTTGTTGGTGATGTGAGTACAAAACAGAATTTAAGTGAGTACACAAGTAATAGGAAAGGCGCATGCAACAAGTAGAACAGCAACAATAATAACAACATGTTTTAAATATTATTCTTACCAATGAACCACTTTCAGCACCACATCGTGGCCGTTCCACAACAATTTCCATTTGTCTAAATTCTTTTCCACGACGATTTTGTCGTTGAGATGACGTCCTTGGGGCGTTTCTAATTCCTGTAGCGTGATGCGCTCTTCTGCCAAACGCTACAAACAGTGTTTAAGATTAAGAGGATTAAAGATGAAAACACAGTTACCAGACGAATAAAACCAACCTGTACGGTGAGAAAGAATTTCATCATCAGTGGTCGAAGCCCTTGCACGCCGTTTTCTTTCCAATCCGTGAACCCTAAAAAACAAAATGATCAATTGCGTTACATGGTATTAACATCTCTCAAACAACAGGTATTAAGAGAAATAGATACAATGATGAACAAACAACGACATACCTTTGGTGGGAGCCTTGCCTTCGCCCAGCATTGCCGTCAATTCATCGAATTGCTTTTGTCGGATACTTCGGGTGTCAGCGGCGTTGTAGAGCTTGATGCAGCGCTCTGCCACGATGTGAATGTCCTGCACGAAATTCTCGATGTTTATGCACTCGGTGATTACCTCCAGCTGCAGCAAAAAGAGAAGAATTTACAGATTTTCAGACAACATCAGAGAAAAATGACGAAAACGCAACAAGAAAAAATTCCAAGAGACAATGAAGGCTAAACACAGGAACAGAGAACAAAAAACGGGGTTTAGAAGTGCAAACGGCACCACAGAAACACACCAACGCACCTGCAGCTTGTTGACCACGGCCTGCTGCGCGGCAATTTTGTTTTCATCCCGAACAGCCGACAGCTCGTGTAGCTTTTCTTGAAGCGCACTACACAGATCAAGTGCGTTACAAAAAAACAAAGTATTTGCATTGAGTGTCAAAACGATGAACCATTTTAAGCGAGTTTAAGTTCGTGTGCGCTTACCTGAACGAGGGAGAAACGGGTCGTGTTTCGATACGATTTTGTTCTGTTTCAACTGCTGATGTGATGCTACGATCTTCTGCGGTCTAGCGAACCCGAATAATACACAATTGCACATGTAAAGAAGATGTAGTAAGAGGATGAAGATTGACCAAAGCTATTGTCGCGATGGTGCAATACTTAAGAAACGAAGAAGAATTGATGCAAAAGGTGCGCTATAAAATATTTACTTCGTACCTCGTCAATGGTGCTTAGATTGACGTTGTTGAACGCAGATACCAACTGCGCAGTGTTTAACAAACCCGGTTGTTGGGTGGTTTGGCCAATAAAAGTACTATCAGCAGACGCTGGTGTTGTGTCATTCAGACCAGGCTGGGAATGATCATGGGTGCTCTCCAAGAAAAACTGTGAATGGTGCAAACTCGTCGTGCTGGTTTCGTTGTATTCCGGAGAGGTGAATTGCAAATTATGCAGGAGCTCTCTGGCTTCAAAGATGATTTCGTTCGATTCCATCCAACCGAACGCTTTGTCGTGACTCTCGCAGAGAAAATCGAAATATTCAGTATGTTGCCGCATGGCTGCAATCGCAAACGCGGTTGCTTTCTCCCACTCCACGAACAAGTGGTCCGATCGAAACGATACGTCATGTGGCATAAACAGGACAGTGAGCACTGGTGGAAGCTTTTCGAACTTGCCATTCAGTGACTGCAATTTCAAGAGTTCCAGAATGTGCTGAGGTGGTTGCATAACGGCCTTACTGTGTGATTCCCGATACAAACGCAGTCGTTCCTTGGCGGTAAGTGTGAGATACTTCTCAACATTCTTTCCCTTCGTAGAAATATCAGAGTCTTTGAATGCAGCTTGGCACTGCGGAGATTTGGCGAAAGCATCGAAGAAGTCCCAACCCGTCGTGTTGGGCGCGTACATGGCCGCATAGCGACTGGAGACAAGTGGGACCGCTTTCTTGGACATAGATAACTATGATGACTACACCGTGCACATCTTTGTAATGGAGAAAGCAGTCTCTGGAAGTTTATTTGCACTGAAACCCAATCGGCATCGCCTTTGAAGATGAAGTGCAATACGGTTACAAAATGGGGACATCTCCATTTCAAACCAAAATTATGACAGGAAAAACAGAATAAAACCTTCGTCAAAAGTCACATTTGAGTGGGTCCTGATTAAACCGTTTTGCCTGAGTTCAATCCATTGGCAAACTTTCAATTCATCTGCTTACGTTAGTTGCTGCTTGCAAACTGTCCTTGTCTGTATTGCAATCATGGATCGCTATAGAACGACTTCTTCCGATAGTCTGACTCGCGGAAGTCCCGACACCTTAACACAGGGTTCTTTCTCCCCAATTGACAGACCCCATGGTTCACCATCACGCCCGTCTACAAACGGACGGTCTCGTCCCGCTACCAGTGAAAAGGTTGTCTATGGGTTGAATCTAGGTATGCTTAGAAAAT
>LNAP01006263.1_pt1 | contig 10316 bp, 6 predicted proteins | sample 602601 | NCBI WGS metagenome assembly LNAP01 (sample SAMN02440304, study PRJNA202911) | soil metagenome | biome: Subtropical and temperate rainforests or woodlands; isolation source: soil samples (1 kg each in a 20% v/v slurry with milli Q water) were... ...
GGCGCTTGCCCTTCTCCCAGGTGGTGCCGCCCAGGGTCACGCCGTGATAGAGCGTGCAGTCGTCGCCGATTTCGGCCGTCTCGCCAATCACCACGCCCATGCCGTGGTCGATGAAAAAACGCCGTCCGATGCGCGCGCCGGGGTGAATCTCGATGCCGGTCAGAAAGCGCGACAGATAGGCCACAGCCCGCGCTGGCCAGCGCAGGTTCAGTCCCCACAGCCAGTGCGCCAGGCGGTGCAGCCACAGCGCATGCAGGCCGGGGTAGGTGGTGAACACCTCGAAGCGGTTGCGCGCCGCCGGGTCGCGGGCGAACACGCAGTCGATGTCTTCTCGCAGGCGGTTCAGCATCAGGGGTCGCTCTTGACATCGGCGGCCGCGATGGCCCGCCCGGTGGCGGACAGAATGCCGCGCAAGATCTGGATTTCATTCTGGTCCGGTGCCGCGCGGTTGACAAGCGCGCGCAGCCGGCGCATCGAGCGCTGCGGATTGTTCGGCAACAGGAAATTGAGTGCCTTCAGGGTCTGCTCCAGGTGCACGAACAGGCGCTCGACCTCGTCGCGGGTGGCCGGTGGGCTGAGCGTTTCGGCTGCCATTTGATGCGTGCCTGCCCGGCGGTAAAGCTCGTAGGCCAGCACCTGCACCGCGGCGGCGAGGTTCAGCGACGCAAACTCCGGGTTGCTGGGAATGGCCACGCGCTGTTGGCACAGGTCCAGATCAGCATTGCTCAGGCCTGAATGCTCCGGACCGAACACCAGCGCCGCTTCGCCGGTCGCGGCATGCTCCAGGACCTGCTGGGCACAGGCGCGCGGATCCAGGGGTGGCAGCTCGATGCTGCGCGCGCGGACACTGGCGCCAATCACCAGCGTGCAGTCGGCAATCGCCGCCGGCAGGCTGTCGCACAGCACGGCGTCGGTGAGCACCCGATCGGCGCCCGCGGCGCGGGCAGTGGCCTCCTCGTGCGGAAAGAATTTCGGTCGCACCAGGTACAGGCGGGTCAATGCCATGTTGTGCATGGCGCGCGCCACGGCGCCGATATTGCCCGGATGGGTGGTGCCTACCAGCACGATGCGGATATGGGAAAGAGCCGTCATGGGGGCGAATTTTAGCGCTCGGTTCGGTGCGCCTCGGCCAGACGCAGGGTTCGGCCGTCGGGTAGCCCCCGGCACGCGTTAAAATCATCCTTCAATCGCCGCACGGTTCTCGTGCCTGGCGTGCCTGTTGCAGCGAGTTTTGTCATGTCGCCATCGATCACCATCGCCGTGCGCGCCGCCCGCGCTGCGGGCGATTTCCTGTTGCGCACCGGCGAGCGCCTGCACGAGCTGCGCATCGAGCTGAAAGGCCCCAACGATTTCGTCAGCGAGGCCGACCGCGAGGCCGAACGGCGCATCGTCGAGATCATCCGCCGTGCCTACCCGGACCATGCCATCCTGGGCGAGGAGGGCGGCGCCCAGGGCGAGATCGGCAGCCACGGCGCGCGCTGGATCATCGATCCCCTGGACGGCACCACCAACTACCTGCACGACCTGCCGTGGTACTCGGTGTCGATCGCGCTCGAAATCAGGGGCCGGCTCGAAGTGGGCGTCGTCTACGACCCGGTGCGCAACGAACTGTTCGTGGCCGAGCGCGGCAAGGGCGCCCGCCTGGACGACCGCCGCCTGCGCGTCAGCCAGCACCTCAAGCTGGCCGGGGCGGTCATCGGCACCGGCTTTCCGTTCAAGTCGCAGCGCCACCTGGATGCCTACACCGAGTCCTTCAAGGCTGTGTCGCTGGCCGGCTGCGCCATCCGCCGCGCCGGCTCGGCGGCGCTGGATCTGGCTTACGTGGCGGCCGGCCGTTTCGACGGTTTCTGGGAGCTGGGCCTGCAACCCTGGGACATCGCTGCCGGGGTGCTGCTGATCCAGGAAGCCGGCGGCGTGGTCACCGACATTCGCGGCGGCGATCAGTTGATGAAGACCGGCAACGTGGTCGGCGGCAACCTGCGCGTGCACCAGGCGTTGATGGACGCCGTAAAGCCACACCTGGGGCCGGATCTGCCGGCCTGATAGGGGTCCGGAATTTCAAGCAGCGGCCGCGCGCCGAAGATTCACGAGTGCCGGGTTCTGTGCTGTATCAGCACTGAATAAGCCGCATTCACCTGCTTGGCCTCGATCTGCGCTTGGGCACGCTTCTCCTTGCTCATGGTCGCGAGGTGTTCAGGATGCGCCCGCTGAACCAATTGGCGTCGTATCTGCTCGATTGATTCCCATGTAGCGGTCTGCGTCACCCCGAGTATCTTGTAGGCGTCTTCAACGCTCATCGTGAGTGCTGGGCGATTTGGATGTGTGGCCGGGGCGACCGGCAGCGTCAAAGAGTCGCTAGTCCCACCAGACGCAATGGGTTTGACCACTGGCGTCGCCGGTGTCTCAGAGAGCGCAGCCTCTCCCATATCCAATCGATGCTGCACCGGACCGGTAATGTCGAACCACGGGTTCCCCGCTGACGGTTCTGTCTCCGACAAGGCCGCTTGAACCTCTCGCAGCAGCTCAATTGCACGCGGTGTCTGGCGAAACTGGAGCTCGTGCGCAAGATTTTCAAGCAGTTTGTCGTTGTCCTTTGACGAGGCGAACAGCTTTTCCAGCTCCGCAATGGTGTGGCGCGTCAAGGGACGAGTCATTCCAATGCCACTTCGCGTTGTTCTTCCACGCCGTATGGGTCGACTTCCTTGTAATGCACCCATGCGGTGTTGTCGGCAGACTCTGCGCCGAGTGGCTCGATGCCCGTGCGCTCCAAGGTTTGCAGCAATTCGTTGATGATCGCATCGCGGCGACGCACGAAGCTCGATGCGAAACAGCGCCAGAACGTCCAGCCGGCACGCTCTAAAACCCGTTGACGTGCCATGTCGTCGTGCCACTGTCCAGGCCCGTGGAAGCGGTCGCCATCACATTCGATGGCCAGGCGGCGGCCCTCGTTGCCCTCGACGACAAAGTCGATGCGATAGCCCCCACAGGGCACTTGCGGCTCGACGCGGAATCCGCGCTTGACGAGCTCGTCGAACATCTCAAACTCGAACCCCGACTCGCATTTTTCGCGCAGCGCTTGGACCCTGCGCACGTCCTGTCGGAACGGCTGCTTGAAATGGCGGATCACCCGGCTGTTGAGGGAATCCGGTTGAAAGTCGGTTTCGATCACTGAACGGAACAGGTACATGCGGTCACGGGCACGCGACAACGCCACGTTGAAACGCTGGTTCATGTCGGGGCGGTTCGCAGCAGCCCGGTCCCCGGGGCCAAGAACCATTGACACCAGCATGATGTCGCGCTCACGTCCCTGGAATACCGGCGGCGGGCCGATCGCAATCTGGCGAGCCACGACGTCGACCGGCGAAATGCGCTCGCTCACGAGCTCATGGATGTGGGCTGCCTGGGCGGTACCGAGCAGCGTCACGACGCCGATACTGCGCCCGTCGAACTGGGGATCTGCCAGGATGGTTTCGATTTCGTCGACGATTGCCTTGGCTTCGGGACGGTTCACATCCCCTTGCCGGAAACCGCCCTTGACGAACACATCAACCAGCGGCGGGTCGAGCCGCTCGTTCGCCTTCGGCACTCGCAAGGCCCGGATGTCGTTCTCGTAAAACTCCCGGTTGGAGAACTCGATGATGGCTGGCACGCAGCGGAAGTGCTCTTTAAGCATCACTGAGTTGCCTGCGAACACGACCTGTGCAAGGTCATAAACTGACCGCTCTGGCGTCATCAGCGGACCATGTGGCTGCGCTTGCAGGAACCTATTCCGGAGGTCTTCAATGACCTGCGTTGCTAGACCAACTGCCGATGGCGAAACCTGCTTATCGTCACCGACCACCAAGAGCTTTTTTCCACGGATAAGCGACGGCAATGACGAAATGTCGGACTGGGACGCCTCGTCGATGACTACGAGGTCGAAGATTCCAACATCGGGGGGAATGGTCTCGGATACCCTCCATTGCGGCAGCACCCAGCAAGGCACTGCGGAATAAGCGCGCGTCATTGCCTGGCGGGCGTCCCTCCGATACAAAACGGCTCTTGAGCCCGTTCCCCTTCCGATGGCCCGCACCGCTGCCAGATAAGCCTGCAGCGCTTGTCGCACGTCGTCCGGCGAGTTCTTGAACACACCTAGCCAGGTCTTCTCGGCCACCAGGTCTTGGTACGTGCGCGCCAGCGTGGTGGTTAGCGCCTTGCGCTCTTCGAACAGCTCGCGCAGCCTCTGGTGTCCGTCGATACGGTCCAGGAACGTCAGGGCCAGCCGCCAGTTCCAAGCCTCGCGCCACTTCACCGGAACTATCGCGTCGAGGTCTGAGGTTGCGACCTGCGTCCGAACGCGATTTGCCCACTGGACGGCGCCTGCCGCCTCGATGGCGTCAGCGATTCGCGCGATGTCCTCCAGCGCGGGCCGAAGCGTGGTCAGGCGAGACAACTCGGTCTGTAACGCCAGCCAAGTGGCCTGCAAGGCCGACTCGTCGGCCGCTGCCCCGCCCAAGGACTCGGTCAGGAAACACCGCAGTTCATCAACAATGCTTCCAGTACGCCCCTCTAGCTTTCCCACCAACTCCTGAACCCGCGTCATCGCGTAGGCCAGGCGCCCCTTGTCGACGTGTGCGTGCAAGCTGGCAGACGCCGTAGCTACGAAACCCTCGCCTCCATCCCATATCCGGTTGGCGATTGTCTTTCCGAAGACTTCTTCAAGCCGTGTGGGCAGACGGGCGTCGAACACGATAGTCAGAACTCGTATGTTCTCGATGCTCGCCTGCCAAGACACCAACTGCCTGAAGCCGGCATCCAGGTCCGCGTCGGGCGCCTCCAGCCCGAACTCACTGGACAGTGTCATCCACCGTGCCAATGCCTTGCGGGCCTCAGTGCGCCAGGCGAGTGTTTGTTGGACCAGTTCCCAGTCACCCTTGGATGCCGGCCGATCGCCAAGGACGGTGACCGTGGCAATCATCTGACGCGCCTCGCTCTTGCCGAACGGCAGGGCAAACGCGCTCTTACCGGCAACCAAGCGGCCGACGGCCTCGGTGAAGTCCGCGTGCCGTTCGGCATCGGCGGGAACTTTCACCGCGTTGGCCAGCAACTCGCTACGTCGTTGATCAAGGTGACGCACGTCGCCGCAGAGGGCGAGCAGGGTGTGGAGCGCCGGATCGCCCTGCCGCGTGTCTGCGATGCGCTTACCCAACTCATCGAGCCAGGGCCTTCGTGCGCCAGCCACCGTTGTCATGAGCGCCTGGCGGTCGTCGAGGAACTTGAGCAGCGCCTGCGCCTTCTCGAAGGTTTCCAGCCGCGCATCGACCAACCCAAGAATGTTGCCTTGGGTCACGCCGTCGTCGATGGCCCTGGCCTTGACAAGGTCTCGATGCAGCCCGAGCACGTCCGGCCACGAGGGGAACTCGTCCTGGGCCGGTAATGAACACCCGAGGTAGCTCAGAGCCCCACCAACCTTGATGCGAGCTTGCCGAAGTGCGCTGATGTCTGCGTCGTCGAAGGGCAGTACGCCACCTGTCGTCGGGGGCGGCGCGTCGTCGAACCACTGATACTCCTCTGCGTGGTCGAGTACCAATTTGGCCATCTCCTCCGGCGTTACCTCCTTGCCCTGGAATGAGTAGTGGCGCATGTGCTTGCCCGCATAGTCGGCGATGGTGCGGTCCACATAGGCGATTTTGGCGTGAAGCTGGTTCAGCTTCTCCTCGGCAGCGGCGATGGCAGCCGATGCCCGGGTTGGGTTGAGGGCCGCGACGCTCGACGCAATCGTCTGGATGGAGTGCTCGAACTGCTTCATACCATCGCGCTCATCCGACAGCAGCGCGACGCTGAGCGGTCGAATGCGTTCGGGAAGTTTGTCCTGCAGCACGGCCAGGGCTGACTCGCTCTTGGCCGTCACCAGGACTCGCTTGCCTTGGGCCAGGTAGTGACAGATTACGTTGGCAATCGTGTGGGTTTTACCCGTGCCCGGAGGGCCTTGAACGACAACGCCGTCATTGTTCGCGAGCTTCTGGACGATGGCGACCTGCTCATCGTTATAGGCCATCGGGAAATACAGTTCGAAGGCGCCTGATGGGCTGTCGCTGGACGACAGGCCGCGGAATGGCTGCTCCGGACGAACTCGAACGGTGTTGTCACCGCGCTCGACGAGGCTGCGAATGACGTTCGGCAACTCCGTGGCTTCCTCGACCGACTTCTTCAGGCGTCGGATATCCTCAAGGAAGATGTTGCCAGAACGTTTGCGCCCGAACAGGACCCAGGTGTTCGTAATCTTGAGCTTGTCGCTGGGCGTCGGTGGCGTCACATCGTCGGTTCTGACCTCGTAAGCGCCGGTGGGGTCGAGGTAACCGACCGCGGCCTTCAGCGTGCCATCAAACGTTGAGGCCTCGAATGGATTGACGCGATGGGTGCCAGTGTCCAGGGCGCTGCGCCAATACGCCTCCAGTTGTTGCACGCCGGGCAACTCCATCGCCGCGTAGCAGTCTGCCTCAAGGCGGGGCTCGACATCGCGAGGACGAACCTCAAGGTCGAAGGTCTTCTCGTTGAGCGAAATCTCGCAGGACTGCACCAGCAATGGATGTTTTAACGCTGCGAAACCTTCCTTCTTCCATGCCGCGTAGCCAATACCCCAGACCAGTTCAAGCGGCGTCTCGGTGCCTTCCGATGCGATAGCCTGCTGCAGCGAAAAAAGCTTGTTGTACCGAGCTATGGTTTTGCGCCGCGGGCGCTCGGCCGCCGCCCAGGGTTCCCACTGGTTCTCGACGTACCAGTCAAAGAGTTCTTGGATTTCCGGGTGGTCTGTCAACTGCGCCCGCGCGACTTCACGCTGGCCGTCATAGATCGCGGCCTCTTCCTTGATTTCCGGGATCTTCTCGGGGCTTTTCGCTAGCGTGACCCAGGGTTTGAGCTTCTCATCTAGGTCTGGCGCCGCTATCTCCTGTAATCGAGGGATGCGTAGCCACACGTCATCGCCTTCCACCTGCAGGTTGAACTGGAGTTCTGGCAGACCTTTGAGTTCGTGCTGGTAGGCGACGAAGTAGTCGTCCGGGACGCAGAAGGTAGGTTTGGTCTTCACCTTCTCGACCTGCTCGATGTAGTTGAGCAGGTCGATAACGAGGGGGGCGCCCTCAGTCATTTCGTTGCGCCTCCTTGACTTGACCTGATTGAGGCGGAGGGGGTCACGTGCCGTGCTCCTTTTGCGTCACCGACGTCCACACGCTTTCAGTAGCGGGGCGATCCAGAGTCCCTTCAGCGCGGCCTTGCCCGGTATACGGCGTCGGTGGGGTGACCGGCATGCCAGGCGAACCAGTACTCGGTTGCAGTGGGTACCGGCTTGCCGTCGGCGTCGCTGACCAGTGCACGCTGGTCGGCGTAATTGAAGTCGATGTGATAGGTGGTGCCGGCGAATTCGTCCGTGAATGCCTTGTCGTGGGCGGCCAGTTCCACGAACGGGTAGGCCTTGTAGCGGCCCGCATGGTGCAGGACCAGCACCGGCTCCTTCGGGTGATAGCGGTCGTCGCGCGCGGCCACCGGGAAGCGCAGCGCGCTGTCGCCGCTGTAGTCGGCGTAGGGATCCCGACCGTAGGGGCGGTCATGACCGGTGTCGGCGGTCAGCACTTCGGTTTTCGGGTGGCGCGTCAGCCAGTCGGCCCAGCTCGTTTCCGTTGCCCAGATCGCCGGCAGGCGCTGGCCCTTGCGCGGTCCGGCTATGGCGAGCCCCTCCAGGGGCAGCCACAGCGATTCGCTGGCGCGGTCGAACAGCAGCGTGCCGCTGTTGTAGACCAGACCGGAGACGCCGAAGCGGTCGGCACCCGCGGCGGAGCGGGCATCGAAGCCCGCCACGGTGCCGCTCAGCGGGCTGTAGACGAGGACAAACGGCCGTTCGCCGATGCGGTCGTTGACCACTTCGTGCCAGACCAGCACGCTGCGCGGATAGGCGCGGGCGACGCCGCCGATGACCACGCCGACCACACGTTCCTCGAAGCCCATGCCGACGTCGCTGGCCGGTTTGAATTTCGGATCGTCCAGGGCCGGGATGCCGTCGCGCGGCTGGCCGCCATCGGCCAGGGCGGCCGCGGGCAGGTCAAGGCCCGATACGTCAAAGCCATTCCAGTCGGTGGCCGGTGGCTGCGCCCGCGCGGCAAGGCTGCCTGCCAGCAGCAGGCCAAGCGCCAGTCGGCAGCCGGCCCGCAGCGCCATCAGCGCAGCGCCGCGTTGATGGCGTCCAGCTGCGCCGCGCCCGGACACAGACTGGCATGGGGCAGGCTGTTCAGCGCGGTGGCGTCGGTGCCCAGCATGGCGTGCATCTCGGTCGGCTCGGCATCCAGGTACAGCAGGCCGGTCAGCACGCTGCCGTCGGCCTGGTGGCGCTGCAGGTAGTTCATGGCTTCGATGCGATCGTAAGGATCGTAGTCCTCGGCCAGTTTTTTCAGAAGCAGCCGCGAGCCGTCGTGCAGGGTCACGGTGTGGCGATCACCGGGCGCGTAGGCGGCAGTGATTTCCTGCGCCAGCGGTACGAAATCGGCTTCCACCAGCGCCCGGTCGCGCCGGCGCGTGCTGGCGTAGCTCTTGGTCGAGCTTTCGTGGTTGTTGAAGGTCACGCACGGCGAGATGACGTCGACGAAGGCGAAGCCCGGATAGGCGATGGCGGCCTTCAGCAACGGTACCAGCTGCTCCTTGTCGCCGGAGAAGCTGCGCGCCACGAAGCCGGCGCCCATCTGCAGAGCCAGTTGCACCAGGTCGATCGGCGTGTACGGGTTGGCCTTGCCGGCCTTGCTCTTGGAGCCAATGTCGGCGGTGGCCGAGAACTGGCCCTTGGTCAGGCCGTAGGTGCCGTTGTTCTCGACCAGATACAGCATGTTCACGCCGCGGCGGATGGCGTGGATGAACTGGCCGAGGCCGATGGAGGCGGTGTCGCCATCGCCGGACACGCCGATGTACACCAGCTCGCGGTTGGCGGCGGCGGCGCCGGAGGCGATCGACGGCATGCGGCCGTGCACCGAGTTGAAGCCGTGCGCCGGGCCGAGGAAATAGGTCGGCGTCTTGGACGAGCAGCCGATGCCGGACAGCTTGCCGACCCGGTGCGGCGGCAGGTCGAGCTCGAAGCAGGCCTGGATCAGGGCTGCGCTGACCGAGTCGTGGCCGCAGCCGGCGCACAGCGTGGACAGCGAGCCCTCGTAGTCGCGCCGGGTCAGGCCCAGCGCGTTCTTGGGCAGCTGCGGGTGATGGATTTTGGGCTTGGGCAGGTAGCTCATGCGGAGGCTCCCATGGCGAGCGCGCGCACCGGGGCAAGGTGCGCGCTGATGCTGTGGACCAGCAGATCGGCCGTGACCGGCATGCCGTCGTAGCTCAGGACCGACACCAGCCGGGCCGGATCGAGGTTGCCCTCGATCAGCAGCATGGCGCGCAGCTGGCCGTCGCGGTTCTGGTCGACCACGAACACGGTGTCGTGGGCGGCGATGAACTCGTACACACGCTCGGTGAACGGGAAGGCACGCACGCGCAGGGCGTCCAGTTCGATGCCCTGCGCGGCCAGCGCGTCGAGCGCTTCGGGCATCACCTCGGCGGTGGTGCCGATGTAGAGGATGCCGGCGCTGTTGCCGCCATCGCGCAGGGTCACGGCGTCCGGCACCAGCGTGGCGGCGGTGTCGAACTTGCGCCGCAGCCGATCGACGTTGTCCTGGTACTTGGCGCCGTCCTCGGTGTAGGCGCCCAGGCGATCGTGCCCCGAGCCGCGGGTGAAAAAGGCGCCCTTGCTCGGGTGCGTGCCGGGCAGGCTGCGGTAGGGGATGGCGTCGCCGTCGACGTCGAGGTAACGGTAGAACTGAAAGCCCGCGTCCAGCTGCTCGCGCGTGACCACCTTGCCGCGGTCCGGGCGGTAGGCGTCGTCCCAGGCGAGCGGCTCCGACAGCCAGTCGTTCATGCCAAGGTCCAGATCGCTCATCACCAGCACCGGCGTTTGCAGCCGCTCGGCCAGGTCGAAGGCCTGTACGGCCATGTCGAAGCATTCCTTGGGCGAGGCCGGGAACAGCAGCACGTGCTTGGTGTCGCCGTGCGAGGCGTAGGCCGACGACAGCAGGTCCGACTGCTGCGTGCGCGTGGGCATGCCGGTGGACGGGCCGCAGCGCTGGATGTCGAACAGCACCACCGGGATCTCGGCGTAGTAGGCCAGACCCAAAAACTCGGTCATCAGCGACACGCCCGGCCCGCTGGTGGCGGTGAACGCCCGCGCGCCGTTCCAGGCCGCGCCGACCACCATGCCGATGGCGGCCAGTTCGTCTTCGGCCTGCAGGATGGCGTAGCGCTTGCTGCCGTCCGGGTTGACG
>LNAP01007151.1_pt1 | contig 10316 bp, 25 predicted proteins | sample 602601 | NCBI WGS metagenome assembly LNAP01 (sample SAMN02440304, study PRJNA202911) | soil metagenome | biome: Subtropical and temperate rainforests or woodlands; isolation source: soil samples (1 kg each in a 20% v/v slurry with milli Q water) were... ...
ACGCGCTTCCGATCTGGCCCCATGCGGCGGTTCCGCCTTTCATGGCCGCGCGCAATGCTGCCGGTGCAAGTTTGTTCAGGTCCATCATTCGCCTCCCTTGGGTGTGGCAGCCCCTGGGGGCTGGGATGCGACTCGCAGCACCTCGGCCGACTTCCAGCGGTTGGCGCGCTGCAGGCTGGTGAGCGCCTTGGCGAACTCGTTCCAGAACTTGATCGCCTCGCGCTCCGTAGCTCGGTAGTGGTGGTCGGGCGGCATGTACAACGGGCATCCCTCGTTCGTCAGTCCGTCCTGCGGGCCGATGGGCTCATTTGTCTGGCACATCACCACCTTGGTGGCGGGTCCGTCGTCGCGCTCGCTGTAGCGCCACAGTTCTGGAACGCCTCCGCAGCAGGGGCAAATCTCAAGCCCCTCGGGCGTCGGCAGTTGTTTGTAGTCGTCCCTCATGACGCCTCCCCGCCCTTGGTGGGAGTGGAGGAAGCCAGAGCGGCGCGATATTTCTGGCTGTCACCGCCAAGCACGTCGATGTAATTGGCCGCTCCCAGCAGTGCATCGCTCAAACTCGCCTGCACAGGCTGCACGGCCTCCAGCAACTTCGCTTTCGCCGCGTTCATGGCGTCAGCGGTCTTGCCTTCCGGCCCATCGTTCCACCAAAACCGCTCGGCCTCCAGCATCAGGTCATCGATCAGCGACTGGATGGCGACGGGCACAGGCTGCACGGGGGTGGCGAGCGCGATGATCCGATCGCAGAAGCCGTGGAAGCCGATATCGCCGTCGTTGAGTTCCTTGATCGCCGTGACAACCGCATCCATGTCGCCATCGTTCAAATCACGGGCCTTGGCAGGCAAAGGCTGCACGCTCGCAGGCGCAGCAGGTGCAGGGGTTGCGTCGGTTGTCTGCGCCGCGACGGCCAGCATGTCCTTCCACATGCTGTAAACGTCCGCCCATTCAGAATCCTTGCTCGATTGGTACAGCCCCGCGTTCATCATTTCCTCGGTCGGCTCCACGGGCACCGTCTGAAACCCGCTCGGCGCCTCGGTGGCGGCTGGTGCCGCTGGTGGGGTGGCGATGTGGTCGACGATCATGGTGGCCAAGTCGTTGACGTTCACGCACACGGTGTCGGGATGGTCGGGGTCGGCCGGGTCGGTTTCGCACACATCCCGAACGATCAGCGCGGCGATCTTTTCCGGCTCCCCCACAGAGGGGGCGGCTGGTGTCTGGGCGGGAGAAGCAAGGGCTGCGCGGGCTTGCCAGCCTTCCCATCGCGCCTGAACCAATGGCAGTTGATATTCCGCTGGGTCGGCGTCGTAGGCCTTCAATGCGTCCGCGTAGGTGTTTCGGGCATGAAGCTCATGCCGCTCAAACGCTGCGCGCTCGTCGCTCTCTCCGCTGCTGATGTTGGATGGATTGGTCATGAGGGGTCCTTAGGCGGCCTTGAGGCGCAGCTTTGTTTCAAACTCGTCCACCAGCACGGCGAACTTCATCAGGTCGGCTTCGAGCTTTTCTATCTCGTCGTCGTCGCGCTCGATGCGGATGATGTGGAGGCCCTTGCGGCCGGCGTTGGCGAGGTCTGGAGCCCACAAAATAAGGTCCGTCCACTTGCGGCCCAGCAGCCACATCGCGCCGTTGCACTGGTCGATGTAGTCGGAGTGGTCCTCTTCCACGATGGCTTTGAACAGCGTGTTGCTGCTGACCATCGTTTTGATCTCTATCACGCCGTCGTCGCCTACCAGGCCATCGACCGACACGCCAAATCGCGCGTCATCGGTGGTGATGAAGCCGGCGCTGTGAACCAGCAGGCCGGTTTCCTCTTCGTAGTTCAGCTTCGCAATGGGCTCTTGCTCGGTCCCGGTGCGCATCGCTGCATTAGCGTAGGTGGCCGGCACCATGCCGCCGACACGCTCGCGGGCCACGTCACGGGCATAGCCGAGCTGCTTGTCGCTGGGCTTGCCGTTCTTCAGGCAGTCGCGGGCATCACGGAAGCGCGATCCGGTGATGACTGCACGGCGCGCGGCCAGCCAGTCTTCGGAACCTTGGGGCGCGGAGTGGTGGATCACGCTGGCTCTCCTTGGTCGCTGAACGACTCCGCAGCGGCCGGCAGTTCGTCGATCGTGCGGTCGCGGTCGGCCTGTAGCGCGGTCGCCTTGCGGGCCTCGTGGCCGGCGCCTAGCAACTTCCGGTTGTCCTTGCCGGTCTCGGACCAGAACGCTTGGTAGGCGGCCTCTCCGGCCTTTGCTGCGGCATCGGCAGCGCGGACCAGCTCAGGCGAGGCAACCTCGCCGGTTGGCTGGGCATGCGCGCTGGGCATATCGTCCTGCAGTTGCTTGCCCTCCATCTCTTCGGCGGTCGGCTGGGCGCCCATCTCAGGGAAGGCGAGGCGCAGGGCCTGCGCTGCGGCGCACTTGGCGATCTGGCCACGCGGGCGCTTCGTCCACATGGCGTTCGGCGCGATGCTCTTGTCCTTGCCGCCCTTGACCGCGTAGTTCTCCATCCAGTATTCGACGGCGGTGAACTCGGCGATCTGGCCGCCCGGCATCGTCTTCTTGACCGTCACCTTGGCCCACTCGGGATAGACGATGTGAGCGCCACCGATCATGGTGTCGACCATCGGGCCGAACTCGGGCTCGGTCTGCCCGGCGAAGGTGCCCGTGCGGCTGGCCTGCGTGCGGTACAGGCCAACCCCGGGCATCACAACGTCGCGCATCTGGCCGGCCTTGCCGTCCCACATGGGAACGATGTGCACGGGCTTCTGCATCGGGTCCAGGCCGGCCGCGCGGCAGTAGCCGAGGACCAGCTTCACAGACTGGCGATTGGCTCCGGGGTAGAGCGAGGCGGTGAGAACGTCGATCAGTTCTTCATCGCTGAGCGCGAGGGCGCCGCCGGCTTGGGTTGCAAGTGCGTTGCTCATGCAATCACCTCATCGGCGGGGGTGTGCTCGATGGACAGCAGCTTCGAGATAGACGCGTCGATCTCCATCAGCTTCTTGCCGAACTCGGCCGCGACCTGTTCGCGCTCTTTGCGCAATGCATCCACCTGCGCGGCGGTCGGGTCGAAGTCGTCGGGGATGTCGACCTCGACCTCGATCTCGTTGACAAGCACATGCCCGGCACCCGTCATGTCGAACGGGAAGATGCCGAAGCGCGGCTTGGGCCATGCGGTGGCGTCGTAGTGCACGAACGCCTTGAGGGTGGTTTTCATGGATTCCTCAATGAAAAAGGTGGCAGGTGCCGTAGCCGCACGCGAAGGCGACGACGGCGGTGATGGAGAAAGCGGGGGTGCCGAACCAGGCGAGAGCGCTCAGGCAGCGCTCGCCGCGCGTGCGGCGCTGCACCGGGTCGAGCCGGTTGGCGATGCGCTCTTTGCGCTCATCGGGCGTCTCGGCGCGCTGGTCTGCCCAGTGGCCGATGCGGCGCGGGTGCGGGAGCGGCTCGTGGAACGATGTGTCTTCGTTCATAGCGTGCAACCTGGATGCAAGCGGCGCTTGGCTTCGAGGTAGGTCTGATGGGCTTCTTCCGCAGTTGGGAACGTGCCAAGATGGATCACGCGGTTGGAAGCTTTGATCGTTGCTGCGAAGCCTTTTCTCTTGAAAGTCACTCCCAGAAAACCCGTCTTGTTGTCTTTTCGAGGGCGCCTCTGGTTCTGGTTATTGACAGCCTGATTTGCCTCTCTCAAGTTGGTCCATCTGTTGTCCGTGCCATTCCCATTGATGTGATCGATTTGGCCGACCGGGAAGGCTCCCGTCTTCAGAAGCCAAGCGAGGCGATGATTCAAGTGCCTGCGGCCGTCGACCTTTGTGACCAAGTAGCCATCCTTGAGGCAGCCCGCCGCTTGCCCCGTGACCTTCGCGGTGCCAGCGGGGACTTTCCGGACAAGGTGACCCGTCTCTGGGTCGTACCGAAACAGTGCAAACGCTCGCTCGAAGGTGAGACGGCTGTTATTGATAACGCGAGTACATGCGTTCGTGCTGGTGGCAGATTTTCTGGTCATCACTTTCCCTCTGCGGCGATAAAGCCGTTGCGTTCGACATCGCGTGCGGCAGCAGCGGTACGCTTGGAAGCCTCAAATCCATCCGCGTCATCCAGGTGCACCGAGATGCACGGCAGGACCACGAAGAGCAGGAAGAGGAGGGCGGCGATGGCCCAGGTGGGAAGGCGGGCCATCAGTAGTACTCCCCGCGCTCGGGCTGGTGCTCGGCAAGAAACGCCTTGCTGGCCGTTTTGAAGTCCCACTCGAAACGGTCGGAGTCGCGCGGATCGTCGACCTTCCAGTAGTCAGGGGGCACGCTTCCCCAGAATTGCCGCTGAGCAGCCAAGATGCATGCGGGGCAGTGTGTTGCCGCCTCTGCCAGCGACTTGAAGCCCTTGGCATAGGCGGCTTGCAGAACCTCCATCGACTGCTGTTCCAGACCTCCAAAGACACACATGCGGCACACGCGGTCCGGGTTGCCGGTGCATGCCTGCTCATGCTTCTCCATGGACGGTTTCGTGCCCGCAGACTTCTTGCAGAAGTCGCAGTAATGGCGCATGCGCATCACGCTTTTCATTCGTTGTCCTCGTAGAAGGGTTCTGGGTGGTCCGGGTCGCGCGGGTCCGGCGCAGCCATGAAGGCGTTGTGGTGGCGGCGCTTGGCGGCGCGCTGGCGGGCCAGGCGCTCGATCTCGTCGTCGCGCTCGCGGGGCTAGGGGATGTAGTCGCGGTAGCTCATGGGCAGCACCTCTGGCTTCGGCCGCAGTACTCGTCGGCCACGCCGTCCGCAATGATTTCCGCGACGCTGCGGTACTGGGTCAGCTCGAAGGGCTCGTTGCAACAGCAGCAGCGCTTCCAGACCTCACGATCGCCACGCAGCGAGCAATCCATGTCGTCGAGAGCACGCTCCAGCGCTTCGCCCTCAAGCACGGGCTCAGCCAGAGCGGGCAGCGCTTGCTCGGCAAACCAGCGTCCGAAGTCCTTCATGACGCCGCTCCCGTGAAGAGGCCGAGCCGTTGGAACGCTTGGCGCACGCGCTCGCCGCCGTAGAACATGCGGCCGTCCACCATGGCCTTGGCGGTGCTGGGCCACCAGTCGATGCGCGTGCCGTCCACCACACGGGTGAAGTGGAACAGGGTGTTCTGCTTCCAGCCAGTGACGTCGGCCTCGGCCAGCCGCTTCGCCTTCTCGGCGTTCTCCGCCGCGCGCTGGGCCGCGAACAGCGACACCATGCCGTCGTCGTCATCGTCGTCTTGTGGTGGCGCGATCAACACGGGCTTCGCCTCGCGGGCGCGCTTCTTGTGCACGTCGCGGGCGTGGTGGGCCAGGGCGCCTTCGGTGCTGAACTTCTTCTTGCACAGGCTGCATCGGATCTTTGCGGGCTCGCTCACGATGCGGCTCCCGTGATGCCCAGCGTCAGCCGCAGCGCATCCACCCGCATGCGCTCCCACGGCGTGCGCTGTGCGACAGCGATCGCGGCCAGCTTGTCGTATTCCTGGTGCAGCGTCTGCTGTCGGATCGCCGAATAGGCCCGCAACTCCGCATCCATGGCGGGCGTCTTGAGCGCATAGGTGTGGCGGGTGATCGGGCTCACGTCGTGACCTCCGCCACCGGCACGTAGAACACCCCGCCATTCATCTGGCAGTGCTCCCGGTTGACCATCAGCGCATCGCGCACCAGACCGTCGCGTAGCCCGGCCGGCAGCTGGTGCAGGTCGGCCCAGGTGTTGCCGTGCTGGCAGCCGGTGCACCACTCCATTTCGGTGCCGTGACAGTAGGTGAGGAGGGAGGTCACGATGCCTCCGCAGGCTTTTCCGTCTTCGCCAGCGCTCGCGTGATGCGCGAGTACGCAACCTCGATCAGCAGTCGGTACTCAGTGTGCGTCTCGTTGTCATGCACGCGCTCGGACTTGTCGAGGAACTCATCGATCGTTCCAAGGAAGCAGCCGCGGGAGACGATCAAGCCGTCCTTTCCGTTGTAGACCGTCAGCGTGCCGTTCTCGGTGCCGACCTTGGAGGCCCAAAAGATCAGGCCATCGCCGTACACCCGCGCATCGCCGTACACCCACGCATCGCCGGACACCTGCGCATTGCCGTACACCCGCGCATTGCCGTACACCCGCGCATTGCCGTACACCCGCGCATTGCCGTACACCCGCGCATTGCCGGACACCTGCGCATTGCCGTACACCCGCGCATTGCCGTACACCCGCGCATCGCCGGACACCCACGCATCGCCGTACACCCGCGCATCGCCGTACACCCACGCATCGCCGGACACCTGCGCGAAATTCGCCTCTGCTTCCACGTATCCGCCCAGCTCGCCAGGCATCACGCCCAGCACAGCGATGGCGACAAGGGCTCGGATGCGCTTGACGGTGCGGCCTGGTGCGATGATGATTTCGTCGCCGGGGACGAATTCGTACTTCTTGGTCATTTGGCGAACTCCGGCGCCTTAGCGCCCATGCGGTTGGTGATGGCGCGAGTGGCTTCTTCAGAAGCTGTCGGCGTGAAGGTGGCTTGCTGCCACCAGGTGAGGAATCGCCAGTTGCGGCGCGGCGATGTGGAGATGGCGGCGTAGTTCATGCGACGCCGCCTTCTGCCTTGGCGGCCGGCCGGTACACGGCGCGAATCACCTTGGTGGACACCTTGAGGTCCAGCAGGCGAGACAGGCTGAACGGGACGGTGTTGCCGGCGGCGTAGGCGATCCGGACCAGGCGCCGCGCCTCCTTGTCGGCGGCGGCTTGTGCGTCGTAGAACTTGGACGCGCTCACGATTGCACCGTCCAATCCGCCGGCACCGTGCCGCGCATCTCGATCACCCGCTCGCCGGCAACGTGCGGCACCGGCAGCTTGGCCGGGCCGTTCATCAGTTCCAGGTACTCGGCGGCCGACAGCTCGGTGACTTCGATGCCATCGACCTGCGGCGCCGGCCGCAGTTGCACCACCTTCGCGGTGGAACCTCGTACTTCGCTGTGTGCCATCTCGACTCTCCAGGGGCCGCTGCGGGATTGCAGGGCGTGGAGATATTGAACCACGGTTCAAACAAGAACGCAACTACAGTTCAACTCTGTAGTTAAAAAATATTTGGTATGGTCGGTTTGAGGCGTGAAAAAGCCCGCGCGCGGCGGGCTTGAAGGGAGAATCTTTGAACGATCAGCGCGGGAGGCGCCCCTCTCGCGCTCGCACGTCTACGAGCTTGAGTGATTCGATGGAGAGATCGCACTCGTAGGTCATCTGCACATAGGTGCCGAAGGCATTCTGATACTCGATCTGATCCCCGATGTACGTGATATCGCCCCCTGGCTCGCGTGTCCAACGAACGTGCGAGAACCGCTTGGCGGGTGTCGCCTCAAGCCACCTGAATTTGTATCTTGAGCCTTGTTCGATGAAGCTGGGGCATCGAGCGACGACGGCGTTGATGCGCTGCGCGGCCATGCATTCGAGGTCGTCGTGCATGCACCGTAGCGGTGGTTCGGCCTCGGCTGAAATGGCATGCGGCATTGCGCAACTCAGCGTCAGCGTTGCAAGTGCAAGATGAAATTTGCTCATGGCCCAACCAATATGGCAGGCCAGTACGCCAATAGACCTACGTTCACATTCTCTGATCGAGTCGAGTCATGCACGAGCTGGTAGGGCATCATTCTTCCTTCTGGCTGCTGCCTTTTTGGGCTGAAGGCCTTGGGACGGGCGTGCTTTTGACGTAGCTTCCCGCACCGACCTTTTGGTCGGGTGGTGGTGCAGGCGGCGCGCCGTAGGTGGCCTCAATGCGCGCGTCAGAAGCTGTCCCGGTCATGCCTTGGCGCCCAAGGTATTCCTTCACGATGCGCCGCACATTGTCTGCCTTCGCCTTCATGGTGGTCCGCAGAGCCTGCTTATCGTCATCCGGCAGCATCTCAAAGTCTTCGAGCAGCGCCCACTGGCTCTCGCTCACGACGCGCTCCTTCGGCGGACCACTACTCAGTTCGCGCGGGCCTTGCCCCGTTTGCAGCCACTCGGCATGGACGCCGAGGTACTTGGCCACCTTGGTGCAGGTACTGGGCTCCATCTCCTTCGTCTTGCCGTCAACGATCTTTTTGACGCCCTGGTAGGACATGCCAGCCGCGCGCGCGAGCTGGGCCACGGTGACGTTCCGTGCCCGCATTGCATGTCCAAGTCGCTCACTAAGCTCAACCATGGTTGCATGATCGCATGCCGGATTTGAACCGCAGTTGCGATATGAAGTGAACTGTGGTTCAATGAGCGCATGCTTAAAACCAAAGCCATTGAACTGCTCGGCGGCACGGTCGCCACCGCTGCCGATGCCATCGGCGTGACCTATCAGGCGGTGGACAAGTGGCCTGCCGAACTGCCGCCCCGTATTGCCGATCGGGTCCTCGCGGCGCTGGCACGGAAGCATCTTCCCGCAGAGCTTCGTGGTGAGGGAGAACCTGCATCGCTCGAAGCCAAGGCGGAGGGCTGAGCGATGAGCCGCGATATTGCTTCTGTCATGACCATCGTCGGCTGCGTGCTGATGGGCTTTGCCATTGCTTATGACGCGCCGATCGTCTTCGGCATCAGCCTCGTTTTGCTGGTGTTCGGTGGCCGCCGTCTGCTCTCCGAGGCAGCCTGAGATGCGCAGCACCACCATCCAGAGGCTGCACGCCTGCGCATCAATGAACAGCCAGCGCGGTATGGCTAGGGTCAGCTTTGATCTGTCGCCTGACGCGGCCAAACGCCAAGCAGCGGCTGTACGACTAGGTGGCCGGGGTTCTTCCAAATGAACAGCCGGTTGACCACTTCGAATATCGGCGTGTCCTCGTCGCCGAATGAGATCAGGTCGCCCTGGATCGGCGTCATCGCAATGTCCGGCGCTTGCCAGCCTCGGAGCTGTGGTTGGGCCACAGCGATTGCCCTCGCTTCGTCGGTGTACACAAAGTTGATATCGACTTGCATGTTCGCCCCTTTCAAAGGCCGTGTTGTGGAACTCGGATTCTCCTTTGGAAGAGGGCGGGCACCCTTCATCAGAAAGGGCGCCTGAATGTCCTTCCGCCTCTACGTCCGCACGCACTGGGAGTACCTGCTCTCGGTCGTGCTGCTGCTCGCCTCGAGCGGCGGCGCCTGCTGGACGGCCATCACCGACCGCATGGCCTGGGTCGGGCCCTTCGTCTTCCTCGCTGTGATCGCCTTCATCTGCGCCATGTGGTGCGCGGAGGCCGACGCCTGGCGCTTGGTCAAGGAAGACGCCGCGCGCCGCCAGCAGAGGGCCGAAGGCCTCGACCGCTAGGTCGTAGAGCGAGTGCCATTCATGAGCTTCATCCGTGTCTTTCCTGATGTGTCCACCAGCTACGTCGCATGTCGACGGGGTGCCTCCCAAGGCATCGCCGTTTGCGGCCGGGCACATCAAAAAGGTCGTGATTTTCGGATTCGTCATGCCTTCAGTTTTGTCCCGTGCCAACGGGTAATCCCATTGCATTTCTTCATGAAGGCACTCATGCAGCAGATGAACATTCCCGGCCTGTTGGGCCGGCTCGACGCCCCGAGCGTTGTCCACCCCTCCCTTATTGCCCAGTGCAAGACCTACCGCGACGCGGTGAAGCTGTGCTGGCAACTGCGCCGTATCAAGGGCATGACGAAGCGCGTTCTCGCGATGGAGGCGGGGCTCTACGCCCCGCACGTCACCTGCTACATCGAGGACGGCAAGACCTCGCGCGATCTGCCTGGGTCTGCCGTGAAGCTGTTCGAGAACGTCTGCGGCAATACCGCCATCTCTCAGTGGCACTCCGCCAATGCCAAGCTGACCACGCTTGAAGAGATGCAAGCAATGAAGGTCATGGCATGAGCCTCACCCACCCCAACCCCTTCGCATGGAAGTCGAACCCACCCATGCCCGAGCTGGCCGACTTCCTCCGCGAAATGTCCGCCAAGTCCCCGCCGAAGCCCATCAAGGCCGGCGTCGTGCACCAGCCGCCCGCATTCCGCAAACCCAAGCCTAAGAGCCTTGTTCCGAAGTCGCGCTATCGGCCTGTCGAGAACCCCCGCAGTGCCCAGCCGCGTCCTGGTTCGATCACCGGCAAGCTGCGCGCGCTGCTCGTGGCCCACGGCCCCATGACGCGCAAGGAGCTAGGCGCCCTGGCCGGCATGCACTCGAACGAAGTCGGAAGCCTCCTGAAGCAGGACAAGCACGTCCTGACCGACAAGACCGTCTTCCCGCAGCGGTACTACGTGGCGGCCAATCCGCCTGTCGAGACCGCAGCGTGAACACCCCCAACACCCCCACCGCCCAGCAAGTCGCCGAAGCGCTGGCGCTGATCCCGGATTGCGACGGCACCACCGACTGCTACTTCTGCGCGGCGGCCGACCTGGCACGCGCGGTTG
>LNAP01006266.1_pt1 | contig 10313 bp, 14 predicted proteins | sample 602601 | NCBI WGS metagenome assembly LNAP01 (sample SAMN02440304, study PRJNA202911) | soil metagenome | biome: Subtropical and temperate rainforests or woodlands; isolation source: soil samples (1 kg each in a 20% v/v slurry with milli Q water) were... ...
CTTGGTGGGGTCCGTCTTGGCGCAGACAATCACCAGGTCACTGTGCCAGCCGTTGGTGATGAAGGTCTTGCTGCCGTTCAAAATGTACTCATCGCCATCCAGCACGGCGGTGGTACGCATACCGGCCAGGTCGGAACCCGCCTTGTGTGTGTTGGTGGAAAATGAAACAAGTCAGCGAATAAAAGAACGTTCTGAAACGAAGCTTAGATCACAACGGGATAATAGAAAGATAGTACCAAAACATGAAATAACAAACACTTACCCCAGGCTCAGTCATGGCGATCGCACCAATCTTAGTACCAGCACACAGATCGGGTAGGTAGTGCTCCTTCTGCTCCTGCGTGCCGTAGTGCATCAGATAAGGAGCGACGATCTCGCTGTGCAAGAAGAATCCAGGACCAGTGGTGTTGGCGTAAGACTGCTCCTCCCAGTGAACAGCAGCATAGCGAACATCCAAACCCATACCGCCGAACTCAGGCGGCACAGTGACGCAGAGAAGACCCTCGGCACCCGCCTCAGTCCACAGCTCACGAGGGACATGGCCCACCTCCTCCCACTTCGAGTGGAAAGGAATAACCTTCTTCTCGTAGAATCTGCGTACAAGCTCTCTGTACTGATCGTGCTCGTGCTCAAAAATTCTACGTGTGCCAATTTGAAGGAGGCTTGATGCCACCTGCGATTCAGGTCTGGTGGCAGTGCCTTCAATCGTACTGAGGTACTGGCACTGAGGGAAACGCTTCAGAACAGGGGCGCGCTTGCACAAGTTAAAACGTAGACTGGAGATCATTGTATGACGTAGCTTTGCAAAAGTGTGACGAGTCAGCAGATCATCATCACTTTTCTTGCAGACAGGAGCAAAATGTCTTCTTTTGCACACACTATCTTGCCGTTAGATTTGCAAACCAAAGCAGGTCCAAAATGTGGTTTTAATTAGAGTTGTGCACCCATATAAACGGTTTAAAAAGATTGTGCCACATTCAATTTGAACCGGTCTGCCACTTTGTCACAACATTTTAGTTGGAGAAGCGCTTGTCATTGAGTCCAGAAGCTTAAGACAGCAGATCAAGCCAAAAGAGAGTCTAACCGGAAGTTTACTTATGCTCCTTTCGTAAAAGACGAATAACAAAACGCAAAACCTGGCAAGCACATTGAGACAAACCTGAACAAATGTCAATATTCCAAAACGAAGCAGCGGACATTTTGAAGCATCAAAACTACGAGTATGATAGGTTAGATACAGTAAAGCTCGCACAGTAATGCTGTTGGCTTACATTCTATTGTCTGAATTATTTTAGAAAACCAAATTACGTTGACGGCGACTACCAAGAAGAGCTTCTTGATGATGACGACGATGGAACCGACAGGTAAAAATTCCGCCTGTTTCTTTGCCTGAGCGCCATCTTTTAGCTAATCTTTCTGTATACAACGCACCGTCGATTGAACAGACGCATTTGGACGAATGAAGAGGACGAAGCCATTCGGCAGATGGTCATGAAGTACGGAACGAAGAGTTGGGCCCTCATTGCCGAGAATCTTTCCAAAGAACATTCGATTGCGGGGCGCTCCGGCAAACAATGCAGAGAGCGCTGGCACAACCATCTGGGTACGTTTAACTGTTCTTGTTTTTGTTTTTTTTTTACATTCGTGGAGCTAGAACCGCGGTCTCCTCTGCCCTCAGCTACACAAAGCTGTCTTAACACATAACTGTTTTTTTACAATGTCAAACTATCAAACCACATACACTACAGACCCGCACATCAACAAATCCAACTGGACCGAGGAGGAGGAGCGCATCATGAGTGAGGCCCATCGGGAACTGGGGAATAAATGGTCAGAGATAGCCAAGAGACTGCCCGGTCGCACCGACAACCACGTGAAGAACCACTGGTAAGTTTTTGAAGTGGGTTTATCTGTTATTGTGTGTTATTTTTGCTGGTTTAATCTCTTTTATATGGAAGAGCGATTGCTCTGAAGGCTCTTAATAAACTCTACAGTTGAAATTGTCTTCTTTTTCATACTCTTTTCAACTCTATTCTCTTTTCTCACACTCTGTTTCTCTCTATTCCCTATTCTTTCTCTCACTCTCTTTCCCTCGGCAGGTACTCCTTCATGCGCCGCAATGTGCGCCGTCTGAACCGTGAGATCGGCCACCACTCAGCCTCGTTGACCAACCCCACTGCGGTGATCCCTCTGTCCGTGCCTAGTTCTTACCAACCCAGGAAGGTCTACGAGAAGAAAAACACCAGTGCGGCAGTGGACGTTGTCGATGAGGTATGTGCTATTTTGCTGATGCAGACGCTGCCTTGTGCTCACTTTGGAGTTGCAAAGTGTTGGCTTTTGTGCTGTTATTCTTGATCTCTGGAAACTTCCGTGCTACCGTCTGCATGTCTTTATGAATATCGTCCAAACATGCATCATAAAATCCTTGTTTTAAATCTGCTTTTTCTTTTCTCACCTTTCTTCTTCTTCTAGTCCCAGTGCAACGACAGCGTGAGCACCTACAACAACGAGAGCTCCATTAATACTAATAACCACAGCAGCAGCTCTATGGGTGCCAATGCCACTAAGCCGGGCAAAAAAGGCGGCAAGACGGAGGGCACCAAGAAGAAAGGCGTACGAAAGGCCGTCAATCTATCAGGTAATGATGCTGTGTACATAAGTGTTAAAAATATAAAACTTTGCATTGTTGAGTCTGAATACCCTGTTGGAGTCTCATGTGTATTCTTTTGAACGTAGTATTTTTCAATTTACTCTAACTTATTTCTCTTTTACTATTGTATTAGAGTTGAAACGTTATTTTGAGGCGGCGGAGAGCGCTGCGAAGGAGATTTTGCTGGAAGAAATTAAACCCAAGTTAGGGTTGGGCGTACACGTGGGTGAGTTTATTATGTTATTTTTTAGTGTTTATTGTGTTTATTTGGATTGTTTATGTGGATGCGCTGCTATGCTATGTGCATCTATTCTTTACATTGCGTGGTATGTGCGAAAATGCTTGCGGTGTGTATGCTTGTGGTTTGTATTTGACATTCATTCCTTTGAATCTGTGGCGAGTGTAATCCTTACGTGCCTGCTCTCTGATTCTATCGTTCAGTTAGGTATTTATTGTGCCTCACTAAATGTTTCTTTTTAATATTTCCCCCTATCTTGTTTGTTAGGCAACACCAGTGATGCAGAGCACGATGCGGAGTTGCTGGAACAGCTGCAGGTCTCTCGCAGTGCTGAGGTAAGTGTTGTGTATGAATGTTTGTTTTGTTTGTTTTGTGTGTTGTTATTTATTCGCCGTGTTTACTTTGGAAGTGTGATGAGTGTAATGTGGGTGAGGCATAACCCGATCTAAACACAACTTTAACCTGTTCACACACGTATCTGTTTTATCCACTTTTTCTTACTTACACCCATGTCTAAAATGTTCCTATTTTCCTACCCCCTATCTACCTTTTCAACACACATACATACACAGGTGAACGAGAACGATGGTGTGTTTCAGCTCACCACAATTGGTTCCTTGCCTTTGAAAAGCCCCAAGCGCATGGTGGCATTGCAACTGGCCAACAGCAACCCTGCCTTCAGGTACGCTTTTTGTGTGTAATTTGTTTGATTGTGTTGCCAATTGTGATTGAATAGTGTATTTTGTATGTATGTGAAGAGTTGCGATGACCAGTTCGTAGATGAATCCAATTTTTCTGTGCATTATCATTCCATCCTACGGCTACACTCTCAATTTTCACAAAATATCTATTTTACTTGTAACACAACAACAGAGAGAGGTTTCGCGAGAAGTTGGAAGCAACCGGCGGGGTAACATATCAAATCAGCGATTTGTCCAAACAGAGCAGTGGCAGTAACCGCAAGACACAGAAAGGCGCCGGGAATAAAGGTTACGCAGGTACGGATGATAACTTTGTGTAGTGATTTTAATATGTGTGAGAACATTTGCGTGTGGACTCAAAACTTGGATCTGAAGATTTATTGTCCATCTATTGTACAATGGAAACGTTTGTGCCATTTGCTTAACGTACTCCGTTGAGTCAACTGGGTATGTGTATTTCTGACTATTGCTAGTCACAATTTGATGCAGTTTGTCTTATTTTTCTTTATTCTTCATACCATGTGACCACATAGGCATGTCGAGTATGGACATTCCTTCCCACTATCTGATGGACGGCTACAATGATAATGATGGTACGTTGATTGTTTATTTCATAGTTTAGTGTAGCATACAAGGCTTCTTCCATGGTGTGTATTGTTACTGATGAAACCGAATGTGACTCTTTTGTTAATAAACAATATTCACAATTATTCTAAAATCCATTCTTCTTATCGTTACGTTTCTAACATTGTCTATAGATGCGGGTTTGAGTGGCAACAGCAGCAACATGAGTGCATTCTTCCCTGACATCTCCCCCTCAGGTAATTATATTCTTATATGTATATTATAATTTTCAATACATAAAAACATCGCGTCGTCAGTTAATGTGGTGATGTTTCTGTGCTCTGTCGGTTTATTCGTGCAACCTGGTCCATCTACTCATTTTTGCTTAATACCGGTTGATCTATCAGTTTATTCCGCTCAAATATTTGTTCGGTCCGTTCTCACCTATCATACATTATTTCACTTTTTACTCCACAGCTATCCCGCACCACTCTTACCCGCGCAACTCCACTGTGACCTTTTCGGACCTACCTACACCTTCTTATTCCTTTAATGACATCCACAACACTACCCAACCTAATAATAATAACCCTACCAAGGGCAAGCGCAAGTCGAAAAAGGATAAAATCGACAGTCCGAACAGTCCTAGCGATGTGCCCAGCAGTGTAGAGGTGAAAAAGCGCACTAAGAAAGCTGGTGCTAATGCTAATAATGCTGGTGCAGCTACCTCGCATACAGCCTTTGATGATGATATCGACAATACAAAATCCGGCCGAAAGCGTCGCAAAAACTCCAAATACGAAGATAACGAGGAAATGTATCCGGTTCCCACCAACTCTCAACAGAGCAGTCAAAGTCAAGGTACAAGTGATGCTAGCATCATCAAGCGCCGCCGCAAGGGTGAATTGAATATCAGCATTCAAGATACCCAACAGAACTATCACGCATTGCATAGTAGCACCACTAGCAACTTCACCGGTTTGCATTCCTTAGCAGGCGGTATTTTGACTACCATGGGTCCACCTGATGATACACCCAGACGTTCTTTTCGCAATAAAAACCAGCCTAGTGGCACTAGTAATAACTATAACTTAGGCTTAAACACACTAGGTATGCTACAGGGTTTTACCCCGTATGGAAATACGCATGTGGAAAGTCCCTTTAACCCGGATATTTTTAGTGTCTTTATTGACACGCCGAGTAACTTGATGCATGCAGATATGCTCAGCTCCAAGCCCAACACAGGTATGCATTGTTGATTGTTTTGTATGTTTACTTTTGTTGCAGTGTTTGTACTATTGTGCAGTATTAGCCTAGGTGGGACACATACGCACATTTTTTGTTCTATTTTCCTTAATTTGTTCGTTGTTTCACCGATCAAATCATTGGTTATTGACAATCTGTAACATTTTAAACCAAACTTATAACATCACCACCCACTCCTCTTTACACACACCTACACACCAGGCACGGCCGCCGATGCGATGCGGTTTGATTTTGACGAAGCTGTGGCTGGTGCCTTCCCTAGCCCTCGACTGAGTGAGGGAATGCTGAAAGGTAGGTATTCTGGTTCTGCTGTAGAACTTACTTTCGCGACAAAAAAAATGTTTTGTGTTTAGCGCTGGTTGAGCCATAAACATTTACCGTTGCAAGTCTTTATCAATTCTTTTCAATAAACATACTTCTTCTTCCTTCTACTCTATTCTACAGGCTCCTCTCCCTCTCGCTGGAGCGGCGGCTCGACCACTTCGATAGGCTCTGGTTTCTTCAACTTTCCTGACTCGGCCCACCACAATCACCATACCACTAGCTCGTCTAGTCACACCCACGCACTACATAACAATAACATCACTACCAACCCCTATACCCACGACGCCCCGCCCAGTGACTACAAACGTTACCTTCGGCACAGCAACCGCAACCGAGACAGTGCTGAGAGCGCCATCAGCGTGCTGTCGGAAATGAGTGCCATTAGCGGGCTGGCCAGTATGAGTGAAGACATCAGCGATGGGATTGGCTTTCGCGCGAGTCTGGGCGGTGCTACGGATAATAACAAGAATAGTATCAATGCTAACTCACATGCTAACAATGGTACCAGCGGCACGAGTAGTAGTGGGGTGAAGAATGTGAACAGCAGTAATAACAATAGTATGTTGCTGGTGGATTCACCGAGTTTGTACGATGTGGGTGTGGGAGGATCCTTCGATGGTCTGGAAAGCTCGTTCGAGGTGAGCTGACGCTATGGTGGTTATTTTTCATCTAAATTCACATATTTCTGGATTATATGTGATTTGCATCATCAGCGTTGCCAGTTGCTTGTAAATATGCATTTCATATATTTCCACTAACGGTTGTATTTCTTCTTTATTCTTCTTTTCAGATGGACCGAAAGGCAGCCCAGCGCTTCTCCGAGGAAATCAACAAACCTACTAATATCAACACTAATCACAATAATCACAATACTAACAATAATAATAGTAGTAGTGGTGTACCTCAGAGCGCTGGTCGCCGCACGCCTCGTGTGAGCCAGGCTACTTCTACGAACAACACCGCGCTATTCAATAGAAACACTTCTAGCAGTAGCACCACTAATAATAATGATACCAGTACTAGTAGTAGCAGTGTTAATGTGAATAGAGCAGCTAGTAATAGTGGTAATAATGTTAATGTTATGAATATTCTGGGTAGCCCAGAGGCGGTGAGCGTAACGGACAGCACAGCAGCGAGAGACTGTAGTAGTGTTAGCATCAAGGTAAGACTGTGCTGCATGCACACGCATTGTCTTCTTACTTTCTGTATTCATTTGATGTTACATCTTTCTGCTATTTTCCTTAGCTTGTCGTGACAAACAGCTTTTATGTGAATAACTAGACAATTTTTAGCACAACTAATAATGTCGCAATTTTCACCAACACACTTTCTTGTAATCATAGGTATCAAAAAAGAAGGCAGCGCCAGTGTTGGAATTCGACGAAGAGGGCGCACAAAGCCTCATGGAAGCTTTTCCTCTCGATGTAAGTGTTAATTGTTCTTTATGTAGTTTGTGTTTGTTCTACGTGTGTGTTGATGTATTTCCCACGCGATACAAAGCCAATTTGTTTTTGTTTACTGTGCCAATTTGTTTTTGTTTATTGTATGAAATGCTGCATAAATGTCCAAATAGTTACAGCTGCTATCCATTTGGCCTAAATTATTTACCATCGCACCATTTCTCATTTTCTCAAACAGACACCTCGCATTTTGGATATTGCCATGACCAAGAAGCTGTAACTAAACGCACTCTAACAACTTATAATCGAATTGTAATCAAATTGTACATATTAAATCGTGGCACAACTGCATCTACTTTCCATATCGTAGTGGTGCGCTAAGTTACATACTGTATTGTGTGTGTTCCTGTCGCCATGTGCGATCAATCTTATTTGGGTAAAAACAAAAAAAAATAACCACAATTTGCGTTCGATAAATCAAACTTTTCTTTGATGTGTGTACTACGAACCACACAATTGTGGAAATTCAACAACACGGTTTATGGTCTATGTGTGTAAAATTCGAAAAGCAAAATCATTTAATGCCATACTTGTACTGTATGGTATGACAGTTCAATCTATACGTACAACAAATCAATGTTCAATAGTGATGTAGCTGGTCGTTATCCAGCAACTTCAACCTCAATTCCTCCTCTTTCTCTTCTGTGTTCACTTTCATATAACCCACACTGCTACTACTTCCCCCTACTACCTTCACACCACTGACGCTACTTCCTATCGCAACATTCTTGCCTACAAAGAATGGGTTCGGTTCTTCAAAATCGGTCACATCAGGCGGGGCAGACTCAAAATTATCCCAATAATCATTGTCTCCGGCTACGAGTGAGCCTTCGGGGTAAGAGCCGGTGACGAAATAAGCAGAGCCGATACTGAAGCAGATCGACTCCAGGAGCCTGTGTAATAATCGATAAATGGTATTGGACGGATGATGCACAATAAGGGGTTCTATGCTGATTTAACATTGAGTTGTTGAAAAGGTCATATGCATCGACTTACCCACAACATACACGGGAAGTGTATGCACTTAACACACAATCAAAAAGTTAGCTAACTACAAGTATATTAACAATCACAAGAAATAACTCACCCTGATCCATAGATAAAGCACTGCAGCCCATTGCCCTGCGCGATACTGATCATCACTAACACCAGCACCACCACAGTGCAGAGCAGGGTGCCCCAGAAAATAAACCAGCACCCTGCCAACCAGTCATTGCTCAAATGTTTGCGCATCCAGGATTTGCGCAGAAAGCAGTAGCACAACACAAAGGCGGCCGGCTGGATGATCTTGCGACGGGGCTGGGAGAGTTAAAACAAGGGCGCAAAATATGAATAAAATGACATTATAATGGATATACGAATGTGTTGGATTATAGTGCAAAAGGAAGGAAATAAATTATAGACAAGACTATAAAAATCATTTCCTTTCGTCAATCGAGACCAACAATCGCATAGGAAAACGATACACCATACATACCATACATAATGAAAATATACACAATGGCATACACAACCATGCATACCTTGGTACTGGGATAACAGGCTTGCACAAAGAGTGTACTGCCAATAACAAATATCACCGACACTATCAAGGCACCCCAGTAGACCCAGTTTTCTTTATCTTTCGCCAGGTAAATTAAGGCATACGGGATCACGGGAATATTGGCCAATAATAACAACCAGGAGCCGAGGAGCTCGTCGTTCTGAAGGTGGTACCTGGATAGAGAAATTATATGGTTGTGAAGATATAAAAAGGTTTACAAACCATTTTGGAGATCATTTCAGTGAGTGTGGTCAATGGGAAATGTGTGATGAAAAAAAAAACAGTTTAAAAATATGATAAGACACTGTACCATGTAAAGAGCGGTTTGATAGGAGGATCGTCGTGGACGGCGCGCATAAACGCCATCGAACCTGTTAAACAATAAAAAATATGTGAAAGTATAGTCAGTCGCGTTTATATACTAAATAAAACAGTGGAGACGTTCACTATGGCTTACTCGGTACGTCAAAAGTATATTTAAAAAAACATTTACCAAATGTCATTTATACAAGCAAAATAAATCAACTTACTTAGTGTGAAGAACACGCCGCTAATCACCATAAACAGCCAAGTGGCTCTGTAATGATACCCATCGAGATCGCTGTCATCCTCTCCCAGGGTGCTGGTGAAGCTGTTGCACAAGATAAATACCGAAGTGACGGCGAATAAAATGGACCCGATCGTGAACCACCTAATTAAGGCAAAGAGAAACAAATACGAATAAGACACAACAGAGCAAACATAAGCATAGCGCTGTAAAGGGAAAAGTAATTTCTTAGACCAAACAACGCAAGAAACCAAATTAAGGGACGGCAATGTACAATAAACCAGCACACTTACCAGGACCCGTGCACGAGATCGTTGCTAAACAGAACGGGCAGGTATTTCATGGCACCTCTTCGAGCCACTGTCTGGTCATGCCGGCTCCGTACGTCGTACAAATCCATCGCCCTCGCCACCGCGCGGCGCATCACAGATTGCGTCGCAGGTCCGCGGAGGTTCTTAGGACTGCTGGGGTTGATGTGATGAGCGATATCGCTGTGCCGCAGATTGTCCACGTTGTGTTCTTTCGCCACCTGACGCACGGCGGTTTTGAACGAGTCAAATTCGTGGTTCGAGAAGACGCATCGGAAAGACGTGTCGTAGCCTTGCATGTCTTGGCAGTTCACAATGATGCCATTTTCCTTCACGGATTCTGGATCGTCGTAAGTATCCGGTCCGGACATCTCTGTGATGTCAACCTTGCTTAACCGCAATGTCCCCACAATTGGAGAGTCATTGTCCCCTTTTCTAACCATCAATACACCGTTGATTCCGATTGAGATGGAGCGAGGCTTCCACGGTTTCCATTGCACTGACAGACCCAATTTCCGCTCTTGCGGAGAAAACATCACAGGAGTGGCTGTTTCAAAAATCAGCTCTGTGTTCGCATCAAACTGGTGTTTCATTACTCAAAACAAGATACAAAAGTTACTCTCCACAATGAAATCAACAAAAAAATAAATCGAACGAGTTTCAGAATATGGATTTCCGGACCATGGTCATCGTACCCGTACTGTGTGGTTGC
>LNAP01009667.1_pt1 | contig 10313 bp, 11 predicted proteins | sample 602601 | NCBI WGS metagenome assembly LNAP01 (sample SAMN02440304, study PRJNA202911) | soil metagenome | biome: Subtropical and temperate rainforests or woodlands; isolation source: soil samples (1 kg each in a 20% v/v slurry with milli Q water) were... ...
ACCCGAGCAGGCGACACAATAATCTTCACATTGTGCTCCTTGTTTTTAACCAACTCCTCAAAGCCCTGCCCCACGATCTGTTCCAACTGGATACGCCCCGTCACCAGCGGCGTAATGTCCAGCCGTCCATCGGCGATAAACGCGATCACGTCAGCGAACTCGCCGTTGTAGGCCAGCGCGCCCATTACCTGTTTTTCCGTCGCCACCAACTCGAAAAAGTTGAACTCGCTGGGCTCCTCGAAGATCCCCACCAGGACGCACTTGCCGGCCTTGCGGATCAGGTCGATTGCGAGCTTGGCCGTGTGTTTGTTGCCGATGCATTCGAAGCTGACATCCGCGCCGAGCCCGCCCGTGAGGCGGCGTACTTCGGCCAGGGCATCGCACTCATTGGGATCGAGCACATGGGTCGCGCCCACTTCCCGGGCCTTGGTCTTGCGGGCGCCGGACATTTCCAGCGCGATCACCTGCGCCGCACCGGCCGCCTTGGCGCACATGATGGTACACAGGCCGATGGTGCCGGCACCGACCACCACTACGTTTTGCCCGAGCAGGCTTCCGGCTTTTTTCACTGCGTGCATGCCCACCGCCAGCGGCTCGATCAGTGCCCCGGCTTCAGCGGGAAAATTCGCCGGCAATTTGTACAGCAGGTTGGCGGGCACGTTGACCAGTTCGGCGAAGGCACCATTGTTCATCAGCCCGGTGAAGGCCAGGTTCTCGCAGATGTTGTACATCCCGTGGGTGCAGTAGTAGCACGTGCCGCAATGCTGGCACGCATCGGCCGCCACCGGGCCCTGTACGCCGGCGCCAAGTTCGACGATCTCGCCACAAAACTCATGCCCGAGGATGCACTGCCCCTTTATCCCGGTCAGCGGGTGCGGGGCGTCGACCGGTATGAACACCGGCCCGGCCACGTACTCATGCAAATCGGACCCGCAGATTCCGCACCACTGCACGCGGATCTGCACCCAACCGGCCGGCGGCGAAATGGGCAGCGGGACGTCTTCGACGCGGATATCGTGACGGCCGTGCCAGACAGCGGCGCGCATGCTGCGTTGCGGATTGATCGAAAGGGTCATAGCGAAATCTCCTTGGAACGATTGGCCCTGGCGCCCCGCAAGAGTCCGCCAGGAGGGGCGTCAGCGCGGTAGCACAAGGTCCAGAACCAGTCGATTGAGCTGTTGCGGCATGCGACTCATGACGCCGCCACGGGCAGAACCGGGAAAGGGAGTTGGGCAGGACATCGGGCACCTGTTTTTATTATTGGGTCACCAGTCGGGCTGGTTACCAGAGCCAGAGCAAGGCCGGTGCCAGATCCGCAAAAGCACCTGAACAGGCCTTGCTTAGAGCGGTCCGCTGGAACCCCAGGGGCGGCCGCGATCGCGTTGGAATGAGACGCGCCATGCCAGACCACACCTGGTGGCAATGAGACGGCGAGACGTTGCGTCTCACCGCCCGCCCCGCGTTCAGCGCTTGCGCAACACCTCCAGGCGCGCCGGCAAGTCCTCCTGGGGAAAGCGCGCGTGCAACGCCAGCAGCTTCTCATCCGCCGCTTGGCTGTCTCCGGCCGCCCGCAAATTGACGATTTCCTGCAAGCCCTCTTCCAATGAAGGCAGTGCAACCGGTGCGCGCTTGCTGAGCCTGGCCGGCGATTTGTCCGACAACGCACCGGCAATTTCGGCTTGGACCGGCGCGCTTTCGGCTCTGGGCGCGACGGCCATCCGGGCCATCGGCGCGGGGGCCGGGCGGGCGCTTTCTGGGTGGAGCGCGGAGAACGTCGCCGGGGAGATGTCGGGTTGAGGCACGGGCGAGCGCATGACCACGCCGATCATCAGCGCTAACCCTGCGACGGTGGCGAATGCCATCTGCCAGCGTGGGCGTTGGCAGGCGTGCAGCCAGCGTTGCCAGCGGCTGGGTTGCGGCGCTGGGGTTTCGCGGCGGGCGGTGGCGAGGATGAAGGCGTCGAGGGACGCCGGTGGCTCGCCGCGGCTGTGTTGACGCACGTGCTGGATGAGCAGGTCGTCGGGGTCGGGGGTGTATCGGGAGTCGGTCATGCGGGTATCTCCTCGGCCAGCAGGCGGCGCAGTTTCTGCTGGGCGTAACGCAGGCGGCTTTTCACGGTTTCCAGCGGGGCGCCGGTGAGGGCGGCGATCTGCGGCACGTCGAGGTCGCCATGCAGGCGCAGCAGGAAGACTTCGCGCTGGTCTTCGGGCAAGTCTTGCAACGCGGCGTCGAGACGCGCCTGGTCGCGGCTCAGGCTCAGATGCTGCTCGGGGCCGGCGCTGGTGTCGGGCTGGGCGTGCAGTTGTTCATCGTAACTGTCGTGCAACGGGTTGTGGATGCCGTGCTTGCGCCAATAGTCGATCAGGCGGTTGCGGGCGATCTGGAACAGCCAGGTACGAAAACTCGCCCGGCCTTGTGGCTGAGTGGCGCTGCGGATCAGGCTGAGCCAGGTCTCCTGATAAATTTCCTCGGCCAGTTCGGCCTTGTTGCTCAGGGACACCAGGAAGCGGTAGAGACCTTGGCGGTGCCGCGCGTATAAGGCTTCGAACGCGGCGCCGTCACCACTTCGGTAGCGGGCCAGCAGCGATTCGTCGCTGGGTGAATCATCTGGAGCGGGCATGTCGGTGGCGAACTCCTTTCTGGTCGTTGTGTTCACGATCAAGGTTTGAGGCTTTGCGCCACTTCCACCAGTTGCACGAATTCATTGCGCAAGCCGAACGGGTCATCGCCCCGGGCAGAGCGGGCGAGTGCGGCGGTGTCCTGCAAACTCATGCTGCCAGTGTAGCGGCCATCGCCCTTGAGTTGCTGGGCGAAGGCGGCCACGGCGGCGCAGAAGCGCAGGTCGTCGCTGGCCTTGGCCGAGGCGTTGCTCACCGGCCGCTCGATCAAGCGGCTCGCACCACCGGCCGCAGGCTTGTAGCGCACGCGCAACATGGCCAACTCATCGGAAGCGCCCGACACCGCAGGCGCGGCGGCATAGCGCAGCGGCTCCAGCCAGCCCTGCTGGCCCTTCGGTACAATTTCGTACAGCGCGGTCAGCGTGTGCCCGGCGCCGATCTCTCCCGCGTCGACCTTGTCGTTGTTGAAGTCCTCACGCTTCAACGCGCGGTTTTCATAACCCAACAAGCGGTATTCGCTGACCTGGGCCGGGTTGAATTCCACCTGCACCTTCACATCCCGCGCCACCACCGCCAGGGTCGAGCTGAGTTGGTCTACCAGCACCTTGCGCGCTTCGCGCAGGGTGTCGATGTAGGCGTAGTTGCCGTCGCCCGCGTCGGCCAGCTGCTCCATCAGGTGTTCGTTGTAGTTATCCACACCGAAGCCGAGGGTGGTCAGCGACACACCGCTTTTGCGTTGTTCCACGGCCATTTGCTTGAGGCTGTCGAAATCGCTGACGCCGACATTGAAGTCGCCATCGGTGGCCAGCAGGATGCGGTTGATGCCCTGCTCGATAAAGCCTTCGCGGGCCATCTGGTAGGCCAGTTCGATGCCTGAAGCACCGGCGGTGGCGCCGCCCGCGCTGAGTTGGTCGATGGCGTTGCGCAGCTTCACTTTGTCGCGCCCGGAGGTCGGAGGGAGTACCACGCGCGACTCGCCGGCGTAGACCACCAGAGACACACGGTCTTGCTCGCGCAATTGATCCACCAGCAATTTCAGGGTGCTTTTCACCAGCGGCAAGCCTTCGCGGCGGTCCATGGAGCCGGACACATCGACCAGAAACACCAGGTTGGCCGGCGCCAGCTGCGCTACGGCGCGGTCGGAGGCCTTGATGCCGATGCGCAGCAGTTGGGTGCGCGGGTTCCACGGGGTGGCCGCCAGTTCGGTGGTCACGCCAAACGGCGAACCGTCGGTGGGCAAGGCGTAGTGATAGGGGAAGTAGTTGAGCATTTCCTCCAGTCGCACAGCACCCTCGGGCGGTAGACGGCCTTGGTTGAGGAAACGTCTCACGTTGGCGTAGCTGCCGGTGTCGACGTCGATGCTGAAGGTCGAGACCGGCGTTTCGGCGACCCGATGCACCGGGTTGTCCGGCAGGTTGGCGTACTGCTCGCGGGGTTCGCTTTGGTAATCCAGGGTTGCCGACTCCTGCATCCGCATCGGTGCAGGCATCGCCTGGCGCTTGACCAACGCGCCCTGGACCGGCGCGCTGTGCAGCTCGGCGACGGGCTCAGCCGGTTTGGCTAAATCAGGCGGCGAAGACAGCCCACAACCGGCCAGCGCCACCAGCAAAGTAACCGCAAAGCCCTGGGCAGCAGGACGCAGGAAAAGCAGAGGATGGGACATGGACTGAACCTCGTGAATGAATGATCCGTTCACAAGGTCAGACGCAAGGTGTGGGGTGTTCGGGTTAAACCCTGGACTAGATAACACCTCAATCAGTGTGGGAGGGGGCTTGCCCCCGATTGCCAACTGTCAGCCACTGCATCGGGTGACTGACCCACCGCCATCGGGAGCAAGCTCCCTCCCACATTTGATCTTCGGTGGTGCCAGAATCGAGACAGTTAACTCAGCCCGGCGCGCTGCCCCGCCTGAATCCTGGTTTAGATAACACCTCAATCAGAGTGGGAGGGGGCTTGCCCCCGATTGCCAACTGTCAGCCACTGCATCGGGTGACTGACCCACCGCCATCGGGAGCAAGCTCCCTCCCACCTTTGATCTTCGGTGGTGCCAGAATCGAGACGGTTAACTCAGCCCGGCGCGCTGCCCCGCCTGAATCCTGGTTTAGATAACACCTCGATCAGTGTGGGAGGGGGCTTGCCCCCGATTGCCAACTGTCAGCCACTGCATCCGGCGACTGACCCACCGCCATCGGGAGCAAGCTCCCTCCCACCTTTGATCTTCGGTGGTGCCAGAATCGAGACGATTAACTCAGCCCGGCGCACTGCCCCGCCTGAATCCTGGTTTAGATAACACCTCAGTCAGTGTGGGAGGGGGCTTGCCCCCGATGACCAAGCGCCAGCCACTGCATCGGGCGACTGACCCACCGCCATCGGGAGCAAGCTCCCTCCCACCTTTGATCTTCGCTGAGATCAGTCCGTACCGTATTTCGGGTTGCGCGGACCGTACAGCAGCCCGGTGCGCTGCCCTGCCGAGAGCAGGCGCGCACTGGTGATGCCCGCGATCGGATGCGCTGCGTCGGTGGAGCTGTTGATCACCTGCTTGACCGCCGCTGTGATCAACATGCCCACCAGGCCGCCGCCGTTGTTATTGTTGCCTTCCTCACTGGACGCCCGCGCCGAGCCGGTCCACAGGGTGGTGCCGGTGCGCAGGTCCACCAGTTTGGCCGAGGCGGTCACCGCGGTGTTGCTGGAGATCAGCATGTACTGGGTGCCGTACTCGCTGATGGTGATGTACAGCGCTGCATCCGCACCGAAGATGTCATGCAGCTTGGCCGGCGGCACGCCCTGGATATCGTTGGCGGTGGTCAGGCCGTTCTGGCGGAAGGTTTCGTCCACCAGGGCAATCGGCAACACGTAGTAGCCGGCTTCGGCCAACGGGTAGGTCACCTGCGAAACCATGCTGTAGGACGCCTGCACTTCCGGCGATTCATTGATCGGCGGCAGCACCAGGATCGACTTCGGCCGCGCCTGTTTGTATGCCGTGTAATCAATCGTCTTCGGTGCCGCGCAACCGCCGAGCAAGGCCAGGGCCAGCAAGGCGCCGGTGAGTTTCAATAGGCTCATTTGGTGGCGACTCCAGTCTTGGCGTTTTTCAGCAGAAAGTCCATGTACGCAGCGGATTCGGGGAACAGCGCCTTCTCGGTGCGGAACTCCTGCACCATCTGGTCATCCTTGCCCATGCTCAGGTACAGCATGCCCAGGTGGGCGTGGTAACCCGGCGGTGCTTTGCGGCCACTGGCGTTGATCTTCTGCAGATCGCGCTCCAGGGCCTCGACCTGCGCTTCCTTGGGCTCGCCCTTGAAGTACTCGTAAACCTGCGGCTGGTAGCTTTCCCATTGATACAGGGGTTGAGGCGCCGTCTGGCACCCGGCGACCGTCGCGATTGCTGTCAGCATCAGCGCCAACTTCACTGCCTTGCTCATCCGTGTACTACTCCTTGAGGGGTTGCCAATCAGTTGCGCGGGTTCCAGGCGCCGGCGTTGATGCCGTCGACCAGGCGGTTGATCGCTTCACGCATGGCCAGGTCGAGCACCTTGCCATTGAGGGTGGAGTCGTAGCTGGCGGTGCCGCCGAAGCCGATCACTTCACGGTTGGACAGCGCGTACTCACCGGCACCCTGGGTGGAATACACCACTTCGGAAGTGCTGATGTTGACGATATTCAACGCGACTTTGGCGTAGGCCACTTGCGTCTTGCCACGGCCGAGGATGCCGAACAACTGGCGGTCGCCGGTTTCTTTGCGGCCGAACTCGGTCACATCGCCGGTCACCACGTAATCAGCGCCTTTGAGCTTCTGCACGGTGCCTTTGATCGCGGCTTCCTGGGAAATTTCGCCCATGTTGTCGCGGTCCAGCACGCTGAAGCGGTTGGTCTGCTGCAGGTGGGTGATCAGGATGGTCTTGGCCTGGCCGCCGAGACGGTCGACGCCGTCGGAGAAGATGCCGCGCATGTAGCTGGAGCGGTTATCGAACTTGCCCACGGCAATCGGCACGCGCACGCCGGAATAGGCGACGTGGGCGCTGGCGACTTGTTCCACCGGCATCGCGCGGTTGCTCTCCGTGGCGCAACCGGCCACGGTCAGCAGCGCTGCAGCGGCTACGCCGGAGAGCAGGATTTGGGACAGTGTTTTCACATGTTGCTCCTAAAGTGAGGAAATCAGCAGCGTTCGGTGTAGCGAGAAACCGGGCACGAGGCGATACCCACCCCTTCGAGGTCGAAGGCGTCGGGCCAAGGGCGGCAGTTTCAGGGAGGGAGGCAGGCTGGCCTGCGCAAAGGCAAGAACTCGCGCGTAACTGACTTCATCCCTGAACATGTCGGGTCGCAACGGCTGCAGCATTTTACGGGGTTGAGAGGGGTTCTCAAGGTGTTTCGTCGGAGGGCGTGCGATGACGCACATTCCTCAAGTTTTTGGGCTATCGGTCGAGACACTGGCCTGGCTCATTCATTAATAGGGAAATTGTGTGTTGAAAACCCTCTTCCGGGCAGCGACCCTGATCGCCGCTCTGTCGATGACCGGTTGTGTGTCCTACACCGTCACCGGCCCCATTGGCGCCCCGCTCCACCCCGCCGCCATCGCCAGCCCGCGCAGCGCACAAGTCGCCGATGTGACGGTGAGCGCCGCCGACATCAACGACGCCAACAAGACCGCGATCAGCCGCTCGCTGACCGCCCAGCTCAATCAGTACGTGAGTACTGCGGGCTACTTCAAGCAGGTCACCGAATACCCCGTGCGCCTGGGTGAGCAGGACGTGTCGCTCAAGTTCAACATGACTTCCCTCAAGGGCCACCGTGGCATACACCCGGGCTATGTCCCCGGCGCCTTGCTGACGCTGACGGTCTGGATCTGGGTCAACGGCCCGATCTACGTCGACACCTTTGACGTGGCCGGCGACCTGGTGATCGTCGATCGCGATGGCAAGGAACTGGCGAGCGCCAAACACGAGGTCAAGTTCGAGCGCAACGTCGGCCTCTACGGTCGCGAATACTGGGCCCCAACCATGGGCGCCAAGCAACTGAACGAACTGGTCGCGCAACTGCTCGACACCGCTACCGCGAAGCTGGCCAAACCGTAATTTCAAGGAGCGACACATGAAAGGATTGATCAAACACAGCCTGGTCCTCGCGGCCATCTTGCTGACAGGTTGCGTGTCTTACTCGCAACACGAACTGCCGCCCGTGCAAACCTGGCCGCCGACCGCCAACGCACCGGCGCAAAAACCCACGGCGTTCGTGCGTACCACGGCGCTCCGCCAGGTCAACAGCGGCCCGGGCAACACTGCAGCCGGCGCTCCGGCGGCGTTGTGGGAAAAGGCCGTGGCGGATTCGTTTCGCCAGTCCAACCGCTTCTCGCGGGTGAGCACCGACAAGGTCGACTCGGACATCTACGCCGACGCCACCCTGTACAACAACGAACAGTTCAACATGGCCTCGGCGATCATCACTGGCGTGACGTTCTTCATCATCCCGTCCACGGCGAAGAACACCTTCACCCTGGAAACCGTGTTCAAGGACAAAGACGGCAAAGAACTCGGGCGCATCAAAAAGAGTGAGTCGGTACGCACCTGGATGCACCTGGTGCTGATCGTGGGCATCCCGTTCCAGGCGGACACGCGGGAAGTGGTGGAGGCGTTGACGCGCAGCACGCTGGATGAGGCGGTGCAGCGCAAGTTGCCCCGCCCCTGTAAGAGCGAGCTTGCTCGCGAAAAACCAGAGAACACCGCAGGCATTGAGCATGCCCGCGGTATCGTTGCCTGCCTCAGCTCACTTGATCAGGTCAGGTCGAGTGATCTTGAGCATCGCGGCGCTCACCGCGCCCTGAACCGAGCAGGTGATCATGCCATTGCTGGTCTTGGCCAGGTCACTGGGGGCGGGCTCGACCATCAAGATGCGTTCGGCCGTATCGGTGACCAGCTTGCCTGCATTGTCATCGCCACCCTCCGGCACCCAGGCTGATTGCTTATGCGACCAGATCTGCGCACGAGCGTAGATACCGTTGGCTTTCTCCAACTCCGTACCCGGAACTTTACTCAGCTGTGCGTAAAGCGCGTCGGGCGCCTGCTCGGTGTAGAAACCCCAGTTGATGATCCGCGAGCCCATCAGGTCCTGGTCTTCGGCGAAAAAGCCGGTCAAGGTCATACCGTCAAGCGTCAGTGGCGTGTCGAACATCCAGCGCTGGCCCATATCGGATTTTGTGCCGCCGCTGAGCGTGATCTTGCCGTTCTCCACCTTATGGGCGACACGTTCCTTGAGCCCCGGCTGGCTTACCACCGCCAGGGAGTTCTGGTCGCAGGCGAGAAAACTTTGCAGGGCAGGCGCCGCGGCGAAGCTGCTGGTGCAGGTCGCCAGAGCAGTGAGCGAGATAAACAAACGATGCATTTTCATTGAAGAGCTTCCTTGGGTCTAAACAATTGCGGGCCGGAAGGGTCGGGCGTTTAGCGGGGGATTTGCGTCCATACGGTGCCACTCCGACTTATGTCGCGTGTCAGTCAACGAGGGTTGAAGAGTCGCGTGTCAGCCCCTTATCAAGCTAAGTGTGCAGGGCGGATGAACAGCGACAACGGCCGGGCTCCGAGCTCGGCCGCCTTAAGCGCTTTTAACTTACTTGCTTTCTTTTGCCACGGTGCCCAAGGACGCATCCTTGACCAGATAACGGCCTTCCAGATCGCTCAGCACTTTGAGGCTGTTGCGCGCCACGGCAAAGCCCATTTCGACTTCCTGCTTGAGGTAAACCACCTCACCGGCCTTGACGTTGATTGGCATGTCCGCCCAGTTTTCAGCCTTGGAGCTGATCACGTGCTTGCCCGGCGTCACGAAAAAATAGATGTACTGGTTACCGCGGTTGTAACCCATCTCCGAGTCGGCTTCCTTGTCATCCAGGAACACGTTGAACCGTACCAGCATCCCGACGTTGCTAGGGCGCACGACATACACCAGGCCTTTATCGGCCACGGCAGCCTTGGGCAGCGAATAGCTCGCCACGTCAGCCTGCATCTTCTCCACCGACGGGGTCGAAGAACAGCCAAACAGCGTGGCCAGGGACACAACGACAGCGCCTTTGCAGAACAACTTGATCATGTATTTCTTCCTTGTGGGTAGCGGTGGGGCGGATTCGAAAACGCCGGCGAAGGCCGGTTCAGATTTTTGATGCGTCTGGGCATCACCAGTATGTCGGCAGCGGATGGCATTGCATAAGGCATTGTGCCATCACTCTGATGCCTTGCGCGGTTTTGGGTGAGGGGCTTATAGTCCGGCCGTCGCCCAAATGGCGATCAGGTTTGGCGACCTGACAACAGAGTGCAAAAGCAATCCGCTTTCATGCAGGTGTTTTTGCACCCGCAAAGTCGTACCTTTTATGGCGGCTGTGCGCGGGAGACCCCCGGGTCTGCCGGTTTACTCTGTTGCCGGTTCGCCAACCTGCGTACAGCTGCCACCCATTCGTTTGGCGACGATTGAGTGGTGGCCTCAACCACTTAACAGAGTGCCAATTATGAACCGTTACATGCCCCTGACCGGCCACGACTGCACCGTCCCCGCACTGCTCATCGACACCCAAGCCCCCCTCGACGTCCTCCACGACGCCGCCGTGCACCGCATCCAAGCCGTCACCCAACTGCTGGAAAACCTAGCCTTTCGCGAACAGCTCAGCAGCGATGCCGTGGTGCTGCAAGACTTTGCCCATCTACTGGCGATTCCGCT
>LNAP01018986.1_pt1 | contig 10313 bp, 11 predicted proteins | sample 602601 | NCBI WGS metagenome assembly LNAP01 (sample SAMN02440304, study PRJNA202911) | soil metagenome | biome: Subtropical and temperate rainforests or woodlands; isolation source: soil samples (1 kg each in a 20% v/v slurry with milli Q water) were... ...
GGGGTCTCCCCATGTGAGAGTAGGTCATCGTCAAGCTTAAATTCCAAACCCCCTACTCGTGAAAACGGGTAGGGGGTTTGTTTTTGCCCGAGAAAAAGTCTCGCGCGCGCTGCGATTGCAAAGCAAGATTCGGCAGGTATCGCTCGCGGTCAGCTGTTACCGTAGGGCCGTTTCATGCCTTGAGCTAAGTCGATGACTTTGTCGCCCACTAAACATGCCTGCCGCGCGGAAACGCTCAACGATCCTCGTTGGGCTGCCGTACTTAGTCGGGATAAGTCTGTTGACGGCCAGTTCGTTTACTCGGTGAAAACCACAGGTGTCTTTTGCCGGCCCTCGTGCTCGGCGCGCCAGGCCCGGCCTGAGAACGTGCAGTTTCACAGTAACTGCCAAGCCGCTGTGCAGGCCGGTTTCCGCCCCTGTTTACGCTGCAAGCCAAACCAGCCGGCTCTAGCGGATCAGCAGCGTGTGCTGGTTGAGCAGGCCTGCGAATTGATAACGCGAGCAGAAACACCGTTGCTGTTGGAGCAGTTGGCAGCGCAAGTAGGCCTTAGCCCGTACTATTTTCACCGGATGTTTAAGGCTGTCACTGGCCTCACGCCGAAAGGCTATGCCGATGCTCAACGCGCCACGCGTATACGTGAGCAACTCCAGCAGGGTGAAACAGTGACCGATGCTTTGTATGAAGCCGGCTTCAATTCCAGTGGCCGTTTTTATACCGTGGCAGACAAGCTGCTAGGCATGACGCCCCGGGCCTACAAAGACGGCGGAGCTAATGCACATATTGGCTATGCCACCGGTAGCTGTTCGTTGGGAGCGTTATTGGTTGGGAAAAGCGAGCGAGGAATCTGCGCAATTCTCTTAGGCGATGATCCGCAAATGCTGGAAGCCGATCTGCGAAGCCGTTTCCCTCGCGCCATCGTTGAACCTGCAGACAACGCCTTCGGTCGCACCCTCGCCGAGGTTATTGAGTTTGTTGATGCACCTGCCCAGGGTTTGGCCTTGCCGCTGGATATCCGAGGGACCGTTTTTCAACAACGGGTATGGCAGGCATTACAGGCCATACCTGTCGGGCAAACGGTCAGTTATCGCGATATTGCTGAACGCATTGGTTCGCCGCGTGCGGTGCGAGCTGTCGCTGGTGCCTGCGCGGCGAATGCGTTGGCGGTTGCCGTGCCATGTCATCGAGTGGTGCGCAATGATGGCGGACTTTCGGGCTATCGCTGGGGTGTTGAGCGAAAGGCAAAACTGCTGGGAAAAGAGCGTGAGTAGCGACGTTTACTGCAAGCCAGTAGCTGTCAAAAAAACATTTTAGATGCTGATTTGCTAGTACAAGCAATTGATTTAAAAAGGTTTTTTCAGCAATCATTCGTGTCGATGGTTACTATCGCGCCCTTTCACTTCTGCCAGAAATCTCAGTGAGTACCATAGGCTCCGTACCCACTTCTAAGCCCCCGAAAGGAGCCCCAAAATGAAAAGCCAAGTATTCGCCAGCCTGATTCTGGCCAGCCTCTCCGCTAGTGTTTTTGCTCTTCCTTCTGACCAGCCACAGTTCACTTTTGGCGGCCAGATGGTTCACTCGTCCATGGTTGCAGAGGGCGGCGCTGATCGTACCAGTGCTAACCGTGTAGCTGAAGGCGGTGCTGATCGTACCGGCGCTAACCGTGTAGCTGAAGGCGGTGCTGATCGTACCGGCGCTAACCGAGTAGCTGAAGGCGGTGCTGATCGTACTGGCGCTAACCGCGTAGCTGAAGGTGGTGCTGATCGTACCGGCGCTAACCGTGTCGCTGAAGGCGGTGCTGATCGAACCGGCGCTAACCGCGTAGCTGAAGGCGGTGCTGATCGTACCGGCGCTAACCGCGTAGCCGAAGGTGGTGCTGATCGTACCGGCGCTAACCGCGTAGCTGAAGGTGGTGCCGACCGCACTGGTGCTAACCGTGTGGCTTGATGTACCGCGTTACCTCACATAAAAAACCCGGCCAAGTCAGCCGGGTTTTTTTATGGGCGATAGATTCGTGCCTGCGCGCTATGCCATTAAACATTCACTAAACACCCGTTGGACGGGCACTTTGCGCTGGCTGTGGCGCAGCAGCAGGATCAGCTCGCGGTGAAAGGTCAGCTCACCCAACTCGATAATTCGCACCCGAGCACCATGCTCAATCCATAAGCCCGCTAGCGGAATCAGCGAGACGCCGAGCCCGCACTCAACCATCTTCACGATGCCGTCCAGCTCATCCAGCTCCAACGCTACGTTGACCTCCAGGCGCTGTTCGCGCAGAAACCGGCTCACCAGCCGGCCGCCAAAGGAGGTGCGGTCGTAGCGCACCAAGGGGTTGTCGCGCAGCAGTTGCAGCGGGTCATTGCCCTCCAGGTGTGGCGGCACGATCAACACAAACGGCTCCTGACGCAACACCTGGGTAAACAGCTCCTTAGGCAAAGCAAAGGGCGGGCGAATCAGAATGGCGACGTCCAGCTCGCCGGCGTCCACTTGGCTTAGCAGGTTCAGGGAAACGCCCGGCACTAATTTAGGCTCTACCCTCGGCGCGGCTTGTCGTAAGCGCAACAGGGCGGCTGGCAATAAGCCTGTTTGCACACTGGCAATAGCGCCGATTTTCAGCTCACCGCTGCATTCGCTGGCACTCTCTGTGTTGGCCATGCGGTTGAAAATATCGAGCATCTCTCGCGCCATCGGTAGCGCGCGGTCCCCGGCGGCATTCAGGATGGCTTGGCGACCGGTGCGGTCGAACAGCTGCTGGCCCAAGGCGTTTTCCAGGTTGCGTATCTGCGCGCTGATGGCCGATTGGGTAAGGCCTATATGCATACCGGCAGCGGCAAAGGTGCCGTAACGAGCCACGGCGATAAACGTCTTGAGTTCACGAAGCATGCAGGTGTCACCGGTTAAAAGATTGATCGAAATAATTTGAGCTCGGTGCAAAAAGTAACGTCTTTTAATCAATAACTATAGGGATAGAATCGCTCCACCGTGTTTAATCCGAGGCGTGGTTTATGAGCATTTCTCCCTTTCACCTGGCTATTCCTGTGTTCGACCTACCTGCCGCTCGCGCCTTCTATGGCGAGGTTTTCGGTCTGGCCGAAGGTCGCTCCAGCGAGCATTGGGTCGACTTCGATTTCTTCGGCCATCAGTTGGTTATTCACGAACACCCGAAAACCTCCTCCCAGGAGCACGCGCATACCAATGCCGTTGATGGCCATGATGTTCCAGTGCCGCACTTTGGCGTGGTGCTCGGTTGGGCCGAGTGGGAAGCCCTGGCGCAGCGCCTGCAGGGGCTCGGCACCCGGTTTGTGATCGAGCCTTACGTGCGCTTCAAAGGCCAGGTTGGCGAGCAAGCCACCATGTTTCTCTTCGACCCTTGCGGCAACGCCTTGGAGTTCAAAGCGTTTAAGGATATGAGCCAGCTGTTTGCCAAATAGCCGGGCAGGGCGCCTTCGGCTATCCTTGGCGCCCTCGATTTTCAGCCAGGACCACGCCCATGAAAGAGCAACTCGAAATAAGTTCGGGGTGCATGGGCGCCGAGGAAATCGAAAAAATCGCCGATGAGGCGGCGCAGGCCTACGCCGACCCTGCCGCCTTTCTCGCGGCTAATCCGGATATCAACTACGACGACACCTTCCCTATTCCGCTCGGTGAATGGGTTGTGGTCGGCAGCCTGCCGGAAACCGTGTTGTTCCAGGCCGACACCTACGCTGACCTGCTGCAACAGATCATCGACTCCTTCGGCAAAGAAGTGACCTTCAATATCAAGCCCAAGCAGCTGTTGAAGACAGAGCCGCTGACCGCCATGAACCGTATTCAGGTGCAGCTCAGCGCCCTGAGCCCGGAGACCAAGGGTTATGTGCTGATGGATTTTAGTCAGCCGCTGGACGATGAGATGCAAGCGGTGTTGGTGTACACCACCGACCTTGAGCGGGTGTTGGCGTTAAGTGCGGCAGTGGGTATTGCCGCGGCGGGTTCGTACGAAGCGCTGCGCGTGGCTGTTCACGTTTAAGCGATCACCACGCCCCCTCGCTCCTCTACGACACCGCGGGATATCCGGCGCGGGTTTAGCTGACTAACAACCACGCACCCGCACCTGCCGATGCGGCGCCGGCAATGCGCACCAGCGGCGCAGCCGCAACCGGCAGAGTTCGCACCAGCGCATAACCTGCGGCGTGCAGCGCAGCGGTAGCGGCGACAAAGCCCACTGCATAGCCCCAAGGGCTGGCCAGCTCGGGCAATTCCAGGCCGTGGGCAACGCCATGAGCCAGGGCGAACAGTGCGGTCAAACCAACCGCTAAAAACACTGGCGGACGCACAGCCACCGCGACCAGCAGGCCCAGGGCCAATACCGATGCAGCAATTCCGGTTTCCATAAACGGCAGTTGCAGCCCTTCAAAGCCGAGCAAACCGCCCAGCAGCATGGTGCCGACAAAAGTCAGCGGCAGGGCCCAACGCGCGGCGCCTTTTTGCTGCGCGGCCCATAAGCCGACGGCCAACATAGCCAGCAAGTGGTCCATGCCGGTGATCGGGTGGGCGATGCCGGCAAGCATGCCTGACGAGTCGTGCCCAGGGTGAGCAAATGCCACGGCAGGGGAGAGAAACAGGGCCAAGGTGTACAGGGCTTTACGCAGGTTCATGGAGGCTCCTTTTTGCGTCCGTATTAGTCAAATCAGGCTGCCGTGAGCAGGCCCTGTTTTTCGATAAAGGCGATGATTTCGTCCAGGCCTTGGCCGACTTTCTGGTTGCTGAATACAAACGGTTTATCGCCGCGCATTTTTTTGGTGTCGCGCTCCATCACGTCCAGGGAGGCGCCAACCATGGGGGCGAGGTCGATCTTGTTGATCACCAGCAAGTCAGATTTGCAGATGCCTGGGCCACCTTTGCGCGGCAGCTTGTCGCCGGCCGAAACGTCGATGACGTAGAGGGTCAGGTCGGACAATTCCGGGCTAAAGGTTGCCGACAGGTTGTCGCCGCCCGACTCGACAATAATCAGATCCAAACCGGGGAAGCGGCGGTTGAGTTGGTCGACGGCTTCCAGGTTGATCGAGGCATCTTCGCGGATGGCGGTGTGCGGGCAGCCGCCGGTTTCCACGCCGATGATGCGTTCCGGCGCCAAGGCTTCGTTACGCACAAGAAATTGCGCATCTTCCTGGGTGTAAATGTCGTTGGTGACCACGGCCAGGTTGTAGCGATCGCGCAGGGCCAGGCACAGGGCCAGGGTCAGTGCGGTTGGGCCACCGATACCGACACGCAGAGGTTGGCTGTTCATGGTTGCATGTTCCTTTTCGTGTGCATGTTCAAGAGCGGAATAAGCGGCTGTACTGGCGCTCGTGCGCCATGCTGGCCAAGGCCAGGCCAAAGGCGGCGCTGCCCCAGTGTTCGGGTGTGTGCTGTGCGGCGTGCTGTTGCGCTTGTTGCAGCAGCGGTAGCAGCTGTGAGGTCAGGCGCTGCGCGGCTTGCTGACCCAGCGGCAGGGTTTTCATCAATACCGCCAGTTGGTTTTCCAGCCAGCCCCATAGCCAGGCGGCGAGGGCGTCGGCAGGTTGGATGGCCCACGCACGCGCAGCCAACGCCCACATCAGCGCCAGACCGGGTTCGCTAACGCTGCTGAGAAAAGTGCGGGCGTCGTCGTCCAGTTCCGGTAAACCTTCCAGCAATTGCTTGAGTGAGTAGCCCATCTGCCGGCTTTCCTGCTGCAGCTCACGGGTTTCGCGGCTGGCGCGGTGTTGCTCGGTAAGTGCCTTCAGCGCGGGCCAGTCGCCGACCGCGGCGGCGCTGCAATGGGCCAGCAATAGCGGCGCTTCAAAACGCGCCAGGTTGAGCAGCAGTTGATCGGCAATCCAGCGCTGTGCCGTCTGTGGGTCGCTCACTACCTCGCGTTCCACCGCCATCTCCAACCCCTGCGAATAGCTGTAACCGCCAATAGGCAATTGCGGGCTGGCCAAGCGCATCAGCGCCCAGGCAGGACTAAGCGCGCTCAAGCTCACGTACGCACACCAAACTGGTGCAGACGGGGTGCGTAGCTGAATTCTTCATCGCCAGCATGGGAGTGGTGATGGCCGCCGCCATAGGCGCCTTGCTCGGGTTGGTAGGGCGCGTCGATCAACTCCACGGTGGCGCCCAACTGCTCCAGCATGGCTTGCAGCACATAGTCTTCCGGTAGGCGCAGCCAACCATCGCCCAGTTGCAGGGCAACGTGGCGGTTGCCCAGGTGATAGGCCGCGCGGGTCAGTTCGAAGGCATTGGCGCAGGTCACGTGGATCAACCGCTCAGGGCTGGCGCTAACGCGTACCACGCGGCCGTCCTGGGCCTGGAGAAACTCGCCGTCTTGCAGCGCCGGCTGACCGCGTTCGAGGAACAGGCCGACGTCTTCGCCGGTCACGGTGAAGCAGCGCAAACGGCTTTTGCTGCGGGCGGCGAAGCTCAGGTGTAATTCGGCGTCCCAGCTCTGTTGTGGCTGGATACGGGAATGGATGACCAACATAAGGGTGTACCGGCAGATTCAATAACGGGTGCAGAGCAAGTGCGGTGCCAAGGCTGGCCAGGGTAGTGCTGAAGCGGCCTACACGCCTGAGGGATAAAAACTGGGGCATTGGTCAGGTTTTATTTGGTGCGCCGTACATGTTGGCGCACCTCTTTGGTGCTTTGATCTTCGTTGCCCCGGCCCTCACCCCTAGCCCCTCTCCCGCTAGCGGGAGAGGGGAACAAATCGCCGCTCCCCGACGTTACTCGATCAAGCCCCCTCGCCCGCATACGGGAGAGAGGAACAAATCGCCGCTCCCCGACGTTACTCGATCAAGCTCCCTCTCCCGCATGCGGGAGAGGGGAACAAATCGCCGCTGCCCGACGCTACTCGATCAAGCCCCCTCGCCCGCATGCGGGAGAGAGGAACAAATCGCCGCTGCCCGACGCTACTCGATCAAGCCCCCTCGCCCGCATGCGGGAGAGAGGAACAAATCGCCGCTCCCCGACGTTTCTCGATCAAGCGCCCTCTCCCGCTTGCGGGAGAGGGGAACAAACCGCCGCTCCCCGACGTTACTCGATCGAGCCCCCTCGTCCGCATGCGGGAGAGAGGAACAAATCGCCGCTGCCCGACGTTACTCGATCAAGCCCCCTCTCCCGCATGCGGGAGAGGGCTGGGGTGAGGGGCTTTTGATCTTTCGCGAACGTTATCTCCCCGCCGCAATTGCCACCGCTGCCGCAGCCGTGCGCGTCTCTACGCCCAACTTCACATACACATGCTCAAGGTGTTTATTCACCGTGCGCGGGCTCAGGCCGAGAATGTCGCCAATATCGCGGTTGGTCTTACCGCAACTCACCCACTGCAACACCTCTACTTCCCGATCGGTCAGTTGGAAGCGCAGGGCCAGCGCCTCTTGTGCCTGCTGTTGGGTTGGCACTGGCTTCAACGCTGGCACGCTGCGCGCCGATTGCAGGCTGCGGGCGGTGCGCAGGTGGGCGGCAACGCGGGCGAGCACTTCGTCGGTGCGGATCGGTTTGGTCACGTAGTCGATACCCCCCGCAGCAAAGCCTTCCACCACATGCTCGCTGTCGCACAGCGCGGTCATAAACAGCACGGGAATATCGGCCAGCTCGGCCTGCGCTTTGATCCGTCGGCAGGTTTCGAAGCCATCCAGGCCCGGCATCATGGCGTCGAGCAGCACCACGTCCGGGCGCCGGCGCTGCATACGTTCCAGGGCGCTGGCGCCGTCGAGGGCGACTAACACCATATAGCCGGCCATATCCAAGGCGTCAGACAGCAGCGCCAGGTTGTCCGGGGTGTCGTCGACGATCAGCACAATGCCTTGGTCGGCGGGGGGAAGGGCGGCGTTGACGGCGTTCATGGGGTCTCCTCGGCAGTGGGGGCGGCGGCGGGATTAAGCGTGAGGTGGTGCAGGGCGTCCTTGACCCGACGGTTGAATTCGTTGAGCTGAAAACGTTTTACCTGGGCGCGCAGGCTCTGGGTGTAGGCGGCGCTGGCTGGCTCCTGGCTGTCGATAACGTCGAGCTTTTCCAAGATGCCCTTGATGTAGCCCAGCTCGCCGAGCTCATACAGCTCGGCCAAAGCGCTGGCCGACGGCACTACCAACGCTTGCGCAGGCGGCGCGGTGATATTGGCGCGCTTAACCCAGCGCAGGCCCAGGTAGGTCTGAATTTTCTCCAGCAGCGCCGGCGTATGCACCGGCTTGGCCAGGTAGTCATTACAGGCGGCTGCGACACTGCGCTCGCGGTCGTCGGCAAAGGCGTTGGCGGAAATGACGATTATCGGCGCCAGCGATAGGGCGTTGCGGCGGATCAGTCGGCTGGTTTCCCAGCCATCCATCTGCGGCATCGACAGGTCCATCAAGATCAGGTCGGGGTTCAGCAAGGCCACCTGGCGGATCGCTTCCTGGCCATTGGCAGCCTGGGCAATATCAAAGCCCAGCGGCTCCAACATGCCGGCCAAAATACGCCGGTGCTCGATATGGTCGTCCACTACCAGAATCAGCCGACGCGAGCCCTGATAGCCAATGATGTCGTGTTCCACATGCACCACCGCCTGGGGTACGCGCACCTCCGAGAGAAACAGGCGCACCTGAAAGGTGGTGCCCTGGTCCGGCACGCTTTTCACCGACAGCTCGCCGCCCATCAACGAGGTGAGCATGCGCGTAATGGTCAGCCCGAGGCCGACGCCGTTGTCCTGGCGCATCAAATCGCCACGCTCGAACGGCTGAAAAATCCGCTCAATCTGTTCCGGCGCAATACCAATGCCGGTATCGACAATTTCAAAGGTCGCCGTCTCGCGCATATAGCTGACCCGCAGGCTGACCTGGCCGCTGTCGGTAAAGCGCACGGCATTGCCCAGCAGGTTGATCAGAATTTGCCGTACGCGTTTTTCATCACCGCGCACCACGGTGGGCATACGCCCTTGCTGCTCCAGGCGAAAGTGCAGGCCCTTCTCTTCGGCTTGCGGGGTGAACATGCGTTCCAGGTCATGGATAAATTCCGGGAAGGGAATTTCGCTGAGCTCCAGCTGCAATTTGCCGGCTTCGATTTTGGCCACATCGAGCAAACCGTCGATCAGCGATAGCAGGTGCGAGCCGCTGCGGTAGATGGTCGCCAGGGCGTCGTGATGCTGGCCGGGCATGGCGCTGTCGCGCTGCAAAATCTGCGTGTAGCCAAGAATGCTATTGAGCGGGGTGCGCAGTTCATGGGACAGCCCGGTGACATAGCGGCTCTTCGCCGCATTGGCCGCCTCGGAGGCTTCCTTGGCTTTTTGCAGCGCCTCATCGGTACGCCGGTGGGCTTCAATTTCCTGCATCAGCAGCAAGGTCTGGCGATCCGATTCTTCCTGGGCCACGCGGCGGCTTTCGCGGGTCAGCACTACCCACCAGGCGAGGATGCCGGCGAACACGGTCAGGGTCAGAAAGGCTTTGAGAAAGGCCAGGTACAGCGTTTGCTGCACCTCGGGCGAATGCGGCAACAGGCTGTGGGACACCTGGCTGTAGATCATCAGCAAGGCGCCGAGCAGCAAACCCACCAGCACCAAAAGCAAGCCGAGGTACTGCGCCAAGCGGCTGTGCAAACGTGGGATCGAGGCCCGCGGAAATAGCCAGCGGACAAAGTTATCCATCTGCTCGGCCAACCGCGCCTGCGGCTTGCAGGCATCACCGCAGCGCGCATCCAGCGAGCAACACAGTTGTAGGCCGGGCAGAAGGCCATGTCCGGCGCTTCAAAGGCATTGCTGCACAAACCGCATTGCAACTCCGCTTGCGGGCCGGCGGGATAGAGCAACTGCGGCGAGCTGGTACGGGCGATGTAGTAGCGGCCTTTGGTCAGCCAGGCGATCAGTGGCGCGGTGAGAAATGCCGAACCCAACGCCACCACAGGCGACGCCGCTTCCAGCATCACGCCAAACACCCCGCCATGGGCCAGCACCGACAGCAGCGAGGCGATCAGCATGGCGCCGACGCCTACCGGGTTGATGTCGTACAGGTGCGCGCGTTTGAACTCGATATGTTTGGGCGACAGGCCCAGTGGTTTATTGATCACCAAATCGGCCACCACCGCGCCAATCCAGGCAATCGCGATATTGGCGTAGAGCCCGAGCACTTCCTCAATGGCATCAAACACGCCGAGCTCCATCAGCATCAGCGCAATAGCCACGTTAAACACCAGCCACACCACACGGCCTGGGTGGCTGTGGGTCACGCGGGCGAAGAAGTTCGACCAGGCCAGCGAGCCGGCGTAGGCGTTGGTGAGGTTGATCTTTACCTGCGAGACGATGACAAACAGCACCATTGCCGCCAATGCCAGTTGTGGCGAACCAAACACATAG
>LNAP01006267.1_pt1 | contig 10312 bp, 2 predicted proteins | sample 602601 | NCBI WGS metagenome assembly LNAP01 (sample SAMN02440304, study PRJNA202911) | soil metagenome | biome: Subtropical and temperate rainforests or woodlands; isolation source: soil samples (1 kg each in a 20% v/v slurry with milli Q water) were... ...
GTTGATTCCAGAATTTGCTGCCGAACACCTGGCTCGTCACGCCGATTGAGGAGCGCGTAGAGCAGCCATTCTTTGCTGGCAATATGCTCTTGCGACAGGTACACGTTTTCAGCGGCTTGCAGGAAGGCGAGCGCAGCCGACTTTGCGAGCACGGCGAAGGGGTCGGCCTGGCTGTTAGGAAGATTTTGCAGTGAGACGAATTTTTCGATCAGCGCGGAGCGTATCTCGGGGCTCGTTTCCTCATCGAGGCAAGCGATTTGGGTTGCGAGCAAGACAACCTTGGCCGTTTCATCAAGTGCGCTGATCGGTTCCAGTATTGTCGCTAGCTTTTCTCGCGGGTCACGGTCGTTGCGCAACTCACGTTCGAACTGGCCGACGAGGTAGAGCGCGAGCGCCAGGTTGAGACCGTCTAGTTTTATCTCATACTGTGAAGCGCTTCCTTTCACCGAGGAGAAGAACCGGCTCGAAGCAACAGCTTCGAGTTGGGATTCTTGGACGGTATCAAACAACCTAAGGTCGTCCGTATCCTGCGCATTCGCTCGGGCCAATATCTTCGCGGCGAGTTTTTTCAAAAGGTCGGCGAAGGCGGGCGCAGAGATCGGAGCCGCCCCGTGCTGTTGCATCCTCCGCATATGCTCAAAGAGGAGCCGCCCGACGCTTAGCTCATCCAAAAGCTCGATGGTCTTGGCCTCTATCAGCTCGATCGCGATTCCGAGCAGTCGGGGGTTCCGAACGGATTCGAGAACCTCGATCCTGGCGTTGGAAAAGTCAATGCCACGACTGCCCAGTATCTGTTTGACGTCCTCAATGGACCACTCCGCGAGCGTGATCGTCCTTACACAGCAGGACAGTGCGTTTTTGAGCTGCGCCCAGTGCTGTGTGCGGGTGGTGAGCACCAGACAGCCACCCAGACCCTTCAAGTGTTGCGCGGCGCGATCGAGCCAGCGCCCCCAGTTCGACTTAAGCGGTTGGTTGAGACCATCCGCAATGAGCGTTAAGCGGACGGAACTCGCTGGAATGTTCGCGCGCCAAGCGTTGAAACGGCGCTGCCATCGCGTGATCGCCTGCGGCGTGATATTCACGCCCGTCTGACGGATAAGTTTGCGGATTAGGAAGTCATCGAAGTCTTCTGCGTCGTCGCCGGTCAAATCGTCAGCAGGACACATGACGAGAAGTGATTTGGGATTGGACAGGTTCCAGCTCTGGACAGCGAGCCAGGATTTGCCTACACCCTCTTCGCCGACGATTGCGTAGATTTCGCTCTCTGGCGCTCCGGAGAATGCGTTTGTAAGACGCGCACGCTCGGGCCGGTCGAGCGCAAGGGGGCCGGACGGATCAAGGGGGGAGAGGGGCTGGCCGAACTCGGCGCGCGCCTGCGCCTTGTTTGTGAACAACTGACCTAGCCATGCTTGGTTGAGCGTCTTGGCATGGCCCAGCCCAACATCGTCAGCGAGCGATTTTCTGAGCGCACTCACCCTTGAGGGAAAATCCGCATATTTTTCAAAGTGGTCGATTGCGTCGAGGGCGGACGCGATAAAGCCCGCTTCAGGCCTTCCGGTAAGTCCTTGTGTAATGATTGCCTTGGATTTGGAGCCTGCCGCCACAGCGGCGACGAGCAGCGATCCGAGATCGTTGTTAGACCAGTCCAATATCGCGATACCGAAGCCGTGTTTGGCTACAAATTTCCGCGCGTCATCAACGGTTTGGGATGCCACCTCGCATGTGGCTCCGAGTATCCAGAGGTCCACTAGGCCGGCGTCGTCGTTCGCAACGTCAAAAAGCTTTGCCGAAATATCGTTCTTCGAGAGGCCGTCTTTGTAGCGTTTGCCCTCGAAATATGTGGCACCGCCATCGAACGCGGAATCGCCGTCTCGCCCTCGCTGCGTGCCTGACTTTGCGAGACGGAAGGATTGCCCTGTGATCTCACCCAGAATGACACCGAGAAACCCTTCAAACCCTTCTGGGCCCGAAGGGTCGAGGGCTAGCAGGGCGTCCTGTATAGCCTTTGCGTGCATCTTATCTGCTGTATTCATTCTGGAATGACGCTATCAAAAGTGTTGCGGCCAGTGGCCGTTAATTTTCAAGGGTTCCGTATCTTTGTCAGGAGAGCACTGTTGCTTCGCCTCCCGGCTAGGTTCGAAAAATAAAGCTGTCGGCTGCAGAATGATAGCTTTCCGGCCCTGCCGCTCTAAGCACAACGAATGTCTCCTCCTGGCCGATTTCTGCCAGTCACCACTGGCCGCTTTGGGTCGACTGCTGTCGGTCGAGAGAGGCAGCTATCGACCCTAAGGAGACATTCGTGCTTGGTCTTAATACAACGGGCATTGCTAGTGCTAGGCGCCAGCATTCAACGCGGTTAGTCCTCTGCGTACGGGTCTGGCAGCATGATTGGCCAAGGCTTGCCGGACCCCAGATCAGGATGATGCGGCTCGGCTTCCGGCATTCCGTGTTCATCCCTGTACCAGTCGACCTGACGCAGCCAGCGCGCAGCGGCGTCCGCGGCACCGCCGTCCGTGGTCAGCGCAAGCAGCTTTTGACGCAAGCTGCCGGCAGCGACTGGCACAATGTTGTATGCACCGGCCCAATCTTCGGCAGGCACATGCTCGGTGACAACCCGTTCGACGGTTTGCCACCCCACAAAGGCGCGCTTCAGTTCCTTCTCGAATCTTACGAGTAACAGCAATCCGTCCTCGTCTGGATATTCGGCGACCGCATGGGCAAGTATCGCGAGCCCGCGCGAGGTCGGGCCGTCTTTCAATAGGCTATACACATAGGCTCGCAAATCGGGATGGGTAGCGATCAGGCTCCCAAGCTCTCGCGCCAGATGCCACTCGTCCGTTTTCGTTCCATCGAAGACTCCCATGGCGGTCAGGTCAACGATACGGCGCGCTGAAGTCGGGGTGCCGAACCGCAGGGCCGTCGCGCGCCAGCGCTCATTCAAATAGAAGCGTGCGTCTTCCTCCGCCAGCCTGAACAAGACCTCTTCGGCTTCGTCCGAAGGAGCATCGGCGAGAGCTCCAACCATTTCCTCCAAGAAGCGCGGCTCGCGTTGCGCTGGCGGCATGCTGCGCACGAGGGCCAGCGCCTCAGTTGGACGGCTCACGAATGGCAGGAGCCGCAGCCAAAGCTTAAGTTCGTAGCCCTCGCTCTGCGTCAATATCCATGTCTCGGTTTTCGCCGCCTCGAAGGTCTCGGAGATCCCGTCGGCGACGACCTTGATGTCGAGTTCCTCACCCGAAAGAACGAGGTTCAGGAGCAGATTGGGACGCGCGCGCCTCGGCGCGAGGGTGATGAGTGTCTGGATCGTGCTGTCGCGCTGGCCATGCGGGAGCCGTGCCGCGACGATGCCGAGCATGATCGCAAGGTGTTTCTGCTCATCCGTTGCACCATCCGCAATCAGGGGTTCGATTGCTGCGAAGATCGTTTCTGCTTCTGCCGATGTCGCATCAGGTTCGGCGGCGCGCACCGCGCGTTTCTCCCCAACGGCCGAGAAATCCACTCCGCCGAAAAAGGGTTTGTCCTTCGGTGGCTCGTTCTTAGCATACCATTGGTCGGCGAGCACCTGCGCGGCGAGCGCGCCGAAGTGCTCGTCCGTCAGGTACTCCCGCATCAGGGCGGCGGTCTCCTGCGTCTTTATCGCCTTGAACGCGCGCTGATACTCGCCCGTGTAAGGCCATTGCGCTTCGTTCACGGCTTCGCTGGGCTGCCGCCAGCCAGCGGCCTGCGCCTCCGCGCGAAAGGCCCGGTAGCGCCGCAGGTTGTCGTCCATCAGCTGCTTCAAGATCGGCAACAGGCTCACGGACGGAGCGTGGCTCGCAAGCGTTGCGATGCTGGCAGTCTGCCGCCGTTTCGCGTCGCCCGAAGCGAGCATGCGATTGCCCCAGTCGTCGACGAGGCCCTGAGTGGCCGCGAGCGCGGCCGCGCCGAACGGTCTGCTGCGATTGGTTTCACCATTGGGATGGCGCGCGAGAAGGTCGGCCAAGTGTGCCATTTGTTGGTTGTCCACTTGCGCCGAGCGCGCAAGCACAGCGGCAATGAGACTCGCCCCCGGCACATGCGCGATGCGGGTTTGCAGCCCCCTAAACGTCTCGCTTGCCTCGCGGTCGTATTGACCGTCCACGCGCAGGCCCGAATCCGCGTCGAGAAACGCATCAACCAGGCGGCCCACGGCCTTCGGCCCGAGCACCGACGCGGCGGCTTCCGCGCGGTCGTCGTGGCTGACGGGATCGGCAAGCACCAGTTGAAGCAGCGCGTCGTCTTCCAGGGCGAAACCGGTGGACGCCAGAACGTCGTCCGCGCCATAGAACAGAGTGCGGCCTGCACGCACGCGCGCCAGCAGGCCGTCCGCGACCGCGCCCGGATAACGGTTGCGCGCCTCATAGATCAATTGCACCCCGGCATCCTGCCGGTGATCGATAGCCATCGTGCTGATGATATCGGTCAGCTCGACGCTGCGGTCCTCGCTGCCTTGCGTGTACACGATCACGCGCAGCCGATCATAAGCCGACGGTTCTTCCGCCGCCTGCCGCTGGCGCGCCACCGCGACACCTTTCTGGACCTGATCATCGTCCACTTCATCGATGAGGTACTTGCGGGCAATCAGGTCGAAGGTCTTGTCGCCCGCCTTCTGTAGCACTTCGGCCACGTGGCGGTCCGCGCGCCGGAACGCGAGCGCCTCGACGACGGAGGCCTGCACTTCAGGATCGGGATCGCTCTTCGCAATGGCGCTTGCAAGATCGAGTCCATCCATGCCGCTGTGCGAGGCCATCTCGTGCAGCAACACCGTCCGGGCGTGCGGAGACAGGGCCTTGATCTTCTTCTCGGCGTCTTTTCCGAGGACCGACGGCCGAAAGCGCCTGCAATTGCGCAGCGCCCTGAGGCTGATCTGCTCGTTTTCGTCGGTGATGAGCGGCCAGACCGCATCGAGGAATTCAGAGCGGCCCGACGTGAGCATGAAACGGAGGGCGCGATCCACCTTTCCGGGAGCGTGCCAGCACGCCACGAGCCCTTGAATCGTCGCGGCGATCTGCGCCCACACTTCTTCCGTGGAACGGAAGATCATCTCGGCGGCTAGGATCGGATCGACCTCGAACGCGGCGACGATAGCCTTGCCGCACGCGGCACGCTGGTGCACGTCGCCGCACGCCAGACGCTCGACAGCAAAGAGGATAGCTTCCTCCCATGCAGGGAGATTGAAGACTTCCGCCTTCAGCGCCTCGCGCCCTCTGGGGTCGGCGACCTTGGCGATGATACGGCGCTCGACCGAATGAGAGGCGTACCACTCCTGAAACTGCTGGTGCTGGAACGAATAGCCCGGCGTGTCGCCCGCGCGCATCAGCACGTGGTTGCTGACGAGCACATCAAGAACTGCGTCGGGCTGCGGCTTGATCGTGATCTGCCCGTTGTCGGCCAGCAGGGTCTCCGTCTCGAATATCGACCGCCGCGCGTTGCTGTCGGCGATGGCAGTGTTCGCCGTGCCCGTGGCGAAGACGGCGAGACCGTCGAGGTAGTCCTGCTGGAATCCTTGCGCGACGGCGCGAAGCGCTTCCGCGCGGCTCGCCTCGTTTTCGTGTGCGGCCACAAAGTGCCGCAGCACTTCCTCCTTGGTCGTCGGGAACGGCGCATTTTCAGGAAGCGAGAGCAGCGCCGTCAGATAGAGGGGGATCGTCACAAGCTCGCGCACGCCCGCCGTGCGCCACGCCTGATCCACGATCTTCGCGCCTGCGTCGCCGCGCATCGCGACTGCGATCTGCATTTGCTGCTCTTCGTTGAGCGGTAGGAGATCGATGCGCATTCCACCGAAGGGAACGTCGAGTGCTTGCCTGCGCGTCGAGACGACGAGGCCAACTTCGGGCAATTGCGCCTTGAGGGCGGCGACCTGCACGCGCGCTCGGCTCCGCGCCTGCGCATCCAGCTCGTTCCAACCGTCGAGCAACAGCACGACGCCGGGCTGGGCAGCGGCCTTGCGCAGATCGTCTTCCGAGATTTCACGGAACGCCGGACGCTTGAGGATCGAGTCCAGAACCGTCACGCCTTCCGTCGCCCAATCGCCGAGCGGCACCACGAGAGGCGTGCCGTTGCCGCTCGCCAGTACGCCTTCGGCGATCTGGAAGAGTGTAGTGGTCTTGCCCATGCCTGGCGGCGCGACGAGGATCAAATCATCCAGCGACGTGACCGCGCCCGCGAGCGCGCCTGTCGTCACTGGCTCGTCAAAACCGCCCACTTCCAGCGTGAGCGCGACCGCCGTGGACGGCCATTTCGCGGTCTCACGGAAAACCTTGAGATCCGCTTCTGCGGCGGTCCGAATGCGAGCCGCCAACTGCGCGTCCGTGGTGACGACTCGCCCACGCGCCACTTCATTGCGCAGCACGCGCCGCCGAGACTCGCTTTCCGCCTGTTTTTTCCATTCGAGCAACTGCTCGACGGTGAATTCCGAATCGGTGGAGTCGATGGCCTTGCCGTGATCGCGGCACATCCAGATGCCGTTCTTCGCAGAGGACCGCTCCTCGGGCGACATCTTCTCGTCGTAGCGGGGACCGCCGGGCGCAGCCGCGCATATGTGGGCCGCCGTGCCGATGTCGATTACGCCTTCGACGTCCGATGTTGCCCCGACCGTTGGCGTGCGACACATCGGAAACGAGCACAGCCACCCCGCGCGTTTCGCGATCTGCAGCCTCGTTGCCTGTTTGAAATCGTCTCGGTTCTTCTTTGTCACCTGACGGATACTCGAACTTTCGCCACGCCCCCGACGCGCCGACTACATAATTTAGCCGCCTGTCGGGGAATACCATGAATTCCGAATTTCGAAATCATTTCACATTCGTTGCGAATCAGCACCAATCTCGCTCACGCGCCATAGCTTAGATCGTCCCTGGTTAGGAGGCGTCTAGGACGCTCGCTTTCAACCTTCGAGCGCAGCGCCTGAACGGCAGCTTCTGGTCGATTCTGTTGAAAAAGTCCCTCCAGCCCCGTCGAGAGCACTCAGCGGCTAGAAAATGATCAACTCGCGCGTTGCTACGAGAAATCTGACCGGCTTCACCGCTGAAAGGAGCATTTTTTTCAAGCTCCGCACGGCAATTTCCCGCAGGGGGGATCGCATGCGACTTTTTCAACAGAATCGGCCGATTTCTGCCTGTCGCGACTGGCCGCTCTGGGTCGATAGTTGCCTCTCGTGATCGGGAGCAATCGACCCAAAGCGGAGCGCCCTGAATCCCACAGACTTCACCCGTAGCGACTACCCATCCTCAATCAGGTAATGGCAGGCCTTGTGACGTCCTACCTACCGATGTCATCGCTGCGCTTGAAGCAGAAAGCCATCCCAAATCGACTGGTAATCATCCCCTAGCCTTGGCCGTTTCGCCCAAGCGTTTGTTCACAGAGTCCCGCCATGCCGACAGCTTAGCGATGTCCTGCTCCAGCTCGTCAGGCTCTGGCATGGGGAGCCTTCCAACGGCCGCTGCCGCGTCATGTTCGAATTTGGAGCTCTTGGACATGCCGGTCTCAACTTCCCGATAGTCGTCGTCGGTCACAACGACGGACTTGAGGCGCAGTGTCGACACCCCCTCACCGAACCGCTGAACCGCTCCGTTCAGCAGCACCTCCTCAATACACCGCTCCCAAGCCAGGCGCAGCCGACCATAGCAAGCAGCAGTTAGGCGACGATGCTCATCGTCATCCCCGTCCTTTTGTGCTTTGCGAACCTCCACCAATTCTTGTCGGAGTCTGGCCAGACGGTCCTTGGTGCCCACGACGTCGAACGGCAGATCCTGCGAGTGCACACCATACCCTTGCGCGGTTCTGCGGATGTAGTTCTTGGTCAGCGCAGCCCCAAGCTCCTCGACCTTCTGCCCCAAGATGCAGAGGAAGTAGATGTCGTGGGTGAAGACGATCACCTGCCGGGTGAGCGACTCAAGAGCCAAACGCTCGGCAACTTCCCAACGGCGCCGGTGATCGAGCGATGAAACTGGGTCATCCAAAACAATCCCGCCACGTCCCTTGCCAAGCTTGATCTCCGCAAGGAAGGATGCGATGGCGATAGCTCGCTGCTCCCCCTCACTGAGGATGGCTGCAGGTGCTCCCCCACCAGGCAATTGCAAGACCAGCTTGAATTGGGTCTTGCCCCCTGGAGACTCTGGCTTCATAACCACCTGAAGCTGGTGCACCTTGAGGCGTTTGAGTTCTTCGTTGAGAGCGTCCGCCAGTTCTTGGCTGGCCGTCGTCCGCGAAAGCTCGGTGGACTTTCTGGAGATGGCTCGCGTGTCCAAACCATCAATGCACGCCTGAAGCTTGCGACAGAACTCATGCTTTGCAATTGCCTCCAGGACAGCGGCCTTGACCTCTCCCAGGCGCACCCGCGCATCAAGCTCTCGCTTCTCCGCCGTCATGTCAGCCCGGACCTTCTCATCGGCAGTGGCCTCCAACGCCTTGGCCTGATCCTGTAGACCTTCAATGATGCGTACCAAACCCGGTCGAGGATCGGCCGGCAGGGCCAGTACATCCTCCCACTGGAGTTCGGCCGCAGCTGCCTGCAACACCGATTTCTGGCGGGTGTTCAGGCACTCCTGCATCGACAAACATTCGGCAGCGAGCACCGGATCAATCTCCGTCAACTCCTCCACCAAGCCATCGCGGAACATTACATCTAAGGCGGCTTTCTGAACTGCCCTGCAGGCCGTGGTTGCAGTTTCTCGTGCCTCCCTCGCAGCCTTCTCGGAGGCCTGCTTGATGAAGGTGTCAAACTGAATCAGGCGCGCAGCCCCTTCCTGACCAAGTACGTTCTGGCAGAGGGGGCACGCATTGTCTTCAGGAAGCTCCGGGAACTCATGGGCTGGGTGGCTCACCTTGGCGAAAGCTCGGGCTGCGTCAAACAGCATCTTCCAGTCTTCCCCCCCAGTGCCAGCAAGTTGACCCCGAGCCTGTTTGAACTCGATAGCAGCCAGTTCTGCTGCGGCTTTGGCCGCGTTTGACTTATCAATAAGCCCCCTGAGCTGCTTGACCTTTTCATCGTCGATCAGCGCTATCGCCGCCGCAATGCGATCCTTCAACCCCGTGAGGCGCGTTGTCTTCTGGCGAATCGCCTGGGCTTTTTGCTTCGGATCAGCTTCGGCGAGGGTTTTGGTCAGCAGGGTAAGTCGATCCTGCTCGATCTGGTTAAGCGTGGCCAAAGCCTCAATGTGCTCAGGTTTTGCGTTGCCCGGGATGCCGAGTAGTGCTGTGGCGACCGCTGTCTGCTCTTTCGCAAGCGCGGCATACGCTGCGTCACTCGGAGCATTCGCCGTCTTCTCTTGCGTGGCGCGCGTCTTGAGTCTGTTACAGGCGCCGACCAATCCCTCCAAGATATCCAGCCCGTATGGGGCGTAAGCGAAGTCCCCATGGTTATCGATGTAAGCACGGGCGCAATGGGTATCGAATATCGATATGTCCGAGAGCGGCTCAGGCGATGCCACACCGTATTGCCAAGGAAGGTCAGTGGCCACACCGTCGATTACAGCCTCGAACACAGCTTGGGCGACGCCGGCAGCCTTGGGATCCAAGTTGGCGTTGGGAAGGATGGGCTCGCGCCGATCTCTCGCGCGGCACGCATGCTTGAACACCCTGGAGTAACCCGACTTCCCAGCCCCGTTCTCCCCATAGATGACGGTCAGGCCCGCCAAAGCAATTGGGACGCTTCCGCCATTCGCCAATGCATTGACATTCGCAAGCTCCTTGATCGCGGCCAACTGAACTATCCGGGCTGGATCGGCAGGCAGCGCAACCTGCGCGTCCTGAAGCTTCTTGGGTTTCCGGCTATCTGGATCCGGGATCCCCGCCTCTGACTTGGCCAATGCATAGAGGTCGTCCAGATCAGCGGCACCAAGCGTACGGTCTTGGTAGAGTCGAGCAATGGCATCTTGCTGCCAGGCAGGAAGTCCCTTGGACCACGCGTGGATCTCTTGAATAATTGTCACCTGCCTCCTCCTTGGCGCAATGCCCGCACAAACAAAAAAAAACCGGTTCAGTGACCGGATTTTTCGATGTGTCTAGCTGCGTTCACAGCTGTTCACGCCGCATAAAACCATACCGAATTTCGGCAGGAAAGCTATTTCTCGCTGGCAGAAATTGGCCGAATGAAGCCATCCTGATCACGACTCAACGACCGGATGTGCCGCTCTCGAGCCCTCCAAAAATGTGACGATAAAATCCGTTATCGTCACTTTCCGGCCGGCGGCCTGTTCGCTACCCTAAAAGCCTGTGCCGTGGAAACTGAGGGCGACGCTCCGCCGTCGCCTCCCCCCGCGGACACCTCTATTCCTGAGGGGATGCGATCATGCCG
>LNAP01016314.1_pt1 | contig 10312 bp, 13 predicted proteins | sample 602601 | NCBI WGS metagenome assembly LNAP01 (sample SAMN02440304, study PRJNA202911) | soil metagenome | biome: Subtropical and temperate rainforests or woodlands; isolation source: soil samples (1 kg each in a 20% v/v slurry with milli Q water) were... ...
ATGGGTGGTGCGCTGGCCAAAGGCGCGACGATGTTGCCAGGCGCTGCCAAAATCGCCCCGTTGATCGAGTCTATTGGGTCGGGTGGTTTCAAGGCTGGCGGCCTCGGCGGCGCGCTGGGGCTTGGCACTCGCGTGGCAGGTGGCGCTCTGACCGGCGGCGCGACAGCAGGTCTGGTAAACCCGGAAGATGCAGGTATTGGTGCATTGGTTGGTGGCGCTGTGCCTGGTGCTGTGTCATTGGCTGGTAATACCACCCGTGGCGTCGGACGGGCTATTCGCGGCGGCGAGATCAGTCCGGAAGTGGCTGGACTGGTGCAAAAGGCCAACAACCTTGGCATTGACATCCCGGCTGACCGTGTGGTCAACAGCAAACCCATGAACGCCCTGGCTGCCTCGCTGGAATACATGCCGCTCAGCGGTCGTTCGGCCACGCTGGAAAAGATGCAGGGCCAGCTGAACCGGGCGGTGAGCAAGACCTTTGGCCAGGATTCCGACAACGTCACCATGGCGCTGCGCAAGGCTCAGGGTGATCTGGGGTCGAAGTTCGACACGGTTCTGCAGAGCAACAAGGTCAAGGTCGACCCGACGTTCACCCAGGAACTGGCCGACCACGCGCAGCGTGCCACCAGCGAACTGGAGTCTGGCCAGGCCAATATCATCCTCAAGCAGATCGACGAGATCATGGCCAAGGCGCCCAATGGCGAGATTGATGGCCAGACCGCCTACAACATCAAAAAGACTCTGGACCGGATCGGCCAGCGCAACAGTCCGGAAGCCTGGTACGCAGGCGACCTGAAAAAGTCGCTGATGGGTGCGCTAAACCGCTCCCTGGCACCCGATGAAGCGGCCGCGTTCGCCAAGGTGCGCCAGCAGTACGGCACGATGCTCGACTTGAAGAAGATGGCGCAGAACGGCGCGGACGGGGATATCTCGATCGCTCGCCTGGCCAACATGAAGAACATCGGCAACCCGGAACTGCAAGACCTGGCTGACATCAGTGCGCAGTTCCTGAAGTCTCGGGAAAGCCCTCATGGTGCGATGCAGCGCCTGATGCTCGGTGGTCTTGGGGCTGTTGGTGCCGGGTCTGGCGCGATGTCACCACTTCTGCTTGGCGGCGCTATGGCAGCTGGCCGCGGGGCCAACTCGGCCCTGAACAGCAACGCCTTGCGCAACATGCTGCTGAAAGCCCCCAGTCAGGGCGGTGGACTACTGTCTCTCGGCGCGGAGAAGGCCAACAAGATTCTGCCTTTGCTGGCTCCGCAGATGCTTAACGGCCAGTAATCCCCAGCCAGAACCCGTAAATGATGGCGCCGATCACCAGAACGGCGCCCTTCAAGATCATGAAATCCACCAACGTAAATTCCACTCATACCTCCGAGCCCGCCCTGTGCGGGTTTTTTTATTGGGATGACCGAACATGCCGCTACCTTCTTCGATCAACGATCTGTCGACCACGGCCGGCAGCAACAGCCCGGCCGGCTCGGAATCTCCGTCGACCATTGATGACTATCTGCGCCTCTATGCATCATACATCGCCCAGGTGCGCGATAGCGCGCAGAGTAATTCGTTCAACTATGCCGCTGGCGGTGGATCGGCCAATGCCATTACTGCCACCTTCTCGCCAGCTGTAACCACGCTGTCAGATAGCACGGTTCTTATTGTTAAGGCTTCAGCTGCAAATACTGACGCGACGACATTCAGCCCTAATGGTCTTACTGCCAAGCCGGTAGTTGGCTTGGCTCATGCCGCTCTTCAGGGTGGTGAAATCGTCGCCAATGGCCATGTATGCCTGCAGTACAACACCAGTATCGGCGGCGGGTCATGGGTTTTGATCCATAGCAGTGGCGGTGCGCTACAGGTCGGCACGGCTACAAAAAGTCAACATGCAGTTACACTGAGCCAGGCGCCATCCCTTGCTACCGGCATTGCTGGCGCAGCACTCAATGTACGGATGTCGGTTACTGCTGCCAGCTCAACTGCAACATTGACAGCTGACGAGGTCATCGTTGCGTCTGCGCTGGGTGGTCTGCAATATCGGCTGCCAAGCTTCAGCAAAACTATTGACTTATCAACTACTGGCGCCGGGGGCATGGATATCGGTTTGGCTCCGGTAAGCGGCTGGGTTGCGCTCTACCCCATCTATAACCCAACCACGTTGGCTTCTGCCCTGCTTGCGGTAAATGCTACATCAGTAGCAGCTCCACAGATCTACGGTGGAGTGAACATGCCTAGCGGGTATACCGCATCGGCATTGTTGAGCGTATGGCGCACTAACGCCAGTAGACAGTTTTCTATCGGCTACCAAGAAGACAAATGGCATTACTTGGTCAGCACGCTGGCTATCAACACTACGACGCAGGCGGCCTCTCTGACGTCCGCATCGATTACCGGGAACATCCCGCTAAATGCACGGTTCGTCAAGGCCAGCGCCAATATTGCCAGCTCATCGTCAGGCGTGCTGGTAGCGACTCAGCTTGCCGCCTCATCCACAGGTATTGGCCTATCAATCATGGGCGCTTCCAACAGCACGGCTGGCGGCGGTATCAGTGGCGAATATGGAATTGTCCCCATCCTGACCCCGCAAACATGGTTTTACACAGCGACCGTGGCCGCAGGCGCCATGACCTTTAACGCGAGCACTACTGGGTATCAGATCTGATGACGACTAAGGTATTAGTTTGTGGTAATTCGACCGCCACCGGTTTTGTCGGAAGCCCACTAGTGGGCGGGGAAGGTCATTACACCACCGATACCCCTGCCGCAGTGGCCGCATCAATTCTCAATGCCCGCAGCGGCTTCGGGGAGGCCGTGTTCGATAACGTTGCAGTTGGGGGCACGATGTTGGCCCAGTGGCTCGATGGGCACACTACCGCGGGCGGCGTGGTTATTCCGCCGCTGGCAACCCGCCTGGCCACGTCAGACGCGACAGTTGTGCTGGGGTGTTTCGGTATTAACGAAGCGTTCACGCCCGGTATAACTGTCGAGAATTACATGTCGCAGGTTCAAAACTTCCGCAACATTGTACTGGCCGCGCACAAGACGCCCATCTTTGTTACCGACAATCCGATCAGCTACAGCACGGCACATAACAACATCTTGTGGGGCCTGATGAATGGCGTCCGGGTGGTGGCGGCGCAGATGGGGATGCAGGTAGTAGACTGCAACGACGCTATCTCCCGCCACGTGGATAATTGGCAGCAGTTCTTGCCGGACAAAATCCATGGTGACGAGACGCTTAAACACTTCGCCGGAACTCTGATAGCAACATCACTTGCCAGGCACATCATTTAAGGAGTTATACATGAAGTACGTTCAGTTTGAAGACGAGACGCACAGTGTGATCACCGCTGTGTTTGGCTGCCCTCAAGATCCGGAGAGCCGCCACAATCTCGGCGAAGTCGAGGATGACGACGAGCGCTTCATTGATTATGTGGCATCACTGCCCGAGCAATTCCGCGCCGCCGTCTTGGCCGCGTAGGTCATTTATTCAGCAGGGACTTGACGACTGGGTAGATGACCGGGAATGAGATTTTCGACTTGACCACGTAGCCTTTGCTGGTTGGGTGGATCTTGTCGCCCAGGTAGGTCTTCCATTCTGGGTGCTTCATGATCTCGGCCCACTGGCTGATCACTGGAACTCCCAGCCGCTGACCGGTCGCCAATGCCTGATGCTGGTACGCCCAAAGCGACTCGTTGTGCATGTCGTCGATAGGGTTTGGCGTTTCCAGCAGTACGATTTTCCCGGCTGCCCTAGCAATCTTCACCAGCTCTGACAAGTCCTTAGCGTAGAGCTCTGGCGTGTATGCCGGGGTGTAGGCGTCGTTGATCCCGAAGTTGATGATGACGATATCGGCACCGCCGCGAGCGACCTGCTTGGCGAATGGCGTGGTGTAGTTGAATGTCCCGTTGATCAGTTGGTTGGCCGTAGTTCCACCTGCGCCACGATCTTTAATGACAACGGCATTCTTCCCCAACTTGCCATTCAGCATGGCCTGCACAAGCTTTGGCTCTGAGGCCTTGGCTTTACCGTACTTCCCGTTCTCGAACGTCACGCCGGTCGTTGTTGAGTCGCCATACCATTCGATAATGACTGGTTTTGCCAGTGCCATCTGAGTCATGGCCAATAGCACGGTTGTGATAACCACACGAACGACGTTTTTCATTCTGCGAACTTCCTGCTGATCCGAATCCGGGCGATGGCCATCCATTGCGGGGCGCATCATAACTTATCTCTGGCTTTGGAGTAGAGCATGTCTACCCGCCGACACTTTGTTTTTGGAGCTTGATAAATGCGCACCTCTCAAAACGGTATCGCCGTGCTGAAGTACTTCGAGGCCTGCTCGCTGAGCGCATACCCGGATCCAGCCACCGGTGGCGATCCTTGGACAATCGGATGGGGTCATACCGGGCCGGAGGTCGTGCGCGGGCTCGTCTGGACCCAAGCCAAGGCCGATGCGCAGCTGCTGGCTGATCTGGCCGAGCGGGAGATGTCTGTGTCCTGCGCAGTCACTCACAGCATCAACCAAGGCCAGTTCGATGCGCTGGTGGTGTTCGTTTACAACCTGGGGTATGGCAACTTCGAAGGGTCGACTCTGCTGCGGCTGATCAACGCGGGCGACATGGATAAAGCCATCACTCAGTTCCCGCGCTGGAACCGGGCCAACGGCAAGCCAATGCGCGGCCTGACCCGCCGTCGTGCCGCTGAAGCCGCGCTGTTCGCCAGCAAGACGGGCACACAGGCTATTGCCATAGGAGTGGCCTCGGCATGAGCACGATCCTGATGAAGATCCTTCCTTATATAGCTGCGATGGCTCTGGTGGCTGCAGCGCTGTTCGGCGTCTACCACCACGGGCTGTCAGTCAAGGATGCTGAATGGCAAGTCCGGTGGAATGACCGGAATGCGTTGGATGCGAAGGCTCGCGCCGCAAACGAAGCCGCTGAGCGCGCCAAAGAACAAGCCCGTCAACTCTCCATCAACAAGGCGATCCAAGATGGTCAACGCACGATCGATCAAGCCACGGCTGATGCTGCCGCTGCTCGCGCTTCTGCTGACAGCCTGCGCGGGGCAGCCGACTCGACTCGCAGCCAGTCAAGCCGGCGGCAATTCCTGCACTTCCGCCGCAAGCAAGGCAGCTATCCGCGCCGCAATGGTGCTTGCCGACGTGCTCAAGCGCGTTGACCAGAGAGCGAGCGATTTGGCTGAAGTTGCTGACCAAGCCAGAGCCAGGGGAGTTATCTGTGAGCAAGTTTATGAAGGCGTCCGATAGCCGATAGCCCGCGGTTTATGATCAAAAACCTGTCTGCTCATCGAATTCGTTTGGTCTTGTGGAGTGGCACGGCAAGATGCCATCATCGCTAATCTTTATCAGGGATTAGGCTATGCGCAGGGGTGATCATTTGGTGAGCGTGAGGTACGGATACACCCACCATGGCATCTATATTGGTGCTGGTGAAGTGCTCCATTATTCTGGATTTGGGGATAGTGTTTCTGGACCTATTTGCAGAGTAAGCCTCGAAAAATTCAGTGGTGGCATGCCCACCGTTGTGGAGTCGCATCCATTGGCGGTGCATGACGCTGAAGCGCGCATTGCTCGCGGGTATACGCGCCTGGGTGAAGACTCCTACAATCTGGTCACGAACAACTGTGAGCATTTTGTGAATTGGTGCATCTATGGCACCACTACCAGCGAGCAGGTTCGGTCAGTGTTATCAGCGGCGGGAAATAAACTGGCTGGTATCGTCCCAGGCGGCTCTGCCGTAGTTACCGCAATCGCGGCCGGATCGGCATTGAAAAATGGTTTCGACGCTGCTTCAGGGGCGGCAAAGCCTGTAGAGGCAGCTTTAAAGGTTGCGACGAAGTCTGCGTTGATTGGCGCAGCTACCGTAATTGGTGGACCTGTGACCATTGCGGGCAAGGTCGCGGTCTTTGCAGCCAAGAAGCTATTTTTCAATAAGTGAATGGTGGTTAAGCACTCCTTGAGGGAGTGTGACCACGATAACTCACCCGACTTGACCCTGCGCATGCTCAACGAATTGTCGCCATCACCGATGAAGGGGACCGGGGATTGATCGCGCTGGCGGCGTGCCAAGCGTACGTCAGAGAGGTGAATCGCTGATGGGCATTCGCGCCTGCAACTCGCGAATGATCCTCTCATTTTGGGACAGGACCAGGGTAAGCCTTTGGATCTCGCCCAGTTGCACAGTGGTTTCGGCTTCGCGGTTTGCCAGCCATGTTCTGGCTCTCGTCAGATCCGACGAGAGCTGGTCGTTCATCTGGACCAGACCTGAAATGTTTTCCCTCGCTGCGCGCAGCTCCAGCTTCAGCGCCTGGATGTCTTCCTCAAGCATGCTTGCGTAATGCTTGACGGTTTCGAGCCGGGTTGGGCAGCCCTCCCAATCGCTGGTGTCTTCGATTTCATACGGGTCCACGGTGACGCCTTATTGGTACTGTTTTAATATACAGTAATCTAGACGCGCCAGTCGGGCGAGGGTAGGGCGACGAGTTGCATGGCTTGGGTTTGTTTTCGGTCAGCAGAACGCCGAAGGAGGGTGAATCGCTGTCTAAAAACACCTACACCTTGCTCGGATTCGTTAGGCCGAAAGGTGCTTAAAGCGGGCTAAAGTTTTAGACAATTTCCAATGCATACCCTTTAAATACAAGGCCTCTAGCGGATTCCAATACTAATGTTGCACTACAGTAATATCCACTGCTGCCTGCGATTCGCGAAAGGTAAAAATACCGAATTAATTTTTAGAGGCTCCTCCCGGCCCTGCGATAGTGTCGAGAGGAGTGCCAATTATCCGTTACGCAATGGCTGTAGTTCCCAAAAGTGCAGTCGTAACTGCTGGCGCTTTATACCTTAGGGCAGCCCTTGGCGGCATACTTGGCGTTGCCGCTGTATGTGCACGTCCACGCGCCGGCGGCGTCCCGCGCCCAGATAACATTACCTACAGCAGCGATGTTGTCTCTGATAGCGCACTTGATTGAGCCAATACCTGTCGCAGCAGCAACGATCGATATATCGCAGTTAGGGGTCTGGGCTTGTAGTCCGATATCTGCCAGAGTAATGGCTGCTGCGCTTCCTTCATTGACCATTACTTCGTACCCTGTTTTCCCGGGAGAGATCTCCGCGATTGCCGCGGCAACTTTAGCTTTGGCCACGTAATTCGAATAAGCCGGGATGGCAAATGTGGCAAGAATCCCAATAATCGCAACAACGATTAAAAGCTCGATGAGGGTAAAGCCCTGTTGTGTAGACTTCATGAGTACATCCTTTTTGGTCAATTTAACGGCATGAATAACGCTTACGATTGCTACGCAGGTTTTATGCCAAACTAGAAGAGCAAAAAATACCGGTAAAAACTTAATTTGCCTTTAATTGAAGGCTACTTGGCACAGGCTTGGTCGCGCCAGCACTGGATTGGCACAGCTTAGTCAGTGCCGTATGCTGGAGCATTTAGCGTGCTCTAGTGCTGGCGAAGCGCAGAAGAGCATCCATTTGCATGCCGGCCACGGGATGCCCCAAGGAAGCTGCCTTAGCTATCCACATGATTCCCTTGTTTGCATCTTTCGGGACTCCCTTGCCGGATACGAAGCAGTTGCCGAGATGCTGCATGGCATCTGGATTCCCTTGATTAGCTGATGCACGCCACCAGTACAACGCTACGTTACGCTTCCCAAATTCATCGAACATCTGGGCTAAATCGTTTTGAGCATCTGCGTGTCCAGCATCGGCCGAAATTATGAGCTCAATATCCTCCTCGCTGAACGGCAAGGAAATGAAAGCGAGGACGTCGTCCAGCGCGACCATCGTTCTGCCCCGGTCACTACCGGTGCGGCCTACGATACTGGCGGACACTCTGCGCCACCAAGTACGCTTACTGTGCTCACTCATCGCTATTGCTGAATCAAGACCTATCGATCGCATAATTTCTCCTTAGGGCTGAAGTATGTATCAGCAATTGGCCGCGACTGGTAACGGTTTTTAGACCCATTCTTCCGCTGTCGAGTTTGGCTCGCATCCCTCAAAGCGCTGCCTGGCACGAACACATGAGCCTAATAATGACTGTTATTGGCCGAAAGAAGTTATTCCGGTGTCATCAGCACCGCGAGCGTCAGCTTGATGAACTCTTCATTCTTGTCGATGGTGTCCAGGGCTCCGCGCACGTTGTCGGCGACATCGGCCGAGCCGCGTTGCTCAACCCAGTTCGACAGCTCCAGGATGGCGGCTTCGAGAGCCAGTTGGTTTTCGTTAATCTTGAAGAGCAGGGAAGGGAGCAGGTCTGAATTTGGCATCGCGATTCCTTCTTGGATGAGGAAATCGTAGCAGTTCGGGGATGGTGTTTGGTCGAAAGAATTCCGAGAAGGGACATGCTAGGGGTCTAGGGGAATTCGAGTGATTTTGTCACTCTGCGTTAACCACTGTTGGGCATCGTTGCAGCGAGCGCCCCTTATGGAGTCACGTGTTTAGCGGTGTGTAGCCCCATCCGCTTGCATGGGGTGCTAGGGGTCGAGTGTTCGAATCACTCCGTCCCGACCATATTTCCTGAGTAAAATCAGACAGTTAAGCCGATCATCTGGATCGGCTTTTTTGTGTCTTCGCAGAACTAGCGCAAAACTATCCGGTGATTTCGTTGATATTCAGGTCCGGAATGGCCTCGGACCAGATGATTTCCTCGTGGTCTCGCTGGTAGTTTTTGGTCATGCCCTCGCTCGCATGCCCCGCAATTTTTTGCCCATCCTTTCCGGCTTTCTTGTAGAGATACAGCGACAGCGCTCGCACTTCGTGGAAGCCCGGCATCTCTTCTTCCTTCCATCCCTTGTAGCATTCCGCAGCCTCCCGGGCTTCCTTGAACGCTCGAGTCAAATATCGCTCTTCAACCTTCGTCCAGTGGTCCTTGGTCTGTGCCTGTCTCTGTTTCAGGCGATCGGGCTTGCGGTGCACTAGGTACGGCGAGACAACATCGTCACGGCACCGACTGATGACTGCTTGGAGTTCCGGCGTCACCCGAAAGCGAATCCATGCCGCGTCACTGGCCTTGGCCGTCTTCTTCTGCACGACGTACAGGAATCCCTCCCGAAAGCGCATATCAAGGATGTCGGTTCGGCGTGCCAGCACGAAAAAGCCCAGGGCGAGAAAGCAATTCTTGAAGCAATCGACGCGCTGCAGGTTCTGCGCGAATCGCTGTAGGCTGCCTGAATCCCAGACATAAAAAAACCGCCTGGCAGGGCGGCTTTTTCAACAACTTGTACAACACAGTGGAGCCATTAAGAACACGATCGTCGCTCCAAGCAATACGGTCACCATGTCGAGCCGGGAGATTGCTGATCTCACCGGCAAGCAGCATCAGCACGTCATGCGCGACACGAAACGCATGCTCGGCGACCTTGGTTTCGATGCGTCCACTTTTGGACGCATCTATCTCGATGGCCTGAACCGTCAGCAGACCGAGTACGTGCTGGGTCAGGATCTGGTCATCACGCTGCTTTCCGGGTACAGCGCGCCACTTCGATACCGTGTCGTGACACGTTTGCACGAACTAGAAAACGTGTCACGACAGGTTGTCACGATCCCGCAAATTCTTCCCGAGGCTCTGCGGTTCGCCGCCTTGCAAGCCGAAGAGAATCTCCAGCTTCAGCAGGTCATCGCCAAGCAAGCGCCGAAAGTCGAAGCACTGCAGCGCTTGGCCAAATCACAAGGCGACGTTTGCATCACCACGGCCGCCCAGCTTCTCGGCATTCGCCCAACCAATCTATTCGCCTGGCTGAACCAGAACCGCTGGATTCATCGCCGTACCGCTCGTTCGAGCTGGGTTGCGTACCAACCGCGCCTGAACACCGGCTGGCTCAAGCACAAGCTGGTCAAGGTCGGCGGTGGGGAAGGGCAGGACATCAAGGTCGTCGAGCAAGTCATGGTCACCCGTTCGGGCATGGTCACGCTCGCTGATCCGAGCAGCCCGCACCCGACATTTCGGCTTGCTGTTCATGGGCGTGATGGGCGTCTTGCGCAATCTCCCAGGCTGGCTGTTTCGGCGTCACTGACAAGGTATAGGTATGTCCGGCCCAGGCCACAAACATGGCGAGAACAAGCGCGATTACCACTGTCGTTGTCAGTGTTCTGCTGAACATGGCATTCGGGTTTCAATTCGTTTTATAGGGCTTTCATGTGTTTGACCAGATCCCCCTAGGGGGGATAGGATGCCGGCGTAATTTATTGAGGCCTGAGGCTCAAGTCATGAGTGAGCACGATCACGAACACAACCATCCCCACACTCACCAAAGTCATGAGGCGATCATCAAACGCCTCAAACG
>LNAP01006269.1_pt1 | contig 10309 bp, 11 predicted proteins | sample 602601 | NCBI WGS metagenome assembly LNAP01 (sample SAMN02440304, study PRJNA202911) | soil metagenome | biome: Subtropical and temperate rainforests or woodlands; isolation source: soil samples (1 kg each in a 20% v/v slurry with milli Q water) were... ...
CGGGGCCGCGTCACCTGCGCGCTTGGCCTGCTGGTGCTGGCGACGGAAACCGGCGCGCGTGACGGCGAGGTCGATGTGCTGATCCGGCCCGAACAGATCCGCGTGGCACCGCAGACAGAGCAGATAGCCGGCCTGCAGTTATCGGGCCCGCAGATATCCGGTATGGACATCAGGGCGCGCGTCCGCGAGGTCATCTATTACGGCCATGATGCCAGCCTGCGGCTGGAGCTGGTGAATATTGACCGAGCGATCAGCATCACGGCACGCGTGCCGGGCCATATGACGCCCGCGCCCGGTGCGGAGGTCGTGGTGACGGTGGAGGGCGATGTGGTGGCTTACCCGCGCGGGTAAACCCGCGTCGCGCGATGGTGTCGCCGTAACGGCAGCGTGAGCGGCGGAGATCGTTAAAATTAAAGACGACTGCCATCTTGTTTGGCGCGAGCCATCGGGCAGATATTCCCGCCGGCTGGGACAAGAGACGCCGTGCGCCCGCCGCGAAGGCGTCATTTCGTCTTATCCAGAACTTTATGCCATATAGCCTTCAGCAGGACTCGACAGAAGGCGCTTAAATCTGCGAACCTGTCATGTAGCGAAACTGGCTCCGCTCTCGCGATTCGAGCCTGGTTTCAGATGCGAGAGCGCGTTTACCGGCCGTTGTGTTCGTCGACAAGGTCGCGGTGCGACAGAGTACCTCCGACAAAGTGTACGATTGCCGAGAACGAAATTCAGTATCTCGGCCAACATTGTCGACATGTCAGGCTTTGCGGTCGGTCTTTTTTACCGGCAAGTCACCAAAGGATGGGTCGATCCGCGAGCGGGTCGAAGAGTCAGGCCCTACGAGTCTTGCCTAAGAGGATTTGGCAATGATCAGCGAGCAGGACATCTATCACCATGCGTCGCTTATGCTGCGGGATCGCAAGCTGGGCGATGCGTTGATGCAAGCATCGCAGATGGTGGACGATTGCTGGCTGCGGCGCGATCTCGAAGGCCGTTACAAATGGATCAGGATCACGCTGGCGATTCAGGAACTGGCCAATCAAAAGCTCAACTGAGCGGCCTGCATTACCCTGCATTACAATGCCGGTTACGGTTGCAACCGAGTTGAGCCGCTCTGGTTATTTATTGACTAAGCTCAACGGAGAAGTGCACACTTAGCCCCGGTCGCCTCGGCCCGTTCTTTTGCGGCTGTATGGGGGCTGTCACCGACACGGACATTGTCTCCCGATAATGTCCTTTTCCAACCACGTATCTTTAAGTCAAGCGATACCCCTCGCTGCCCTGGCCCGTCCACCAACTGCATATCGCAGGTCGTGATGATCACGCCATTCGCGGCTGATCGACGTTGCACCGGCTATTGCCGCCGGCGCAACGAGCGGCGCCATGACGTATCATGAGAGAGGATTTTAAAATGACCACGAATAATCGGCCGCTTCCCCTTCAGGCATTGCGTTCGACCGGCCTCGCCTGCACCGCAGCCATGGCGCTGCTCGTGCTGGCGGGCTGCGCCGGTAACGGTACGCCGGACACGCCGCCGCGTTACGAGGACATGCGAAACAAGACCGGCACGCATGACCGTGTCCTGCTTGAGCATATGTACGCGCCGGAAGGTTCGCCATTCCGACGCGCCGAACACGGCAGAAACTGATCGGCAATGATAATGACGCCGGGTCCGGCGTCGTCAGCGCTGCCGGACCCCGTCGGCTGATGGCTGCGACAGGTTCATAGCGGCTTCTGCTTGTTCACATTCCGTCTACACACATCCTTAGGTGCCGTTGCGGATGTTCTATCGGCGCAACGATGCCGAAGCTGTACCTAATATGTCGTCGCCTGCCCGGAACGCTCCTTTCCAATCGTCTAACCTTCAGTCAAGCGATCTTCCTCACTCCTCTGACGCGTGCCTCATGCGTATATCGTCTGTCGTGGAGAACAAACCGCCCGGCACCGGGCGATCGATTACCGCCGCGCAATCAGCGGCATTCTGACGCATCACCAGAAAGGTTTCAAAAAATGACCACGAATAAGCGGCCGCTTCGCCGCCACGCCTTGTCTTCGACAGGCCTCGCTTGCGCTGCAGCTTTGGGCCTGCTCGTGCTGGCGGGCTGCGTCGATACCGGCTCGCACTATTCGCCGCCGAATTACAGGGAATTCCATGATGACCGATTTCATGACCGTTTCCACGATCGCAGGTCGTATTGGGACACTCCCTATCACCACTATGACCATGGCCGATGACCGTTAGCGGATTGCCGCATCGACGATCGGCCCCTCTGCGACAGCAGTAAGCGGATCCGGCCCTGTCATCACGGCCGGATCCTCATCCCGCGGCCTCGGTTGAGATGCCTTCCATCTTGCGGTTGTTTACCTCAAGCAAGAGGCAGAGAAGGACCGTAATCTCAAACCATTGGGCCGCCTCGCGATTCCGTCATCGCGCCGAATGGTGCGGCCGGTCACGTTTGACGCGACTTTTGTTGTCCCCCCATTCGCCGCACGGTTGCAGTCAGATGCCAGCACACCCAGATCTGAGTCAGCAGCGCCGTACCCTGACGGCGGCTGCATCGGAGGGTATGGATATGGCAATGAATAGGACGGGGCGCCGGTGGCGCCGGAACTGTTTAGCCGCCGGCCTCAGCGGAGCGATGCTGATGCTGGCGGCTTGCACGGATCTCGATATCGGGAACTGGCCGGGTGAGCCCGACCCGCTCAACCCGGCAAATCGGCCCAGCACGATGAATCCCGCCCTGCAGCAGCGCATGTTCGAGCCCGGCGGGGCCGGCTATGCGCGGTATGATTACGGCAGATAGCTGACGGGCGGCGCCTGTTCAGCGATGCAGGATCTGGCCGCCATCGGCGACGATGGTATGGCCGGTGATCCAGCTTGCCATGGGCGACGCGAGGAACAAGACGGCATTGGCGATCTCTTCCGGCCGGCCGTAGCGCCCCATGGGAATGCTGGCGCGGACGCGCTGATAGACGGCGGGATCGTCGGCCTTGCACCGCGCCCAGAAGCCGCCGTCGAATTCCACCGATCCCGGCGCCACGGCATTGGCGCGAATACCATGCGGCGCCAGGGCCAAGGCCTGTGATGTCGTGTATTGGATCAGCGCCGCCTTGGCCGCGGCATAAGCCGGCGCGCGGACAGATGGCCCGAGGCCCGAGATCGAGGAGATGTTGATGATCGAGGCGCGGCTGGGGACATCGCCAGCCGACTCACGCGCCGATTTCTGCAGATGCGGCAAGGCGGCTTCGGCGCTGCGGACCGCCGACATCAGATCGATCTCGAGACAATTGCGCCAGGCATCGCCGTCATTTTCGAAACCGGTCGCATTGCTGACCAGCACATCGATGCTGCCCAGCACCGCCGCGGCCTGGTCGATATAGCCGGGGATCGCCGCCGCATCGCCGAGATCGCAGATCGCGGCATGGACCGGATGGCCGCTTTCCCGCAGCTCGCTTTCGGTCTGGCGCAAGGCGTTCTCGCCACGCGCGCAAATCGACACGGCACCGCCGGCGGCGGCGAAACCAAGGGCGATGGCGCGGCCGATGCCCCGGCTGCCGCCGGTGACCACCACTTTCAAACCGGACAAATTCATGCTGTGCCCGTGTTCTTCTATTCTGTGCCGATCAGGCGACGCGGGCGGCGCGATAGATCACCATCATCGTGCAGCCATCCTTGCTGGCGGCGGCATGCTGCGTACCGGCGGCGCGCAGACAGTAATCGCCGGGCCAATAACTATGGCGCATCAGCCAGGTGGTTTCCCCGGTCTTTTTGTCTTCGAACAGCAACTTGGTCCAGAAGCCCGGAGAATCGCTGGCTTGCCATTCGATCTCCCGGGTGGGAACGCGCGTGCTGCCCGATGCGGCCCGCGTGAGGGCGGCACGGGTGAGAGGGGGGTGAATTTTCTGGGTCATTACGGTTCTCGCCTGAAAGGCGCCCGGTCATCGGGCGCCTGAAGGAATGGAACGCCTGAAGGATTATCCGAAGAATTGTGATACGGCGAAGTGCAGGTGGCGGCAAGGGCCGTGTGATTTCATGCCTGTATATGTGACAAGCCAGTCGCTGGGAATATCCCGCTTCGGCCATCTCAACACGGTTATCGCGAATATGTCGGCGGTGCATTTCATATCACCGGTTGAATCGCTACAATTTTAAGCATATCCGGGGCAAGTCGTGGGAACTCGGCACAAATCCCGACGTTTGATTCTTATGCTGAATTACAGTTCAGAAATCCGCTGGTTCCTGGGCGGGCCGATACCGACGGTCATGGCGGAGTGGTTCAACTTGCCGATTCTGGGCGGCGAACCTGAAATCCAGACCGATGAATATCTTCTCCTGCCGCATTGTCAGATGACCGGGATCAAGCTGCGTGACGGCATGCTGCAGGTCAAAAGCCTGTGCCGCGAGCCGTCGCCGCTCATGATCACGGACCAGATCAGCGGCTGGGCGGCGAGCTGGGTGAAATGGTCGATCGATCTCGGCAGCGCCGCGGCAAATACCTTCTATCAGGAGAATCTGCTCGTCCGGGTGCAGAAGACGCGATGGCGGCGAAAGCTGTCGGTGGAAGCGGACCAGTCGGTGGAAGTGCCGCTGGAAATGCCCGTCGAATATGGCTGTTTCCTGGAATTGTCCACGTTGCAGGTCCAGGATGTGGCGTGGTGGAGTCTCAGTCTGGAATCCTTCGGCCGGATGCAGACCACGGACGAGTCCCTGCGCCGCTGCATTTATCATTTCCTGCGCAAGCCGCCGCCGCCGACGCGGCTGCTGGCGGCCGATTCCAAATCCTATCCGGAATGGCTGATGAGCCTGCCCTCGGTCGCCGCCACCCAGCCGGCCGCCGGTTCATCGCCAGTGAGTCCATCGCCGGTCGGTTCATCGCCGGTTGCCGGTGGCTTGTCCGCAGCGCAGATTCCCCGCCATGGACGGATCTCGTAAAAAGGGAACGGCAAAGAAAAAGCCCACTCCACTCACCAAAGCGGCAAGCGATGTGGGCGAAGTCGAGGGTTCTGGGCCACCCATGGAAGGCCAGGAGGATATTCGCTGCGGTGCAGCAGCATGCCCTCCATGATGGTTAGGATAAAACGACACGTCGCACCCTCCGTTCCGGGACTGTCGAACACGGTTGCGTGAACGGAACTTTTCCCGACAATGCCTCGTTCGCATGTACATTGGTACTCCGGCATGAATGCTGTCGTATTCAGGGCCGCACGAGGATGTTGATGGCGCTGACCGAGAAGAAAACCGAGAAAAAAGTTGCGGCCAGCGAACCGGCGGTGCCGCGCCTGCTGGTGGTCGATGCCGACCGCGCCAGCCGCGCGCTGGCCGTCGATGTGGCCGATAGCTGCGGCTTCGATGCGCAGGCGGCACATGACCCGGCGCAGTTCCAATCGATCTATCAGGATTTCGCTCCCGATATCGTCATGCTCGACCTGTCGATGGCGGAAATCGGCGGTGTCGAATTGCTGCGCATCCTGGCCGATGACATCGCCGGCAAGCAGCAGCGCGGCATCCGCGATTCCGGCCCGCGGATCCTGCTCTTCAGCACCAGCGATCAGCGCCTGCTCGAACTGGCCTTCGATCTCGGCCGCGCCTTCGGCCTGATGATCGCCGGCGTCATCACCAAGCCGATCCGCACTGCCGACCTGCAGGTCCGCCTGCGCGGTCTGTTGCGCTGAGAGGCCGGGCCGGCAGCCGCATGAAGCTCTGTCAGGCCGGTGCGAGCGCAAGGTCGTATGTTAAGCGACCGCCCCTTGCTGAAAGGACTGCCCGGATATGAAAGATGCAGGAACGCCGGACGACAGGCGGCCGAGCCTCGATCTGCAAACCCATCTCGCCGCGCTGGAGGCGGCGGGCCTGCTGGTTCGGATCGACCATCCGATCAACAAGGATACGGAAATCCATCCGCTGGTGCGCTGCCAGTTTCTCGGCGGCATCCCGGAAGACGAGCGCCGGGCGTTTCTCTTCACCAATGTCACCGATTCAGCCGGTCGCCGCTACGACATCCCCGTCGTCATCGGGGCGCTGGCGGCCTCGCGGCGGATTTATGCCATGGGCATGGGCCGTCCCGCCGAGGAGATCGGCGCCGACTGGCTGAACGCCATCAGGAACCCGATCGCACCTGTCCTGGTGAGTTCGCCGCCCTGTCAGGAGATCGTGATCACCGGTGACGATCTGCGGCAGCCCGGCGGCGGCCTGGCGCGGCTGCCGGTGCCGGTCTCGACGCCCGGCTTCGATGCGGCGCCCTATCTCACGGCCACCCTGTGCATCACGGCCGATCCCGAGAGCGGCATCCGCAATATCGGCACCTATCGCGCCGCCTTGAAGAGTTCCAATCGCCTCGGGGTCCGCATGTCATCGCGGATCGGCGGCGCTGGCGGCTATCTTCATTGGTGCAAATACCGCGACCGGGGAGAGCGGATGCCCTGCGCCATCGTCGTCGGCGCGGCGCCGGTGATCGCCTATACCGGCGCGGAGAAGCTGGCCGTCGACCAGGATGAAATGGCGGTGGCCGGCGCGCTTGCCGGTGCCCCCATTCGCACGGCGAAGGCGGTCACCGTCGATCTTAGAATTCCCGCCGATGCGGAGATCGTCATCGAAGGCCTGATCGATACCGACAGGCTGGAGCCCGAAGGGCCGTTCGGCGAAAGCGACGGCTATGTCGCGCTCGAGGATTTCAACTTGTCCATGGAGGTGACCGCGATCACGCACCGGCGCGCACCGGTCTTCATCTCCATCATCAGCCAGGTGACGCCGAGCGAATCCAGCGTGATCAAGAAGGTGGCGCTTGAGCCGCTGTTCCTGGATCATCTGCGCGAGCACCTTTCCCTCCGCTGCGTCCGGCGCGTGGTCATGCACGAACCGCTGAGCAATCTCCGGCCCGTCATCTTCGTGCAGTTCGACCATGGCGCGCCGCGGACGGAAGTCTGGCGCGGCCTGCAGGGTACCGCCGCGCGCCAGGCCGATTGCGGCAAGATCGTGATTGCGGTCAGCGGCGATATCGACCCGGAGAACACCGATGCGGTGATGTGGTCGCTCGCCTATCGGTCGAATCCGGTGGAGGACGTGCAGGTCATGCCGTATCGCTCGCGCGGGCATGCGCCGAAATCCGGGCCGGCAGAGACCAATTCAACGCTGCTGATCGATGCGACGCTCAAACATCCCATGCCGCCTTTGGCCCTGCCCAAGCGGGAATTCATGGAACGGGCGCTGAGCCTGTGGCGGGAGCTTGGCCTGCCGCCGCTGGCCGTTCGCCCGCCGTGGCACGGCTACACCCTGGGTGACTGGGGCGAGAGCTGGGAGGCGTTTGCGCGCAATGCGGTTGCCGGCGCCTGGGCGAAGAACGGCGAAGACAGCTGGGCGCGGCGGCGGGGCGGGCTGACCCCGGAGACGCCGGTGCGGGAGGTCGAATCAGGAGGGGAGGTTGAAATCGCGAAGACGCCGCGGCCATAGCGGCGCAGGTTGGATCGATTTCGTCAGATCGATTTTTCCTTGATGCGCTGTTTGATCGTTTCGACATTGATCCGGGCGGCCGGATTCATCGGGTCGATCTTCAGCACGCGCTGGAAGGCATCGAGCGCGGCCTCGTCGCGGTCGAGTTCGAGATTGACCATGCCGAGGCCGGCCAGCGCGCCGAAATGGCGCGGTTCCAGTTCCAGCGTGCGGTCGATATCCGCCAGCGAGGCCTGGTAATTGCCCAGCAGGTAATTGACCGTCGCGCGCTTGTTCCATCCCTCGGCGAAATTCGGCGCGCGCTTGATCAGCTCGTTGAAGTCCTTCAGCGCCGTGTCGTAATCGTCCTGCGTCATCGCCAGTGAGCCGGCCTGCAGCAGCCGGTCGAGATCGCGGTTGCCGCTCTCTGCCCAGATGCTCCAGATCACCGCTTCCAGCGTGATGGCCTCGCCGGCGGAATGTGCCTGTTGCAAGGCCTCGAACAGTTTCGGCAGGCGCGGATCGCGCTGATCGGCATAAGCGGGCGGATGGAAAGCGGGGACAGACATGACGAGTACCGGCAGGCCCAGCAGAAGCAGGCCCGCCAGCACGATCAATAGTGTCCGTCCCGGTTTCACTTGGCGCATCACGTCAGTTTAGCACCGGAAAGGTGCCGGCTATAGCGCCTATCTGACGCGACAGCCGGCACTTGCTTGCACGGATGCGCCGGGGGCTTACGCCGTCGGCAGCGGGTTGCGTTCCTGGAACGAGACGCGCTGATGCCAATAGGGATAAGCCGGCTCACGATCGCTGGCGGCATCCAGTTTCGCGATCTGCTCGGCCGTCAGCGTCCAGCCGACGGCGCCGAGATTCTGCCGCAGCTGTTCCTCGTTTCGGGCGCCGATGATGACATTGGCGACCGTCGGGCGCTGCAGCAGCCAGTTGAGCGCCACCTGTGGCACGGTCTTGCCGGTCTCTTTCGCCACCTCGTCCAGCGCATCGACCACCTTGTAGAGATATTCGTTCTCGACCTGCGGCCCCTGATCCGCCGTCTTGTGCAGGCGGCTGGTGGCCGGCAAGGGCTGGTTGCGGCGGAGCTTGCCGGTGAGGCGGCCCCAGCCGAGCGGGCTCCACACCACCGCGCCCACCTTCTGGTCGAGGCCGAGCGGCATCAGCTCCCATTCATAGTCGCGGCCGACCAGCGAATAATAGGCCTGATGCGCGACATAGCGCGGCAGGTTGTAGCGGTCGGCCACGGCCAGCGATTTCATCAGATGCCAGCCGGAAAAATTGGAGCAGCCGACATAGCGGATCTTGCCGGCGCGGACCAGATCGTCCAGCGTGGACAAGGTTTCCTCGATTGACGTCAGCGCATCAAAAGCATGCAGCTGGAAGAGATCGATATGGTCGGTCTGCAGCCGGCGCAACGCCGCCTCGCAGGCTTCGATCAGATGGAAGCGCGACGAACCGACGTCGTTCGGGGCGTCGCTCTTGCGGAAGGTGGCCTTGGTCGAGATCAGCACCTGGTTGCGCCGGCCCTTGATCGCCTCGCCCAGGATTTCTTCCGCCGCGCCGTTGGAATAGACATCGGCGCTGTCGAACATGTTGAGGCCGGCTTCGAGGCAGATATCGACCAGCCGGGTCGCCTCCTTGACCTCGGTCTTGCCCCAGGCTGCGAAGAATTCGTCCCCGCCGCCGAACGTGCCGGTGCCGAAACTCAGAACGGGAACGCTGAAGCCCGATCCGCCAAGACGTCTGTATTCCATGTGATATCCCTTTATGTCAGCAGAATGATAATGATGCCCGGCCGCCGCGCAGGTGCTGGACGATGCGGGGACCGGACGATGGCAATGCTGATGGCGTGAGAGATTGGAGGCAGCAGCTTACGTGTCGCTGTGCCGCCGTTCCCCGCCCGAATTCAAAGGGATCAGTTTTCTTTTCCGGCCGCAACTAAATTGATGATGCGCTTTTCGCAGCCATGCCGTGCGGCGATATGCGCCGCCGCGGAATAGCCCTACACGCCATAGCCATATGGACAATGCGCTCTTTTCGCGCTCGGAACGGGATGCCGATCAGGCAGCGGGCCACGGCGCTTGCTCAACGGCGCATGCTCAAGGGCGTGTGCCGGCGATCACCAGTTGCACGTCCTTGACCTCGTCCGAGGTCGGCAGGCGGGGCGGGCCGTCGAATTGGGTGATGCGCAACCGCAGCGACAGCTTGCCGTCGCGGATCGCTTCCGGTGGCACGGGCATCGTATAGGTGCCTGCCTGCTGTCCCGCGCGAATGCCGAAAGGGGAGACGGTGCCGATGGCGCGGCCGTCCATGGTTGCCACCTCCACCTCCTGCCCGCGGGCGATGGCGCCCACCGTCACCTGTATGAAAGCAATCTCGCCCGGCTGCAGCGCATGCGGCAGGACAAGCACCGTCGTGCCGTCCGCCGCGACCGCCGGCGGTGCCCAGATCGCCAGCATCGGCAACGCTAGTACCGCCAGCACCGCGAGCGTGGCGACGGCCGAGGCGATGGCCTTACACGGTCTGTACGGTGACCGCCTTGACGGCCGGCGCGGGAGCGGACGTGTCATAGGTGGGCGCAAGGCGAATCTCCAGCGTCGCAGAGCCCAGATTGCTCGCCGCTTTCACCGCCTTGACGGCTTGCAGCCGTTGCGGCAGCGGCACGGCGAAGGTCGCGTCATGCGTCATGCCCGGCATCGCCGGACCGAAGAAGCCGATGGTCCCGGCATAATAGGGGCTGTCCGCCGCTGCTGCCGTCACGCCCGCCGGCGCATTGACCAGCACGTCGTATTGCCGCGGGGCGGCCGGATCGGCGGGGCGTTCTATGGTGACGGTCGCCACCAGCTCTCCCGCCGGCGCGGCGGCCAAGGCGAC
>LNAP01006270.1_pt1 | contig 10308 bp, 8 predicted proteins | sample 602601 | NCBI WGS metagenome assembly LNAP01 (sample SAMN02440304, study PRJNA202911) | soil metagenome | biome: Subtropical and temperate rainforests or woodlands; isolation source: soil samples (1 kg each in a 20% v/v slurry with milli Q water) were... ...
TGTCGTCGGAGCAGACCTATCTCGGCCGCGCGCTCGGCATCAATCCGCAGCTCGAGATCGACTACCAGGCGTTCGAGGTCGAGGCCGGCGACATCTTCCTGCTGGCGACCGACGGCGCCTACGAATTCGTCGACGCACGCTTCATCACGAGCGCGCTGAACGAGCACGCCGGCGAGCTCGACGGAGCGGCGAAGGCGATCGTCGAGGAAGCCTACCGGCGCGGCAGTGACGACAACATCACGGTCCAGATCCTGCGCATCGACGCGGTGCCGCAGCGCGAGCCGGCCGGCATCCTCAATCAGACCTCACAATTGCCGCTGCCTCCGCTGCCGGAGCCGCGCGCGATCTTCGACGGCTACCGGATCATCAGGGAAATCCACGGCAGCAGCCGCAGCCACATCTATCTCGCCGTCGATGTTGAGACCGAGGAGCCGGCCGCGCTCAAGCTGCCGTCGGTCGATTTGCGCGACAATGCCGCCTATCTCAAGCGTTTCCTGATGGAGGAGTGGATCGCACGCCGGATCGACAGCCCGCACGTGCTGAAGCCGCTGTCACAGTCCAGGCGGCGCAGCTACCTCTACGTCGCGACCGAGTTCGTCGAAGGCCAGACCTTGAAGCAGTGGATGACCGACAATCCGCGCCCCGATCTCGAAACCGTCCGCGGCCTCGTCGAGCAGATCGCCGCGGGCCTGCGCGCCTTCCACCGCATGGAGATGCTGCATCAGGACCTCCGGCCCGACAACATCCTGATCGACAAGACCGGCACTGCGAAGATCATCGACTTCGGATCGGTCAGGGTTGCCGGCGTCGCGGAAGCGGCGCCGCCGGACGAGACCGATGACATCCTGGGCACGGTCCAGTACACGGCGCCGGAGTATTTTCTCGGGCAAGGCGGCTCGCCGCGCTCCGACATGTTTTCGCTGGCAGTGATCTGCTACCAAATGCTGACGGGAAAGCTTCCCTACGGCGCCCAGATTGCCAAGATCCGGCGCAAGGCGGACGTGCGGAGGCTCAAATATCGTGCCGCGGACGACGACCGCAACGTGCCGGCCTGGATCGACGGCGCGCTCCGCCGCGCGCTCCATCCCGATCCCACCAAGCGGCACGAGGATCTCTCCGAATTCGTCTTCGAGCTTCGCACCCCCAATCCGGCCTATCTCGACACGCGGATCACGCCGCTATTGGAGCGCAGCCCGCTGATGTTCTGGAAGCTGACGACAGCGGCGCTCGCCTGCGCGGTCGTCGTGCTGCTGGCGCTGCTGCACGCGCGCTGATCAAGGCTGCTCGCTCGCCACATGAGCAATGGCGGGCGATGCAGCCAGGCGCTGGCAAGCCCTCAGGCAGAGGCCGCGATCTCCGCGACGAAGTCGCGATAAGAGCGCAATGGACGGCCGAGGATATCGGTCAGACGCTTGACGTCGCCGGGCTCCGGGATCATTCCCTCCGTGAGGAAGCGCTCGCTCATCACCCGCATGTCGAAAGCCATCCAGCCGGGCATGAACTGCCTGAGGTTCTTCTCGAATCCCGCGGTGTCGTCGCCGCCGTAGGCGATCGCGCGCCCGAGCACGTCCGACCAGATTGCCGCAGCTTTCGCGCCAGTCAGTGTATCGGGACCAACGAGATTGATGCGATCGAGCGGAAGCGGCGTGGCGGATGTCTCGCGGCGGATCAATTCGATCGCCGCGATCTCACCGATATCGCGCGCGTCGATCATCGCCAATCCCTTGCTGCCGATCGGCATGGGATACACGCCGTACCCGGTCACGGCATCCTTGATCATGAGCTCGTTGTTCATGAAGTACGCGGGGCGCAGGATGGTGGCCTTGAAGCCCATCTGCTCGATCATGCGCTCGACGCCGAACTTGCCGGCGAAGTGCGGCACGTTAACGTAGCGGTCGCTGTGGATCACCGACAGATAGACGAACCGCTCGATGCCGGCCTCTCTTGCCAGGTTGAGCGCAGTGAGCGCCTGGGTGAATTCATCCGGCACCACGGCGTTGAGCAGAAACAGGGTCGAGACGCCTGAGAACGCACTGCGCATGGAATCGACGTCCAGCAAGTCGCCCTGAGCCATGGCGACCCCAGCGGGGAGGTTTGCCTTGCCGGGATCTCGGGCGAGCGCGCGCACATCCGCGCCACGCTTGACGAGTTGTTCGACGACTTGGCGGCCGATGGTGCCGGTTGCGCCGGTAACGAGGATGGTCATGGGATCTCTCCGGTTTGGGTCAGACGACTTCCCGGAAATAAATGATCCACAGACGGTCCGATAGACGCTATATTTGGACAGAGCGTCTCACTGGTGGAACAGATGGATTTGATTGCCTTAGCCGATTTCAACCTTGTCGCCCGCCACGGAGGGTTCGGAAAGGCCGCGCGTGCAACGGGACGTCCGAAAGCGACCTTGTCCCGGCGCGTGTCCGAACTCGAAAGCAACCTCGATCTGCGTCTCTTCGAGCGCGGAGGACGCGATCTCAAGCTCACTCAGGAAGGACGAGCGCTCTATGAGCGAACGGGAGCACTCCTCACCGAGCTCGACGAGACGGCGGCTGCGATCGCCTCGGGCGGGGACAAGCCAAAGGGCAAGTTGCGGATCAACGCTCCCCTGCTCTTTTCGCAAAGTGCCATGGGCCGGCTCGCGGCCGGCTTCGCGCTTCTGCATCCGCAGGTCCGGCTCGAGGTGACGACGGATGATCGCCACGTCGATATGATCGAGGAGGGCTTTGACCTCGTGATCCGGGTCAATCCCGATCCGGATGAAGGCCTCGTCGGCCGCATCTTCCTGCGCGACCGACTGGTGGTCGTGGCCGGCCCCAACCTGAAACGACCAAAGGGTGATCTGGCCGTTCCAGCCGTGGTGCGCGGAAATGACGAGACCGCAGCCTGGGACATCAGGCGACCAGCCGGCACCTCGCGCATTGCCGTCGACCCGGTGCTTCGCCTGTCATCGCTGATGATGGTCCGCGACGCGGTTCGAGCCGGCGTCGGCGCTGCGCGGCTGCCTCTGTCGCTGGTCAGTCATGATCTGGCTGCTGGCACACTGGTACGCTGGGGCGACGTCGAGGGACCCGACATCGCCCTGTGGACACTCTATCCCTCCCGGCGATTGCTCAGTGCGCGCGTCTCCGCCTTCCTCGATTATCTGAAGGAAGCCTTTCCGAAGGGAACGCCCGACGAATTGGCAGCCTATATCGGGGGATGAATTCGAGCCCTCACGCGGGCTCTGCCGTCTTCGTCCCCAGCGGCGTCGGCGCCATGCCACCGCCGGGCTTGAGGTGGAATTCGTAAGTCATCAAATGCCACTGACCGTTCGCCTTGGTGCCGTCGGGCATCGCGGGATTGGTGCGCGGCTCGACCTTAGCGACGAGATCATCCTTGACCCCGAACACGACGTCGGAATCCAGATATTTGTCGCCGTCCATGAAGACGTGCGTGATCAGCGGCTCGTATCCCTTCGCGTTGACCAGGAAGTGCACATGCGCCGGGCGCATCGGATGACGCTTGGTCTGCACGATCATCTCGCCGACGGGACCATCGGTCGGGATCGGATAGCTGCACGGCAAAATGGTACGGAAGAAGAAACGGCCGTCGCTATCGGTGATGAAGCGCGCCCGGGCCGAAGCGCCGACCTCGTCATAGTTCGGTTTCTGGGAGTCGTAGAAGCCGTCGTCGTCGGCATGCCAGACGTCGACGGGGACATTGGCCAGCGGCTTGCCGTTGAGGTCGGTGACACGGCTCTGCACGAACATCCGCTCGCCGGTTTGATTGTTCGGCGAGATGTCGGTGCCGTGTGCGGTCACCTTGTGCTCTCCGACATAGAACGGGCCGAGCACGGTGGTCTGGGTGGCACCGTCGCGGTCGCGATGGTTGACCGCGTCGACCAGCATCGAGACGCCGAGCACGTCGGACAGCAGGATGAACTCCTGGCGGGTATCGGTGCATTTCTGCCCGGTGCGGGTCAGGAAATCGATGGCGTAGTCCCATTCCTCGAAGGTCAGGCCCGTCTTGCTCACGTAATCGTGCAGCGACTTCACCAATTCCTGGAGCAGGAATTTCGCGCGCGGATTGGGGGTGCTGTCGAAGCTCTTGACGACGGCTTCAGTGAGATCAGTCTCGTTGAACTGGGTCATGATGCATTTGCCCTGCGTTTTCTCGTTGGCCTTGGAGGCCTTGGCGCTCCCTGGAGGCGTTCCAGGGAGCAGCCTACACCAGCCGGCCTGCCCGCGTTAAGCGCGAGTGGCTTGGAATGGGGCCGTCATTTGGCTATCAACGGACCGACAAAACCGCCCGGAGGAACTGATGCTCGCGCCCACCCCCGCCTCGCCCGAATCCGTCGGCATGTCCAAGGCCGCGCTCGACCGCGTCGATGCGCATCTGAAGAACCGGTACATCGATGCCGGCCGCTTCCCGGGCACGCATCTTCTGGTCTACCGCCGCGGCAAGGTCGCGCACAGCTCGGTTCAGGGCTTTGCCGACGTCGAGCGCAAGCTGCCGGTCAAGGACGACACCATCTACCGCATCTATTCGATGACCAAGCCGATCACCAGCGTCGCCTTCATGATGCTGGTCGAACAAGGCCTCGTCGCGATCGACGAGCCCGTCGCCAAATACATCCCGGAATGGAAGGATCTCGGCGTCTTCGTCGCCGGCACTTCTCCGGCCTTCCTGACCCGGCCGCCATCCCGGCCAATGCTGATCGTCGACCTCCTGCGCCACACGGCCGGCCTCACCTACGGTTTTCAGCAGCGCTCCAACGTGGATGCCGCCTATCGCACAGAAAAAATCGGCGAGGTCGAGAAGGCCGGCACGCTCCAGACCATGATCGAGGCGCTGGCCAAGATCCCGCTGGAATTCTCCCCTGGCGAAGCCTGGAACTATTCGGTCGCGACCGACGTGCTCGGCTATCTCGTCGGCAAGATCTCGGGCATGCCGTTCGAGCGGTTCCTTAAATCACGCATCCTCGATCCGCTCGGCATGACCGACACCGATTTCCACGTGCCCGCCTCCAAGGCGCACCGCTTCGCGGCCTGCTATTCCGCCGATCCCGGCGGCGGCATGACCTTCCATGCCGGACAGCGCCGCGAAGGCCTGACGCTCCAGGACGATCCGACGACGAGCTCGTTCCTCACCCCGCCCTCGTTCATCTCCGGCGGCGGCGGCCTGTGCTCGACGGTCGCCGACTATCTCACCTTCTGCCGCGCGCTGCTCAACGGCGGCGAACTCGGCGGCGTCAGGCTGATCGGGCCGAAGACGCTGGCGCTGATGACGAGCAACCACATTCCGGGCGGCCGAACTCTGCCGGAAGTATCGCGCTCGCTGTTCTCGGAAGCGGCCTATAACGGCATCGGTTTTGGTCTCGGCTTCGCCGTCACCATGCGCCCCGCAGAGACGCTGATCGCCGGCAGCCCCGGCGAATACAATTGGGGCGGCGCGGCCACCACCTCGTTCTGGATCGATCCGGCCGAGGAGCTGATTGCGATCTTCATGACGCAGGTGCTGCCGTCGAGCGCCTATCCGCTGCGCCGCGAGCTGCGCAGCATGGTCTATGCGGCGATCACCGAGAGCAATTTGTAGCAGTCGCTTCGATCCCGCGGCCGTCGTCCGCGGGATCACACTCCCGGACGCTCACTCGCCGTTGCTCATTTGAGCATTTCCGGCACGATCAGACGCGGCAGGAACAGCGATACGCTCGGCCAGACGATGACTGCCGCCAGCACGAGCAGCATCGGAATCAGCATGATGACCGTGTCCTTCAGCGCATAACGAAGCCGCACGCCCGCGATCGAACAGGCGATCATCAGACACAGGCCATAGGGCGGCGTCACAAGTCCGAAGGCCAGCGACACGATCGAAATGATCGCGAACTGGACGGGATGGAGATCGACCGACCTGGCCAGCGGCTCCAGCACGGTACCGACGATGATGATGGCCGGGATGGCATCGAGGAAGCAGCCCACCACCAGAAAGCAGAAGGAGATGAAGAAGCCGGCTGCGATGGCGCCCATGCCCCATGTCGAAACGTTGGCCAGCAACTCCTGCGGAATTTTGTAGTAGGCGAGCAGCCAGCCGAACGCACTGGCGGTGCCGACGCAGAACAGCGCGACGCCGGCAAGACGCCCGGTGTCGAGCAGCGCCTTGTATAGTTCGCGTATCCCCGTCTCGCGATAGAAGAACGCCGAGAGCACCACGGAATAAAGCACCGCGACGCAGGCGGATTCGGTCGCGGTGAACCATCCCAGCAGAATGCCGCCAACGATGATGAACGGAGTCATCAGCGCCGGTATCGACCGCCAGATGGCGCATCGCATCTCGACCCAGCTTGCCTTCGGATAGGTCGGGTAGCCGCGGCGCACGGCGTAGATGTGCACCGTCGCCATCTGCGCCCCCGCGATCAGCAGGCCGGGCACGATGCCGGCCAGATACATCGCCGCAATCGAGGTCGAGATCAGTCCGCCCCACACGATCATGAGGATCGACGGCGGGATGACAACTGCCAGGACCGCCGACACCGCCGTGATGGCGATGGAAAACGAGAGATCGTAGCCCTCCTTGGTCTGCGCATCGATGAAGATCTTGGACTGGCTCGCCGCGTCGGCCGTGGAGGAGCCGGAGATGCCGGCAAAGAACACCGACAGCACCACGTTGATCTGCGCCAGGGATCCCGGCCAGTGCCCGACCATCGAGCGCGACAGCGCCACCAAGCGATCGGTGATGCCGCCGATGCTCATCAGGTTCGCCGTCAAGAGGAAGAATGGCACCGCCAGCAGGATGAACGAATTGTAAGCATTGAAGGTCTCCTGCGCGAGCGTCATCAACGACAGGTGTGGCTCGATCAGCAGGATCGGCACGCAGGCAAGACCGAGCGCGAAGGCCACCGGCACGCGCACGATCAGCAGGCCGACGAAGACCCCGAACAGCACCATCGCGGCCTGTCCGGCAGAGAGTACGTTGCCGCTCATCGCTCTGCCCCAAACAGAATGCGCATTTCATCGACGATCTGCTCACCCGCGAAGACGATCCATGTCACGCCGGCGACAGGCCAGGCGACGTGGATCAGCCAGAGAGGCAGATCCGCCAGTTCCGACGTCCTGTTCCAGGCGAAGCGTGTGAATTCGATTCCGGCCGACACGAACACCAGCGCCAGCGCCAGTACGCCGACACGCGCGAGGATCCGGACTGCGGCCTCCGACCGCCGCGACAGGTCGGGCCACACGTCGACTTCGAAATGCTGCGCCTCCCGCACGCCCACCATGGCCCCGATCATGATCGTCCAGATGAACAGGAACCGCGCCATTTCTTCCGTCCAGATGTAGGACGGAATGAACGGCGTATAGCGTGACACGATTTGCAGCGTGACCGGAATGACCAGGATGCCGACGCAGGCGGCCAGTAGGAATTCGAGCAATTTGGCATAGGCGGCCGATATGCGACGCCACAGCGACGGCGCGGACGAAACGGGCATTTCAGACATTGGGGCTCCGTGCGGCAGAACATCCGCCACGTCCGGGCAAGAAGCGGGGCTTGCCCGGAATTGCTGTCGGCGGACGCAAAGGCCTCAGACGACGTTGATCTTCTCGAAAATGCCCTCCGCGCCGATTTCCTTGGCGTAGGTGGCCATCACGGGGTCGGCGAGCTTCTTCATGGCATCCCGCTCCTCGAAGGGAACGCGCTTGAGCTTGCCGGCCTTCTCGAGCGTATCGAGCTTGATGACCTCTTCGCTCGACTCGAGCTGACGGCCGTAGTCGCCGGCCTCCTTGCCGGCCTTCATGATCGCGTCCTGCAGCTCCTTCGGCAAGGTCTTCAGCGTCTTCACCGAGAAGCAGATCGGCCGGATCGACACGGCGTGCTGGGTCAGGTTGAGATGCGGGGCAACTTCGTAGAACTTCATCGCTTCGACGCCGGCCGCCTCGTTTTCGCCGGCCGAAATCACGCCGTTCTGGATCGCGTTGTAGATTTCGTTATAGGCGATCACCGTCGGGCTCATGCCGACCGCCGCAAAGGTCTTCGACCAGATCGGCGCGCCCTGCACCCGAACCTTGAGACCCTTGAGATCGGCGAGATTCTTGAGCGGTTTGTTGGCGAAGATGTTGCGGATGCCGCCGCCGGAATAACCGATCAGGACGACCTCGGCTTTCGCCGCGACTTCGTCGGCGATCGGCGCCAGGATGTTGGCCTCGACGACCTTGTTCATATGCTCGATGCCCTTGAACACGAAGGGTGCGTCGATGAACGGGGCCGCCTTTGCGAAGGTCGACATATGGGCCGGCGAGACGATGCCGTAATCGACCGCCTTGCCCTGCGACATGTATTCGAAATACTGCTTCTCGAGGCCGAGCGATGAGTTCCTGTGCAGGGTGAAGTTGACGGGCTTGCCGTAATACTTCTTCACCAGCTCCTCGAACCGGAGCAGTGCCCGATTGAAGGCGTGGTCGTCGTTGAACTGCACGGCTCCGTTGAGCGTGATCGGCGCTTGCGCTCTGAGGATCGACGGCATGCCGATCGCAGCCGCTGCAGTGGTCGCGCCGAACCCAGCGAGAAATGATCTTCGCTTCATCGTCTGCCCTCCCTTTGATGCCCCGGCCCTGTCGTCGGGCCGTGAGCGCAGCCGGTATGCGGCTTGCGAGAGGCAAGCGTATGAAAATCCGCGGCGGGACGGAAGCCGGATTCGGATGCGCGGTCCGGCAATGATGAGCCCGCCGCTGGTACAGTTCGACGCAGGACCCGCGCTCCTGCCATCTGCTGCACCGCAACCTTCACCTCGTCACTCTCCCGGAGCGCCGGTCCATGACCAATTGTGCGTGGCACAATGGAGCCGCTGCTCTATGCTTCGTTTGTCCGGCGCCGTTGCGTCGGCGCCGGGAAGTTCACATTTGTCAAAGCTCACCCTGCCGGTCCGCCTCGCTCTTCTGGTCACGGGAACGATGTTGCCGCTGATCGTCTTCGCGGTTGGCATTGTCTTCTACAACTACAAGCAGGACCGGAGCGACGCGACCCGCCGCGTGCTGGAGAACGTGCGCAGCATGCGCCTCGTGCTCGACTCCGAGGTGCAGCGGATGACCGGCGGACTGCAGGTGCTCGCGCTGACCAATTCCCTGCGCAACGACGACTTCCATAGCTTCCGCCGCATCGCGCTCGGCTTCCTCGACCAATATGGCAAAGGCGGCCTAGTGCTGATCTCCGACCGCAAGGGCGGGCTGCTGTTCTCCTCCGCAACGGAAGACACCGCGAGCCTGCCGCCGCGCGGCCATCTCGAGACCATCGAGAGGGTATTTGCGACCAGGTCGCCGCAATATTCCGACCTCTTCGTCGGCGCGATCAACGGGCGGCAGGTGCTCACCGTCGAGGTGCCGGTGTTTCGCGGCGGCGAGGTGATTTACGATCTCTGCTTCAGCCCGCCGATCGGCGTCTTTCAGAAACTGGTGGAAAAGCAGCGGCCCGACCAGCTCTGGACCGTGTCTCTGCTCGACACCAAGGGCATCGGATTCGCGCGCGTGCCGAACCCGAGCGACACGGTGGGCAGGCGGGCATCCGGCGCGCTCTACGAAGCGATGTCGCGCGGGCCAGAGGCCGCCCTTTCGACCGTCTCGCTCGACGGGGTGGCGCTGTCCTCTGCCTTTACGAAGTCGCGCCTGACCGGCTGGACGGTCGTGGCCGGCGTCGCCGAGAACTCACTGATCGCGCCGCTCTGGCGCAACATCGCGATCACGAGCCTGATCGGCGGCATCCTGCTGCTGACTGGCCTCACCTTCGCGGTCAGGATGGCGACCACGATCGCGCGCGGCGAGATGCTGCACAATCTCCTGATCGACGAACTCAACCACCGGGTCAAGAATACGCTGGCCTTGATGCAGGCGATCGCTGTGCAGACCTTCCGCAGCGCCAGCCGGGACGAACGGATGAAGTTCGAGGGGCGGCTCGGCGCCCTCGCCGAGGCGCATAATCTGCTGAGCCAGGAGAAATGGGCGGGCTCCGAGCTGCGGGAGGTGATCGCCCGCGCGCTGCAGCCGTTCCTGCTGAACGGTCCCGACCGCATCCGCATGGCCGGACCCGCCGTGCCATTGTCGCCGCGGCTCGCCGTGGTGCTGTCGATGATCGTGCACGAGATCGCCACCAACGCAGCGAAATATGGCGCGCTGTCCAACGAGACCGGGCGGGTGACGCTGGACTGGGAGATCCTCGCCGATGCCCCGAAACCGGGCTGCGCCTGATCTGGACCGAAACCGGCGGACCGCCGGTGACGGCACCGGTGCAGCGCGGCTTCGGCTCGCGCCTGATCGAGCGCAGCGCGCGCGACCAGCTCGGCGGCGAGGC
>LNAP01006271.1_pt1 | contig 10303 bp, 8 predicted proteins | sample 602601 | NCBI WGS metagenome assembly LNAP01 (sample SAMN02440304, study PRJNA202911) | soil metagenome | biome: Subtropical and temperate rainforests or woodlands; isolation source: soil samples (1 kg each in a 20% v/v slurry with milli Q water) were... ...
ACCCCAGCACCACCGCCTTCATCACCATCCACAACATGGCCACCTGGATGCTGGGCACCTGGGCCACCCCCGCCGTGCGCGAGCACTGGGGCCCGCTGCTCACCACCGGCGAAAAGCTGGCCAGCTACTGCCTGACCGAGCCCGGCGCAGGCTCTGACGCCGCCTCGCTCAAGACGCGCGCCGAGCTGATTGGCCACGAATACGTCATCAACGGCAGCAAGGCCTTCATCAGCGGCGCGGGCGCCACAGACGTGTTGGTGCTGATGGCCCGCACCGGCGATGCGGCCTCGGGCGCGGGCGGCATCAGCGCCTTTGTGGTGCCCGCAGACAGCGCCGGCATCACCTACGGCAAGAAGGAACACAAGATGGGCTGGAACAGCCAGCCCACGCGCACCATCAGCTTCGACAACGTGCGCATCCCTGCCGACCACCTGCTGGGCCGCGAGGGCGAAGGCTTCAAGATAGCGATGAAAGGCCTGGACGGCGGGCGCATCAACATCGCCACCTGCTCGGTGGGCGCGGCCCAGGGCGCACTGAACGCCGCCCAGCAATACCTGCACGACCGCAAGCAGTTCGGCAAACCCATCGCCAGCTTCCAGGCCCTGCAGTTCAAGCTGGCCGACATGGCCACCGAACTCGTCGCCGCCCGCCAGATGGTGCGCCTGGCGGCATCCAAGCTCGACGCCGGCGCGCGCGACGCCTCCACCTACTGCGCCATGGCCAAGCGCTTTGCCACCGACGCGGGCTTCAACGTGGTCAACGAAGCCCTGCAACTGCACGGCGGCTACGGCTACATCCGCGAATACCCGCTGGAGCGCCTGCTGCGCGATGCGCGCGTGCACCAGATCCTGGAAGGCACGAACGAAATCATGCGCGTGATCATTGCCCGGCGCATGCTGGACGGTGACGCCACGGAGGTAATGCGCTAGGTTTTTCATAGCTACCAGCGCTTGATACACATGCGCTGACGGCCCATTTAACCCCAACCCATGCCGGCCCGCCCTCTCCGCGACGAAACCCTGCACCTGATCGACGCCGTGCGCGCCGCGCTGGCGCAGCGCAGCGATGTGGACGAACGCCGGCTGTTTGGCAGCCATGCCTTCTTTGTGGACGGCAAGCTGTGCATAGCCGTCAAGGGCGAAGAACTGCTGGTGCGCCTGCCGCCGGGGCGGCACGCCGAGTTTCAGGAAATGCAGGCCACGCGCGAGCTCTCGCCCGAGGGCAAGATGCAGGGCTACTTCTGGGTGGAACCCAACGGCTACGCCACGCGTGCGCAGTGGCATTTCTGGCTGCGCGAAGCCCTGGCCTACAACCCGCAGGCCAAGGCCACGCCCCCGCGCAAGCAAGCCGCAGCCAACCGCCCGCCCGCAGCGCCATCCACCCCCAAGGGCAAGCGGCACAGCATTTTTGACGACGACACCCCGTAATTTCAAGCCTTTTTGGCCACTAGTGCTTATGCAACAAGCGCTTGAAGCTATCAAATTGATACCAATATCCACCCCTCACCCCCATCACCACAAGGAGACAGCAGCATGAAAATCGCATTCATTGGCCTCGGCAACATGGGCGGCCCCATGGCCCTGAACCTGCACAAGGCCGGCCACACCGTCCAGGCGTTCGACCTTTCCAAGCCTGCCTGCGACAAACTGGCCGCCGACGGCGTGGCCATTGCCGCCAGCGCCACCGCCGCCGCGCAGGGGGCAGAGGCCATCATCACCATGCTGCCCGCCAGCCAGCATGTGGAAGCGCTGTTCCTGGGCAGCAACGGCCAGCCCGGCCTGCTGGCCCACATCGCCAAGGGGGCGCTGGTCATCGACAGCTCCACAATAGCCGCCGCCACCAGCCAGAAAGTGGCCAAGGCCGCTGAAGCTGCAGGCATCGACTTCATAGACGCCCCCGTCTCCGGCGGCACCGGCGGCGCCATCGCCGGTACGCTCACCTTCATGGTCGGCGGCACGGCAGCCGCCCTGGAGCGCGCCCGTCCCCTGCTCGAAAAAATGGGCGCCAACATCTTCCACGCCGGCGCCGTGGGCGCAGGCCAGACCGCCAAGATCTGCAACAACATGCTGCTGGGCATCCTGATGGTGGGCACCAGCGAGGCCATCGCCCTGGGCGTGGCCAACGGCCTCGACCCCAAGGTGCTGAGTGAAATCATGCGCCGCAGCTCGGGCGGCAACTGGGCACTGGAAAAGTACAACCCCTACCCCGGCGTGCACGAAAACGCCCCCGCCAGCAAGGGCTACACCGGCGGCTTCGGCACGGATTTGATGCTCAAGGATTTGGGCCTGTCCCAGGAAAACGCCACCGCCGTGAAAGCCAGCACCCCGCTGGGCGGCATGGCACGTGCCATTTACGCGGCGCACAGCATTGCGGGGCATGGTGGGGAGGATTTTTCTAGCGTGATCAAGATGTTGCAGAAAAACGGATAAGGCGGATTTACCTGTAAACCTTCTGCAAAAAAGGGCGCTGTAACGTCAAGCTACAGCGCCCTTTTTATGTTGAGAGCAAGGCCTCGCAGCCCTAAAAATCAATTGCAATCAGAAAACTATTAATTTCTCTACGGCTGCTTCTGTTTAGGGTTGTGGGATGCCTGCCCGGAACACGGCGGCAAGCCTCGATCAAGTACGGTCTGAGGGCAGGTGTCGCACAAGCCTAAACATCAACTGTCTTTGGTACTTTTCAAAGTGGCGCATGGTCGATCTTGGACAAGGGCTCATTCACACCAAAAATCTTCCCATTCACCTGAGGGATTCCAAAACTCTTCAGCCGTGCGGTGTGCATGGCCAAATAAGCCTGTGCGCTCTGGGCATCCTTGAAGCAATAGATACCGCCGGCCTCGTTGGATTCCTGGTTCTCGGTCCAGATCTTCCAGATCAAGCCGGGCTCATCGGCGATGGATCGGGCAAGACCGTCCATGGCTGCGGCCATTTCCTGTCCCCAGGGGCCGGTGTACGGGAAATCCACTTGAAGGATGTAGCTCATAAAACTCCTTTGATGCGAGAAAACGGGCGCTTGTACACAGCGCATCTTTCAAGAATACGTGCAATACGGCTTCGTCGGCTCTGGTTCAAGCAAGCCCCATCCGAGACGCACTCTGCCAGTGCGGTCGGGTGGTACCACTTACGAGGCCCTGAGGGCTTCCCACTCCCCCACACAATGCCGCGCCAGCGCCGTCACCCAGCCAGGCTCCCCTGGCACGAAGGCAATGCCATACAGTGGGCTGACCAGAAACCCCGCGCGGTCAAACGCCGCGCTGTCGCTCGATCGCACGAACGCGGTCAGGTCGCGGAAAGGCACGGCCACGGTGCCCAGGTGCAACACCTCTGCGCGGGCCGTCACCTCTTCCAGCCGGCCGCTGTCCTGAAAGCGGTAAACCACATCGCCATAGTCCAGCGCGGTCAGGCCCACGGTGTTGCGCGCTTCGCTGCGCGGCTGGCCGTGGGCACGGATGACATCGTCGCGCGTGGCGGTGAAGGGCATGCCGTTCACGCGTTCGTAGGGTTGCAGGTGCATGGACCATTCTGTCGCGGTGCGATGCTGGGACGCAACCTGGGGCCTGTATCAAGGCGTGAAGCATGGCGCGCGCGTATATTGGGCATGCCGCTGCGGATGCCGCGTAAGCCCCCCGCAATGCACAGGCATCAAAATGCCGTTGAACGCATGCCAGCAAAGCGCTGGAAGCTATCAAATCTGAATTATTTTCAATCACCACACTACTGACTGCCATGACAGCCTCCACCGACTTCGCCCCCATGCCCGACACCGCGGGCTTCTTCGGCCCCTACGGCGGCCAGTTGGTGCCGCCGCACCTCAAGCAGGCCATGGACGACATCAATGCCGCCTATACCGAGATCACGCAGCGGCAGGATTTCCAGGACGAGCTGGCGCAGCTGTTTGCCGACTACGTGGGCCGGCCCAGCCCCATCTTCCACGCCAAGCGGCTGTCGGCGCAACTGGGTGGCGCGCAGATCCACCTCAAGCGCGAGGATCTGAACCACACCGACGCGCACAAGATCAACCACTGCCTGGGCGAGGCGCTGCTGGCCAAGTTCATGGGCAAGAAGAAGGTGATTGCCGAGACGGGCGCGGGCCAGCACGGCGTGGCGCTGGCCACGGCCTGCGCACTGGTGGGCATTCCGTGCGAGATCCACATGGGCCAGGTGGACATCGAGAAGGAGCACCCCAACGTCACCAAGATGCGCATCCTGGGCTGCAAGCTGGTGCCGGTGACGCGCGGCGCGGCCACGCTCAAGGAGGCGGTGGACAGCGCCTTTGAGGAGTACCTCACCAACCCCACGGACTACCTCTACGCCATCGGCTCGGTGGTGGGCCCACACCCCTTTCCGATGATGGTGCGCGACTTCCAGAGCATCATCGGCCGCGAGGCACGCGAGCAGTTCCAGGCCAGGCACGGCAAGCTGCCCGATTACGTGGCCGCCTGCGTGGGCGGTGGCAGCAACGCCATGGGCATGTTCACCGCCTTCCTGGGCGATGCCGGCGTGAAGCTGGTGGGCGTGGAGCCATCGGGCGAAGGCACCGACAAGCCCGGCCGCCATGCGGCCACGCTGAGCATGGGCAAGCCCGGCGAGATCCACGGCATGAAATGCTACGTGCTGGAGGACGCCCCCGGTGTGCCCGCCGCCGTGCACAGCATCGCCTCGGGCCTGGACTACCCTGGCGTGGGCCCGCAGCACAGCTACCTCAAGGACATCGGGCGCGTGCAGTACGAGTCGGTCACCGACAAGGAGTGCCTGGATGCCTTCATGCAGCTCTCGCGCGTGGAGGGCATCATTCCCGCGCTGGAAAGCGCCCATGCCGTGGCCTGGGCCATGCGCGTGGCGCCCATGCTGGGCAAGGACACCCACATCCTCGTGAACCTCTCGGGCCGCGGCGACAAGGATGCGGATTACGTGGCCAAGGTGCTGGGGATTTAACGTCCGGCGGCACAAGCCCTTCGCGTGTCCGGGCCCAAGGCGCCTTCCGGGTGACAATGCCGGGCACGATTACCCCATTCACCTTTCACAAGTATTTACCATGTCACTGCCATCCAACAAGCAACGCAGCCGCCGCCTTCGCAAGAAGATGCGCGTGGGCGAATTCCAGGAACTCGGCTTCGAGTACGAGCTGAAGTTGAAGCAGGCCCTGGCGCCCGAACAGGAAGAGGCGTTGATGGACCGCTTTCTGACCGACTTGATCTTGCCCCGCAACCTGGCGGCGTCCGGCTGGGTGCGTGAGGGTTTCGTGATGGCTTACCTGCGCGGCTCCGCCACCGAGGGCGACCGCCAGGCCACCCAGGCCTGGCTCGCCGCGCAGCCGGAGGTGGCCGAGGCCACGGTCAGCGCCTTGAAGGACGCCTGGTACGTCGAAAACTGAACGCCCCGCGCGTGCTGCAGGCGCTGCGCGTGCCATATTCCAACCCAGGTGCCCCGCCCTTGCGCTGGGCATGAAACGCTGCAACAGGGCCGATACACGCAAAAAACCCCGGGCTGAGGGCAGCACCGGGGTTTTTCTGTTTTTTTGGGGGGCGCCAGCAGACGCTGGCACACCGCTTCACATGTGGTCGATCATCACCTGCCCAAAGCCGGAGCAGCTCACCTGCTTGGCGCCCTCCATCAGGCGGGCGAAGTCGTAGGTCACCTTCTTGCTGGCAATCGACTTCTTCATCGAACTGATGATGAGGTCGGCGGCTTCCACCCAGCCCATGTGGCGCAGCATCATCTCGGCCGAGAGGATTTCGGAGCCGGGGTTCACATAGTCCTTGCCGGCATATTTGGGCGCCGTGCCGTGCGTGGCCTCAAACATGGCGATGGTGTCGCTCAGGTTGGCGCCGGGGGCAATGCCGATGCCGCCCACTTGCGCGGCCAGGGCGTCGGACACGTAGTCGCCGTTGAGGTTGAGCGTGGCGATCACCGAGTATTCAGCGGGGCGCAACAAAATTTGCTGCAGGAACGCGTCGGCAATGCTGTCCTTGACGACGATGTCCTTGCCCGTCTTGGGGTTCTTGAACTTCATCCACGGGCCGCCGTCGATCAGTTCGGCGCCGAATTCCTTGGCCGCCAGGCCGTAGGCCCAGTCGCGAAAGCCCCCTTCGGTGAACTTCATGATGTTGCCCTTGTGCACGATGGTCACGCTGGGTTTGTCATTGTCGATGGCGTACTGGAGGGCCTTGCGCACCAGGCGCTCGGTGCCTTCGCGCGAGACGGGCTTGACCCCGATGCCGGAGGTGGCGGGGAAGCGGATCTTCTTGACGCCCATCTCGTCCTGCAGGAACTTGATGAGCTTTTTGGCCTTGTCGGATTCGGCTTCGAATTCGATGCCGGCGTAGATGTCTTCCGAGTTTTCGCGAAAGATCACCATGTTGGTCTTGTGGGGCTCTTTCACCGGCGAGGGCACGCCATCGAAATACTGGATGGGGCGCAGGCACACATACAGGTCGAGCTCCTGGCGCAGGGCCACGTTCAGCGAGCGGATACCACCGCCCACGGGCGTGGTCAGCGGGCCCTTGATGGAGACCACGTAGTCCTTGACGGCGTGCAGGGTTTCTTCGGGCAGCCACACGTCGGGGCCATACACCTTGGTGGATTTTTCGCCGGCAAACACTTCCATCCAGTGAATCTTGCGCTTGCCGCCGTAGGCCTTGGCCACCGCGGCATCGACCACCTTGAGCATCACGGGAGTGATGTCGGCACCGGTGCCGTCGCCTTCGATGAAGGGAATGATCGGCTGGTCCGGCACATGGAGGGTCATGTCGGCGTTGACGGTGATTTTCTGGCCTTCGGCAGGCACCTGAATGTGCTGGTAGCTGGTCATGTCGGGAGACTCCAGTGGGATGTTGGAATGAACTGCAGCGGGTTTGAAAAATCCGTGAAACGCTGCAATTTTACCGGCACGCACGTTGCGGCGAGCTGCCGTACACACTTGCAGCAAACGGGATTGACGCCGCCAGCTCCCACGATGCGCACCCGGCAAAAAAATGCCGCACGGCAGGCCTGGGCCCGCAGTGCGGCATTTTGGTTGACCTGTCGTGGCGGCCCCGTGTCAGGGGCCCGCCACGCGGCTGTCAGGCAGCGGCGGAAAGCACCGCGTTCAGGGTCTGGCTGGGCCGCATGATGGCGTCCAGCTTGGCCAGATCGGGCAGGTAGTAGCCACCGATATCGGCGGGCTTGCCCTGCACGGCATTGAGCTCGTCCACGATCTTTTGCTCGTTGGCGGCCAGTTGCTCGGCCAGCGGGGCAAAACGCTTTGCCAGCGCGGCGTCGTCGGTCTGCGCGGCCAGCTCTTGCGCCCAGTACAGGGCCAGATAGAACTGGCTGCCGCGGTTGTCGAGCTGGCCGGTCTTGGGCGAGGGATTCTTGTTGTTGTCCAGCAACTTGCCGGTGGCGGCATCCAGCGTCTTGGCCAGTACCTTGGCCTGTGCATTGTCGGTTTTCAAGCCCAGGTCTTCCAACGACACGGCCAGTGCCAGGAACTCGCCCAGCGAGTCCCATCGCAGGTGGTTTTCTTCCACCAGCTGCTGCACATGCTTGGGCGCCGAGCCGCCGGCGCCGGTTTCGTACATGCCGCCACCGGCCATCAGCGGCACGATGGACAGCATCTTGGCGCTGGTACCCAGTTCCATGATGGGGAACAGATCGGTGAGGTAGTCGCGCAGGATGTTGCCGGTGGCGCTGATGGTGTCCAGGCCGCGGATCACGCGCTCGAGCGTGTAGCGCATGGCGCGCACCTGGCTCATGATCTGGATGTCCAGGCCGGCGATGTCATGCTCGTGCAGGTACATCTTGACCTTGGTTATCAGCTGGGCCTCGTGCGGACGGTAGGCATCGAGCCAGAACACCACGGGCATGCCCGAGTTGCGGGCGCGGTTCACGGCCAGCTTGACCCAATCGCGGATGGCGGCGTCCTTGACCTGGCACATGCGCCAGATATCGCCAGCTTCCACGTTCTGGCTGAGCAGCACTTCGCCGGTGGCCAGGTCGGTGATGTTGGCCACGCCGTCCTCGGGGATCTCGAAGGTCTTGTCGTGGCTGCCGTATTCCTCGGCCTGCTGGGCCATCAGGCCCACGTTGGGCACCGTGCCCATGGTCTTGGGGTCGAACGCGCCATGCCACTTGCAGAAGTTGATGATCTCCTGGTAGATGCGGGCGAAGGTCGATTCGGGCATCACGGCCTTCACGTCCTTCAGGCGGCCATCGGCGCCCCACATCTTGCCGCCGTTCCTGATCATGGCGGGCATGGAGGCGTCCACGATGATGTCGTTGGGCGAGTGGAAGTTGGTGATGCCCTTGGCCGAATCGACCATGGCCAGCTCGGGGCGGCCTTCGTGGCAGGCGTGCAGGTCTTTGAGCACTTCTTCGCGCTGGGCCGTGGGCAGGGTGGCCACTTTTTCGTAGAGGTTGGCCATGCCGTTGTTCACGTTCACGCCCAGCTCTTCGAACAGCTTGCCGTGCTTGGCAAACGCGTCCTTGTAGAAAATCTTCACGCAGTGGCCGAACACGATGGGGTGCGAGACCTTCATCATCGTGGCCTTGACGTGCAGCGAGAACATCACGCCGGTCTTGCGCGCGTCTTCGATTTCCTTTTCGTAGAACTCCAGCAATGCCTTCTTGCTCATGAACATGCTGTCGATGATCTCGCGGTCGAGCAGCGACACCTTGGGCTTGAGCACGATGGTCTTGCCACTCTTGGTGAGCAGTTCCATCTTCACGTCGCGGGCGCGGTCCAGCGTCATGGACTTTTCGCCATGGTAGAAGTCGCCCGCGTGCATGTGCGAGACATGCGAGCGCGAAGCCTGGCTCCACTCGGCCATGCTGTGCGGGTTCTTGCGTGCGTATTCCTTGACGGCCCGGGGCGCGCGGCGGTCGGAGTTGCCTTCGCGCAGCACGGGGTTCACGGCGCTGCCGATGCACTTGGCATAGCGCGCACGGATCGCTTTGTCTTCGTCGGTCTTGGGGTCTTCGGGAAAGTCTGGCAGCGCATAGCCCTTGCCCTGCAGTTCCTTGATGCAGGCGATCAGCTGGCCCACCGAGGCACTGATGTTGGGCAGCTTGATGATGTTGGCATCGGGCTCCAGGGTTTTCTTGCCCAGCGCGGCCAGCGTGTTCGGCACCTTCTGTGCGTCGCTCAGGCATTCGGGGAACTCACCCAGCACGCGGGCCGCCACCGAAATGTCGCTCTCTGCCACGTTGATGCCCGCAGGCGCGGCAAAGGTGCGCACGATCGGCAGGAAAGAAGCGGTGGCCAGGCGAGGCGCCTCGTCGGTCAGGGTGTAGATGATGGTGGGTTGCTGGGTACTCATCGCTTATGTCTCAAGAAATGGCTGAAAAAAACCACCGGATGGTGGCCCAGCCGGTAGCAGTGATCGAACCCCGCCATTGTGCTTTCTTGCATCCGACCCCACCTGGCTTTTTTGCAATCGAATATCACCATGCGAAATGAAGCACGCAATTTGACCAATTTTTTGATCCAATGGGCCCTGCCATGCCGGTTTCCCTGTCAACGCCGCGCTCGCGGCCACCGTTGCACGTGGAGCTTCGCGGCGGTTCGCGAAGCACTCACCCCGACGATTCGTCAAGGAAATGGCACACATGAAAAAACTACTCGCTGTCCTGATGGCTGGTCTGTTCGCTGCGGGTGCTTTTGCACAAGCCCCAGCTACGGCACCGGCCCCCGCTCCCGCTCCTGCTGCGGCCCCCCAGGCAGCCCCTGCACCCGCAGCGGCTCCTGCCGCCAAGGCCACCAAGGCGGCCAAGGCACCTGCCGCGGCCAAGCACAAGAAAGTGGCTCCCAAAAAGACCAGGAAGCCCGTCAAGAAAGCCGTCTGACCTCCACGGCACGGGCCGGCCCCAAGCGGCGGCCCCGGTTGGTTCAAAATCGCCCGCAGCCGCGGGCGGTTTTGTTTCCGGCCTGTGTCTGTCGCTGATACCGTACGCACCTGTTTGCACCTGTTTGCCACCACTGAAAGCCTGCTCTCCATGCCAACGATGCCCTCTGCCAGCCACCGTTCCTCTCGCCGCATTTCAGGCCCCATCGCGCCCGCAGTGACCGCCTTCGTGGCCGCCGCGCTGGCGTTGTGGGCCACTGCCACACCTGCCCAGGACGGGCCCCAGCTGGCCCTGCAGCGCGTCGAACTGACTGCCGGCATGCACCGCATCGACGCCCAGGTGGCGCAGACCCCGCAAGAACGCCAGACCGGCCTGATGCATCGGCGGGAGATGCCGGCCCAGGAAGGCATGCTGTTCATTTTTGACCAGCCCGGCGTGCAATGCTTCTGGATGAAGAACACCTTGCTGCCGCTGACGGCGGC
>LNAP01006272.1_pt1 | contig 10303 bp, 11 predicted proteins | sample 602601 | NCBI WGS metagenome assembly LNAP01 (sample SAMN02440304, study PRJNA202911) | soil metagenome | biome: Subtropical and temperate rainforests or woodlands; isolation source: soil samples (1 kg each in a 20% v/v slurry with milli Q water) were... ...
TGCTGGCGTTCACCGGCGGCCAGGATCCCGACGGACTGCTGGTGCTGAGCCAGGTCATCCTGAGTCTGGCGCTGCCCTTTGCGCTGGGGCCGCTGGTGCTGCTGGCCTGCCGCAAAAGCCTGATGGGCAAGTACGTATTGCGCGGCGCCTGGGCCTGGGCGGCGATTGCAGCCACGCTTGGCATCCTGCTGCTGGACGGTTACCTGGTGGCGGACATGCTGGTCTGAGGCCGAAGCCGCAATGCGGCGCGATCGGCAGCCATAAAAAAAAACGCCAGCAGACGCTGGCGTTTTTCTTCTGCCCGCTCTGGGGCTCAGTGGTAAGCGGAGACCACGGGGTGCTGGCGACGGCCGGCGTCCATGTCGTGCAACACCTCGCCCACGGCGCCGCCGAAGGAGGCCAGGCGCACTTTCAGGCGCAGCCAGCGCGAACCGGAGCTGTGGCCGGACAGGCTTTCCGCCATGATGGCGTCATGGATCAGGGTACGTTCCAGCTCATCCGACATGCGGGCATTCTTCAGCGCGGTATCGCTCATGGTTCTCTCCTTGAGAAAGCGATGTGGAACAACACGAGTCCATCTTAGACCTGTGCTTGTTGCGTCGCAATAAATTTCTCAAGCATTTTTTTGTGCGTTGCGCAATGGGGACAAACACCAGAAATGGTGCACATGTGCACTGCTGCTTGCACCCTTCCGGTGCGGCCCGCGCCCTCGAGGCGGCGCAACGCCTGGAAGCGCGCCGTATCAGGCCTGTGCGAGATGCGCCTGGATCAGCATGTCCGCCATCTGCGCAACCCGGCCGGCGGGTCCGCCTTCACCGAAAAGCTGGCTGGAGACGAAGGCGCCCTCAAACAGCAGCAACAGGCCATCGCCCAGCGCGTCGGGGTCGGCCGCCCCCATTTCCGCCGCCATGGCGGTCAGCCGCCGGCGCAGTTCCGCCTTGTGTTCCACCGCCACGACGCGGGCGGGATGGCCAGCTTCGGGATACTCGACCGCCGCGTTCGTCAGGCCGCAGCCCCTATATCCGCTCTGCACCGCGCGCGTGGCCAGCCCGGTCAGGTAGGCCAGGACCTGGGCGCGAGGGTCCCCCGGGTGCGCTTCGCAGGCAGCGTCAAAACGCGCCCAGAATTCGGCGTCGTAATCGCGCAGATACGTCGCCGCCAGCTCGTCCTTGGACGAAAAGTTGCGGTACAGGCTGGGCTTGGTCACGCCTGCCTCGCTGACGATGGCGTCCACGCCCACCGCCCGGATGCCGTCCCGATAGAACATTTCCCGCGCGGTCTTGCGGATGCGATCGGCCGCCAGCGGCGGCTTGGATGCGGGCCGGTCGGCGGCGGAGGTCTTGTTGGCCATGGATGGGCTCCTTTTCCGGATAACGGACGCGACGAGAAATCGCTTGACGATGTTACTGACCGGTACGTACTATTCGCAAATCCCAATACGTACCGGTCAGTAACATGAGTATAGCCCAGCCTCCCATCCCTTTCCGGCGCGCCGGCCAAAAGTACGCTTTCGTGGTTGTCGCGGTCATTTTCCTGTCCCTGCTGGTGTCGGCGGGCCTGCGTTCCTCCCCCAGCGTGCTGCTGGTTCCCCTGGAGGAGACCTTTGGCTGGAGCCGCAGCACCATCTCCCTGGCTGCCGCGGTCGGCATCTTCCTGTATGGCATGGTCGGACCTTTCGCCGCCGCGGCGATGGAGCGTTTCGGCTTGCGACGGGTGCTGATCGGCGCTCTCGTCGTGATGGCGGCGTCCAGCGCGGCCAGCGCCTTCATGACCGAATCCTGGCATCTGCTGCTGACCTGGGGCGTGTTCTCAGGCCTGGGTTCGGGCGCGGTCGCGGTGGTGCTGGGCGCCACCGTGGTCAACCGCTGGTTCACCAAGCACCGCGGCGTGATGATGGGCCTGTTGACCGCCAGCTCCGCTACCGGCACGCTGGTGTTCCTGCCGGTGCTGGCGGCGCTGGCCTCGTCCGGCGACTGGACCCGCGTGGTCTGGACCGTAGCGGCCGCGGCGGCGGCGCTGGTGCCGCTGGCCTGGTGGCTGGTGCCCGACCGCCCCTCCAGCGTCGGCCTGGTGCCGTTCGGCAGCGACCCGAATGCGGCGGCGGCTCCCGTCGCCCCGCGCACCGGCATGGTGGCGGCCACTTTCGGCGCCCTGGCCCGCGCTGCCAGGACGCCCACGTTCTGGTTCCTGTTCGCCACATTCTTCATCTGCGGCTTCACCACCAACGGCCTGGTTGGCACGCACCTGATCGCGCTTTGCGGCGACCACGGCATGTTGGAAGTGCAAGCCGCCGGTCTGCTCGCGATCATGGGCATTTTCGACCTGGTGGGCACGACGGCATCGGGATGGCTGACTGACCGCTACGACCCGCGCAAACTGCTATTCGTCTACTACGCCCTGCGCGGCCTGTCGCTGATCTACCTGCCCTATTCCGACTTCTCGTTCTACAGCCTGTCGATCTTCGCGATCTTTTTCGGCCTGGACTGGATCGCCACGGTGCCGCCCACGCTGCGCCTGACGACGGAAGCCTTCGGCGAGCGTGACGCCGCAATCGTGTTCGGCTGGATCGTCGCGGGCCACCAACTGGGCGCGGCTAGCGCCGCCTGGATGGCCGGGGCCATCCGCGAAGCGCAAGGCAGCTACATGATGGCCTTCGTGATCTCGGGCTTCACGGGGCTGATCGCCGCCGTGATCGCGCTGCGGATCGGCAGAAAGCAGCTGGCGGCGCAGCCGGCCTGAGGCGGCTCGCCCCCGTTCAGGCTTTGACCGTGGCGCCCGGGCGGCCACGAAGGTTGTAGGCCTTCTTGCCGCCCACATGCTTGCGGATCAGCGTTTCGGCGCGTTTACCGTCACGCGCCAGCAGGGCCTGAACAAACGCCTCGTGGTCCGCCACTGCGGTCGTCCATTCGTCAAGATCGAAATTGGACTTGTAGCGCAACGCCTGAACCTGCAGGTTCAGGCGGTCATAGGACTGGGTCAGCGCCGGATTGTGGGCGGCGCGATTGATGGCGATGTGCGTGCCCATGCTGGCCGCGAAATACGCCCTGATATCCCGCTTCTCATAGTTTTCAAGCATCTGCGCATGCAAGCCTGCGATCTGCGCAAGCTCCGCGTCCGATGCGCGCTCGGCGGCGCTGCGCACCGCCAACCCCTCCAGCACGGACAGCACATCGAAGATGTTCTCGATGTCGTCCGCTGACAGCTCGATCACCATGGCCCCACGCTTGGGCTGCAACGCCACCAGTCCGTCCGAGGCCAGCATCCGGTAGGCCTCGCGCAATGGCGTGCGCGAAATCTTCAGTTGTTCGCACAGGTCGCGCTCATTAAGCCAGGTGCCCGGCTTCAGCGTGCCGTCGATGATCAGTTGCCGTAGCCGCTCGGCAACGACCGCCGGCAAGGTGGGATGGTGGATGGCCAAATCGGGGACGGACACGTCCGGAGTCAGGGTTTCAGGGTTAGCCATGAGTTGTTCACGCTCGCAACATCGATTATTTTTGTATCTGGTATACCAGACACCAAAGGCATACCAACCTGACCCCATCATAAATCAAGCAACACCCGGGCAGGCTTCATCCACCAAGGAGACTCACTATGAACAAGCATGTTCGCGGCTGGACACGCGCATTGACGCTGACAGCCAGTCTGGCCGCCGTCGCCCCCGCCCTGGCGCAAGACCCGGCGAAGTGGCCGGAACGCCCCATCCGGCTGGTCGTCGGTTTTGTACCGGGCGGCGGCACCGACGTGTCGGCCCGCATTGTTTCCGCGCGCCTGTCCACGTTGCTGGGCCAGCAGATCGTGGTCGAAAACAAACCGGGCGCGTCCGGATTGATCGCGGCCGACTACGTCGCCAAGGCCGACCCGGATGGCTACACGCTGCTGCTGGCCAACATGCAATCCACGGTCGCCGCCCCCTATGTCGTGCAATCCAGCATCGATCCCATCCGCGACTTCACCGCGGTGCGCTACATCGGATCGGTGCCCAACGTGCTGGTCGTGAATCCGGCCAAACATGGCTACGCCACCGTCCAGAATCTGGTTGACGACGCCCGCGCCAAGCCCAAGCAACTGCTATACGCCTCGTCCGGCATGGGCAGCCCCCAACATCTGAGCGCCGCGCGTTTCTCGCAGATCGCCGGCGTGTCGATGGAGCACGTCCCCTACAAGGGCAGCGGCCAGGCAATGACCGACCTGCTGGGCGGCAGCGTGGACATGAACTTCGACACCCTGCCCGGCGCGATCAACCAGATCCAGGCCGGCAAGCTGCGCCCGCTGGCGGTGACCAGCGCCGAACGCAGCAAGCGGCTGCCCGACGTGCCGACGCTTGCCGAATCCGGCATCAAGGGCCTGGACATCGTGCAGTGGTACGCGGTGCTGGCGCCCGCCAAGTTGCCCCGCCCGATCCTGGACAAGCTGGACCGCGCGCTGGCGCAGACCCTGGCAGACCCCGAGATTGTGGCCAAGCTGGCCGACCAGGGGATGGACCTGCGCGGCGGGCCGCAGACGCCTGCGGCATTCGCGACCTATGTGCAGGACGAATGGACCAAGTACGGCAAGCTCACCAGCAGCCTTGGCCTGACGAAACAATGATCCCTGCGGGGTTCGCCCCCGCGTCTGACGAAAGGAACACCATGAGCGCTACCTCTACCCCCGACTCCTCGCCCATTCTGCTGCAACGCGACGGCGACATCGCGACCGTGGTGCTGAACCGCCCGGCAAAACTCAACGCATTCACGATCGACGGCTGGCGTCTGCTTGGCGACATATTCCTCGAACTGGACCGCGACGACGGCGTGCGCTGCGTGGTGCTGCGGGGCGCGGGCGAGAAGGCGTTCTCGCCCGGCAACGACATCAGCGAATTCGAAACGGCGCGCAGCAACAAGCGGCAGGCGGTGGAGTACGGCGCCGTCATGCGCCGCACGATCGAGGCCATCGGCGGCTGCCGTCACCCCGTTGTCGCGCAAATCCATGGCATCTGCGTCGGCGGCGGGCTGGAAATCGCCAGCTTGGCCGATCTGCGCATCTGCGGTGAAAGCTCGCGGTTCGGCGTCCCGATCAAGAACCTGGGACTGGTGATGTCGTACTCGGAACTGGCGCCGCTGGTGCGCCTTGTCGGGCCGACGACCGCGCTGCAAGTGCTGCTGGAAGGCACGATATTCGACGCCGCCGAAGCCTTGCGACTGGGCGTCGTCACCCGTGTCGTGCCGGACGATCAGGTGGCCGAACAGGCACAGGCCGCCGCGCGCCGCATTGCCGACGGGGCGCCCCTGGTGGCGCGCTGGCACAAGAAGTTCGTGCGCAACCTCGTCCAGGGCAAAGCCTTGACCGACGCCGACCGCGACGAAGCCTTCGACTGCTTCGATACCGAGGACTTTCGCGCCGGCTACCGCGCTTTCCTGGCCAAGGCCAAACCGCAATTCAGCGGCCGTTGAACAGACATCAAGGAACATGCATGCATAACGATATCCGCGGCCCCGGCCGCCCGCTGACCGCCAATGCCGATGCGCCCGCCGGCGCGCTGGCCGGCATGCGCGTGATCGAGCTGTCGCAAATCATGGCCGGCCCGACCTGCGGCATGATGCTGGCCGATCTTGGCGCCGACGTCATCAAGGTCGAGAAGATCGATGGCGGCGACGATTCCCGCCAATATCGCGACCCGCAGATCAACGGCATCTCGGCGCCCTACCTGATGCTCAACCGCAACAAGCGCGCGATCGCGCTGGACCTGAAACATCCCGAGGGCAAGAAGGTCTTGCTGCGCATGATCCGGGACGCCGACGTCGTGACCGAGAACTTCCGCAAAGGCACGATGGAAAAGCTGGGCCTGGGCTACGACACCCTGCGCAAGGAAAACCCGGGCCTGATTTATTGCGCCGTCTCGGGCTACGGCACCACCGGCCCCTACGCCGACAAGGGCGGATTCGATCTGGTGGCGCAGGGATTTTCGGGCTTGATGGCCATTACCGGCGAACCCGGCGGCCCGCCGTTGCGCACGGGAAACTCCGTGGCCGACATCAATGCGGGCCTGTTGGCGGCGTTTGGCGTATTGGCCGCGTATCAGCACAAGCAGCGTACCGGCGAGGGTCAGATCGTAGAGACCTCGCTGCTGGAGGCCAGCCTGCAGCAGCTGTATTGGCACGCCGCGATCTACTTCGGCAGCGGCGTATCGCCCGGCCCCACCGGATCGGCGCATGTGCTCAGCGCGCCATACCAGGCGTTTCCCACGGGCACCGACTGGATCATCATCGGCGGCGCGAACGAGAAGAACTGGCAGCGCATCACGCAAGCGCTGGGCAAGCCCGAATGGGCGGACGATCCGCGCTTCGCACGCAACCGCGATCGCATGAATAACCGCGACGAACTGGTGGCCCAGATGTCGGCCATCCTGGAGACGCGCAGCGCGCAGGAATGGCTGGACGTTTTCGACCAGGCCGGCGTGCCCGCCGGACCGGTGCATTCGATCGCGCAGGCGCTGTCGCATCCGCAGACGCTGGCGCGCGGCATGGTGGTGGAACAGGACCACCCGGTTGCCGGCAAGGTGCGCACCGTAGGCATGCCCGTGAAGCTGTCGGCCACGCCTGCGCAATACCACCGCGCGGCGCCTCGACTAGGCGAGGACACCATCGCGATCCTGGGGGAGTTCGGCTACGGCCAGCAGGAAATCGACGCGCTGGTCGAAGCCGGCGTGGTCATGGCCGTGGACCGTGAACGCGCCCCGGCTTAGAACGTTCTTAGCTGGATGGCTGACGGTGGGTTGTGAGGCAGGGTTCTTGAGTCGCCGGCGTCCGACCTGCGGGATTCCGATGCTCGCCCCGGTGGGGCTGCGCTTCGGATCCCTCCGCCCGGCCACCGGCTCACGGCATCTGCCCATGAACGGGGTCCAAAACCAACGCATGAGGCCGCCGTCAGCCGAGGATCCCGGAGTCATGCGAAGCGCAGCCCCACCGGGGTGAGCATCGGAATGACGCAGGGAAGCCTCGGCGGCTAAAGAACCCGGACACCCGCAAGCTCGATGCCCTACTCGACCTCACCCAGATAGGCCGCGCGCACTTTGGGGTCGTGCAGCATGTCGCCGGCGGGCCCGGACAGGATGATCTCACCCGACTCCATCACATAGCCGCGATGGCTGTTTTCCAGCGCCAGGCGCGCGTTCTGTTCGATCAGCAGGATCGTCACGCCTTCGCTGGCGATGGTGCGAACCACCTCGAAGACCTTCTCGACCATCAAGGGCGCCAGGCCCATCGACGGCTCGTCCAGCAACAGCAGCTTCGGACGCGCAATCATCGCGCGACCCATCGCCACCATCTGCTGCTCGCCCCCGGACAAGGTGCCTGCCGCTTGCTTGCGGCGTTCGGCCAAACGCGGGAACAAAGTGAAGACGCGGTCGGTGTCCTGGCGGACCTGCGCGGCATCACGGCGGATGTACGCGCCCATCGCCAGATTTTCCTCGATGGTCAACTGGCCGAAGATGCCGCGACCTTCCGGCACCATGACCAGGCCCTTGCGGACCAGGTCATGCGACTTCTGGCCGCCGATCGATTGCCCGCCGTAGACCACTTCGCCGCCCGCCAGCGGCACCAGGCCGCAAATGGCGCGCAACGTCGTGCTCTTGCCGGCGCCGTTGGCGCCGATCAGGCACACGAGTTCGCCTTCGCCCACGCGCAGGTCGATCCCGCGCACCGCGCGGATGCCGCCGTAGGCCACCTGCAAGCCGCGCAGTTCCAATAAGGGTTGGGATGCCGTCATGTTGCCGGGCTCTCCTTGTGAATCAGCGGATCCTGGGCCGCGCCGGCGCCCAGGTACGCTTCGATAACCTTGGGATCGCGTTGCACCTGGGCAGGTTTGCCCATCGCCAGCACCTTGCCGTATTCCAGCACCAGCACGCGGTCGCACAGCCCCATGACGAGCTTCATGTCGTGTTCGATCAGCAGGACCGTGACGCCGTCGCCGCGGATCTTCTCGACCAGCTTGCGCAGCACCACCGTTTCCGACGCATTCATGCCGGCGGCGGGTTCGTCCAGCGCCAGCAGCTTGGGATCCGTCGCCAGGGCGCGCGCGATCTCAAGACGGCGCTGATCGCCGTAAGGCAGCGAACGCGCGACGTCGTTGGCGCGATGGCCGATGCCCACGTAATCCAGCAGCTCTTGCGCCCGCGCCTCGATGGCGGCCTCTTCGGCACGCGTGCCGCGCGTGCGCAGCACCGCGCCCAGCACGCCGGCCTTGGTGCGCATGTGGCGGCCGATCATCACGTTCTCGATGGCGGACAGGTTGGCAAACAGGCGGATGTTCTGGAAGGTGCGCGCCAGGCCCGCGAACGCGACCTCGTGCGGCTTCTTGCCCGACAGGGACACGCCGTTGAAGGTGCAGCTGCCCTCTTCCGGGATGTACAGGCCGGTCAGCACATTGAACAGCGTGGTCTTGCCCGCGCCGTTCGGGCCGATCAACCCATAGATTTCGCCTTGTTCGATATCGAAGCTGACGTCCGACAAGGCCTGCAGGCCGCCGAAGCGTTTGCCCAGGCCCTGCGCTTGCAGCAACTTGCTCATGCTCCGCCTCCTTGCGCCTTGGTCGCGAGTTCGCGCTTGCGCACCGCCGACGGCCACAGACCCGCCGGGCGGAACAGCATGACGCAGACCATCGCCAGGCCGAACAGCAGCATGCGGATGCCTTCGGGGTCCAACACCACGGCGCCGAACACCATGTGCTGGAAGGGTTCGACCACCGCGCGCAGGAATTCCGGCAACGCCGCCAGGATCAGGGCACCCAGGATCACGCCGGGGATGTGCCCCATGCCGCCCAGCACCACCATGCACAGGATCGAGATGGATTCCATCAGCGAGAAGCTCTCGGGGCTGACAAAGCCCTGCATCGACGCAAACAGCGCCCCCGCGACGCCGCCAAACGAGGCGCCCATCGCGAAGGCCAACAGCTTGATGTTGCGGGTGTTGATGCCCATCGCCTTGGCGGCGATCTCGTCCTCGCGGATGGCTTCCCATGCGCGCCCGATCCGCGAATTCTGCAGGCGCACGCACACCACGATGATGATGAGCGTCAGCGCCAGCAGCAGGTAGTAGTACTTCTCGGGCCCGGTGAACCGGATGCCGAACAGGCTTTCCGTCCGTCCGAACGCAAACTCGCCCACCTTGAACGTGTCGATGCGGTTGATGCCCTGCGGCCCGTTGGTGATATTGATCGGCGCGTTCAGGTTGTTCAGGAAGATGCGGATGATTTCCCCGAAGCCCAAGGTGACGATCGCCAGATAATCGCCTCGCAACTTCAGCGTTGGCGCCCCCAGCAGCACCCCGAACAGGCACGCCACGGCCAGGGCGATCGGCAGGATCGCCCAGAACGGCAGATGCAGCCCGAAGTGCGGCGATGCCAGCAAGGCCCAGGTATAGGCGCCCACCGCGTAAAACGCGATGTAGCCAAGATCCAGCAGGCCGGCAAAGCCCACCACGATATTCAGGCCCAACGAGAGCATCACGTACAGCAACGCGAAATTCAGGATGCGTACCCAGCTTTGGCCGGCCATGCCGATCACAAACGGCAGCACCGCCAGCACGATACCAATCAACGCAATGCCGATCAGGTTGCGGGTCGACAGCCCGCTGGTTTTCAACGTGGCGTTCATGCGCGGTCCCCCACACGTTCGCCCAGCAGGCCGGACGGACGGAAGATCAGCACCAGCACCAACACGAAGAACGCGAACACGTCCTGGTAATGGCTGCCGAGAAAACCGCCGGTCAGGTCGCCGATATAACCGGCGCCCAGCGATTCAATAATGCCCAGCAGCAAACCGCCGGCCATCGCGCCCACCATGTTGCCAATGCCGCCCAGCACCGCGGCCGTGAAGGCCTTCAGGCCCAGCATGAAGCCCATCGTGTATTGCGACACGCCGTAGTAGGTCGCGACCATCATGCCCGCCACGGCGGCCAGCGCCGACCCGATCAGGAACGCCGCCGAAATGACCGTATTGATGTTGACGCCCATCAGGCCCGCCACTTCGCGGTTCTGCGCGGTCGCGCGCATCGCCGTGCCCAGGCGGGTCTTGTGCACCACGGCCAGCAGGCCGCCCATGATCAGCGCCGCGATCACCACGATGGCGATCTGCAACGAGCTCATGCGCGCGCCGGCGAATTCGAACACGTGGGGCGACAGCACCTGCGGAAAGTTCAGGTAGTTGCGGCCCCAGCCCATCATCGCCACGTTCTGAAGGATGATGGACACGCCGATCGCCGTGATCAGCGCCGCCAGGCGCGGCGCGCGGCGCAGCGGCCGGTAGGCCACGCGTTCGGCCGTCCAGCCC
>LNAP01006273.1_pt1 | contig 10303 bp, 7 predicted proteins | sample 602601 | NCBI WGS metagenome assembly LNAP01 (sample SAMN02440304, study PRJNA202911) | soil metagenome | biome: Subtropical and temperate rainforests or woodlands; isolation source: soil samples (1 kg each in a 20% v/v slurry with milli Q water) were... ...
TTATCCGATCAATCCGAACTACGAGACCGTCTGCAACCTGAAGGCTTATCCTGATCTGGAATCGTTGCCGGAAGTGCCGGACTGCGTAGTCCTGGCTGTGCCGCGCGATTCCGTGGAAGCGTGTGTTCTGTCTTGTGTACGCGTCGGTGTAGGCGGAGTGGTGGTCTTTGCCTCGGGCTATGCTGAAACCGGGAAAGCACAAGGACAGGAACTGGAAGCGAGGCTGGCGCAGATTGCCCGGGAAACCGGCATACGCATCATGGGGCCCAATTGTATGGGGTTCGCCAACTATGCCAATCGCACGCTGTTATCGTTTACAGCATATCACCCGCGAGACTATCTTCTGGACGCCTCCATCGGCGTTGCCAGCCAATCGGGAGGCATGTCTTTTTCACTAGGTGACGCCGTCACCATTGGCGCATCGTTCAGCCATTTGCTCAGCACCGGCAATTCCTGCGATGTCGATGTGGCTGATCTCGTCAGCTACTTGTCCGACGATCGCGCCTGCAAGGCGATTGTCTGCATATTTGAAGGCATGCGGTACCCTCGGCGCCTCATGAAAGCCGCGGAATTGGCGTGGAGCAGGGACAAGCCTCTGATCGTGCATAAAATTGCCCGGGGTACACAAGGCGCAGCGGCCGCGGTTTCACACACGGGCGCGCTGGCCGGCTCTGATGCCGCTTACCAGGCCATGTTCGAGCGGGCGGGCGTCATTATGGTTGATCGTTTCGAAGATATCCTTGAAGTGGCTGCTTTCTTTGCCAAAGCCCCCAAACCGAAGGCAGACGGTGTCGCGGTGCTCAGTCCGTCGGGGGGCGCCGCCATCATGGCGGCCGATTTTGCGGAACTACATCACGTCAATTTGCCTCAGCCCTCGCCGATGGTGGAAGAGCGCTTGAAGCAACAGATCCCCGACTTTGGTTCGAGCCGGAACCCCTGCGATGTGACCGCACAAGTTGTTAATAAGCCCGAGTCGTTGGGCGAATGTGCGGACGCCCTCATGAGCGACGACGCCTATGGTGTGCTTTTGTTGGCGCAGCCACAAGCATACGAAACGGCGGCAGCGCGCGTGGAGATGATCAGCCAGCTCGCTGCCAAGCATGGGAAAATGGCGTGTAACGTACTCGTTTCGCAATGGAACGATGGGCCCGGCGCGTTCGAGTCCGCCAACGATGAGAAGGTTGCCTTGTTTCGGTCTATGGACCGGTGTTTCGGCACGATTGCCTTGTGGCAGAAACGTGAGCGCTTACGCTCGGCCCAGAACGATGACCTCGGCAAACTGCCCGAGCAAAACCATGAGCCGGTGCAAAGCGTCGCGACCTTTCTAGATGCGGTCACTGACAGCGTGCTGGGCGAGAGTCAGGGTAAACAGGTGCTGGCGGCCTATGGCGTGCCGGTCACTCGCGAAGCGTTGGCGCTGACCGAGTCCGATGCGGTTCGACACGCCGAGTGGCTGGGCTACCCGGTGGCGCTCAAGGTCGAATCCCCTCATATTCCCCACAAGACCGAAGCGGATGTAATTCGCCTGAACCTGCATAATGCCCAGGACGTGCGCCGGGAATATCGCACTATCCTCAAGAATGCATACATGCACACGGTACCCGAAGGTGTGCGCGGAGTCTTGGTCCAGCAGATGATCCCGCAGGGCCTGGAGGTCATGGTCGGAGCACGGGACGATGCTCTGTTCGGTCCGCTTATTGTCATTGGTCTGGGTGGCATTCTGGTTGAGCTACTCAATGACACGGTGACGGCGCTGGCGCCAGTGTCCCCGACAGAAGCTTTGCACATGCTGGCAAAACTTAAAGGCTACGCGCTTTTGCAGGGGTTCCGGGGCAGTGACCCGGTGAGTGTCGACCAATTGGCGGCAGTGATAAGCAAAGTATCCAGACTCATCGCCGATCATCGAGAAAAAATTCAGGAAATTGATGTCAATCCATTAATTTGCAGCCACAACAAGATAACTGCGGTGGATGCGCTAATCGTCAAAAAGTCTGGAGCTGAAACCTGCCCGAAAGAGCCCTTCGAAGACTTGCAGACCAACACTGCGTGAGCACTCGGGGGTAACAACCTCCATGGGGTGTCAGGCATATAGAAGCATGATCGTTGCAAGCCAAATGGCTGCAGCGAATTGGAAATGTATTCATATCACGAGTTATTACACAGAAGAAGAGTGAAGCTCTTCAATACAAGGAGACATACCGTGGACTTCCATCAGATCATCAGCAAAGGCAGACGCAATTTCAATGGTTTCATGTTTGGCTTGGCCGCCTTGAGTGTTTTTCCGGCCATGGCACAGCAGTTCCCAAGCAGGCCTATTACTCTTATTGTGCCCTATGCCGCAGGCGGGCCAACGGACACGAGCGCGCGCGGCTTGGCCGAGGAAATGGGCAAGGCCCTGGGGGTTTCGGTCATTGTCAGCAACCGGCCCAGCGCTGGCGGCATGGTAGCGGCCGGTCTGGTTTCCAAGGCCCCGCAGGATGGATATACCTTGCTGTTGTCGGTAGGCACTATTGTCAGTACCAATCCACACCTTTTTAAAGAGCTGCCGTACAAGGTCTCAGATCTGGCCCCCATTTCACAATACGCACGCTGGCCTTATGTGATCAGTGCATCACCCCAGTTGCCAGTAAATTCAGTGAAGGAATTGATCGCCTATGCCAAGACCAAGCCTGAAGGGCTGACTTTTGGGACCGTGGGCCTGGGGACTCAATCTCATATTATTGCGGCATGGCTGGCTCAACGTTTAGATATCAAGATGGAGCTGATCCCTTACAAGGGTGTGTCACAGGCAGTGGCCGATCTTAGTACCGGACGCGTGGATCTTCTGACGGATGGCGTATCCACTGCAGTGACCAACCACAAAGCGGGTATAACCAAAATCATCGCCTCTATGGGCAATGACCGCTACTTCATGCCGGACAACGTGACGACTTTCGCCGAGGCTGGTTATCCGGACCTGATTGCCAACTCCGACTTTGGCCTTATGGCCCCCACCGGTACGCCCGACGCGGTGATCCAGGTTCTGTACCAGGCCGTAGCCAAGGCGCTGAATTCACCTGAGCTGAAGCGACAGATGTTGCAACGCGGAGAACAACCTCTGTTATCAGCCAGCCCTGAAGCATTTGGCGAATATATACGAGAAGAAACTGAGCGCTGGGGTGAATTGATCAAGTCCCTAAACCTGCAGATAGAGTGATATTGGGTGCGTTCTGCTGGTTTGATGCACGTGGGGTACAGGATTTCCTGTAGTGATGGCTTTCTTGCTGGCGCTACAGGTGATGCCAAAGCGGCTGGTGGGAAGGGTGCCGGCAGAGTGGTGGACGCTGCTTCCAAGAAATGGATGAGGTCTACTCAGTCGTCGTAGACGTGGGATCGATGCGAAATCCATCGGAAGTGTAGAGGCCAAAACCCGCCGGCCCATTCCTCCACTCAGTTTCTGGCTCGCCATTCCCGTCAGCATTGTTGGCTGCCCAAGCTGCAGCAATAGCAAAGACCATGAGCAGCGTCAACCAAAACGCGGCAGAGAGCAGCACGCCCAGCGCCATTAAGTTGACGGTCCACCGCAGAATAGTGGCAACGGATGCAGACACACCTTGGGCCACCAGCCAGCTTGACAACCTTCGCTCACCACGCACATAGCCACGCCATCCGCGCCCAAGCCAACCAGCCAAGTGTCCTGCTTTGCTAATGTAGGCTTTTATGCTCATGGCCAGCTTCCATTTTTTGCGAGAGGTTTCCGCTCCGGGCGTGTCATTGCATTATGCGGCCCAGGGATCAATGACTTCGATGCCACAGTCTACAAAGTCCTTGACGTTTCGTGTCGCCAGTCGCGCCCCGCGAGACTTGGTAATTGCCGCGATCATGGCGTCGAACTGACTGATGGGTTTGCCGATGTTTTTTCGTATTGCGGCAATCTGCGCATACTGATCGGCCGCATCGTGATCGAAACCTAATACTTGTCCGGCCATATCAAGCGAAAAGATGTGGCGGATTGCGGCAAGCAGTGTTGTTTGCCGCTGCCCATCGGGCAGCAATTGTGCTCCGTAGAGCAATTCCGCGCGTGTCACCGTGGTGGTGAACAGCACCGAGCGCGGCTGCGCGCCCAGCCAGGACAACGGTCGATCATCCGGTGCCGGACGCAGGATTTCAGACAGTACGTTGGTGTCCAGGACGATCATGCGCTGAACTCCGGCGGGGTACGGATGGCCTCCCTCGGCGCCAACTCCAGTTCGACACCTCCCAGAGAGCTGATGCGCGACCGGATCGCTTCGATGAGCGACTCACCCTGTTCGGGCGCCGTCGAGAGCGCCGAACGCAATATGTCGCGTGCTTCGTCCTCCATAGAACGGCCATGCGTGGCTGCCTGCACACGCAGGCGTTTCTTAAGCTGTTCGTCGATGTTGCGGATAGTCATTGTCGTCACCATGCTCCACCTCTATTAGTCAATGAATCAATTTTAGTCAGTGACTAATACGAAATCAAGGTCTTTAATTGGATGAAGCCGATACATCGAATCGGATTGATGACACTGTGTACGGCGAACGCGCGCGGGCCGCCCACAACGAGCAACGATCATTCAGTACGATGGATTGCGTCGATTTGAACGTCATTTGAGGCACTCGAGTGAGCTTTACCGGATTACGGCTGGATTACTTTAAAAGCACCGGTATTTTCGACGACATGGTTTTGTTGTCATTAAATGGCGCTATAAGCGGGCCAGTCTACACCGGACTGGAAGCCGGCTTTTCCGTGCGGGCACGTCACTTACTAACGCATGTCGAACAACTCTTGGTGAAAGCTGGCTTTGTCGAGCCCACGTTTGGCCAGCCCCTCGCGAAGCGCACGGCCAAAACCTGCAGGGCCGCAGAACCAGATCGAGGCTTGCTGCCAAACTGGCGTTTCCGAGCACAATCTATCGACGGTCAGGCGGCCGTCACGCTTAGGAACCAGTACGCGCAAGCGGACACCCGCCTTTTCTGCGAGTTCCGTGAGATGCTCGATGTAGGCCGCAGCCGGCTCGTCCGTGCTGTACCAAAGGTCGATCTCGCGCCCATCAGGCTGCACGATCAATGCCTGCAGCCGCGCTATGAAGGGTGTGATGCCGATTCCGCCGCCTATCCATATTTGTCGCTGCTGCGGGCCGCCGAACTCGAAACGGCCATAGGGGCCCTCGACCACGACTGCCTGCCCAGGCTTCAGTACCGAGGGCAGCGTGCGCGTGTAATCGCCCAGTTCCTTGATGTGGAAATTCAGACGCCCATGATGGTTCCACGATGACGAGATCGTGAAGGGGTGTGCGCCTTCCTTTTCATCGAAGGTCACGAAGGCAAACTGGCCGGCCTGATGAGGCGCCCATTGATCACGCAGTTGGATCGCGACATTCAGCACCCGGTTGTCCTGGAAGTATTCAAGTGCTTCGACGATGCCCACCGCACGCATTCTGTAGCCGATCTTGCCCGTTAAAGATAATATTGCGGCAATGGTACCGGCGAACATCAGCAATGCCATGACCATGCCCAATGCCGTTAGCCAGTATTCAGTTTTCATGAGGATGATCGAATGGTAGACCAGCACCAGGTAAATCAATGCCAACACGCGGTGGGTCTTGAAAAAATGTCGGTAGGGAAACCGTTTTATCAGGGCAAGAATAATCAGGACGGTCGCCGCGTAGAATATCCATTCACCAAGTTGTTCAGCCAGGCCGCGTTGGGATGACAGCCACTCAACGAACGGGGGGCGGGCTTGTTGCGCCCCACCGGCAGGCTTGATCAGCATGCCCCAGCCCACCATCCATTTCGGTACGACCGCCCATAACCAGTGAATGACAGACACCACCAGCGCGGTGACGCCCAGCCATTTGTGCAGCCGGTAGCTTTTGTCCATACCGCCCAGGAAAGATTCGATGGCGAACGGTCGTAGCGCCAGCACCATGCCGACACTCATTGCCCCCATCGCAAGTACGCCGGTGTAGTTCACCAAAGAGGAACGCAATGGGAAAAATGCATGTGCACTTTGGAAAGGGTTGTCTGCCAGAAGCCAGAGAAAGGTCAGGGCGACAAACAACACGGAATAAATAATGCGAATGGCTTTCATTCAAAACGCTCTTTCAAAGTGTTCTTATGGAACCTCGAAATAATTCACCGCCCGAACCTGCAGATGCAGATGCAGATGCAGATGCAGACGGCGCGGTGACGTATTCAGGATCCTGATATCGTGTATCAATAATAGTCTTGAAGAATCGCGTTGAAGTTGATTCAGAACAATGTGTATAGGCTGCGGAAGATTCAGAAATGAATTGAAATCAGAAATTCAGGGAGCGTCTTTCATCAATCATTTTTATGTTTATGAGTTCATGGCCAGTATCGTCGCGGGTTGGCTGCGCAATTTTCAATCGCCACCAGCCGAATAATCTTGCCATGGCGATGGCCGCGATCTTGCCAGTGGCCGAGGGCAGGGCCCAGCGCCATGCCGACCTGGCTGCGGGCCCGGCTTCGGCAGAGCGGGAAACGAGACCGGCATTGAGCCTGCAAGCCCCCCATCACCTTTGGGGAGCTTGCAGGCAGACCGGCAAATTTGCTGGTTTACTTGGTTTTCCTGGACAAGTCCAGCTCAACCTCATAGCTTGGATCTGGCTTTTTGAATAGATACTCACCGTTCCGGATGGACGCCAGAACATCGGCACGCTGGCGAACCGCTTCAAATGGAGTGGTGGCATCCAACACCAGGAAGTTGGCGGGTTTGCCGGCTTCCAAACCGTACTGATCTTCCACGTTCAAGGTTTTGGCGCCGTTGTAAGTAATTAAATCAAGACAGGTATCCAATTGATCAAACGACATGGTTTGCGCCAGATGGATACCGTTATCGAGAATATTCATTAGGTTACCGTTACCGGCCGGGTACCACGGATCATTGATGGAGTCCTGGCCGAAGCACACGTTAATGCCACTTTCCCAGAACTCTTTGACGCGAGTTAAACCACGGCGTTTAGGGTAGGAATCTTGGCGCCCTTGCAAATACGCATTTTCGGTCGGCAAGGAAATGAAATTCATGCCTGATTTCTGAAATAAGCCCATCATGCGGAATGCATAGGCATTGTCCGCTGAACCAAAAGAGCATGTGTGGCTGGCAGCGGTACGAGCGCCAATACCTTCGGCCATAGCCAGGGCGTTCAATAGTTCCACAAAACGGCTCATCACGTCGTCTGTTTCATCACAATGAACGTCGATCAGCTTGTCATATTTAACAGCTAGCTCAACAGTTTTGTGGATGGATTTTTCGCCAATTTCACGAGCCCATTCAAAATGGGGAATACTGCCTACGCAGTCGGCGCCCATTTTCAAGGCTTCCTCTACCATCTCGTCGCCGCCTTTATAGGCATACATCCCTTCTTGCGGGAAAGCGACGATTTGAATCGTGACGTTATCTTTTAATTGCTCACGAATTTCCAGCATGGCTTTCAGCCCCGTGAGTTTGGGATCGTCCACGTCAATATGGGTACGGATAAACTGCACACCTTTGGAAACTTCTTCCTGAATACCTTTTAGAGCGCGCTCCTTGGCATCTTCATAGGTTTGGTGCTTTTTTACATCGTGCCAACGGGCAATCCCTTCGAACAGGGTGCCGGTGTCATTCTTGGCCCCGTCGTTCTTGCCTGTGTATACATAGTCCAGATGCAGGTGGGCATCCACATAAGGCGGAACGACCATGCGGCCTTTCAGATCGATTTCTTCTTCGGCCTTGGGCAGATTTTTGCCGATGGCATGAATAACCCCATTTTCGACCAAAATTTCATTGGCGTCGTTATTGCGATATACATTTGCATTAATAAACTTCTTCATGACTCACAATCTCCATGTTGGGTTGGATATTAAGAACTCAAAGTACGCTTCGTCAGGAGCGCGATAATCGTCGCAGGGACAAAACAAATAATGGATAGCCATACAATGCCCATCGCACCGGTATCAGGCACCTGCGTAAGAATCAATCCGCCTACCCAGGTAGCAATCATGATTGAAAAATTAAACACGCTGGACTGTACGGAAGTGGCAACCGCTTTAGCATGTTCGATTTGCTTGCTTACGGCGGTTTGATACATCGTTACCAGAGGGCCGAAGGCCAAGCCCCACAAGAAAAAGGCCACATGAGAAAAGCCGTCGGTTCCATCAAACACAACAAACAGCAGCATGGAAATCAGGCCTAGCGCCGACATGCTGACGATCAAACCGCGCAAGTAGGCATCAATAACCTTGGCAGAAAGCACAACCGAAATGATTGAGCCAATACCGAAAATCAGCAGTGCCAAGCTGATGCCGCCGGAAAACTCAATCTGCTCGACCAGCAAGGTAATGTACGTATAAGCACCGTAGTGTGCGGTCACCGACAAAAAGGTCAGTAGCAGCACAATCAAAATGGATGGGATTTTTAGTATGGCAAATGGCGAATTACTTGCCGTGAGCTTTTCACCCGGCACTGAAGGAAGGTATTTGGCCGACAGCAAGGCAATCATTGCAACGGCCAGGCCAAGAACAATAAACTCTGTGCGCCAACCAATCTGGGTGCCGATCACTGTCATTAAAGGCAAACCAAGACTGACGCCCAAAGTGTTGCCCGACATAATGATGGTAATGGCCTTGCCATGCATGTTTGGCGGAACCAGGGCCGTACCGTAGGCAGCAATCATGGGCCACATAATGCCGGCGCAAATGCCGCCCACAATGCGCATGGCCACGATGACGGAATAAGAAGAGCTAAAACCGACAACAATATTTGAAATCGAAAAACCAATCAGCAATGCCAACAAGAGCGTTTTTCGGTTTACAGATAAGGTAAGACTGATCAGAGGGATGGCACAGACCGCGGATGCCAAGGCATAAACCCCAACCAAAAAGCCAACTTCGGTTTCTTCAACTCCTAGCCCCTGGGTCATTTGCGGGAGAATTCCGGAAGGAACCAGTTCTGACAAAATGCCCACAAACGTGACACTTGCCATCAGGCCAAATAAAAACCATGAGACTTCTTGCCGTACTACTGGTCTATCTATTGGGTAACTTGACACAAAAACCTCCGGTTCACAGTAATTATGGCGACGAATCTGCGCGTATCGCTTCCTTCCGCTCATGGGCATGTATTGAGAGCGTCTTTCTTTTTACGCACTGTTCCTTGTTCTTTGCTGACAAACTTATCTGAAAAAAACGTCTGGTCGTTTGTTTCTATTGTCGGCCAGCTTAATTTCAGTGTGATAAAAACCCCGCACTGATCCTAGATTTAAATCAAAAGATGTTCTTTAAACGGAGGCTGGCTTGTCGCGCCTACGACCTTGAGACGCTTGTGAGGGCCGGCGACGCTTGGTGAATTGGTTTCGCAAAGGGCACGTAAGTGCATTGCCACTTGTGGGTGCAGGCTCAGATCGGAATTCGATGCTGAACACAGTGCCTTCTGCAAAAATAGTTTCTGACGTAGTGTCACCGGGCCTGCCTGCCGATCTATTGGCGCGGCGACCGGATATACGCGCTGCAGAGCAGCGGCTGATGGCACGAAATGCGGATATCGGCGCGGCTCGTGCTGCCTCCTTCCCCTCGATCTCGCTGACGGGGTCCTTTGGAACATCAAGCGCCGAGCTATCGGGGCTTTTCGATTCGGGTGGCAGAGCGTGGGCCTTCATTCCTCAGATAAATCTACCACTCTTTCGCGGCGGAGCAAACGTCGCGGGTCTGGATTTGGCGACGGTTCGCAAAGACGTCGCGATTGCCGATTATGAACATGCCGTGCAGCAAGCCTTTCGTGAGGTGGCTGATGCGTTAGACGGGAAAGAAACGTTGGCCAGAGAGGCGCAGGCGCGTAGCAACCTGGGGCCGAATCGAGTACGACCGCTTTGCGCCTTGCTGAAGCACGATATCGCCAGGCCGTGGACGGTTATTTGCGTTATCTTGATAGTCAACGCAGTTTCATTGTCACGTGTCTGTCATCCTGCCATAAGGCCGATCACCAGCGCGTTGATCAGGTCAATGAAGAAGCCGCACACCAGCGGTACGATAATGAAGGCGTGCGGGGCATTGCCGTATTCCCTGGTCACTGCGCTCATGTTGGCAATCGCGGTTGCGGTGGACCCCAGGGTGATGCCGCCGAAGCCGGCGCAGACGACCGTCGCCTCGTAGTCGCGTCCCATGAAGCGGAACACTATCAGGGTGGTGAAGGCGACCACAAGCAGGATCTGCAGCGTCATTGCTACGCCGATGAAGCCTAACATTGGTTGCAGTACCCAGAATTGAAGCCCCATCAGCGCCATCGTCAGGAACATCACCAG